>Ga0074199_1000111_pt1 | contig 176865 bp, 160 predicted proteins | sample EPASupsiteSAE347_FD_64528 | JGI IMG/M metagenome (GOLD analysis project Ga0074199, IMG submission 64528) | Bioremediated contaminated groundwater from EPA Superfund site, New Mexico - Sample SAE3-47 | ecosystem: Environmental > Aquatic > Deep subsurface > Groundwater > Contaminated ... | reverse complement strand
GGAAACTGCTCAAGCTCCTCTTGTTTTGGCTTGTAAAAGAACGGACTGTTTTCGGCTGGGGGAGACCATCTCCCCTGCAATTCAACACTGCCTAATGGAAACGACGACTTTTTCAGGGACGACTGTAATAGTTTTAAGAATTTCCACACACTCGCTGGGCAAAGACACCAACTTTTTGACTGGAGGTTTACTTTGAGAGTCTATTTTCTTCTTCAGCTTTATGTACTTTTGTTTAAAATCTCTGTTCTCCGTTTTAAGAACTTTATTCTCCGTCTCAAGTTTAGTTACCTTATCCGTCAGAACCGCATTCTCTCTTTGGAGAATAGAAAATTGCTCCTTGAGCAAAGCGATATGTGTTCTCTGTACCTCAGCCGAGAAATGCTCACTCCCGAGCTTTCCGAGAAGGTCAGGTAATGCTGTCAATGGGTTCATTTATTACGCCTCCTTTTTCTAGGGGGTATAACGGGCATGGCTTTGACCTGCCGGGTTTTAGGGCAGGTCGTAAGCCTTGTTGAGTACTCAGTTCTTATTGCTGCTTTTGAGATTAGAGCGGACCTGTTATTGATTCTTAGTTGGATCCCCCGAATAACCGACTGTACTTTCTATCGTTTTTCATTTGATCCTGGATACACCCACAGGCCGGTTCTATTATCCTGCTTATAATGTCCATAATTTTTAAGTAAGTGGCATATATGCTCAAAGTCATGTAGCTGTAATTGCCATTGGTGAGTCTGAGCAGCATTCCATGCACCTTGTGTAAAGTGGCTAGAAATCCGATATTCGCTTTATCTTTCTCACGAATGGTGTATATGAATCGCTCAACGATATCTAATCCTACTTTTCTCTCTGGAGAATATCTTTTACATTCCACGATAGCCAACAATCGAGAAGTCCCCAAAGGCATTGATGCAATAATATCACGACCGCCGTCTTTTGATTCTGGAGTAAGTTCGATGTCCCATCCCATATCATTAAGAATCTCAGCTATAAGAACTTCAAACTGTCTTGGTGCCAACCGATACATGTCTTCTGGTTTCTTAGCCAGCTGTTTTATAATTTCTGCATTATATGGGGTCAAAAACGTTTCAATAGACCTAATTTCCGTTTCGGTGGGGTGACTATGCATTGAGTGCTTATTCACTTGTTGCCGTTCAAGAACCTCTGAAAGGTACAGATTGTTTAAAGCAGCCCATTCAGCTACTCTGTGCTCTTCGAGCAAAGACACTTCATTGCCTTCGACCAACCGTAATTCATCAACCTTTGCTCGCTCGTCTTTAAATACCTGATATAACTGATCGATTTGTGATTGATTTAGAATTGGTACAGAATCTATCACGTTCTTCTTTTCAGATATATTGAGCGAGTAGGATCTGCGGAGCAGATCCAAAAATTCGAGCTCATCAAAATTTGACAGGGGGTGATACGACAAAAAATCCTTGAGTTCAATTCCAACATCCTCGCTTAGCTTTCCATAAAGTTTGTCAAGAAACGCCCATTCAATTTTTTTCTGTTCTTCCAAAATTGAGATACTTTCGATGGCTTCGCTGTCAGTAGATTTCAATTCCTCAAATTCGATTCTTTCTTCTTTGAATACCTCAATCAACTCTTGAATTTTTGCTTGATTTAAAGACGGTATCGACCGAATAACATGTTTCTTTTCTGATATGCCGAGAGAAAAGGATGTGCTGAGTAACTCCAAAAACTCTAGTTCATCAAACTGGCCTAAGGAATGAGTTGATATGTAATCATAAAGAGGGTGATTTTCTGAAATTTTATTGCTGTTTGAGAGCCTTGCATGCAGGTTGCCTTGGTGTACGAAATCTGAAGATCTAGTCATTATTATTCTCCTTACGGGCGTTTTCAGTTTCTCTGTTTGATCTTTTGCGTTCAACTACTTAATCACCACCCCAAGCGGCATCTAGTATTAGATACCAGCATACAATATTAGATGCTTATCTATCTTTTGGACAGGCATCTAATACTATATGCCTACCAAGGGAAATATGGTGGCAGCTCATGAAACGAAAGTTCCTCCACAGCATACCAGAAAAAATTGATGTTACTACCGCGAGCGGTGCAAACAACACCACAAACCCGGCTATGCCCCATCAATCCCATACCGTTTCATCTTGCGCCAGAGGGTGGTTTTATTAATCCCCAACAGGCGGGCTGCCTCCAGTTTACGGCCATTGCAACTCTTCAGCACCCGCAGGATATGTTCCTGTTCTGCCTCATCAATCCGCAGTGATTCCCCTTCATCCGCGCTGGCAGGTTCATTCTGACAGCCGATCAACAGACTTTCAGGGGTCAGTTCAGACCCGGTTTCCAGGATCATGGCCCGCTCAATGATGTTCTCCAGCTCCCGCACATTACCGGGATAGTCATACTGTTCCAGCAGCCGCATGCCGGCCGGAGCAATACCAGTGATACGGGGATTAATGGCTCCATGTCCGGCCAGAAAATGTTCCGCCAGCAGACGGATATCTTCAGGCCGCTCCCGCAGGGGCGGCACCCGCAGGGTTACCACCCCCAGCCGGTAGTAGAGATCAGAACGGAACCTGCCCTGTCGGGCCTCCTCTTCCAGATCCCGGTTGGTGGCAGCGATGATCCGGCTGTCAACCGGGATCGAGATGCCGCCACCGACCCGCTGCACGACCCGTTCCTGCAGCACCCGCAGCAGCCGCACCTGAAAGGCGTTGTTGGTGGTGCCGATCTCATCCAGAAACAGGGTACCACGGCTTGCCAGCTCAAAATAGCCGATCCGCTTGGCATGGGCGCCGGTAAAGGCCCCTTTTTCATGGCCGAACAGTTCACTTTCCAGCACCCCCTCTGACAGGGCACCACAGTTGACCGCGACAAAGGGCTGTTCCCTGCGGGGCGACCAGAGGTGGATCGCCCGTGCCACCAGCTCTTTGCCAACCCCGGTCTCCCCCTGAATCAGCACAGTGCTGTCAGTGCGAGCCGCCCGTCTGGCCAGATCAAGCAGTTGTTGCATCTGGGGATTGCTGGTGAGGGGGATGTGGCGTGAACGCTGGCGCTCCTGTTCACTGCGATAGAGCGCCACCTCTTCTTCAAGCCGTCGTTCCTTCAGTGCCCGGTTGATCCGCAACAGGACATCATCAGGATCAAACGGCTTGGCAATAAAATCGTAAGCACCCTGCTTGACCGCAGCAACCGCGCTTTCCAGGGAAGAATGGCCGGTAATCACAAAGACAATCACCTGCGGATCGAGCTTGATCAGTTGTTCCAGCAGTTCCTGCCCCCCCATGCGCGGCATCTTCAGATCAGTCAGGACGATCTCTGCGCCGTGACGGCTGAAATGGTCCAGGGCATCGGCACCGTTGCTGAAACTGTGTACCTGATATTCCGGCCCCAGCATCCGGGTCAGAATCTTACAGGTCAGGGAATCATCATCAACCACCAGTACTCTGATCATAGGCTGTTCTCCGCTGCCGTGTTCACCGGCAGTATGACGGTAAAGGTTGTTCCTGTGCCGGGCTGGCTTGCAACCTCAATCTGTCCCCCCATCCCCTGCAGCATACCGTAGCTGACCGAGAGCCCCAGTCCGGTCCCCTGCCCCACCTCTTTGGTGGTAAAAAACGGGTCAAAGATCCGGTCAAGATGCTCAGCCTGTATGCCACAGCCGGTGTCACAAAAACGGAACAGCATCCGATCTGCCTCTGCCTGCACTGAAACCGTTACTGAACCACCCGGCGTTGCATCAATGGCGTTCAGCAGAATATTGACAAAGACCTGCCGCAGCTGGTCACCATCCACACACAGCCGGGGCAGCGGTCCTGTTTCAGTACATTGCAGGGTAACCTGCAGTTTTTCAGCACGTAAACGGACCAGGGCAAAGGCATCCTGCAGCAGGGTTAGCGGATCATGACTGGCAGGAACACCTTCCGAGCGCCGGGCAAAGCTGAGCAGGCCGCCGATGATGCTGCTGCATTTACTGGCCTGATCAGCAATATCATCCAGATCGCCCTGCAGCGATTCCCGGTCACAACCACCCTGCGCAACCCCCTTGCGGGCCAGCAGTGCCAGGGCCTTGATATTTCCCAGCGGCGTGTTCAGCTCATGGGCCAGCCCGGCAGCCATCTCACCAATGGAGGCCAGTTTTTCGGTAGTGCGGATCTGTTCCTCCACCCGCAACTTCTCTTCGGCCTGTTCCTGCATGGCATCAGCCATCCGGTTGATCTCGGCAGCCAGAAAGCCGACTTCGTCACCAACAGCAATCCTGATCCGCTCCCGGGGTTGCTGCCCCATCCGGCGTACCCCATCCACCACCCCTTGCAGTGGGCGGGTTAAGGAACGGGCAAAAAAGAGCGAGACCGCTGTTGCCAGGATCACCACCACCACGGCCCACAGGCCGGTCAACCGCTTGATGGTGGCAAGGGGGCCGAGAAAAAAGTCCCGCTTGGCATTGACCACCACCACCCAGCCCCGATCCTGCTGCCCATAGGGAGAATAAAAGGCATGGGCCAGCATATCTTTGGTACGTGGATCACGGGTTATGCCGTGATCGCTGTTCATCCAGGCAGTGGTAATTTCAGGGGGATAATCGTTCAGAACCGTACGATGGCTGCCGGTCTGGTCGCCAAATTCACAGGCCGTGTCGCGGTGAAAGAGATAGATACCGTTACGTTTTTTGTCAGCCGAATTGCGCTCCACCAGAAAGGCACTCCCCTCCTGCTCGGCAATGACCCGGTTGATCAGGCGACCGGCCTGTTCACCCCAGACATTGATCACGAGCACCCCTACCCGCTTGTTACCAGCTAGCAGCGGCATGGCAAACCGTACCATGGCCGGGCAGAACGCCTCTTCTTCATCAATCTTGCCCCGTTCAAGGTTGGAAATCAGGATGCTGTTCTGCGGCAACTGCAAGGCAGATTGGAAGAAATCCCTGCCACCGACAAAGTGCACCATCGGCATTTGATAGGGCTGCTGCGGAGGACCAACCGCCTGATTAACCTTGCCCTCCTTGACCTTGACCAGCACATGCCCGGCCGGATCAATCAGGCGGATCGCCTGCAGGGTGGGATCAAGCTTCTGCCAGCCCAGAAAGCTCTGTTCCATCCGCACAAGCACGGTTTTCAGCTGCAGCTGGTTGTCCGCACGTGCGGCAGCACGGAAGGCTTCAAGCTCCGGCGAGGCAGCCATGGTGCGCAAGGTTGTCTGTGAATGATCTACCAGTTCTGCCAACCCCTGAGCAGAACGGGTGGCCAGGGAGCTGACCTGGCGCCCGGCGTTTTGCTGCAGAATATGGGCGGTGGTCAGGATAATCAGGGCAGAAAAGGCGATCAGGGCAGGCACGGCCACCCCTAACAGGGCAATCAAGGTCTTGCGGCGAATTCCGAGTCGTTGCATGGCAACTCCATGGTGCAGTTTGCACCCTATAACAAGGACGGACCAGACAGAAACAGGTGCAAATTGCACCCAAACAACCTACGCCATTTCTAGCCATTACGCAACAATCTTAAATAACTGATGTTTTAAATGTGGCACACATTATGTAAGTTTATAATCGGTTTCATAGTCCGATTCCAGTTTAAGGGTGACAGCAAGACAGTGAAGAGTTCGGCGACGCAGGTGTACGTGCAGTGTATCGGGGAGCCAAAGACAAGCCACAAAGGTCGCGCCTTAAAGTGGAAGTGGAATTACATCTCAAGGAGGATATCATGAGGACAATCGGGCTGCTGCTGATCCTGCTACTGACAGGCTCTGTTGCGTGGTGCTTTGATGCAGGCTCAAGTTGTGTTACCTGCCACAGCGACCGGGCCAAACTGAAAGAGCTGGGTGCCGAGGCGATGTACCTTGACCCGGCTCAGGTCGATCGGGAAGTGGGTATGAAGGGTAAGCCGACCTGCGTGGACTGCCACCTGGGTGATCCCAAGGCTGCCGACAAGGCTGCCGCCCACAAGGGAATGCTGGCACCGTTTCTGGTGGCAGCCGGCAAAAACCATAAGGGTCAGGCCGTGTCCCGTGAGGCAGCCGGGGCCCTGCAACCACTTGCACCAAAGGGCAAGGGGATGAACAGTATGATCCCCAAGGGTGATCCCAAGAAACTTGAGGCTGCCGGCATCAAGAAAATCGTCGGCATCCAGTGGCACGACCGCGATCCCGAGACCATGGCCTATGCCCCCAAGGTTGCTGAACAGACCTGTGGCAAGTGCCACGCCAAGGCGGTCAAGGAGTACAACAGCTCAGCCAAGGGGCTGACCAAGAACCAGCGTGCCTTCCGTGACTGGTCTGAAAAACAGCCAGGTCCGCAGAACTGCGGTATGTGGCCCGGTCAGAATGAAGAAGGTATTCGCAGCCATACTGCTGTTCCCTACACCAAGGCCATGAACGGCGCCATGGAGCGTTCCTGCAACATGTGCCACGCCTCCTGCAATGACTGTCACTTCAAACCGGTGGCCAATAAGGGTACGCACTCCTTTGGCAAACCGGACACCCCCAGCTGCTATGGTGGCGGCAGGGCCAGTATCTGCCATGCCGGACCGATGGACCGGCGGCGCGGCGCAGGTTATGTCAGGGGTGAATATGCCTTCCCGGCCAACCTGCCCCAGGGTGCCCATGTCAAGGCAGGTATTGAGTGCCTTGATTGCCACAAACCTGCCAATCACCAGTTCGGGCACCTGGCTGCCGACGATGCCCGCAATGCCTGCAAAAACTGCCACGGCCAGATCGTTAAGGCCGTACAGAGTTCATCCCACGGCAAGGTTGATTGCGCCTCCTGCCACGTCACCGTGTCAGGTGCCTATCAGTACACCTTCTGGGGGCAGGGACATTACTACGGGGTAGAGACCCCCTATGGCAAGCATAAGGAGTATTACGGCACCCGCGACCTGCCAACCATTATCAAAAATGCTTCAGGCCGCTGGATTCCGGTTAAACCGTACCCGATGGCAGTCTTGAACCAGACCACGGAGCTTGGCCCCACCGGTCTGTTGTTCCGCGCCATTCCGCAGCGCACCGTACCTGGCAACCCGCGCATCGGAGAACCGGTCACCTTTGAGGTGGCACGTTCCGCAACTGATGTGAATGATGCCTATATTGTGGTTGGTACCCGCAATGACCTGCCTGGCGGCAATAAGGCGATCCTCTGGATCCAGATGGACAAGCTGAGCCATGCCATGGGCAAGCCCCGAAACTGCGGCAGCTGCCACGACAGCAAGACCCAGGTGGGTAAATCGGAATGGAGCTACTTTGAAGATCGTGATGTGACCAAGCCATTCAAGGGCAGCTACACGATTACCGCAGACAAGAACGGTATCCGTTTCAGTAATGTGGCCTGGGAACAGCCGTCACTGGCCCCCAACCGCAAGCTGCAGGATATCGCTCCCTTTGCCGTGCTTCCCACCACAGCCTGGGATGTAAAGGGAATCAACTTTGAGCTGCCGTACAACAAGGCCAGGACCGACAAGACCCGTAAGGAACTTGACTCATTTCTGGCTAAATTGGACAAACAAAAGGCTGACCCCAAGACAGCGGAGATCCGCAGCGTCGCCTATCATAATCTGGCCATGGCAAAGAAGATGCTGAAACAAAAGTAGCCGGGCAGAGCAGCACCAACACAAACGGCCACCCGGTACGGGTGGCCGTTTGTGTTGTACCAGAAAGATCCGGCTATTTCACCAGCTTGTGGCAGAACAGGCAGCGGTATTTGGGAGGGTGGTTAGGTGGCAGCTTGATGTTGTTTTGCGCGTGACAGGGCTCACAGAGTTTTTCCGCATCCTTCTTGGCAGGCCTGAAAAAAGCTCGTTTAAAAATGGAGGCATCTGCTGCCGGGGCATTTTTATACGCGATCTCATAGACCTGTTTGTGGGTGGCATTATTGGGCACCGGCTTGGTTTTCTCCTTGCCGGAAATAGCAATAAATATGGCAAGTATTACAACGACCAGCGCAATAAAGAACCAATCCCGCTTTTCAATTTTCATGAGCGCACCTAATCCTTGATAAACATAAAATAGACGATTACCCCACCGATTCCCAGACCAAAGGCGGCAAACGGTAGAATAGTCTTCATACTCAGCTCCTGTCCTGGTGCAGGCATGGCGAACTTGACCATGACAATCAGAGCCACCAGAAAAAACAGGGTCAGCAGCACCGTTTTGGACCGCTTGTAGACCCCGAAGAAAAGGACTGCAAGCGTTACCAGCAGAAAGACCCAGTTCGAGAAGATCTGCTGCAGCGTCAGGTTTTGTATGGTGGTCATCAGGTTCTGGGTCTCAAGCGGGCGCAAGACTTCAACTGTTTTTTCCACCATCTCCTGCTTTTCCATACCACCTCCCACCGGCCAGAGTTGTTGCATGCTAACGCAAAAACTGCAGCCGGGCAAGCATCCCGGCAAAATCAGCTCAGGAAATCCATCACCTTATCCAGAAAACCCTTTTTCATCGGATGGGCCTCTTCGCCGCTGATTTTGGCAAACTCCTCCAGCAGTTCTTTCTGTTTCTTGTTCAGGTTGGTGGGAGTCTCCACCTTGACAACCACCAGCTGATCCCCCCGGCCGTAGCCCTGCAGGGAAGGGATGCCCTTGTTCCGCAGCCGGTAGATCTTGCCGGACTGCGTGCCATCAGGAATCTTCATGGAGACCTTGCCGTCAAGCGTGGGTACTTCAATTTCGCAGCCCAGGGCGGCCTGGGCAAAGCTGATCGGGATCTCACAGATGACATTGTCATCTTCACGCTGGAACAGGGGATGATCCTTGACCGCAATGGCGACGTAGAGATCGCCGTTGGGGCCGCCTTTAACCCCCTGTCCGCCTTCGCTGGTAAGTTTCAGACGTGAGCCGGTTTCCACACCACCCGGTACCTTGACCGAGAGGGTTTTGGTATCCTTGATGCTCCCCTTGCCGCGGCAATCGGGGCAGGGATCATCAACCACCTTACCTTCGCCGTTACACTGGCCACAGGTCTTGCTGACGCTGAAGAACCCTTGTTGATAGCGCACCTGACCGGCACCACGGCAGCTGGGGCAGATCTTGGGATCAGTACCCGGTTTGGCACCGGAGCCGTTACAGCTGCTGCAGCGCTTGGCATAGGGAACCTCAATCTTCTTCTCGCAGCCAAAGGCAGCCTCTTCAAAGGAGATCTCCATGTTGTAGAGCAGGTCGTCACCCCGCCGTCCCTGGCTGCGACGGCCAGCACCGCCGCCGAAGATGTCACCGAAGATGTCGCCGAAGATGTCACCAAAGGGAGAACCGGCCCCGAAGCCGCCAAACCCACCACCGGAGAAACCGCCGGCCCCGGACACGCCGGCATGGCCAAACTGGTCATACTGGGCCCGTTTCTGGGCATCGGAAAGGACTTCATAGGCCTCGGTGGCCTCTTTGAACTTTTCCTCGGCCTCCTTGTCCCCCTGGTTCTTGTCCGGGTGATGCTGGATGGCCAGCTTGCGGAAGGCTTTTTTGATCTCGGTCTCAGAGGCGTTTTTGTGAACGCCGAGGATTTCGTAATAGTCGCGTTTTTCGCCGTTTGCCACGCTTCATATCCTTATCAGTCGGAATACAGATGTAGGGGCGGATCTGAAACCCGCCCCTACCGTTACCAGCCGGATACCTTCGTATCGACTACTTCTTCACTTCCTCAAAGTCTGCGTCAACGACCTTTTCATCCTTAGGCTTGGCTCCTGCCTCCTGCTGGCCGGCCTCTGCACCGCCAGCTTCTGCAGCACCGGGCTGCTGGGCCTGGGCATACATCGCCTCTGCCAGCTTGTGGGCGGCCTGGGCCAGTTCATCAGTAGCCTTCTTGATCACCTCGGCGTCATCGCTGTCCATCACCTTCTTCAGATCGGCAATCTTGTTCTCGATGTTGCCCTTCTCAACGGCATCCACCTTGTCACCAACCTCTTTCAGAGACTTTTCGGTGCTGTAGATCATGGAGTCAGCCTGGTTACGGGCCTCGATCGCCTCACGCTTTTTCTTGTCTTCAGCAGCATGGGACTCGGCATCCTTGACCATCTTGTCGATCTCTTCCTTGGAGAGACCGGACGAGGCAGTGATCCGGATGGACTGTTCCTTGCCGGTGCCCAGGTCCTTGGCAGAGACATGCACAATGCCGTTGGCATCAATATCAAAGGTCACTTCGATCTGCGGCACACCGCGGGGTGCCGGTGGAATGCCGGTCAGCTCAAAGTTGCCCAGGGTCTTGTTGTCGCGGGCCATTTCACGTTCACCCTGCAGTACGTGGATGGAAACCGCAGGCTGGTTATCCGCTGCTGTCGAGAAGGTCTGGGACTTACGGCAGGGGATGGTGGTGTTCTTTTCGATCAGACGGGTCAACACGCCACCCAGGGTCTCGATCCCCAGCGAAAGCGGGGTAACATCCAGCAGCAGCACATCCTTGACATCCCCCTTGAGTACCCCACCCTGGATACCGGCGCCGATGGCCACCACCTCATCCGGGTTAACCCCTTTATTGGGAACCTTGCCGAAGATCTCCTGCACCCGCTGCACAACAGCTGGCATACGGGTCATACCACCCACCAGAATAACCTCATCAATTTCGGAAGCGGTCAGACCGGCATCCTTCATGGCAGTGCGGCAGGGGCCTTCCAGTTTACGCAGCAGGTCATCACAGAGCGACTCCAGCTTGGCGCGGGACAGCTTCAGGTTCAGGTGCTTGGGGCCGCTGGCATCAGCCGTGATAAACGGCAGGTTGATGTCGGTCTCCATGGAACCGGACAGCTCGCACTTGGCCTTTTCTGCCGCCTCTTTCAGACGCTGCAGGGCCATCTTGTCACCACGCAGGTCAATACCCTGATCCTTTTTGAATTCGTCGGCGATCCAGTCGATGATCTTCTGGTCAAAATCCTCGCCACCCAGGAAGGTGTCACCGTTGGTGGATTTCACCTCAAATACGCCGTCACCCAGTTCAAGCACGGAGACGTCAAAGGTGCCGCCGCCCAGGTCAAATACGGCAATCTTCTCATCCTTCTTCTTGTCCAGACCATAGGCCAGCGCAGCGGCGGTCGGCTCGTTGATGATCCGCAGCACGTTCAGACCGGCGATCTTGCCGGCATCCTTGGTGGCCTGGCGCTGGGAGTCATCAAAATAGGCCGGCACGGTAATAACCGCGTCAGTTACGGTCTCCCCCAGATAGTCTTCAGCGGTCTTCTTCATCTTCTGCAGAATGATGGCCGAGATCTCCGGCGGAGAATATTTCTTATCCCGTACATCAACCCAGGCATCACCGTTGTCAGCCTTGACGATCTTGAACGGGGAGATGGCGATATCCTTCTTGACCGCCTCGGTCTCAAATTTACGGCCGATCAGACGCTTGATGGCGAAGAGGGTATTTTCCGGGTTGGTGACCGCCTGACGCTTGGCCTGCTGGCCGACAATCCGCTCACCGGCCTCGGTAAAGGCCACCATTGAAGGGGTGGTACGGCTTCCTTCGGAGTTGGCGATAACGATCGGCTCCCCGCCCTCCATGATTGCAACGCAGGAGTTGGTGGTTCCCAGGTCAATGCCGATAACTTTACTCATGACTGTAATTCTCCTTCCTGAATGTCTTCCTGATATGAAACGTGGGTATTGGTTCTTTAAAAAACAAGGGGTAGCTAAAAATAAATCTTAGGGATTTTTTGCGACCGACACCATGGAAGGACGCAGCAAACGTTCCTTCAGCAGGTAGCCCTTCTGGAACTCCTGTACAATGGTGTTACTCGGATGTTCGTTGGTCTCCACCTGCGCCATGGCCTGGTGGAAGGCCGGATCAAACAGGGTGCCGCAATTTCCATCCACAGCACAGACGCCAAATTTTTTCAGTGCCGTCTGCAACAGGGTATGGGTCATCTTAACCCCTTCAACCAGGGCTGGCAGACCGTCTTCATTGGCATGTTCAAGGGCACGCTCAAGGTTGTCCAGTACCGGCAACACCTCTTCAACCAGTGACTTGATACCGTAGTTCAGCAGCTCTTCCTTTTCTCGGGAGGCCCGCTTGCGGTAGTTTTCCAGGTCAGCCCGCTCACGCAGCAGTTTGTCCCAGTTATCCTTTGCTTCCTGTTCCTTTGCCGCAAGTTTTTCCTGCAGCTGTACAAGCTGCTGCTCCGGCGTCAATTCAGCCGTTTCAACCGCCGCTTCCTGCTCTGTCTGCAGATCCTGTTGTTCTTTGTTCATGGTACCTGACTTATCCTCTCAGAGCGTTAAAACAGCCACGCTCATTATCGTTCCGTCAGCAAACGGCTGACCAGTTGTGCGGTGTAATCAACAATCGGAATCACCGATGAATAGCCCATCCGGGTCGGACCAATCACCCCCATCAGGCCGATGGTATTGACATCAGTCATATAGGTCGAGGTAATCAAACTCATGCCGGCCATCTCTTTGAGCGGCGTTTCTGAGCCGATAAATATCTGTACCCCTTGAGCCTGCATGCAGTTGCCCAACAGTTGCACCAAGCGGCCTTTTTCCTCAAAGGCCTGAAATATTTCCCGCATCTTGGTAACATCATTAAACTCGGGTTGTTCAAAGATACGGGATTGACCGGTGATGTACACCTCGTCCTGCTCATCCGGCAATGCCTGGCGTGACAGACTCAGTGCCTTGCCCATCATCTGGTCATAACGATTCTTTTCCGACTCCATTTCAGCCAGAATCTTCTCCCGCACCTGGCTGATGGAGAGACCTTCAAGTGTACTGTTCAGATAATTGGACATCCTGACCAGATCTTCAGGCATAAAATCTTGATCTACTTCAACAATCCTGTTTTGCACAGCACCACTGCAGGTAACTAGGATAGCCAGAATCCGGCGGGGGCCAAGTTTGACAAACTCAATCTGACGAAACATACCGGTGGTAAAACGGGGGGCCACCACAATACCAGTATAGTTGGACAGGCTTGAAAGGGTGCGGCTGGCCTCCCGCAGCAGGTCCGTCAGATTACCGCCGGTTTCCCGGCACCGTTTCAGGATCTCTTTTTTCTCCGTATGGGTGATCGTCCGCAGCCCGACCAACGAGTCAACATAGAAACGGAAACCTTTATCGGTGGGAATCCGCCCTGCAGAGGTATGGGGCGATGCCAGCAAGCCCAACTCTTCAAGGCTTGCCATAACATTACGAACCGTGGCTGAAGACAGGGACAAGGCATGACGCCGGGCAACAGCACTGCTGCCAACCGGTTCAGCCGTGGCAATGTAATCCTCTACAATTGCCTCCAAGATCTGCCTGCTTCGTTGTGAGAGTGTCAGATCAACCATGACACATCCTTTACCCGTTTCTTGCGCTGCTGTCAGATAGCCGGACAATCTGTTAGCACTCTATAAACTTGAGTGCTAACAGAGCACAAAGTAATCAGCAGGCCGTTATTTGTCAAGGCCATATTCAAACAAAACACGGCCCGCCCCAGTCGCAAAAACCAGCAAAGGACTTGCCTGGCGGAAAGAAACGCTATATATATAATTGTTCAAATAAATACAGGAGGATGATCCCGGTGTCCTGGCAGGCAATCGGCATATTTGATTCCGGAGTGGGTGGCTTGACGGTCTTGCGGGAATTGACCAAGGCCCTGCCCCAGGAAGACACCATCTACTTTGGTGATACAGCGCGGGTTCCCTATGGCACCAAGTCACCGGACACGGTTATCCGCTACTCGCAGGAAATAGCCTCATTTCTGATCAAACGCGACATCAAACTGCTGGTGGTGGCCTGCAACACCGCCTCTGCCGTCGCATTGCCTACCCTGCGCCGTTCCCTGCCGGTCCCCGTGGTCGGCGTGATTGAGCCGGGGGCAAAACGGGCAGCAGAGGTAACCCGCAGCGGCGTTGTCGGGGTCATCGGCACCAGCGGTACCATCCGCAGCAGTGCCTACTCCCGGGCCATCAAGCGCCTGAATCCGGACATCTCGGTGCTTGCCAAACCCTGTCCACTCTTTGTCCCTCTGGCGGAAGAAGGCTGGATCGACAACGACGTCACCCGGATGACCGCCCGGCTCTACCTTGAAGAGCTGCGGGAGGCACGGGTCGATACGCTGGTACTGGGCTGCACCCACTACCCTTTGCTGAAAAAAGTCATAGCCGAGGTCATGGGACCGGACGTCACCCTGGTGGACTCTGCCGAAGAGACCGCCCGCACCGTGGCGGCCATCCTGCAGGAAAAAAATCTGCTGCGCCCTCCGGCAGAACTTGGCAATCACCACTATTACGTCACCGATGTACCGGCCGGATTCATACGGGTAGGTAATCGTTTCCTGGGTGGCAAGCTGGGGGATGTGTACCAGGTTTCACTTGATGACTGCCGGCTTTCCACGGAGAAAGACTGATGGCTATACAACACAAACAACGTATCGGCGCAGATGTGCTCGTGCCTTTTATCCTGATCGCCCTGGTATTTGGCGGATTATTCTGGCAAAAATACCAGGAGGCCCGCCAACTGCCTGACGCACCGCCCGGCAAGCAGGGACCGGCTGCAACAAAAAAGGTAACACTCTTTTTTGGCGACAACGAATCCCACCTGATCAGGGAAGCCCGTGAAGTTGACACGTGCGAAGACCGGACCACCTGCCTTCGCTCACTGCTGGAAGAACTGTTTGTCGGTCCGGTCGGAGAGTTGATCGCCGTTATCCCGGAATGGGCCTCAATCAACAACGTCAGGATAGAAGGGGATCTGGCTACTATTGATCTTGGCAAGGACTTTGCTGAAGCACTTGAGCCCGGCAGTTCGGCTGAAATGATGGCAGTCTACGCAATAGTCAACACGGTCTGCATCAACATGCCGGAGATACGGCACGTCAAGATCACCCTTGACGGCGATCAGGCAGCACGCCTGCGCCATCTGGATCTGTCCGAGCCACTGGAACCCGACTACTCTCTGGAACCGCCCTCACCTGCTGTAACGCCGCAGCAGAAAAGAATGTAGAGGATACCACCATGCTGCTGGGCTATAACCACAACATCAACTACAAAGGTTCTGTATTCCACATCCAGACCGAAGACAGCGGCGTTAAAAACCCCCACATCATCACCCTGCTGTATCGTGAAGGCGTGATTCTCTGCTCGAAGAAGACCAGCTATGCAGACATCCTCAAGATCGACAACCTGGAGGCTGTTGTTGAAGACCTGATGAAAGAGCAGCACAAAGACATGCTGCGCCGCCTGAAAAGCGGTGAATTTGATGACAAGGCCTTTGGCGCCACTCAGCAGCAGCCCTCCCAAACGCCCCCACCAGAACCACAACAAAAAGAAGAGCACCCGGTGCCTGCCCCAGCAGCTGCAACAGCTACCATGGTAGACACCACCGGCATTGACCTGCTTTTTCAGGAAACCGTACAGCCGCAGTCCCCTGACACCACGGTCCCTCCCAAGCCCAGCGAAGCACCTGCCAAAAAACAGGAGGCGGTCAGCCTGGATGACGCAATCCTCAATTTTTTTGGCGCCTCGAAGTAGCATCCTCTCAAATCCGATCTGTTTTTTTATACGCCACAAAAAAATATCGCAAAAAAATATTGACTCTCATCCCGACATTTGCTAAATAACTTTTCTCACCAAGCGGGAATAACTCAGTGGTAGAGTGCAACCTTGCCAAGGTTGAAGTCGCGAGTTCGAATCTCGTTTCCCGCTCCAAAAAAATCAAGGGTCCGGCTATACAGCCTGACCCTTTTCTTTTTTAATATCCCTGTCTGACAAGACCACACAAATTTTTCAGATCCACCCACGTGACAAAAAAATCTGCTTGAAACCGTTGTTTACATCGTGGATGCAAACAACGGCCCCCCCCCAAAAAAAACGTCTTCAAGTCACAACCACGCTGGCAAATAATTTTACACAAACCCCATAAATCAGCACAACACACTGTATATACATGCATTATTAATGTGTAAAAAAACTTTACAAGTCCACAGTTATTTTAAAATTAGACTGTAATTAATGTAGGTTACACAGTTGCAACCCAGTCCCACCAAGCAGTTTCAGGGGCGTTTTCTCAGAGTCAGGTCCTGAAGCAGGATCTGTTCAAGCGCAGCATCCAGATACTTACGACGGCAGTCAACGCCGTCAATACCCCCGGTACGCAATCTTCGCAGGAACCGGCAGCCTCCAAAACAGAGCGGCAGGTAGGGGCAGTTCAGACATTCATCATTTTTCCAGATATCCATCCTGTGGGACACCCGGTAATCGTTTGTGCCGTCAGCCAGCGTTCCGATACGCATATCTTCCCATCCCATAAAGGCCGGGCACTTATACAACGAACCATCATAGCTGATGACAAGGTCGTTATCGAACTCAACCATACAGGCAACCAGTTTAGGTTTGGGGGTAGTGAAGCCACGGCGGAGAATCTCATGGCGCAGGAAAAGACTGGCCTCAATCAGCCAAGGATCATTGGGACAGGCACATCCGCTTGAAAAATCGCTTAACCCCGCCTCTCCTGCTTTGGGTGTCACCGGAGAGAACAATACTGATCCAAGCCGGTCCGCCGTGATCCCCCGTTCTGTGAGCAGATCCAACAGCAGCGGAAATTTCCGGTAGTTATCCCTGGTATAGTTACCACCCAACTGAACTGAAAGGATGTCACAGGTCTGGTCGAGGTTTTCAATGATCCGATCAAAGCTGCCTTTACCGCTTATGAACGGACGTTGCAGATTATGAACATCCGGTGGCCCGTCGATGGTAAAGCGGACCGAGACAAAGCCCAGCTCCTTGAGTTCCTGCGCCACCTCACGGGTCAACAGCGTGGCGTTACTGACCAGATTGAAAGAGGCCTGCGTGCCTGCCTCAGAAGCCTTATGCCGCACACGAGCGGCAATATCCTTCATCATTGCCAGGGAAAGCAGTGCCTCGCCTCCGTAGAAGTCCAGCGTGACATCCAGCCCCCGTTCAATCTGTGCAGAGACGTACTGTACCAGCAGGTCGGCGGTCTCTGGCGTCATATAGCGCTTGCCCCTGAAATGATCCTCATAGCAGTAACCGCAGGCCAGGTTGCAGTCCAGATTCAGGGTAACCAGGGCGGTAAACTGCCTGCTGCGGCGATTGCCCTCGTCAAACAGGGTCCGCATCTGTTCCTGCTCAGCCAGCCGGTCAGGGACCAGAATACCAATTTTTGCCAACAGGGCCTGTTCCTGATCAGAAAGTTTCTGGTCCCGGGCATCGGCCAGAACCGAGCTGTCAAGTTTTACAATGGCGCCACGGGCCGTTGAATAGACCAGCAGCTTGCCGGGCTCATGGGCGTAGGAATAGGTTTTAAGGTAGATTGAAAGTTCCAAGATGTACTCCGAGACCACCAGGGGGATACGCTCCCCCCTGGTGGCAGACTGATGTTACCGGACAATAGTCAAAGCGATGTAGCAACAGCTGTAGGTCGGGATGTCGATAAATGAACATGATCCCTGTTCAAGAACGTCGATTCGCTCCATGGTCGTTACCTCCTTTCCTGTGTTGGTGCAAAACGCCCTCTGGCATTGGACAGACAGGCACGGATTCTGCTAGAGTGCTTGACTGACCCATGAAAACCATTCTACGCCATAGCCTGAAGATACTGCTGCCCCTCTGGCTGCTCGCGGCACCGCTTGCTGCAGCTGCCGAACCGGACGACAGCATCGGTCTGCTTGATGCCTGGCAGGGAGAGACCGTCTCTGCCAGCCGCCTGCCCAAGCCGCTCTCCCATACCGCTGAAAACGTCACTGTGATAAGCGCTGCAGAGATCCAGGCCATGAATGCCCATACCCTGACTGATATCCTTGCCACCGTACCAGGCATGCAGCTTGAATCAACCAGGACATTAGGCAGTGCTGCGTATTTGCATATACAAGGATCTTCCTTCAACCACATCCTGGTGATGGTTGACGGGGTACCGTTCAACAACCTTGGCGACAACTTCAGCGATATCGGTCTGATCCCGGCCCGGATCATTGAGCGGGTCGAGATCGTCAAGGGTGCGGCCTCATCATCCTGGGGCCAGGCCCTGGGCGGGGTGATCAATGTCATCACCAAGACACCCGACCGGGAGAGAAGAATCAGCGGCAGCCTGTCCAGCTCAGTTGGTGAGCGGCGTACCAGTGACAGCGGTGCCGAACTATCCGGGGGCATTGAACGGTTCGGCTACTACCTGTCCGGTGGCTACAGCGGTTCCAAAGGGCTGCTTGCCAACAATCACGGAGATTATAGCAACGCCTATGCCAAGCTTGTGTACGACCTGCCGGGCAAGGGGCAGCTCTCCGGCACACTCGGCTACAGCCAGGGCAACCGCGGTGACTTTGCCTTTGCACCGCTTGACATGAGGGAAGAGACCTATCCCCGTCAGCTGTTCAGCACCCTTATGCTGAAAACAAGAATAACGGATCAGTTTGAACTGGAGCTTAACGGGCGACACGTCACCAGGAAAATCGGCAAGGAATTGGGCCTACTCAGCACCTATCAGCCTCTTCAAATCGCCACAATTGACGAGACCGTATCTGGAGCCTCTGGCAAAATCCTCTGGCAAACCCCAAAAAACCTGTTAGCTATTGGCGTAGAATACGAACACACTTGGCTCCAAGTAAATAGCATAACATACGACCCGCAGGATGCATACAGCAGCACAACAGATAGGCAAAAGGAGAGGGCTGATCGCTGGGGATTTTACCTGAACGACACCCTGACCGTTGGCAACTTCTCATTCTCGCCTGGCGTGCGGCTTGATCTGACCGGCACCTCCGGTGATCAGTTCAGCCCATCCTTCGGTATTACCTGGCAGCTGACCGATACCACGCTGCTGCGCGCCTATACGGCCAGGGGCTACAGCCTGCCGGCCTTTCTGCTGGACCATACCTCAGAAAAGGTCTGGACGTCACAAATCGGTTTTGAAAGCACCACCATACCGTATCTCTGGCTGAAAGGCACCCTGTTCCGTAATGACACCTGGGACATTGTCCCCCGCAGTGAACGCCACCTCAAGCAGGGCTTTGAGGTTGAGGCAAAGACCGCCGCGCTGTTCAACACGTCGCTATCGGCAGGCTACGATTATAGCGATGCCCGCAACACCTCAACCCACCAGATCCTCCAGGATATCCCACGGCATACGCTCCTGCTGGGCGTGCAGTACGACGACCGGCAGTACCTCAAGGGGGTGCTGAACGGCCGCCATATCTGGTGGAATGCAGCCAGCTACCGCAACGGCAGCTACCAGGGGGTGATCTGGGATCTGCACCTGACCGCCACTCCGTTCGGCCGCAAGCAGCACGCCCCGGAGCTGTTCTTCTCCATCCGCAACATCTTTAACGGATCGCAGTACCTTGACGAGTTCTTTAAGAACACCGGACGCTGGGTTGAAGGCGGCGTGAGGATCTCGTTTTGAGGCGATTGCAGATGCTGATAGCCGCCTTAGGACTGTTCGCACTGCTACCGTTCAGTGTTGAGGCCTATGAAGTGCTGATTCTGCAGAGCAGCCGGGCACCAGCCTACGATGAAGCCCTGAAGGGGATCAGGTCGGTACACCGTTTCACTGAACGGCTACTGGTACTAAGCGACTACATGGATGTTGACCTGCAGCGGATTGCCCGTGAAGACCGCCCTTTATTGATTATCGCCCTGGGAGACAATGCCTATCTCTCTGCACGTAAGATCAGACAGATACCGGTGGTGGTCCTGATGGCGCCCAACTATCGCGGCGGTTCAGGGGGGCACCCTGCCCTGACCGGTATTGAGCTGCATCTGCCCCCGGAACGCTATCTGACCGTCTTTAACGCCATGGGACTGAAACGGGTTGGCATCATCGGCAACCCGGTCAAGAGCGGCCATTACATCCGCTTGATTCAACAATCTGCGCCACGATACGGTATTGAGCCCATTGTACGCGAGGTCTCGTCCCCGAGGGAGGTCACGGGACAACTCGCTTCGTTACGGGGAGAGATTGACGCACTCTGGCTGCTGCCCGACGACACCGCAGTCACCAGAGAGACTACCGATGCCTACTTCCTGTTCTCCATGCAACAACAGGTGCCGGTTGTGGCGTTTTCAAGTGCCTATCTGCAATCCGGCGCAGCAGTGGCGGTTGAAATACAGCGGTACGATATTGGGCGCCAGGCCGGTGAAATAGTCACAGCCCTGCTGGATGGCGATGACGCCTCAGCCCGTGCACCTGCCTTTCCCCGCAAATCATCACTCAAGACCAACCCTACGGTACTGCGCAGACTGGGCCTATCGCTGGATAGCGCATCAAGGGCGGGAAGCAGCCGATGAGCCAGCTCAACAACACTAAGCAGTTTCTGCGCAGTTTCCAGAGCAGGATTTTCATTGCATTTACACTCCTGACCCTGGTGATTGCCATCGCCTTCATGGTCATTATGGCCAACAACGAGATACAGAACTACCATCAGCGATCAAAGGAAAAAGCCCGTTTACTGGCCACCATACTGGCAGACAGTGTCAAACTGCCATTATTCTCCGGCGATGTCATCACCCTTGAAACCCTGGCTAATGCGCTACTTGAAACACCTCAAGTAGCTCACGTAGTAATTGCTGACCACGACAAGCGCATCCTGGTTGAACGTTCTTCAAAATATATTCACGGTACTCCCTCGGACATGACAACAGAGGGGATGCCGGTACATGCAACGGCGTCAACACCTTCGGTGGATTCGGCACTTTCGGGCGGTCCTGCAACCATGCCCCCGCCATTCGGCTTAGTGCATGTCTCAATCGACACCAGAGACCTGAAACTCTCCATCAGGAACTCGTTGTTCAAGACCGGAGCCGCCGTGCTGGTGTTCTGGCTTGCCGTGCTTGCAGCAACCTATCCCATACTCAAACGGATCACCAAGTCATTTGACCTCCTCACCCAAGGACTGGGGACGATGATGGAGGGAAACTTTTCCTTAAAGATTCCTGTGGAAAGCGACGACGAGGCGGGACGTGCCACACAGGCGGTCAACCGCCTGGCAGCCGCCCTGGAAGAGCGTGAGACGGAAAACCGGAATCTGCAGGCTGAACTGGTGAACGCGTTGCAACTTGAGATACAGGAAGAAAAACGCAAGTTTATGGCCAAGATGATCCAGACAAACCGGATGACGTCGTTGGGGCTGCTTATCTCCAGCATGGCACACAATATCAACACACCGAATGGCGCCATCAAGCTGGCAGGACACTACATTCAGCGATCCTGGAAAGACATGCTGCCAATCCTCGAAGGTGTGGCAAAAGATGAAGGAAATTTTCAGGTTGGCGGGCTTCAGTTCAGTGAAGCCAAAAACGAATTTTCAAGTGCTGCCGACTCCATCTGCCGTAACGCAGAACGGGTTGAGCGGGTAATTCAGGATCTGAGGGCCTACAATGTGGGGGAACGAAGTGCCTTTGCCCCCGGAGTATCGGTCAATCAGGCTGTCGAGGGGGCCTTAACCATTGTGCGCGCCCACGGCAGTCAGGCCCAGGTAAAGATCGTGCACCGGCTTGACCCGGCTCTCCCGACCATTACCGGCAACCAAAACCAGATTGAGCAGGTGGTCGTGAACCTCCTGCTGAATGCCATGCAGGCAACACCCGGCAACGGCGAAGGTGTCACGATTACAACCTGTCACATCCCGTCACAGCAAGAGATTCAGATTATTGTTATGGACGAGGGTGAGGGACTGCCCGAACTGGTTGCACAGAACCTGTTCAAACCGTTTACCTCCACACGGATTGACAAGGGGGGCAGCGGCCTGGGGCTCTACATCTCCAACTTTATCATAACCGAGCACAAAGGCAGGATTGAGTTCAGTTCAAACAGCCCCCAAGGAACCATCGTGACCGTATGCCTGCCGGTTATGCCCGCCGGCGACTGCTAAGGCTTTGTGCCAGACCACTTCCTGCCGTCGCACTGATCCAGCTTCTTCTGCAGCGTCGGCCTGCTGACACCCAGCAGTTCGGCAGCGGCACTGCGGTTACCCTTTGCCTCTTCAATGGCTTCTTCAGTCAGAAGCAGTTCCAGTTCTTCATAGGTTGGAAACTCCGAAAAGATTCCATGCAACACAAACTGGTTGCTGCCGATCCGGCGGATCATGTTGTTAAGCCCGCCACAACCGGTTGACACCCCGGGGAAATCCTCAGGCTGCAGGATACCGGAGCGGTTATTGGTGACTGCGTTGTTAATCTTGTTGATCAGCTCCCTGACATTACCGTGGAAATCATAACACCTGAGCGACTTACGCACCTCGCGAGAAAACCGTGGGATCACCTTTTTCAGTTCTAGTGCTATGCGGGCAGCATAATGCTCGGCCAGGGGCAGGATATCTTCGCGACGCTCACGCAGTGCCGGGACATGCAGGGAGTGTGCACTGATCCGGTAGTAGAGATCCTGCCGGAAGGCACCGGATTCAAAGAGGGCCTCGAAATTGGCGTTTGAAGCGGCAATGATACGGGCACTGCTTTTTTGCAGCACATCGGAGCCGACACGGTAATATTCATTCTGCTGAATAAGCCGGAGCAGTTTAACCTGCGACTGGACGCTGATCTCTCCGATCTCGTCCAGAAACAGTGTGCCGTCCTTTGCCTTTTCGATCAACCCCTCCCGACTTTCAGTCGCTCCGGTAAATGCCCCTTTTTTGTGACCAAAGAGCGAGTCAGAGAACATGTTATCATCCAGCCCGGCCACGTTGACAGTCACCATGGGCCCCCTCAAGCCGCTGGATCTGTGAATGGCCTTGGCGATCAGCTCCTTGCCGACACCGGTCTCACCGGTAATCAGAACGGGCTGCCTTGAATGGCGCATGGCTTCAATAATCTTAAAAAGCGACTGCATCCGCTCACTGCAGCTGATGATATCACTGAAGCATTCAGGATCTTCAAGGGGCTGCCCTTGCAGGTACCCTGTCAGCTTCTTGTTCTGACTGGCCAGTTCTTCCGTGGTAAAGGCCTTCTGGACAATGGAAACCAGCCGATTGGCGTCAAGGGGTTTGGTTATGTAGTCATAGGCGCCCTGTTTGATGCAGTTGACCACATTCTCAAGATCAGCCACACCGGTCAGGATGATGACCGGCAGATAAGGGTACTGCCTGACGATCTCCGGCAGCAGGTCTGCACCGCTCAGACCGGGCATGACCCAGTCGAGTATCAGGACGCTGTGGGCTCCCTCAGAGAGTTCCTGGAAAACCTTACTGCTGTCCTGAAGGGTTGTGATGTTGGTTATCCCTTGACTGTGCAGGGTGCGGCGGGCTTCTTCAAGGAATCCGGCATCATCATCAACCAGCAAGACTCCTTGTGCTTGTTTCGTTTGAGCAGGCTTCGACATCTCGTTTATTCTCCTGAGGCAACAACAGATTATTGGGTGCTAGGTAACGTAGCAGAAGGTATGCCAAGATGTCAGACAGTCATGAACTGAAAAGGCATAGAATGGTTGTGTGTCGTGCCAGAGTTACCTGGGAAGATTCGATGCTGCCATTGCCGGCAAAGATTTACGGTTCCATCACGAATGTCAGATCGCCAATCAGGCTCTCCGTAGCGGTGTCGCGATTCCAGAGATAAAACTCAATCTTCCAGGAACCGGTCTGGCCGCCGGCATTGATAAAAACAGTCGTAAAGCCGGGCTTGTAAAAACTGTGGGGGCCAGACAGGCTGCTTTTGCCGGAGGGCTCGGTCAGACGGTAGCGGTAACCATACAGGGGTACTCCGTAACGGTTCAGATAGCTGTCTACCGGAGGTCCAACCAGCCAGGCACCAAACTTCTTTTCCCGATTGGCAAAGTAGCCCTGCTCATACAGCTGTTTCTGTGACCAGCGTTCCCCACGCTGAAGTACTGAAAGCACCGTGTCATAGCCTTGGGACTCGTCATAGATACCGATCCCCATCTCCTTCATCTGCCATCCGGCCGCAGGTGCAGTTGCCACCAGACCGCACAGAAGCGTCACCCCCAGTATCAACATACGGAAAACAGCTTGCATGTTACCTCCCCTTTCCAGGTCAGAGCCTGCTGACATCGGTACTTAGCGGTCGCTAAAGACCGGCGCACGTTTTTCCAGGAAGGCGGCCATCCCTTCCTGCTGGTCGGCGGTGGCAAAGCTTAATGCAAACAGGTCGGCTTCGTAGCTGCAAGCCCGGTCAAGGTCCATTTCCAGACCATTCACCACCACCTCTTTGCAAAGCTTGAGGGCCATCAGACTCTTACCGGCCAGCTTATGCGCAACTGCATTCGCAGCGGCCATCAGCTCTGATGGGGGCACGACCTTGTTGACCAGGCCGATACGCCAGGCCTCCTGGGCATCAATCATATCGCCGGTCAGAATCATCTCCAGCGCCCTGCCCTTGCCCACCAGACGGGGCAGGCGCTGGGAACCGCCAAAACCGGGCAGCGTGCCGATGTTGATCTCCGGTTGCCCAAACCTGGCGTTTTCCGCTGCAATCCGCAGGTCACAGCAGAGGGCAAGTTCGCAGCCGCCGCCGAGGGCATACCCGTTGACAGCGGCAATAAACGGCTTGGGGCTCTGCTCAATGGCCCGGCACAGTCCATGGGCCAGCAGTGCCAGCTCCCGTGCGGCAACAGGCCCCAGTTTCTGCAGCATGGCAATGTCGCCACCGGCGATAAAGGCCTTTTCGCCCGCACCGGTAATGATGACAGCCCGTACTGTTGCAGAGGCTGACAACTCCTGCACAACAACGCTCAACTCCTGCAGTGTGGTAACGGTCATGGCATTCATGCTGGCCGGCCGGTTAACCGTTATGGTGGCAATACCATCCTTGATCTCAACCATCAGTGTCGTCGTCGTCACCGTTTTACCCTCCCCCTGTCACAGTTCGCCATACACTCCCTCATCAATATCAACCGGTGTCAGCACCTCAAAATCCTCCATTGCCTCAACCGGCAACATGCCGGTTTCTACCCGCATATAAGTCTGCAGTTCTTTCAGGCTTTGCAGGATGACCTCTTCATTTTTCGGAAACTCATGGGGACTGACTTCAAGGGTGACACAGCCTTTGTAGTCGGTATGTTTCAGGTGGTTCAGAAAGCGGGTCAACGGCAGGCGGCCATGGCCGGGGATCAGATGTTCGCGGTCAAAGCCATAGTCCGAGAAATGGATATTACGGATCCGTCCTGATTCGTAGAACAGGTAGAAGTCATTGATGAAGTTGGCCTTGCCTGACCCCATATGAGTGGTATCAAAGGTAAGAAAGAGATTGTGATCGTGAATAAAGGTGATCATATCCCGGGTGGAGGAGAGGATATTGGGATTCAGCTTGAAGCGGCCGATACAGGGCATGTTTTCTATTGTAACCAGCACCTCGCCATCAATGCCGATCTCTTTTTGAAAATCCCGGATACGATACAGCCAGCGCCAGAACCCGATCTCCATCCCCATCCAGGATGGCGGATGGAAGTTCACCAGCGGGATACCGGTATCTGCAGCAAGCTCAATACTGTGAAAGAGGGATTGGATCGGGCCGCCCCAGCCGTCCAGCGGCATAAAGGGGGCATGAATCGAGTTGATCGGTGCAATTTCCTGCAGGGAGCGAACCACCTTCACCGGGTTAACCCGTTGAAAATCCTGGTTGATGATCAGCTCAACCCCGTCAAAACCGGCTTCGGCAGACAGTTCAAAGGCCCGGCGCATCGGCAGGGTAAATAAAGATCCGCTTGAAAGCGATATCTTCAGACTGCTGCTCATCTGTAGGCACCAAAACTGACCTGCAGATAGCGCTGCAGGTCGCCAACCGTCTCCAGCGAGAGCCGCAGCCGTTCAGACTCGGCAGCACCCAGCGCTGCTGTCGGCAGATAGAGAATGTCCCTGCAGTCCAGCCCCGGCATTGCTGTTTGCTCAAGTACAAGACGGTGTTCACTGAAACAGTACCAGGCATGCAGGGTGCGTTCTGCCAGATCAACATCCAGCTTGCTGATCCGCACCAGCCCGCGCAGCCGTTCCGGCGTGCCTGTCAGGTTGATCCCATGCATCAGGCTCAGTGCTGCCACTGCAGCGGCCAGGGGCAGGAAGGCATGATCAAGCAGCGAGAAACCACCCCGGTGGGGACCGCTTTTCTCTAGTTTAAGGCTGCCCATCATGCCGACACCGTTTGAGAGCAACAGGCAGCGTTCCACCAGGTTGGCGATAAAATCCCGCTGGCCGAGATACTGCTGACACAGGTTTCCAAAACTGTCGGCAACGGCACTTTCACCGGCCAGCACAGTCCGGTCTGCCAGACGCAACAGCTCAATCAGTACACGCTGGTCTTTTTGGGCTGCCGCCGCTTCAAAACGGGCCTGCCACTGGTCAAAGCTGCCACGCCAGTCAGGATTAAGCGGTGTTATGGTCTCCTCAAGGACAACACCGCAGACCCGCAACCAGGCAACCAGCGCCTCTCCCAGCTGCACCATCAACGCCTCAGGCACCTCGCCATCCCAGACCAATGCCAGTTGCACCCGGCAAAAACGGGTCGCTTCGCGACGGCCGGCCGGCCCCATAACCAACAGGGCCAACGGCGGCAGCGGGCCGTCAATCTGTTGTCTGGCCAGACGCAGACAGCAGTCGCCCAAGGCAGACAGAAAGGTTTCCGTCATGCTGAACATCGCGATCGGAGAGCCGAAGCGGCCAAAATGCCGGTAGGCACGGTCGTAGAAATCAGCCAGCAGGGTACGCAACCGAGACTGCTCTCCGGCAGAGGAAAGCTCCTTGACCAGCCTCTCCAACTCTTCGCCCATGTTGCTGTTTTCACGTTCAACAACGGAGAGTAGATCCTCGATCAACTCCAGCAGCTGTGCGATCCCCTCCGGGTGGCGGCGGGATGCGAGTCGGACTGCGGCCTCACGATAGGCAACCGCAAACTCCTCCACTCCGCGCCAGGAGGCAAAATCCTCACCTTTCGCAAGCAGAAGCGCCATTATTTCCCTCCGGTGTCATGGACGTCACGAATCAGGAAGGCAACCATCTCATCGGAGGGGGGACGGGTCAGCAGCGACACGACAATCATAACCAGACTGACCAGCGGTGCTCCGATAAAGGCTGAAGAAGTCAGGGGGAAGATCACCTTGACCAACGGCACCAGCTCCCCGAACAAGGGGGAGGCCGCGGTAATCAGGACGCCGACCAGCATACCGCTCAGCACACCGGCGGCATTGGTGCGGCTCCACCAGATCCCCAGCAGAAAGGCCGGGAAGATCGTGTTACCGGCCAGGGCAAAGGCTACTGCCGCAATCTCGGCAATCAGTCCCACCTGGTTCAGGGAGAACAGCATCACAATGCCGGCCAGCAGCAAAAAGGTCCCTTTGGCAGCATTGACCTTGTCACTATCGCTTGCGCTGCGATTGATAAAACGGGGATAGATATCGTAGGCAAAGGCGGCAGCCCCGGACTGCAGCAGGCCGGCAGCGGCATAAAAGGCGGCAGCCATGCCGCCGGCCACCAAAAGCCCCAGCACCCAGCTTGGCAAGCCGGCCTGGGTAACCGCTGTCAGGGTTACCAGATCCGCCGTTGCCGGATCCGGCAGTTTGAAGGCGTTACCGGCCCGGGCATCAAACAGACGGGCCAGCACCCCGTAGGCCGGGGCCGACCAGTAGATCAGGGAGATGAAAAACAGGCCCCAGACCACCCCCCAACGGGCATCGCGCATACTGGGAGCCAGATAAAAACGGGAAAGTACATGGGGTAGCCCGGCGGTGCCGAACATCAGGGTGAAACAGAGCGCCAGCCACTGGAAGAGCGAAATCGAGGCAAACGGCTCTGACCAGTAGAAACCGAACTGTTCCTGGAGGGTGATGATCGCCTCACCATAGCCAAACTGGGGCAGCACCCAGAAGTACCCCAGCTTGCGGTTAATGAACATCAACGGCAGGACAAAGGCGATGATCAGCACAAAGTACTGCAGCCGCTGGTTCCTGATCACCCCCAGGGTGCCGGAAATAACCACAAAGGTGACCAGCAGAGCGGCGCCGGTTAACACAGCCTCCTTGTAGGGCAAGCCGAAGAGCCAGGAGACCAGCAGGGCGATCCCCCTGAACTGGGCCACACAATAGATTATTGAGATAACAATCGAGATCAGCGCCACCACCGTACGGGCCGTGGCTGATTCATAACGGAATCCGACAAAATCAGGGGCGGTAAACTTGCCGAAACGCCTGATCTGGGTTGCCATCAGCACCAGCAGCAATACATAACCGCCGGTCCAGCCGATCACAAAGGCCATGGCATAGTAGCCTTTCAGATAGAAAAGACCGGCCAGCCCCAGGATACTGGCAGCGCTCATCCAGTTGCTGGCAATGGCGGCGCCGCTGCCCACCCGGCCGCTATAACTGCCGGAAAAACCGTAGTCACTGGCCTGGCGCATCTTGCTGCCCAGACCGCTGACAATAAAGAGCAGGAATAGAGCAGCAACCATCAAGAGCGGTATGAACTGCACACCTTGCGCCACCATCAGGGCACCTCCCCCTTCTTGCGACCTGTTGCTCTGAAGCGAATCGTCCCCTCCATCCGTCGCAGCTCATGACGGTCCATCCAGAGATTGAAGACCAGCCCCAGCACAATGAACAGCAGCGGCAGGAACTGCCCCGATATCCAGAAATGGATCGGCAGGTTAAAGAAGATCAGTTCCGTCAGCCAGAAGCCGTCCAGCGACTCTTCCAGGACCCAGATGGCAACCTGGGTTCCCACCACCGCAAGCAGACAGGCAACCAGCAGCATGGCAATCACCTGCACCTCACCCTGCATGGTCCCGGGTAGCGGTTTAAAGATATTGATGCTCCGCTTCAGACCGTTATCCGACATGGTTGCACCTCCTCTGCGCTACTCCGCCACACGGCGGCGGTACTGCACAAAATAGATCTCTTTACCTTCTGCCATAAACTTCAGCATATATTTGGTGCGGGGATACCCTTCCAGGTCATGGCGCCAGTGATCAGGTGCCAGCAGATTCTCAAAACCGGGCTGCCGCCGCAGCAGATTGGCCACGTCAATGCCGTAATCATCAAAATCGGTGGCAAAATGCAGTATCGCTCCAGGCTGCAGGTACGGCTCCAGAAAACTGACAAACTCCTGATTCACCAGCCGCCGTTTGCGCTGATAGCGCTTGGGCCACGGATCAGGGCAGTTGATGAAGACCGCCTGCAGCGAGGCCGGGGCGAGGCAGCGGCGGATAAAGGAACGGGCCTCATCCCGTACGATCCTGACATTGGTCAGCTCAGCCCGCTCAGCCCGCTTGCAGCTCTTCAGACAGCCTTTGTTGTAGAAATCGAGGGCGATGAAGTTAAGCTCCGGGTGCCGGGTTGCCATGGTCACCACAAAATCGCCAATACCGCAGCCGATCTCCAGCGCCAGCGGGTTCTGGTTGCCGAAGATCATAGCCCATGATGGTTGTTCGTCAAGCTCTGCGCCTGATAAAAAGAGAGGGGATTCAATCGGAATAAGTGTGTGCATAATCGCCACTTGTAGCATAGCACTCCTGTTTTTTCACGTTTTTTGCATGTTTGCCATTTATCTCCAGGTATGGTATAGGCTTTGCGTTATTACTGAAGACAGCTAAGGCAAAGGGAGCGGCCAGACCGGATGGAACTTTTTGGCGGATTCATGATCATGTCGATCCTACTGGGCCTCTTCTTCGCGGCTGTCTGGATCAGCCTGCCTGTTCTGATGCTGGGCTTGCGCCGCCAAATCATGGAATCACACAGAACAATACTACGGCTTGAAGCCCGTATACTCAGTCTTGAACAAGAGATCTCACACCGCCATACCTCTGCCGGCCAACCGGCAGGGGGTATCGACACGGTATCCGGAGGAGTTGATGGCACTGCTGGAAGGTAAAAAAGCGCTGATTCTGGGCGTTGCAAACGAAAAGAGTATTGCCTGGGCCATGGCCAAGCTGTTTCAGGCCGAAGGTGCGGAACTGATGCTGACCTACGCCGGTGAGGCGATTGAGAAGCGGGTCCGGCCCCTGGCTGAATCAATCGGCGCCGCAGTTGCCCCCTGCAATGTCACCAGTGATGAAGAAATCACTGCTCTGATGGAACTGGCCCAACAGCGTTGGGGCGGGATCGATATCCTGATCCACTCGGTGGCCTTTGCTGACAAGGAAGAACTGAAAGGCACGATCCTCTCCACCACCCGGACCGGATTTGCCACAGCCCTGGATATCAGCGCCTACTCCTTTATCGGGCTTTTAAAGGCGGCCCAGCTGCTGATGACCGGACGCAATGCCTGCGCCCTGGCCATGAGCTATTACGGCGCTGAAAAGGTATTCCCCAACTACAACGTGATGGGGGTTGCCAAGGCCGCCCTGGAGGCATCAGTACGCTACCTCTCTGCCGGCATGGGAGAGGACAACATCCGGGTTAACGCCATCTCTGCCGGCCCGATCAAGACCCTGGCCGCCGCCGGTGTCAATGGCTTCAACCAGATCCTCAACACCGTCGAAGAGCGCGCTCCGCTGCACCGCAACATCACCCAGGAAGAAGTGGCTAAGTCCGCCCTCTACCTCTGCAGCGATCTGGCCTCCGGAGTTACCGGTGAGATCCATTACGTTGATGCCGGCTACAACATAACCGGCATCTAACGGAGACCGGCCCATCAAAGAAATCCACGGCAACCTTGCAGGTCTGAAACAGAGCCAGATTCAGGCGGTAGAGCGGCTTTACCGCCGTCGCATTCCGGCTGACGAGCTTTGTTCTGCCGAATTGGCCGGCCGCCTGCTTGAACTCTCCCTTGAACTGCGCCGCCAGATCGGCCTGCTGGTCAACCGCCAGGGCGCCATTGAGCTGATCCTGATCGGCACGGAAAAGGGGTTGCTGATCCCCGACCTGAAGAACTACCCCCTGGGCCGCAAACGGCTGCGGGGGTTGCGCCTGATCCACACCCACCTGAAATCAGAACCGCTGACCGAAGATGACCTGACCGACCTGAAACTGCTCAGGCTTGACCTGATTGCGGCCCTCTGCCCCCTTGACGGACGGCGCAGTATCGTGCATCTGGCGCACCTCTCTGCAGATCCCGGCGGCATAAGCGTACTGCCGGCACAACTGCTGGAAAAGGCGGCAGACTACGGCAGCGATTTTATCACCACCCTGGAGCGCAGCCTTGATAAAGCGGTTCAGAGCGAGACTCCGGCGCAGGACGGCCAGGAACGGGCGATCCTGATCTCGGTCAGGGCCGGTGGCGAACGGCGCGAGGTGGATGATTCGCTGGCAGAGCTGCAGGAACTGGCCCGCACCGCCGGGGTACAGGTACTGGATAGCTTTATCCAGCTGCCCCGCAAACTGAATCCCCGCACCCTGATGGGAGAAGGCAAACTGCAGGAAGTGGTCATCCGCGCCCTGCAGCGAGGCGCCACCCTCTTAATCTTTGACCAGGAGCTGACGCCGGCCCAGGTCAGGGCCATCTCCACCATGACAGAACTGAAGGTGCTTGACCGCAGCCAGCTGATTCTGGATATCTTTGCCGGACGGGCCAAGAGCCGTGATGGCAAGGTACAGGTAGAACTGGCCCAGCTGAAATACCTGCTGCCCCGCCTGACCGGCCGGGGGGTCCAGATGTCCCGCCTGATGGGTGGCATCGGTGGCAGGGGACCGGGTGAAACCAAGCTTGAAATCGACCGTCGCCGCATCCGGGACCGGATCACGGCACTGGAGCGGGAACTGGTGGAACTCTCCCGCGACCGGGAACAACGCCGCAGCCGCCGGGTCAAGGCCGGAATACCGATCATCTCCATTGTCGGCTACACCAACGCCGGCAAATCAACCCTGCTAAACGGACTGACCCAGAGCGAGATCTTTACCGAAAACCTGTTGTTCGCCACCTTGGACACCTCCAGCCGCCGCCTGCGCCTGCCCCGAGAGCGGGAAGTCATCATCACCGACACCGTCGGTTTCATCCGATCTCTGCCGGTCTCCCTGATGGGAGCCTTCAAAGCCACCCTGGAAGAGCTGCAGGATGCCGACCTGCTACTGCACCTGGTGGATGCCTCAAATCCCCGCTTTGAAGACCAGATTGCCCAGGTCCGCACCATCCTGGCCGAACTGGGACTGGCGGAAAAACCGGAACTGGTGGTCTTCAACAAGACCGATCAACTGGAAGGGCTGAAACGCAAAGACACCATCGCCTTCCTGCGGATCGCCCAGGCCAAACGCCGCCATAACGCCATCAGCATCAGTGCGGTTGATCGCAAAAGCCTTGCCCCGTTGCTGGATGAATTGAAACGCCGCTTCTGGCCAGAGGTAGATGACTCTTTTCAAGCTCAAACAGACCTTCCCTAATATAAAGACAGGCCGTCCCGATCAGGAACGGCCTGTATAAGATCTCACCAACGATTTCTATCCTCTACTGCACCGTCACCCCGTTCACCTGCAGGCTGCCGTTCTCGATGGTCAAGACACCTTTGACCGTGACGCTATCCACCTTTGCCGCACCACCGTTCACCGTCAGACTGCCGTTCAGGGTGGTGGGCAGACTGTCCTTGGCGCTGAATGACAGATTGTAACCGCCGCTCAGAATGATATCCCTGACCAGCGAGAAGGCACCATCAAACTGCCCACCATAGGCCCGAATCTCATCCCCTGCTGATGCAACGGCAATCGCCTCGGCAAGGGTGGTGTAGGAGTTGCCGCTGCTCTGGTTCTTGGCCTGGTACTGCAGGGTGTAGGTGAACTGGTCGGCTGGGCTGGTAACGCTGGAGCAGCCCAGTGTGATGACGGTAACATCCACCGTCTGCCCAACCACACCGGCTGGAGAGGTGGCGGAAAGTAATGTGGCAGAGTTGGTCGTAAAAGCGGTTGCATTTGTAGAGGCAAACTTGACGGCGGTAGCGTTGCTCAGGCCGGTACCCGTAATGTTGACCGTGGTTCCGCCATCGGCAAAGCCACTGGATGGGGAGATTCCGGTGACGGTTGGGGCAGAACAGCTGGCAGTTGCGGTCAGCGGCACAGCGGTACTGCCGGCTGCTGTTGTCACGGTTAAGCTGGCGTTTTTAATGCCCACAGAGGTGGGTGCGGCAGTTACCATCACCGTACAACTTGCCCCGGCTGCCAGGGTTGGGGCCAGACTGGCACAGGGTGAACTGCCGCCAACAGCCACGCTAAACTGATTGGCCGCGCTGTCGCTCAAGCCAATTGACGTAACCGGCAGATCGGCTGTACCGGCGTTTTTCAGGGTAACCAGATGGCCCGATGACACAGAACCTGCAGGTAGATCACCAAAGCCACCATTACCCAACACAACCAAAGACCCAACCTGCCAATACTGTCCGCCACGAACTGGCCAGACGTAGGCGCCGTAGCGCATAGTGCCGAGGCCCACGAAGCCGCTACCCATGTTCACGACCCAGGCGTAGCCTGCGAGGTCCGCGTTGGTACTGGAAGACCAGTAGAGGTAAGCCTGGACGTTAGTAAACCCGGCTGTAGCAAGGGTGTCAGGGCGGTATCCGGCATCAGTGAAAATGCGTAGTTCATCAATGGTTGGCAGATGCCAATCACCGCCCACCGATCCATCACTTAATCCGCAGGCAGATGATGCCAGATTATTGCTCCAGGTCTGTGCGTCGGCCCAATTAAGAGTCCCCGCAGTTTTATTAATCCCCCCTGCTGAATCGGTGCAGTTGGCATCTTTCAGCCAGCGCAGTTGGCTTACAGCATCCAGCATCGTGCCATCCCCCAGATCGATAAAGCGGATCGTCGTCGCAGAGAATATGGCACTTACGCCACCAATGGTTACGGTTGCAGCCACTTGGGCACCATAGGTGCCGGCCGATGTCAGGCGCAGCTTCACCTGGCTGTCAGGGTTGAACGTACCTTGCGCACTGGTCCAATTGCCCCAGGTGGCGCCGTTGTCGTTGGAGAGTGCATACTCGCCGCCACTGACGGTGATAGCAGCGGGAAGATAGAATCCGGTGAGCGTGGCAGGGCTTGATTCGATGCTGGTGTTTATCGGCACGCCGGTCTGTGGAATAAAGCCAAAGGCTGCGGGCGTGCCGTCGTTAAGTGACGTGACCTCCGCCTGTGACAATGTCCGGTTGTACCAGCCCACTTCATCCAGCAGGCCATTAAAATAAGCCTCACCCCCTGCCAAATAGGGAGCAGTATCAGGGTCATAACCCAGGTATAAGGCGCCGGTGCCATCCCCCACATCTCCGGCAGCCGCTATGCTTGCATCCTGCACGCCGTTCAAATAGATCTTCATATTCGCGCCGTCATAGGTCGCCACGACATGGGTCCATACACCGGGTGTCAGCGCCGTGGCTGATGTCACACCTGAACTGGCGGTTGTGCCATACAGAAAATAAGACACCTTGCCATCAGAATCGATGGAGACCTTCTTGTATTCGTACCCATTAGTCCATTTGCTGACCAGATGGTAGCTTGTGCCCGCAGTTGGCAATGCATTAGGTTTGACCCAGAAGGCTATCGAGTGATTGCCGAAGATATCCAGGGATGATGCATGCGGCACAGAGACATACTGCGCCGCGCTGCCGTCAAAGCTGAACGCCTGCCCCACTCTGCCTGGCGCATAGGTAACGCCGTGCAGCGCGCCGGTATTGCTGCCCACACTGTCATTGACGTTGTTCTCCGCCCGCCACCAGGAGACATTGGGGTCAAAGGTTTGTATAACCTGAGCAACGCCGCTGCCGGTCAGGGCAATGGTTTTGCTTGGTGTGCTCAGATCATTAGAGGAGATCAGCAAGCCAGCTGATTTTGAGCCGGCAGTGGTGGGGGTAAATGAAACCGAGACCGTACAACTGCCACCTGGGACTATACTTGGCGTGGCTCCACAGCTGCCACCCGTGCCATCCCCTGTGTTCAGGGAAAACAGGGCCGCATCACTACCACTTAGCGCCATACTACTGACAGCCAGATTTTGCGTGCCACTGTTACTGAGGGTAAAGATCTGCACAGCGGTGGTTCTGATTGTGACGCTGCCAAAGTCTTTGCTTGCCGGAGAAACAGCGGTAAAGGCATGGTAGAAGAGTCCGTTGCGAACGGGCCAGACAGCGGTAGCGCTATACTTGTAGCTTTCATCCACGACACCATCGTACATCGACACAGAACAAGCAAAATCGGCACTATAGGGACCGACGCTGGAAGACCAGTAAGGTGATATTTTTACAACATTCGAAAATCCTGCGGCATTGAGGGTATTATAGCGATAGCCGTCATCGACAAATATACGTAGTTCGGCAATGGTTGGCAGATGCCAGTCACCGGCAACCGAACCATCGTTCAGGCCGCATGTTGGTGACGCCAGATTGTTGGCTGATGCGATTGCAGTGGCCCAGTCTTGAGACTGAAAACAGTAGGCATTTTTTAGCCAGCGCAGGTGGCTGGTGGTGTCAAGCACCGTGCCGTCATCCAGATCCACAAAGCGATCCAGTGACCAGGCCTGGCTACTGCACAGCAGCAGTATTGAAAACAGCAGCACCACCATCAGTTTAAATTGTCGCATGCACAAACTCCTTGAAGAGGGTGTGACCCACAACTGTTTTTTCCAAATTCGTTTATCCTACTGCACCACCACCCCGCTTACCTGCAAGCTGCCGTTCTTGATGGTCAACACACCTTTAACCGTGACGCTGTCCACCTTTGCCGTTCCTCCAGTCACGGTCATACCTCCGTTCAGGGTGGTGGGCAGGCTGCCCTTAACGCTAAACAGGTCATCATAACCACCGTACAGGTTAAGCGAGGTACCAAGAGTAACGGCACCGTCAAACTGGCCGCCATAGGCCCGGATCTCATGCCCGGCTGATGCGACGGAGATCGCCTCGGCCAGGGTGGTGTAGGAGGTGCCGGTAGTCTGGTTCTTGGCCTGATACTGCAGGGTGTAGGTGAACAAGTCTGCACTGTTGGTGACGCTGGTGCCGCCGGGGGTGGTGACGGTGACATCTACGGTCTGGCCGATTACACCGGCTGGTGAGGTGGCGGTTGCCTGGATGTCGGAACTAACAGAAAAGCTGGCGGCATCAGTTGCGGCAAATTTGATCGCGGTAGCGTTGTTCAGGCCGGTTCCGGTAATGGTGACACTGGTGCCGCCACTGGCAAAACCGCTGGATGGAGAGATGTTGGTGACGCTTGGGACAAGTGCCAGCCCGGCTGGCCCGGCATTGTAGATACCATGGATTTCTGTGGCGGTCAGGGAACGGCTGAAGATCTGCAGTTCATCCATCAGGCCGGAGTAAATGCCACCATAGGATTCGGTAGCCCATTTGCCGATCTCCAGCGGGGCGCTGTTGTCCAGATTCAGGCCGCTGTCGGCCAGAGACGTGTTCTCAACACCGTCGATGTAAAGTCGGTATTTCCGGGACAAGGTGCCTGTTGGATCTCTGCTGACCACGATATGATGCCACTTACCATCGGCAACAGTGGTGGAAGAAGAGCAATTAACCCCAGCGGCAATTTCAAAGAAAGCCTTGCCGTCATTAAGCGCCAAAGAGTACCAGGTGCCACCGGTACGTTTGGTAACAAGCCGCCGGTAGCTGCCGTTGTCGCTGGACTTGATCCAAGTAGCGATGGCAAAGCCACCCGTGCCGAAGTTGAGTGAAGCACTGCTGGGCGCATCAAGGTATTCAGAGATCGCACCGCTGAAGCTGAAGGCCTGACCAACCTTGCCGGATGCAAAGCTAAAGTTGGTGGTACTATGGAGCGTGGCGTTGTTTGCCCCCAGAACATCCAGCCCGTTCCCTTCCCCTCGCCACCAGGAGACCAGCCCTGACGGCGGCGCAACGGGGGCAGCCCACTGGGCGTAGAGGGTGCTGCCGGCAGCCATGACAAAGGTTGTGCCGGGCTGGTAGCTGGTGCCGCTACCATCAGCAGCAGTGTTCCAACCGTTAAAGACATAACCGTTTTTTGCCAACCCGCCGCTATTACCCAAAACCGTGACTGTGGCGTTCTGGGCATAGCCGGTAGTGTCAACCGGCACCGTGCCGCTGCTGTTGCCATTGCCGTTGTAGGTGACATACTGTGCGGTATCAACCAGACGCAGTACTGTGTAGGTGTTAATAGCATAAGGGGCGTATGCCACATACGGGGTGCCATCCGGGCTAAAGGTGACAGCAACATGCCTCGTGTGATTTAATCTAGACATATTATCCGGTAAATCCAGATCTGCCAGCGACACCCAACTACTGCCGCTCAATTTCGCTACATATACTTTTTCCGGATAAAGACCATCGTCTCCGGCAATAACCGGAGTACCATCGGGAGCAATGGCTATGGAATAGACATACCCATACCCGCTCGTGGTAACATAGAAACCCATGTCGAACCAGTCACTGCCATTAAATTTGTAGATTTTACTTGGTGATCCTGCAGCCACCCAGAGTGTTCCGTCAGGAGCAAAGGCAAATGCAGAAATATCAGCAGACAACTCCCCCACGGTGACCCAGTCGCTGCCGTCAAACCTCATAATTTTTCGGTCACTAGCCAGATAGAGGCTGCCATCCGGGGCAAAAGCAATTAAGTCATAAGTATACCCTGGAGTCTGCAATAGCAACTGCGTGCCGACATCAACCCAGCTTGTACCATCAAATCTGCGCACCAGATCATAATCTTTACCGGTAGAATTATTATATACCCTTGCCGCCACGTATAATTCTCCGTTGGGGGCAAAGGCGATGCTCCCTCTAGAAATATCTTCCGTGGTTAACTGATAATTATGCCATCCGTCGCCCCCGCCGTAAGAGATAAATGATTTCACTGAGCGAGCATCTATGACGGACAGTGTTCCATCCGGAGCGAATACGGGAGTGACAGTACCGACAAGACCTGTCCATGTTAAATAATTAAAATCATTTAGATGATATGCATTGTTGCCGATAATTCGGTCCACTTGTTGGGCAGTCTTGGACGAAACAGAAAATCCATCAGTCTCATTATACGCCACGTGGATGGTGCCGTCCGGAGCGAAACTGATGCCGCCAACACTAGGCCAGCTAAAATTGGTTTTGTACGTTGAAACTACCCATACAGGGAGGGCAAAGTTCTTTGCTGCATTGGTTGTAAGATTGACGGCTACCGGTGTCGGCTGAATCATGCTGTTGTCTGCTATGAAACAGATTGTGTACTGCGTATTACCTGACAGGTTTCTGACCGTGTAGTGGCCGGGAGTGTTTCCGGTAAGTGAGAGCGAGCCACGTCTGTAGGCCGTATTGTTGGCGGAGTCAAGGCCGGCCTTCACCTGATTAGCGCTGCCGCAGGGGACGTTGCTGCCGGCGAGCAGGGTAAACCAGCCGATGCTGTCATAGCTGGCCTGGAAGGTAAGGGTAGCCTGGTTGGCCCCCAGATTGGATACTGTCGGAGCTGTGAGGGGTGGCGCTACAGCAGGGATTATGGTGATAGATTGAGTCCCCCGTACTGCGGCATAATCCGCAGTTTCAGGAAAATCGACCGCAATAGTGCAGGTACCTTCTTTATCAGCTTTGATCACGGCGTAATCCGTAATTTTATGAAGAGACTGACTTAGGTGATAACGGGTGGAACCAGTAAAGGTGGTATCGATGGTGTATGAACTTGTTATGGTACAGGTTTCCGGGGTCAGTGAGCTGTAGGTTGCAGGAAGGTGTAACAATGCGTCATCAAGCGAAGAATGTGCGCTGACAACGCCGGTTCCCCCAATGAAAATGACAGGGGCTGCAGTGAAAATAGCGTTCTGGGCACGCTTGCCGTAGGTAAACAGATCGGCACTGCTGGTGGCGCTGGTACCGTTGTAGGTTGTAACCGTAACATCTACCACATCACCAGTTGCCGCCGTAGGAGCCACGGCGGTGATCTGGCTGTCTGAGTTGACGACAAAACTTATGGCATTTTTGCTGCCAAACATCACACGCAATGCATTGCTAAAACCGGTACCGGTTATGGTTACGTTTGTGTTGACATCAGCAAGGCCGCTGGATGGAGAGATTGAGATGAGCACCGGCGGGACAGGAGGGCTTGCAAAGCGCATTACGGTAATTTTATTGCTGAATTGAAGGTCCCCAAAGGCCACAGTGGGAGTGCCATCAGGAGCAAATGCCAGGGATGTGTATCTAGCCTTCATGATCCCGGCATCCCCGACCGTAATCCAACTGCCGCCGGTATATTTCATTACACCGCTTTGGGGGCCGCTACCTGTATATGCCAGATAGGGGGCGCCATCAGGTGCGAATGCCAAAGAGAAATCCCAGCCTCCTACGGGTGTAAATCCGGCGCTTCCCACCATATCCCAGCTGCTGCCGTTAAACTTCATCACCGTGGCTTTACCAGCGTTTGCTGCATCCGGATAGACCAGATAGGGGGTACCGTCAGGAGCAAAGGCCAACGGCGCAATCCCCCCTTGGGGGAAGTATGGAAACGCCGGGTTTCCCACCAGCTCCCAACTATCGCTGTTTAACCTTTTTACATCGATTGTCATACCAGAAGCTTGAGATGGGTCAGAGCTGACATACGAGATATACGGAACTCCGGCCGGGCTGAATTCCAGTGAAAATACGAGAGCCGTTCTTGTCGCATCTGAATATGCAATCCCACCCACGGGCGCCCAACTGCTGCCGTCATATTTCATTACCCTGGTAACGTTATTTTCAAATTCACTAAAAGCAGTATATGGGGTCCCGTCCGGGGCAATCGCCAAAGACATATAGTCGATGATACCAGATGAAAACCCGGCATCTCCCACAGGAGCCCAGTCGTTGCCGTCAAATTTCTTTACGGTGGGTTTCATGCCGTTTACGGAATCATCATACGCAATATAGGGGGTTCCATTCGGAGCAAAAACCAGAGAGATGGGATAATCACTCGTGAAAAATCCCGGACTCCCCACGGTGACCCAGCCAGCGCCATCCCACTTCAGCACCGTACCGGATGTATTGTGCGAATATGCCAGATACGGTGTGCCATCCGGTGCAAAAGCAAGCGCATGATAGTCGCTACTGCTTGTAAAACCGGGATTACCCAGCAGCCCCCATACCGGATTGCTGTAGGTTGCGGCGGCAACTGTGGTCAGATTTGCTGTCACCGGGGTCGGCTGCAGGGATGTGCCGTCATCGGCGGTAAAGCAGGCGGTGTAATTTGTCGTCTGGATCAGGTTAGCTATGGTGTAGCTGCCGGAGGAATTGGCAGATAGCTTTAAAGACCCACGTCGAAAAGCCGGACTGCCGTTGCTGTCAAGGCCGTCTTTCACCTGCGCGCCGGTGCCGCACGGTGTGCTGCTGCCGGATAGCAACGTAATATAGCCGGTGCCGTTTTCACTGGCCTGCACGGTCAGGGTAACCTGATTGGCCCCAAGGTTACTGGTGGCAGGGGTGGTCAGCGCAGGGATGCCCGCCTGTGCCGGATCAGTAATCAAGGTTACAAAGAATACGGCCAACAGTACCAACAACGTCAGCTTCAATTGTCGCATCATGCTACCCTCTCCGGTTTACACTTAAAAATTCAAAAATCAGATCTGATCGTTTTTGCCGGCTGACAAGGTACGGTTTGCCAGGCTTTGGGCAGCCCGTGGGCTGATGTGACGTTTCCCGCTCAGCAAGTCTGTTACAGCGGCAAGCAGGGCCTCATCAGGCTCACATTTGGTTACATAACCGGCGGCACCGGCAGCAAAGGCCCCGGAAATACTCTCTGCATCTTCAAGCATGGAGTAGACCAGCACACTAATGCCAAGCTGGCGTGCTGCAGGTATCAGCTCAAGTCCGTTTTCTGCGCCCAGCACAAGATCAAGCAGCACCAGATCAGCGTCGGAGTCACCTATCTGCTCAAGGGCTTCGGCCCTGCTGCCTGCCTCACCGCAGATGGTGTGGTGGGACTCCTGCAACAGCAGCTGCAGCCCCTGTCGTACCGCAGGATGGTTATCAATCAGAAATAGGCGTGCCACACGGTTCTCCTGCTCTGGTCATATAAACAGAGTGATTCCATATAACTTATATACAGGAGAGGAAACAGTGTGTCTGTCCGTGAAACCCCGGACATTACTAAAAAAACGTGGAGGGAATTGAGTGTTTGGAAGGAGCTACTGATGGTGATTTTTTATGGCAAAACGCCTGAGTTCTTTCATACCTTCAAGATCCAACTTGGTGATAATCCGGCTGCAGTAGGTTTCTACAGTGCGGACGCTGATGCCAAAGGCAGCGGCCATATCCTGAAGGCCATCCCCCTGGCCCAGCATGGTTAATAATTGCTGTTCCCGTTCGCTGAGCAGTACTGCCGGCCTGGGCAACGGTATGGCAACAGGACTGACCAGCAGTGCCTGGGCGATGCGGGGGCTCAGGTAGACTCCGCCTGCCAGCAGCTCTGTTACCGCCACCAGCAGGATATCTTCCGGTTCCCGCTTGGAGACGTAGCCAAGAGCTCCTGCACAACGGGCCTTCCGGATGGTGTCGCCATCCTCATGCATGGAATAAACCAACACTCCGACACCAAGGGCATCAAGAGCCGGGATAAGGTCAAGTCCACTTTCGTCCCCAAGGGAGAGATCCAGAAAGGCGATATCTGCGCCCGCTTGGTTGATCAGTGCAAGAGCCTCGGCAGTGCTGCCGGCCTCTCCACAGACAAGGTGTGATTCCTGGGTTAGCAGCAGCTTCAACCCTTTCCGTACCGCAGGGTGGTCATCGATCAGAAATATTCTGGCACCTTGTGCGTTGTTCATCAGGTTTACACCTCCAGCAACGGACATAACTCCCCCCCGCTCCCCTCCTAACCCAAGAGGGGGAGCCAGACAACAAACACCACTTTTTCACGTTATTCGCGTCCCTCCCCTTACATAAGGGGAGGACAGGAGGGGTTAAGGCCCTCCTCACAGGGAATTGTGCAACTGACCATGGTCCCCCCGCCTGCTGCATCAGCGATCATCAGGTTGCCGTTAATCAGCCTGGCACGGTGCTGCATGATCCCCATGCCCAGCCCTCCGTGGGTCCGTTCGGCAAGGTTTCTGCCAATACCATTATCCTGTACAGACAGGATCAGTTCACCACGTTTCTTGCACTGCAAACCAACTACAATCCGGCTGGCACGGGCATGTTTAACGGCATTGGTCAGCGCCTCCTGAGCAATACGGTACAGTTGAGTCACTCCTTTGTTTGTACAGACCTGGCAGCCCCGTTGCTGGCTGAATTCAATCACGATACCGCTGGATTCGGCCAGCCGCCGGGTCAGCTCTTCCAGGGAGGGGCTGAGTGCATTGCTGTCATGCTCCACCGGCCAGAGCCCACGGGAAAGGTCATAGGCATGGTTAACCGATTCTTCCAGCAGGGAGGATACTTCCGCCACTTCCGGCTTCTGGCGGTCAGCATCGGACAGCTGCCGCCTGAGCGAGGAAAAATGCAGCCGGGTACCGGTCAAGAGTTGGCAGAGCCCGTCATGCAGTTGGTGGCTGATGCTGCGGCGTTCTTCTTCGCTGATATTGACAATCTCCCGCTCTAACCGGGTCCGTTCAGCCATTTCATCTTCCAGGTCACGGTTCTTGCCGGACAACTCACAGGAGAGCTGTTCTACGGCATGAAAGGATCGGGAAAAACGGATTGAAAGGGCAATGGCCTGGAAAAAGATGAAAACAAACATACCGATATGAATCAGATAGACTGACTGGATCATCTGCAGATCATACAGCATGTCATTGATACCGGTTGCCCCCATCACCATGAAACCTGCCAGAATCAGGGACGCAGCCTCCCTGTTGCTACGCATGGCACGGAACAGCATGGCCAGGCAGTACAGGATCATGGCCATGGCAAACAGGTAGAACGCCGGGATGATGCTGGTGAAGACCATGGTGGGGAGGAGCAGCCCGAGCCCGGTGTACAGCAGGGCCAGCACCAGGATAATCTGCTGCAGGAGGCGGGAGAATTCATCGGGGTATAGGGTACGGAAGAAGCTGTACCCGATGGGAACGGAGATAACAAAGCAGAGCAGGTCAAAGCGATTGGTCAACGCAACCGGATAGCGAGTGAGAAGCAAATTCACAGCCCAATCCGTGGCATTTGAAGTAAGTGAGCTGCCTGCCCACATCAGGCTGTAGATACCAAAATACAGCGGGGCACGGTCTGATTTTCTGATGAAAAACAAACCGATATGGTAGAACCCCATCACCAGCAGGCTGCCGATGCAGAGCAGGGCCAGAGACCATTCCCGCTGCTGCGCTGATTCCAGTGTCTCTGACGCCCCCAGCATGATCGGAGCGATCACCCCCCCGCTACGATGATGGTAGTTGGAGACCTGCAGCAGCAGCTCAAATGGCTGACCATCAAGCTGCAGGCGGGGTTGCTGCATGGCCTGGGCCGGGATCTCTTCAGCGGCATTTTTGCCAACCACACCGTTTTCAACCAGCAGGAGACCGTTTACCCAGAGCCGGTAAGCGGAGTTGATCTCACCAAGCTGCAGTGTCAGTCCCTGCCGGGTCTTGCCCGGCAGTATCCGCAGCCGGAAGGTGGCGTAGCCTGGGCCTGCACGTTTTTTCCCATTGCGGGGGGTATCGTTCCAGGCCGCGGGGAATGTCAGATAGGCAGGTACGGGATGAGGATGATCGGCCAGAAAATCAGCCGGGGTGAGCAGCTGCTGCCAGTAAAACTCCCACGCCCCGTCCAGACGGATCGGCTCGACATGCTGCAGATCAATAGCTGAAAGGTCAATCACGCCCTGGCGAGCAAGGGGTGACGCATCAGTGCTGACGCGACACCCGCTGCAAAGACAGAGCACAGCCACAACAGCCGGCAGCAGTATCGAGGGTATGATTCCGTAACGCATGATTCTGGCACTATAATCAATGCCACCTGGCTATTCAAACAGAATTACCGCAACGATCAACGGCACCGGAAACAGGTTTGTTCAGCCTTTTCCAGCCTGACACCGATTGACACCATCCCCCCAATTGGCCTATAGTTTTTCGATGCAAGATTTGAAACATTTGACCCGGCCCCAAAAGAGCTTCTTTCAGCGCCACTGGAAAGGTGCTGTTCTCTGCATCGCCCTGGCACTCCTCTTGATTCCTTTAAGTGTTCTGCTGGTCCGTAAAGGCGCCCAGGCGGTCTCAGCCTGGCAGGATTCCCGCCAGCAGGCCGACCGAAAGGCACAGCCGATCTCACTGGGGGATGACCTCTTTGCGACTGCCAGCAGCCTGATTCCTACTGCCGTTGCCAATGGAGAGATCCTGACAGCAACCGCCCCTGACGGCACGACGCTCAACCTTTCGATCAACCCGGCACTGCAACACCGGGTGCAGGGATATCTGGAGCAGACCCGCCCCCCCTACGCGATCTTTGTTGCGGTTGAACCGGCAACCGGCAGGGTGCTTTCCCTTGCCGGATATTCTGCCACCGACCCGAACTGGCAACAGCAGGCCGCCTACCAGGTCTACCCGATGGCCTCACTGTTTAAAATGGTGACGGCAGCCGCAGCTCTGGAAAACCGGAAGATAAACCCCGCCACGGTGTTGGAGTTCCGGGGGCGTTTGGTCTCTGAAACCCCCAAAAATTGGGATCCCAGCCCCAGAGGGCGCAACAACAAAATGGACGTGACCGAAGCCATGGCCAAGTCGGTTAACCCGATCTACGGCATGATCGCCAGTGATCTGCTGGGCAAAGAACAACTCAGACAGGCCTGCAACCGTTTCGGCTTCAACCGCAGCCTGCTGTTGCCCGGTGTCCCGGCAGTGCCCAGCGCGGCGCCTGCGGCAGAGACCACCAATGACCTGCGTTTGCAGGGCTGCGGGCTTGATCACGGTTTGCAGGTCTCACCCATTCATGCCGCTGTCATTACAGCTGCCATTGCCAACCGCGGCACCATGATGGTGCCTCGCCTGGTTGATCAGGCAGCACGTGACGGCAAGGAGCTGAAGGTTCCGTCGGCCCGCGAACTGGAACGGGTGATCAGCCCTGAGACAGCCAGCAGCCTGACCCGCATGCTGCTGAGCACGGTTACCAGCGGCACCTCCCGACGGGCGTTCCGGAGCGGCGAAGGCCGTCAGCTGGTCCGCGAGATGCAGATTGCGGCCAAAACCGGTTCCATCGACGGCGACAACCCCAAGGGACACTATTCCTGGTTTGCCGCCTACGCGCCGGCCGACCGTCCGCAGATCGCACTGGTGGCGCTGGTGATTAACGGTGACAAATGGAAGATCAAGGCCTCGCAACTGGGCGAACAGGCCTTGGCGGAATTTTTCAGGCAGGGTAGGTAAGCAGGCGGAAGGTGCCGTCAACCAGCTCGGCGTAGGAGTAGTGGGAAATCCAGTCTCCCAGAGAGACCAGCGTGAAGCCATCCTGCTGGTCGATAAAGGGCTGATGAAAGTGTCCCAGCACCAGGGCCTGGGCCCCCTGGGCACGAATTGATGCCGCATAGCTGCGGATCATGGCACTATAGTCCCAGCGTTCCCGGTCCCGGCTGTAGCGTTGTTTGCTTGTACGCTGCAACCTGCTGCGCAGCCCCTGCACCACTGCCGCAGGAAGCAGACGGCCGATCCGTAAGGTCACGGGGTTCCGCAGGGTGCGGTGAAGCAGGCGATACCGCCAGTCGGCCCGGTTGATCAGGTCGCCATGGCAGAGAAAGACCTGTTTCCCCTGCAACGCAAGCTGTACCGGTCCGGGATGGATTTCCGCCCCCAGTCTGCTGCCAAGGTCTGCTCCAAGATGGAAGTCGTGATTCCCTTCCAGGTAGATCAGGCGGGTACCGGAGGCATGCAGTTCCTCCAGCGCCGTGAGTATCGGTTCCTGTTCGGGAAAGATCAGGGCCGGCAGACCGACCCTGAAATCAAACAGGTCGCCCAGAATGCAGAGGGCGGCGGTGGTGCCCTGCAGGGAGCGGATAAACGCAAGCAGCAGCCGGTAGTTGGCATCGTCAGGGTGGTGCAGATGGGCATCAGCAAAAAAAATGGTACGCATAGTGCTGCCGATTGTGCCGTTGACGAGGCTGACTGTCAACAGCAGGAATATATAAAGGAGTCTTTTTATGATACATAGTGTAGCCATCGCCTGGGATGATCTCCTGGGGGCTTTTTCAAATATGGAACAGGACCGGGTCTATTTCTTTGACCGGATGACCGGAGAGATCTTCTTTGTCGGTACTGACAGCGGTGACAGTTTCTGGGATCAGCTGGAACAGCAGCAGGGACGCTTTCTTGAAATTCCGTACCTGGACTCAGCAGCTGAGCGCACGCTCCTGAGCACTTTTCTTGCGAGCCAGAGCAACACTGAGCTCCGCAGTCTGCTGGATCATGCGCTATCAGGGCGTCCCCCCTACGCCAGGCCGGCCGACATCCTGTCCTTCTTTCCGGATGAGGAGCTGCAGCTGGCTGAACTGCGTGATACCTTCCTGAGCAACCGTGTCAAAAGCTGGCTGGAGGAGAACGAACTCTTTTCACTGAGCACCTCCCTGAACGCTGTTCACTAAAGGAGCGTCGCATGTCACCGCTGGAAACGTTTAAAAACCAGCACCCCATCAGCCATATCAGGCTGATTGCCGGCATACTGACCGTTGCTGCCGTTGCCTGGCTGGGAAATGCCCTAAGCCACACCCTCTCCTGCTTTCTGCTCTCCTTTGTGATTGCCTACCTGCTTGACCCGCTTGTGGTCAGGCTGGAAAAACGCCTCAAGCGTATTCATGCCATTGCGCTGCTGTATGTGGTGTTGGGGATTATCTCCACCTTCGGCCTGGCCTTCCTGCTGCCGATGCTGACCATCAGCTGGGACAGTTTTCTGCGCAATCTTCCGCAACACCTGCAAAGGATCAAGCAGGCACTGCTCAGCTGGCAGGGTTCTCTCCCCACCCACTATGGGTCGGAAGAGATCAGCTGGCTGCTTGACAACATCATCGGCAATGCCGACAGCATGGCGGAAAAGGCCGGAATCTGGGCCTACGGCTTTGCCACCAGGATGTTCTTCAACGTCTTCAACCTGATCCTGGCACCGATCCTGGTCTTCTTCATGCTCAACTATAAACAGAAGATCATGGATACCACCGCGCTCTGGATACCTGAGGCACGACGTGAACTGATCCTGCAGATGGGGCGTGAGATTGACAGCAGCGTGGGTGGCTATATCCGGGGCCAGGTGATGGTCTCCATTGTGGTCGCTCTGGCCACCATCCCGACCCTGATGTGGCTCGGGATCCCCCACCCGATCCTGTGCGGTCTTTTTGCCGGGGCTGCCAGCATTCTTCCCTTTGTGGGGGTAATCCTGGCAATGCTGCCACCGCTGCTGTTCGCCTGGCTGACCTACGGTACCGGCACTATCATCATCAAGGTATTGATCGCCTTTGCCATCATCTACTTCCTGGAGGGCTATCTGGTAAAACCGCTGGTCTTCAAGGAATCGATGAACCTTAACCCCCTGCTGACCATTATTATGGTAATGGCCTTTGGTGAACTGATGGGGTTCTGGGGCATCCTGCTGGCTCTGCCGATCACCGCAGCCATGATTATCGCCTCGCAACACTGGCTTAAAGGGGATTTTGCCAACCCGGGGAATGAACCATGACCAAACTTTCTCTCCAGATCACCGGCATGTCCTGTGTCAACTGTGCAGGACGGATAGAACGGGAAGTCGGCGCACTGGCCGGCGTGGAATCCGCCACAGTCAACTTTGCCATTGCCCAGCTGACCGTCTCATTCGATGCAACCATCATCAGCGCTGGCAGTATCATGGAAAAGGTGCAATCACTGGGCTACGGCGTGGTAAAACCGGAGCCGCCCGGTGAGCTGACCTTTTCCATCACCGGCCTGCACTGCGCCAACTGTGTTGCCCGCCTTGAAAAAATCCTGCATGAGCAGCCGGGGATCAGCACCGCAGTGGTCAACCTGGTGGCAGCCACCGGCTTTGTCCGTTTTGACCCTGCCCTGCTGGATAAAGGGGCCATCTTCAGGATTGTGATTGATGCCGGTTACACCCCGGCCGAGACAGAGGCAGGGGAAGAGGCGGAGGCAGGAGAACTGGCCGGCCAGCGCAACTGGTTCCTGTTCTCACTGGCCCTCTCCCTGCCGATCATGGCCACCATGACGCTGCACCACCTACGCAGTGTGGGTTGGCTGAACCTGATCCTTGCCACCGTGATCCAGTTCAGCGCCGGCCTGGCCTTCTACCGCGGTGCCTGGTCCGCCTTGAAAAGCAAGAGCAGCAACATGGATGTGCTGGTGGCGCTGGGCACCAGCGCTGCCTGGGGCTACTCGCTGCTGGCCTTCTTTGGCCTGTTGGGCAGCAGCCACGACGTCTTCTTTGAGACCTCGGCCTGGCTGATCACCTTTATCAGGCTGGGCAAATATCTGGAGGCACGGGCACGGGGCAAGGCCGGCGAAGCCTTGAAAAAGCTGCTGCATCTGCAGGCTGACAAGGCCCGCCTGGTTACCGCTGAAGGGGAAAAAGAGGTACCTGCCTCGGTGATCAGGATCAATGATCTGGTGGCGGTCCGCCCCGGTGAAACCATACCGGTGGATGGCGAAGTGGTTGAAGGGGCTTCCAGCGTGGATGAGGCGATGGTCACCGGAGAATCCCTGCCGGTCAGCAAACAGGTTGGTGATGCGGTTACCGGCGCCACCATCAACAAGAACGGCCGCCTGATTGTCAGGGCAACCCGGATCGGTGAAGAAACCCTGCTGGCCCAGATCGTCAGGATGGTGCGGGATGCCCAGGGGGACAAGGCACCGATCCAGCGTTTTGCCGATGCGGTCTCATCCTGGTTCGTCCCTGCCGTGATCGGCGTGGCGCTGCTCACCTTTGTGGTCTGGCTGCTGATCCTGAAGGCACCGTTCCTGGTGGCCTTCAAGTTCGGCGTAGCGGTGGTGGTGATCGCCTGCCCCTGCGCCATGGGCCTGGCCACCCCCACCGCCATCATGGTGGGCAGCGGCGTCGCCCTTGCCCGCGGCATCCTGGTCAAGAAGGGCTCTGCCCTTGAGACCATTGCCAAGCTGCAGGTCATGCTGCTGGACAAGACCGGCACCCTGACCAGCGGCAAGCTGGCCATGAGCGATCTGGTCACAGCAGCCGGCGTTGATGAGCTGCGGCTGCTGGAATGCCTGGCAGCTGCCGAGGCCTCATCCAGCCATCCCCTGGCCCAGGCAGCCGTAGCGGCGGCACGCGAGCGGGGCAGCCTTCCCGGCGAGGTCAGCGACTTCCATGAGGCAGAAGGACACGGTGTCACCTGCAGCTACAACGGCTTCCGTCTGGCCGTTGGCAACCAGCGCCTGATGGAGACGGAAGGGGTCAAGACAGCCGCCCTGGAGAACGAGGCCACCCGGCTGGCGGAAGAGGGGAAGTCTCTGATCTATGTTGCTACCAACCAGACCCTGGTCGGTATCTGCGGCTTCAGTGACAGCATTAAAGCAACCTCCGCCCAGGCGGTGGCCGAGCTGAGACAGCTGGGTATCCGCACCGTCATGATTACCGGCGACCATGCAGCAGTGGCTGCCACGATTGCCGCCCAGTCCGGTGTGGACAGCTTTGAGGCCCAGGTGCTGCCGGGGCGTAAGCAGGAACTGGTCAAGGAGTATCAGGCAGACGGCAAGGTGGTCGGCATGACCGGTGACGGCATCAACGACGCCCCGGCCCTTGCGGCAGCCAATGTCGGCATCGCCATTGGTGGCGGCACTGATGTGGCCAAGGAGACCGGCGACATCGTGCTGATCAAGGATGACCTGCTGGATGTGGTGCGGGCCATCAAGGTGGGTCGGGCCACCCTTTCAAAGGTCAAGCAGAACCTGTTCTGGGCGCTGTTCTACAACGTAATCGGCATCCCGGTGGCAGCCGGTCTGTTTGCCAGCTACGGACTCACCCTGAAGGCCGAATTCGCCGGACTGGCTATGGCCTTTTCATCGGTATCGGTGGTACTGAATTCACTGCTTTTGAAGCGGATTGCGCACAAGCTCTAAGGAGGTTTCCCATGAAAGTCATCGGATTTAACGGCAGCGCCCGCACGGATGGCAACACCGCCAAACTGATCAACTACACCTTTGAGGAGCTGGCAAAAGAGGGGATCGAAACGGAGTTGATGCAGCTTTCGGGCAGGCCGATCCACGGCTGTATCGCCTGCTACAAGTGCTTTGCCAGCAAGGATCGCCGCTGCGCCGTGACCGATGACTGCGCCAATGAATGCATTGAAAAAATGGATACTGCCGACGGTATTATCATCGGCTCCCCCACCTACTTTGCCGGGATCACGCCGGAGGCCAAGGCCCTGATCGACCGTTCCGGCATGGTCTCACGGGCCAATGGCGACATGTACAAACGCAAGCTGGGTGCTGCCGTGGTATCGGTACGCCGGGCAGGGGCCATGCATGTCTTTGACACCATCAACCACTTCTTTACCATCGGCCAGATGATCATCGTCAGCTCAAGCTATTGGAATATCGGGGTAGGCAGAAATATCGGCGATGTGGACGGGGATGAGGAGGGGATCAAGACCATGCGGGATCTGGGCAGCAACATGGCCTGGCTCCTGAAAAAGCTGGACGGTGCTAGATAATCTCCTGCACAACGGCAACCGGTTTGCAGGTATGGTAGAAACAGTAGCCGTTTTTGCCGTTACGCTTGACCTTATACATGGCATCGTCTGCCGTTGCCAGCAGACCGTCACCATCCTGGGCATCTTCCGGAAAGACACTGATGCCGATGCTTGAACCGACAGTATCCTGTTGCCCGTCCGGGAGGGTGATCGGCCGGCTCAACGCATCCAGAATCTTGTCGGCCACCTGGCCGGCATCTTCGTAGTGGGCCAGTGTTGAGAGAATAATCGTGAATTCGTCCCCCCCCATCCTGCCCACGGTATCCGACATCCTGATGCAGGCCGCCAGTCTGGCTGCAACCGTTTTCAGCACCCGGTCACCGGCCTCATGGCCATAGGAATCGTTGATCCGCTTGAACCCGTCCAGATCGACAAACAGGAGTGCAAAACGCTGTTCAGTGCGCTGGGCAATGGCAACGGTCTGGGATAGCCGATCCAGCAGCATCCGACGATTGGGCAGGCCGGTCAGCATATCGAACTGGGCCATCTGCTCCAGCCGGTCCCGCAACTCCTTGCGCTCGGTGATGTTTTCCTTGACGGCAACAAAGCTCAGGATCTCCCCTTTGTTGTTCAAAATCGGCGAGATGGAGGCCATCTCCCAGAACAGCGAACCATCCTTGCGCTTGTTATGAAATTCTCCGCGCCACTCCTCGCCGCGCAGCAAGACCGCCCATAACTCCTGATAAAATTCTTCCGGCTGATCTCCGGCCTTCAATATGCGTGGATTTTGTCCCAGCGCCTCCTCCATGCTGTAGCCGGTCAAGCGGCTGAAGGCCGGGTTGACATATTCAATCGCGCCGTCCCGATTGGTGATCACTATCGAGGCCGGGCTGTGCTCAACCGCAGCCGAAAGTTTGCGCAACTGTGCTTCCCGGGCCCGCCGGGCTGTAACATCCCTCAGTGTGGAGGCGCGCATGGTATGGCCACCACTCTGGAAGGTCTTGCCACGCACCTCCAGCAGGTAGCGGCTGCCATCTACACGCACCCCTTCAATCTCATAGGGACCGTCAAACCCATCGGCAACAGCAGTACGAACCAGTGTGTGATATTCAGGGGCGATCAGGTCGTAGAGTGAGCATTGCAACAGCTCCTGCCGGCTGAGTCCGCTCATCTCAGAGGCTCTTTCATTACAGTCACAGATGGTGCCGCCATTGCGTGAAAGAATAATCCCCTCAAACGAGGCCTCAGCCAGGTTGCGAAAATGTTCTTCGCTCACACATAAACGCCGACGCGCATGCAGATACCACAGCATGGCTGCCAGCAGCGCACTGCAAATCAGCAGCGTCAAGAGCAGCAGCACAGCGTCCCATCGATGCAGGTAAGCCAGGTATGGTTCGTAAAAATCATGCATGTCGTAGCCGTTGCCGTTTCGTTACCTGGTTAACTCACCAGGGCCGGAAAAGTCATTTTGCATGTACTGATTGCGATCTTATATGAGCACAATCGATGCCAAGCAAAGACACGCTACAATATATTGAAATAGCACGATTAATCAGCCACGAACAATAAGAGTTGTATCTATTTTGACGCCCTACCGTGTCAAAATGAGACAGATCTGCCTCAGTATTAAGACTGAGACAGCGGCAGACAAGGGAAAATGAAGGGACTAAAGTATCAAGTAGTGGGTGCAGTGCTGCTGCGTGGCAGCCTGACAGTGAAGCAGGCTCCCTTGCCGGGAGGGGAGTCAACGGTGATACTTCCTCTGTGCCTGTTTACGATAATTGCATAGGAAACCGACAACCCGAGTCCTGTACCGACACCAACCTCCTTGGTGGTATAAAACGGTTCAAAAATTCTGGCACGCCGGTCCTTGTCAATCCCCGGCCCGTTATCTTCAACCTCAATGCAGACGGAGCTGTCATCGTAGTAAAGCCGTACTGTAATCACCGGCCCAGCGGCCGGCGGGCGTGCAGCAAGGGCCTGGGCAGCATTTTTCAGGAGATTGAGCAAGACCTGCTCAATCTCCATCGGAACCACCTGTACCAGCGGGCAATCAGGAGCATACTCCCTGACAACGGTGACATTTTTAAAATCATAATGTTTCTTCAAGTCATAATCACAGAGCGCCAACTCAATCGATTTTTCCATCAGAACAGCTAGCGAGGCAGATTCAGGCTGGATGGTGCTCTTACGGCTAAATGTCAGCATGTTGGCGATTATGGTGGCAGCACGCTCACATGAACTGCTGATGGCCTCAAGCATCCCCACTATCCCGCGCTGTTCCAGATAGGCCCTGAGGTTGGGCAAAGCCACCCCTGTTTCAACAGCTGCAACGGTATTAGCCGGTAACCGTGTTGAGATGCGACGTAGAATATTCTGGGTATGCTGTGCAATCGTGCCGATTGGATTATTCAGCTCATGGGCCATGCCGGCAGCAAGTCCACCAACCGTCATCATCTTCTCAGTCTGCACCATTACCTGCTGCATATTTTTCCGTTCGGTAATGTCCTGGCCTATGCACAGGATCTCTTCAAGGGAGCCATCAGCAGCAAGACAGGCCTTGTTCGACCAGGATATGTGAACTTGATCACCATTTTTACGCTTGTTTTCCGTTTCAATCAGCGTGTACAGCTCAGGGATTTTACTAATGTTTGCGATCTCTTTAAAAACAGTCTGACGGTTTTCATCTGTATCGTCGAAGATAGTCCCCAGTACCGACTGCCCCAACAGCTCATCCCCGTTATACCCAAAAAACTGTTGGGCAAATCCATTTAAGAAGGTAATCCGTCCAGTGGTATCCATCCGCAGGATGATACTATTGGCGTTTTCAACCAGCTCCCGATAGTTACGTTCGCTTTCCCGCAAGGCTTTAAGCGTATTTATCCGCTCAATGGCAATACTGGCGTAGTTTGCACTGGAAACAATCAGCCGGATATCCTCTGGCTCCGGTTCCCAGACCCGCTTTGAATACAGCGCAAGCGTTCCCAGCAGCTCACCTTTTGAGGACAGAATCGGCTCGACCCAACAGGACTTCAGGCCGCAGGCCGACGCACGGAGACAACAACGAATAGCCGCGATGTCGCTTGAGATCACCCGCCTGCGGAAAAATGCCGCTGTAGCACAGCAACAACCGCCATCTTCTATGACCGTTTCATGCATACCGGTTTGGTACTCTTCCGGAAGAGTCGGTGCGGCGCCACTGAGCAATTTGGTGCCTGCCTCATTAACCAGCATGATGGAACAGCTCACCTCAGGCTGTTCCTGTTCCACCTCCAGGGCAATCGAAGCCAGCACCTCCTTCAGCGAAGCATCCTTGGCAATATGCTCCAGAATATCGGCACGGGCATGCTCCCGCAACTCCGTCTGTTTGCGTTCGGTGATATCCAGCAAGGTTCCGATAATGGCGCAGTCACTGTCGTCGCTATCGCCTTCAAATTTGGCTTTGTAGAAGATGACATCCCGCTCCACGCCACTAGCGGTGTGTATCTTGGATTCATACTGATGGGTTGCCCCCAAAGGTGCAACCATAAGCTGCCGGTCATGTTCAAAGTACTCTGCAGCGAGTTCGGGGGACACGACATCGTAGGCGGTCTTGCCGATCACGTAAGCCCGGGGCAATTTGAACATCGACTCAAAGGCCAGGTTGCAGCCCAGATAATGCCCCTGGCTGTCTTTGTAAAATACCGGTGTCGGCAGGGTATCGATTAATGCCTGCAAAAAATGAAGGTTGCGCTTCTGGAGTTGGTCGGCCCGGCGCCCCTGACTCAGCAACATCAGATACAGCACCATGGTGACCACTGCCAGAAACACAACCGGAGCCAGAAATATGATAAAGAGCTGATTGAAGTGATGAAGGAAAATACCCTTTTCAACCCCGACATACAGCACACCGATCACCTCTCCCCGGGTATTGCGGATCGGGTCATAGGCGGTCAGGTACGGTTTGCCGAGAATCGCAACCTCCCCCCGATACGGCACCCCATGCCGTAAAACAGCCTCATAGGCCGGCCCAACCAGCTTTGTCCCCACAGCCCGGCTGCCATCATCCCTGGGAACGTTGGTGCTGACCCTGGTATCACCCATAAAGATCGTGGCCGTACCGCCAAAAATGGCCTTAACCTTGTCAGGCAGCTCATAATTTCCGTTTACCTCATAGGAGCCAATCAGAAGCTTGTTGTTCTGCACCCGGAACTGATCGCCTTTGGCATACACCAACTCCCAAAAGGTCTTGATTTGCTGCTCCAGGCTCAGCTCGGCCTGATGGTAGGCTTCATTACGGACATGGTTGAAGGTGTAGATGCCGGCCACGACGACGGCAGCCAGAAAGGCTAAAACAATGACCGACAGATGATTACGTAGTGCGTGCATCGCAGAGCAGCTCCCCGCCTCCAAAAGCCAGCGCTAATACAGAGGTTGTCTCTCAACTACGTTTGTACAGAGAAGTATAAAAACTCTAGCAGAGCAATTACGAATCGCAACTCCAATTTTTATATTAAGCAAAGATAATTTAACCCTTCTTGACACATCATTAAAATATGCAATAATTTGGAAAAATAATTTACACAGTTCAGTGTCAGAATCACGTATCCAAACAAGAAAACAAGCGTCAGATACCTGTATCGATTAGAAACACAGCCATTAGACCGCCAAAGAGTGAAAGGCAGCCAATGACAGGACAGGTAAAACTTGCTGGAGAGCTCGGCATCAGCGTGGCAGAAGAACTGGTTGCCACCCTGCAAAATGCCCTGCAGGGCAGTCCGCAACTGCACGTTGATCTGACTGCTGTTGAACGGCTGGATACGGCCGCGGTCCAGATCCTGGTGGCAACAAAACACCAGGCCCTTCAGAACTCCATTGCCATAACCTTCTCCTGTTCACCTGCCGTAAGCCAACGTTTGCAGAGCATCGGCATCCAGCTCTAGCCCCAGACCAGACTACACATGCGTACTGTGTAATACCACAGCGGCTTAACGGCACCACACGCCGGAGGAATCATGGACCTGTCAAGATTTCACGCTGTCTTTGTTGAAGAGGCGGCAGAACATATTGAAAACCTTGAGAACGGCCTGCTGCAGCTGGAAAAGACCCCGGATGACGCAGAGCTGCTTAACGACATCTTCAGGTCGGCCCATACCATTAAAGGCTCCAGCGGCACCGTAGGGCTCCCGGATATCTCCCGTTTTACCCACGTCATGGAAGAACTCCTTGACGACCTGCGCAACAAGGCGCTGACCCTCCATCGCGATATGATCAATGCCCTGCTTGAGGCAGTGGATATGATCAAAGAGATGATTGCCGCCGTGGGTGACAAGACCGAGTTTGAGTTTGCCCGCTGTGAGCCGTTGATGGAGCGGATTCGCGGTCTGCAAGGCAAGCAGGCGCCTGAAACCATCCCCGACCAGGAGAAAAACACTGCAGCAACACACGAACATGAGGGGCAGTTATTCCTGATCAGCTTTATCCCCTCCCCTGACCTCTTCAGGCAGGGCTGCGATCCTGCCAAACTGCTGGATGAGCTGGCCGAGCTGGGCAGTATCGAATCAATCCAGGCCGACACCGATACCGTTCCTGCGCTTGCCGAACTCAACCCCGAGACCCTCTACCTCTCCTGGCAGCTCAAACTACGCACCAGCCTGGATAAAGAGGCTGTGCAGGATGTTTTTGTGTTTGTCGAGGATGACTGCAACATTGAAATCACCCCGCTCCTTACCCCGCAGCAGGATATACCGCTCTTAGGCAAACTGCTCACCGAAGAAGGCATTGTCAGTGAGGAGGATGTGCGCAAGGCCCTGACCAAGCAGAAAAAGCTGGGTGAAATCCTGGTATCCCAAGGCAAGACCAGCCAGGCTGAGATCAGCAAGGTGCTTGAGAAGCAGGGGGTCCAGAAGGCCGAATCATTCAAAAAGGCCGTTTCGTCCAGCATCCGGGTTGATCTGAACAAGCTGGACAATCTGGTTAACCTGGTGGGCGAGATGGTGATTACCCAATCCATGTTCCAGCAGGTTATGGCGGAATGGCAGCAGGGCAGCGCAAACGGATTCGGTCATGCCACTGAACGTACCGATCGCCTCTTTTCCCAACTGCAACGGATCGGCAAGGATATTCAGGAAGGCACCATGGCGTTGCGGATGCTGCCGGTGGGCGAGGTGTTCCAACGGTTTTCACGCCTGGTCCGGGAGCTTTCCACCAGCAAGGGCAAAGATATCGAACTGGTTATCAGCGGTGAAGATACCGAACTGGACAAAGGGGTGCTGGAAAAGGTGACTGACCCGCTGGTGCACCTGATCCGCAACGCCGTTGATCACGGCATTGAATCCACTGAAGAACGCACGGCAGCCGGCAAACCGGCCAGATCAACCGTATTCCTGCGGGCCTACCAACTGGGGGATGCGGTCTATATCGAAGTGGAAGATGACGGACGCGGCCTTGACCGGGACAGGATCATCGCCAAGGCGCTCAGTAACGGTGTCATCAACAGTGAAGCAGGCCTTTCAGAGGACGAAATCTGCAACCTGATCTTCCTGCCGGGTTTTTCAACCGCCGACAAGATCACCGACATCTCCGGCCGTGGCGTCGGCATGGATGTGGTCAAGCGCAATATCGAGGCCTTAAAAGGTTCTGTACAGCTGAGAACCAGAAAAGGGCACGGTACCACCATTTCCATCAGGCTGCCGTTAACCCTGGCCATTATCGACGGTCTTGCCGCCAGTGTTGGCGACGAGGTGTTCATCATACCGATCGCCTCGGTGGTTGAGTCGCTGCGACCGGCACAACAGGTGGTGCATACCGTTGAAGAACAGGGTGAGCTGGTCAATGTGCGGGGTGAATATATCCCTCTGATCCGCCTGAGCCGGGCCCTGGAGATACCGGGCAAGCAGCAGAACCCCTGGGAGGGGATCGTGGTGGTAACCCACTACCAGAGTCGCAAGTACGGCCTGATGGTGGATGAGCTGCTGGGCGAACAGCAGGTGGTACTGAAAAACCTTGGTTCAGCCACCCCCAAGGTGCAGGATATATCCGGCGGCACCATCATGGGTGATGGACGGGTGGCTCTGGTACTCGACGTGGCAGGCATCGTCCAGATGGCCCACGTCTGAGACCGATCGGCACTTTTAACGTTCCCGGTTCCGATGACAAACAGTTAAATACGCTCGACAGAATCGCAGCTCCAACAGGATGACGTTTGCGAAATCGCCGCACCAAGGAGGATCACAATGGGACTGAAATCGTTTAACAACTGGAAGATTCTCAACAAGATCATCAGCATCTCGGTGATTACCATCGTCATGATCTTTGCCGTCAGCATGGGGCTACTGCTGCCCTTTATTGAAAAAAAGCTGATGCATGAAAAAGAAACAGCCTTAAATGATATTACCGATATTGCGGTGACCCTGATTAAAAACCTCGACGAACGGGCCCAGAAAGGTGAGTTCACGTTAGAAGAGGCCCATATGCGGGCCAAAGAGGTAATCCGCGGCCTACGGTACGCTGAGGGCGAATACCTCTTCGTACTCGACATGGATACCAAGATAGTCATGCATCCGATCAAACCGGAGCTGGAAGGCAAGAACGTCGCCGATTCCAAGGACCCGCACGGCAAAGCCCTGTTTGCTGAGATGGTCAAAGTAGCCAAAGACAAGGGAGAAGGTACGGTTGAGTACATGTGGCCCAAGCCAGGGCAAACGGCGCCTGCGCCCAAGCTCTCCTACGTCAATCTGTACAAGCCCTGGGGCTGGATCATCGGTACCGGCATCTATATTGATGATGTGGCTAAAGAGATAAATACCATCCGCTACGGCATCATCATCTCACTGGTGGCCTGTGCTATTATCATCTTGTTGTTTTCCTGGGGGGTGGCACGCAAGATCCGCCAGGCCCTGATGGAGGCGGTTGATGCCAGCAACAAGCTGGCCCAGGGAGACCTGACCATAGCCATTGATGTCAAGAGTGCCGATGAAACCGGACAGCTGCTGGGGGCCATGCAGGAGATGGTGACCGGCATCAAGGAGGTGGTCAATCAGACTATTGAGGCCTCCCACCAGGTTTCCCAGGCTGCAGACCAGATCTCCGAGGCCAACCAGAGCTTCTCGCAAAAGATCACCGAGCAGGCCGCCTCGGTTGAAGAGACCACCGCCACCATGGAAGAGATGTCGGCCTCGATCAAGAGCACGGCCGAAAACTCCCGTGAGGCCAGCAACCTGGCCCGCAGCAGCAAGAGCCTGGCTGACGGCGGCAGCGCCGTGATGGATGACACCATCAGGGCGATGGACGACATCAACAAATCGTCACGCAAGATCGCCAACATCTCCGACGTGATTGAAGAGATCGCCTTCCAGACCAACCTGCTGGCCCTGAATGCCGCCGTTGAGGCTGCCCGCGCCGGTGAGCACGGCAAGGGCTTTGCCGTGGTGGCCGCCGAGATCCGCAGCCTGGCGCAACGGACCACCCAATCAGCCAAGGAGATCAACGGCCTGATTGAGGACAGCAGCGAAAAGACCAGCAAAGGGGTGGAGCTGGCCCAGGAGCTGAGCAAGAAACTGGCTGAGATCGGCATCAGCATCAAGAAGGTCACCGACCTGATGGATGAAGTTGCTGCGGCATCCCAGGAACAGTCGGCCGGTATCAATCAGGTCAACACCGCCATGGGTCAGGTGGATCAGGCCACCCAGGCCAACGCCTCACTGGTGGAAGAGACCTCAGCAGCCGCTGAAGAACTGGCAGCCCAGGCCCGCTCCCTGTTGGATGTCGTTTCCTTCTTTACCGTAGAAGATGCCCACCATCGCGGCAGCTCTGTCCGCCATGAGTCGCTCAAGGCAAAGTCGGCACCCAAACCCAACAAGGTTCCAGCCCGGCGTCAAGCGGCGCTTCCGGCCAAGCCGGCAGCGGCCCGTGATGATCAGGATGATTTCTCGGAGTTTTAGCATGTCGCCCGAACGACACTACAAGCGACAGGGAGAAACCTTATGAACGACCTTGAATCAGGAGGCGCCAGCAGGAACGCAGGTGATACCGGTGCAGCGGGAAAGGAGTATGTCACCTTTTCGCTCAATGCCGAGCTGTATGCCTTTGACGCCCTACAGGTACAGGAAATCATCGAACTGACAACGGTAACCAAAGTCCCGCATCTGCCCGGCCATCTGAAGGGGGTCATCAATCTGCGGGGGACCATCATACCGGTGATTGACCTGAAACAGAAGTTTGGCATGGAAGGACATGGCCAGTATCGCAAGCATACCTGCATTATTGTGACTGAATTTTCTGCCGGGGTGATGGGGCTGATTGTGGACACGGTCTCCGATATCATGAACATACCTGCATCAAGCATCTCCGCTGCCCCGGACTTCGGCACCCGCATCAACACTGAATTCATCGCAGGCATGGCCAGAACCGGTGACAATCTGGTGCTGCTGTTGAATGTGGACAAGGTATTGACTGATGAGGAGAGTAGCGTGGTTGCGCAGGTAGCAGAGCAGCCACCGGAGCTCCAGCCCGGCGTGGCCGAGCAGTAAAACCGGCAGCAGCAATGCCCGAGCCAACGTCTTCCTTCGATCAGGCGGTCATGAGCGATGAGCTGTTCCAGCGCTTTGCCCGCCTGATCTATGATGTAGCCGGGATCCAGCTTTCCGATCAGAAAAAAACCCTGGTGGTGACACGCCTGCAAAAACGCCTGCGTGAGCTTGGCTTGAACTCATACGAAGAGTACTTTCAGCACATCAAGGACGATGATAACGAGTTTGTGCTGATGTTGAACAACATCACCACCAACACCACCAAGTTCTTCAGAGAAAATCACCACTTTGAGTTTTTGAAAAACACGTTACTACCGCAGTTGTTCCAGCACAAACGGGCCAACCGAGAAATACGCATCTGGAGCGCCGGATGTTCAACCGGCGAAGAGCCCTACACCATTGCCATCAGCCTGTTTGAAAAGCTGAAAACACTCACCGGCGGCTATGACCTTACTGACCCCTGCCGGGGCTGGGATATCAAGATTCTGGCAACCGACATCTCCACCAAGGTACTTGCCACGGCACAGGCCGGCAACTATGCCGCCGGCACACTTCAGGAAGACCTGCCGGAAGCGCTCTTGAAAACCTATTTTGATCGCAGCGCCTCCGGCAGCTATATCATCAAGGACTTTGTCAAACAGCTGATCAGGTTTCGCAGGCTGAACTTCAAGGACCAGTCCTACCCCTTTAAAAAAAGCTTTGACCTGATTTTCTGCCGCAACGTCATGATCTATTTTGACGAGACCATGAAACAACATGTCCTGGCCAGGTTTCATCACCATCTTGCACCCCACGGCCACCTGTTTCTGGGACATTCTGAGACCATGTTCGGTAACAAACTGTTTTCACCGGTACATATCACCGTCTACCGGAAGCAATGAAGCGGATACGCCTGAATATTGGCGATATTGTCGTAACACGGGAACCGGCCATTCTGGAAACCATCCTGGGATCATGCGTCGCAGTCTGTCTCTGGGATGAGCGTCGCCGGATCGGTGGCCTGAACCACTACCTGGTCCCTACCGGACGGGGTGAACCGGGACGGGACAACCTCTACGGCACGACCTCAGTGCGCAGGTTGATCGACCAGATCATCAATCTGGGCAGCGAGCGCCACAACCTGCAGGCGCGTATCTTCGGCGGCGGCTCGATCCTCAAATCCCTGGAGGATATCTTTACCATTGGCGCCGCCAATGTAAGGATTGCACGGGAGATATTGCACGAATACGGGATTCCGGTGGTACATGACTTTGTTGGTGCCGAATGTGGTATCAGGATCGCGTTTCAGACCTGGAACGGGGCTGTTTCAGTCACCTGCTTTGATCAGGAATCGGGCCACCGCTACCAGGATTTCATTCAGCAGCCGGTTGACAACAGCCAGGCCTATACATTCAGCTCAACCCACGCTGCCGGTTTTTTCAGAGAAGAACAGCAGTTCCGTTTCCTGGAAGAGGCTGTGCTCCCGGAACTGGCAGCACAGAAGGGTTCTCTCCATGAACTGAGGATCTGGAGCGCAGGCTGCGCCACCGGAGAGGCCGCCTACTCCATCGCCATCAGCGTGGGAGAGGCCTTGCAGCAGCGCCATGCTGTGGCTGCTGACGATGCACCCTTTGGTAACTGGATTGTACGTATTCTGGCAACAGACACCTCCAGCAAGGCCCTGACCACCGCCATGGGGGCGACCTATGGCATTGAACAGTTGCCGGCGCTGTTGCCGGAGACGCTCAAATCACGCTACTTTCTCAAGGGCAGCGGTATCCATGCCGGTCATATCCGGGTTAAGTCTGACTTGATCAAGGTAGTAAAGTTTCGGCGTCTGAACCTGAAAAATCAGAATTATCCGTTTAAAAAGCAGTTTGACCTGATATTCTGTCATGACGGCTTACGTGCCTTTGATGACAGTAGCAGACAGCAGACGTTCATACGCCTGCACCGGCACCTGACTCCACGCGGCTACCTGTTTCTGGGACCGCACGATTTCATACCGGACAGCGGCCTGTTTGAACAGATTGACACGGCAATATTTCGCAAACACTGACACAGATTACGCAGTCACAACAGTGGGAGTTTTCGCTATGGGAAGCAAAATAAAGGTCCTGATTATTGATGATTCAGCGGTCATCAGAACCGTACTGACCGAAATATTAAACGGTGCAGGAGATATTGAGGTAATCGGCACGGCTCCGGATCCCTTGTTCGCCAAAAACAAGCTCACCAGTCTGCAGCCGGACGTCATTACCCTGGACGTTGAAATGCCGCGCATGGATGGCCTGACGTTTCTGGAAGAGCTGATGCATACCAATCCGGTTCCGGTCCTGATGGTCAGCTCCCTGACCCAGCGGGCCTGCGACACCACCTTACGTGCTCTGGAGCTGGGGGCGATTGACTACGTTACCAAGCCGTCCATCGAAATTACGCAAGGTGTTGAGGCGCTGGCACACGAGATCATAGCCAAGGTGCGGATTGCGGCCAAGGCGCGCGTGCGCTTTGCAGCCCGCGGCAGCCTGCCGGCAACGGCTGCGGCGCCTGCAACTCCCAAGGCATCTGCCCTGGATACAAGCCGCATGGCCACCACTGACAAATTGATTGCCATTGGCGCCTCCACCGGAGGGACCCAGGCCATCACCGAGGTCATTACCCAGTTGCCGGCCTCAATACCAGGCATTGTGGTCGTGCAGCATATGCCGCCGGTCTTTACCAAATCCTATGCCGAACGCCTCAACACCATGTCGCGGGTCAACGTCAAGGAGGCCGAGCATGGTGACCGGATTCTGCGCGGTACGGCCTTTATTGCCCCGGGCGGCCGGCATATGTCCATCAGGCGGGATGGCGCCATGTACTACCTGGAGCTGTCGGACGGTCCGCCGGTGAACTACGTGAAACCGGCAGTGGATGTCCTGTTCAGATCGGTAGCCCGTTTTGCGGGTAGAAATGCCGTCGGGGTCATCCTGACCGGTATGGGCGAAGATGGTGCCCGCGGCCTGAAGGAGATGCGTGAACACGGTGCCCTGACCCTGGCGCAGGATGAGGCGTCCTGCATCGTCTTCGGCATGCCGAAACGTGCAATCGAGATGGATGCCGTAGATCGCGTGCTCCCGTTGTCACAGATACCGCGGCATATTCTGGAAGCACTGTAAACAACCGGTTCAGTGAATGACAACCATCACCGGAGTAAAGCCATGGCCAACCCTGTAAAAGTGCTGATCATAGACGATGAGGCGATGCTGCGGGCAAGCTTCAGGGATTACTTTGAGGATGAAGGTTCCCTTGTGCTTGAGGCTGCCAACGGTGCTGAAGGGGTTGAGCTCTGCCTGAAGGAAAGACCGGACCTGGTGCTTACCGACCTGCGCATGCCGGTCATGGACGGTTTCGGTGTCATTGAACAGCTGAAAAGCGCCGCTCCCGAGATCCCGATCATTGTCGTCTCCGGCCAGGGTACGACCAGTGACGTCATTACCGCGGTCCGTCTGGGGGCCTGGGATTACGTCACCAAACCGGTGCTCAAGCTGGAAGAGCTCTCGATTGTGGTCGAACGGGTCCTGGAACGTGCACGCCTGATCCAGGACAACACCGCCTACAGAAAGAGACTTGAACAACTGCTTGACGACAACAGCGTCTACCAGGAACATCTGGAAGAGCTCGTGCACAAGCGGACTGAACAGCTCAAAGAGGCAGCCTCCAAATATAAGATCGTTGCCGACCACACCTACAGCTGGGAGTTCTGGTCAGGCCCCCAAGGCCAGTTCATCTACTCGTCCCCCTCCTGTCTCAGAATCACCGGGCGCAGCGCAGATGAGTTCACCAAGCATCCGGCGCTGCTCCATGAGATGATTCACCCCGATGACCGGGCTGCATTCAGGGCCCACCATCACTGCAGTCAATCTGTCCATGAGCCGGGCACCCTTGAATTCAGGATCGTCAGACCTGACGGCACGATCCGCTGGATTCACCACAACTGTCAGCCGGTCTTTGACGATCAGGGGCAGTTCCAGGGGACCCGCGGCAGCAACCGGGACGTCACCAAGCGTAAGCTGGCGCAAGAGGCGCTGCTGAAAAGCGAAAAGCGGCTGGCAGCCATTTTTGACTTCCTGCCGGATGCCACCTGGGCGATTGACAAGGAGTCCAACGTTATCGCCTGGAACAAGGCCTGCCAGGAACTGACCGGAGTGCCTGCGGACAGGATGCTGGGGAAAAGCGGCTATTGCTATGCCGTCCCGTTTTACGGCAGCCCACGCCCGATGTTGATCGATTTTGCCTTGAATCCTTCAGCTGAACTGCTTGCCCCGTACCTTAACGGCTACAGTAATTTTGCAATCGAAAACGGCAACATCACAGCCGAGTCAGCCGGTCTGCTGCTGGCTGATGGACGCTATCTCTGGTGGAAGGCAACCAGGCTGTACGACAGTGACGGCCAGGTTGCAGGGGCGATTGAGTCGGTGCGGGACATCACCGAACTGCAACTGGCCAAAGAGGCGGCGATTGCATCAAGCCGGGCCAAAAGCGCCTTCCTGGCAACCATGAGCCATGAACTGCGCACCCCGCTCAATGCCATTATCGGTTTCAGTGACCTGATACGGGTCAAAGGTTGCGGCGAGATCAACGAAAGCCAGGAGGAATACCTGGGCTATATTCTTGAAAGCAGCAAGCATCTGCTGGCGTTGATTAACGATATCCTTGATCTCTCCAAAGTGGAGTCCGGCAAGATGGAGCTCACGCTGAGTGATATTGACCTTCGCGGGCTTATAACCGGGAGTCTGATCATCATCAAGAAGCGCGCCGAACAGCAGGAGATCACAATCCGCAGCGTTTTTGACGAACGGCTGCCCAAGGTCATTCGTGGCGATGAGCTGAGAATCAAGCAGATCCTGTTCAACCTGTTGTCAAATGCCGTAAAATTCACCCCGAGCGGCGGTTCTGTAACCGTATCCGCCTGCACCGTGATGGCTGAGTCACTCCTGTCAGCCCCCCACCATCAGGAGCTTCCCCCTGGCAACTACCTGATGCTGTCGGTGACAGACACCGGTATCGGCGTTAAAAAAGAGGATATCAAGCGGATATTTGAACCGTTTGAGCAGTCTGACAACTCATCCACCAGGCAACATGAGGGAACAGGGCTGGGATTGTCGCTTTCAAAAATGCTGGCGCGGTTACATGGCGGGACTATTTGGGTCACACCCAACCCTGCAGGTGCGGGAAGTATCTTTTATCTTGCCATTCCGGTCTGGCATCAGGAAGGCTGGAGAGGGTTATCAACAGACAGTGAGGAAACACACCGATGAGAATTCTGATTGCCGAAGATGATTTCTACAGTCGAAAATTGATGATGGCCTACCTCTCACCGTTCGGCGAGTGTGATGTCGCCGCTAACGGCATTGAGGCCTGGGAGGCCTTTATTGACGCCCATGACGCCGGCACCCCGTACAGCCTGATCTGCCTGGATATCATGATGCCTGAAATGGACGGCCAGGAAACCCTCAAAAAGCTGCGTGATGAAGAGGACAAACGCCAGATTGACCGCCATGAAAGGGCAAAAATCATCATGATCACCGCCCTGGACGAAATGAAGGCGATCATGACGTCGTACCATTCCCTCTGTGACGGTTATTTGATGAAGCCGATCAACCATGCCATGGTTGTTGAACAGCTGAAGGAATGCGGTGTGATTTGAGTTACTGCGGCTTGCAGGGAGCCGCACGCCTGCCTGCAGCAGCCCGCTACCGGTCGGTCAGGCCACTGTCAGCACCTGCAGGTGCCGGCATTATGCCTGAGCCGTTCAGCGTTAAGCTGATTCATCCGGTGGTCTGAGACCCCCTGATAACGGACAAAATACTGACCAAGCCGTTCCTGACATGACTGCTGCTGCCTGAGCAGTTCCTGCTGTTGCCATGGCCTGAGCAGCCCCAACTGCACAGCCCGCTCGCCGAAACGCCCCTGCACCTGCCCGGATTGCAAGATATAGTGCACGTCCGCATCATCAAGCCACCCGCTGCTGCGAGCGAGCACGCCGATTGACGGGCGCTGCATACGCTGCCAGCTCAAGGCCGCCACAACGGCCTGAAATGAGGCGACCCCCGCAAAGTAGAGGTATCTGCCGATCTTCAACTCAACGGAAGGCACTGCCCCGGTATAATAAAGCGGCGTGTCCCGGCAACTCGATGCGTTTGGCGCGTTTTCGGCCGGCGGCCTCCGTGGCTCCCGGGGGCGGTACCGTGCCGTGTAGGAAGTGGTGGTGCCGGATTGCGGCCGGTACTTCAAAAATGTCGACAGTTCGCGGTATGCATCTGAAACAGTGGCAAACTCATGCTTCAGGCGCTGCAGGCCTTCTCCGTCAACCCGTGGGTGCGCATCGGGATGGCTTTCACGGGCTCTTTTGCGGTAGGCGCTTTTTGCACCTTCGGGCTGCAGGTAGGCCAGAAAGTCATCGTTGAGCACCACATCAGCACCAAACAGCACACGGCATGCCGTCAGAACTGAGCTGCTTTCCGCCGCATAGCCGCATCCTGCTGCAGATTCCCAAGCACTCATGCCTTGCCTCCTCTGGCCAGCAATATTGAAAACTCATCCTCTGAAAGCACGGTCACCCCCAGATTACGGGCCTTTTCCAATTTACTGCCCGCCTCACTGCCTGCCACCACGTAATCGGTCTTTTTTGAGACTGAGCCGGTCACATTGCCCCCCTCCGCTTCAACCAGTTTTTTGGCCTCATCACGTCCCAGCGTGGCCAGTGTCCCGGTAAAGACAAAGGTCAGACCGGCCAGCCGGCCTCCAACCCGTTTTTCCTCCACGCTTGGTGCAACGCCAGCCGCCTTGAGCCGCTGCAGCACCGCCTGGTTGGCCGGGGCATCAAAAAAGGAGCGGATACTGATCGCCACAGCCGGGCCGACATCACGGATACTGGTCAGCTCTTCCAGGGTGGCGGCCTGCAGGTTATCAATGCTGCCAAACCGCTCTGCCAGGGTCTTGGCAGTCCGCTCCCCCACATGCCGGATCCCCAGGGCAAAGATGAAGCGGGCCAGTTCCTGCTGTTTGCTGGCAACAATGGCAGCCAGCAGGTTTTCCGCCAGCTTGTCCCCCATCCGCTCAAACTGCATGAAGTCATCCCGGGTCAAGCGGTAGAGATCGGCAATATCCCTGACCAGCCCCAGGCTGATCAGCTGCTCAATATACTTGCTCCCCAGCCCGTCAATATCCATGGCATCGCGGGAGGCAAAGTGGATGATCGATTCTGCCAGCTGGGGCGGGCAGGCCAGCCCCCCCTGGCAGCGCACCGCCACCTCCCCTGCTTCACGGGCCGCCCTGGAGCCACAGACCGGACAGGTTTCCGGCTCCGGCAGTTCCTGTTCTGCACCGCTACGCTGATCCAGCAGCACCCTGACCACTGCCGGGATCACGTCCCCTGCCCGCTCCACAATCACCCGGTCCCCCACCCGGATATCCTTGCGCCGGATCTCGTCCCAGTTGTGCAGGGTGGCCCGTGAAACCGTGACGCCGGACAGCTCCACCGGTTCCAGATTGGCCACCGGCGTGATCACACCGGTCCTGCCCACTGAAAGGATGATCTCGTTGATCCGGGTGGTTGCCTGACGGGGCGGGAACTTGCAGGCAATCGCCCAGCGAGGGGAGCGGCTCTTTTCCCCCAGCTCCTGCTGCAGACGCAGGTCATCCACCTTGATCACCATACCGTCGATCTCGTACAGCAGGGAGTCACGCCGTTCCTGCAGATCCTGAAAACAGGCAACCGCCTCTGCAATGCCGCTGACCTGCCTGGCCTGATCACTGACCGGCAAGCCCCAACCGGCAAGCTGGCTCATCAATTCTGTTTGTGTCCTGGCCTCCGTTTCCACCACCCCCACACCATAGCAGACCATGGCCAGGGGCCGCCTGGCCACCACAGCAGGATCAAGCTGGCGGATGGAACCGGCTGCGGCATTACGGGGATTGGCAAAGGGCGCTTCACCCTCTTCTTCCCGCTGCAGATTCAACTGCTGAAAGGCACCCAGCGGCAGGTAGACCTCCCCCCGCACCTCAAGCAGGGCAGGCAGATCATCCCCTGCCAGACGCAGCGGCACATTGCGGACCGTACGGATATTGGCGGTCACCTCTTCACCGACCTCACCATCCCCACGGGTTGAGGCCAGCACCAGCAGACCATCCTGGTAGACCAGCTCCACTGCCAGACCATCCATCTTCGGTTCGCACTGGTACTGCAGCACAACCGCATCAGGCAGGGCCAGCAGACTGCGGATACGCTGTTCAAAACCGCGAATCTCATCCTCCTGCATGGCATTTTCCAGCGAGAGCATCGGCATCCGATGCCGGACCTGGCTGAAACGGGCCAGGGGCTTGCCCCCCACCCGCAGGGTAGGCGAATCAGGACTCAGCAGGTCCGGGCGCTCTGTCTCAATCGTCTGCAGTTCACGAAACAGCGCATCATATTCGGCATCGCTGATCTCCGGGGCATCCAGTTCATAGTAACAGCGGTTGTGATGTTCCAGCAACTGGCGCAACTCTGCTGCCCGCAGCCGGGCTGAGTCAGGAATAACAGCGGAATCTAACAGGGAAAGTTGGTGCATAATAGCTCCTCTATCGGACACTAGGTTTCGTACTATAGCAAAAATTTCAAACTGCCCCTTGATTTTTAACCAACCCCTCGCTATATTCCCTCTCGTTAGCACTCACCACTTCAGAGTGCTAGCAGACACAACACACACCGTCACACCACCATAGCAATGAAAGGAGAAGTACCAATGAAACTGAGACCACTGCATGACCGTATCATCGTCAAGCGCCTTGAGGGCGAAGAGAAGACCGCCGGCGGTCTGTTTATTCCTGACACCGCCAAGGAAAAGCCTCAAAAAGGCGAAGTAGTTGCTGTTGGCAACGGCAAGAAAAACGATGAAGGCAAGTGTGCTCCTCTGGATGTCAAGGTTGGTGATTCCATCCTGTTCGGCAAGTATGCCGGCACTGAAGTAAAGGTTGATGGCGATGAGTTCCTGATGATGCGCGAGGACGATGTCCTGGCCGTTATCGAGAAGTAGAGCGGTCTTTTTCCGCCCCGGCTTCGTCTCGTTTCATAACTGCTTGTGCGACGTACCATAGAGTACGCCTCCGCGCAGTTGCTTACGAACCAAACCCGGAACGAAAAAAACCTCACTCTTGGCAAGCTGGGCAAACTAGATAAACTAGACAAAGAACAATCAAAAACTATCAATCTGGAGGAATAGTCAATGTCTGCAAAAGAGATCCGTTTCAATGAGGAAGGCCGTAACGCCATCCTGCGTGGTGTTAACGCACTGGCTGATGCCGTCAAGGTAACCCTGGGCCCCAAAGGCCGTAACGTCATCATCGAAAAATCCTTCGGTTCCCCGCTGATCACCAAGGACGGTGTTTCCGTTGCCAAGGAAGTTGAACTGGAAAACAAGTTCGAGAACATGGGCGCTCAGCTGGTAAAAGAAGTTGCCTCCAAGACCTCGGATGTTGCCGGTGACGGCACCACCACCGCCACCGTACTGGCTCAGGCCATCTACAAGCAGGGCTCCAAGCTGGTGGCTGCCGGCCACAACCCGATGGAGATCAAGCGCGGTATCGACAAGGCTGTTGAGGCGATCGTAGCCGAGCTGCAGAAGATCTCCAAGCCGATCAAGGACCACAAAGAGATCGCCCAGGTTGGCACCATCTCCGCCAACAATGACAAGACCATCGGCGATATCATTGCCGAGGCAATGGAAAAAGTCGGCAAGGAAGGCGTTATCACCGTTGAGGAAGCCAAGGCGATGGAAACCAGCCTTGAGACCGTTGAAGGGATGCAGTTTGACCGCGGCTACCTCTCCCCCTACTTTGTGTCCGATCCGGAGCGGATGGAGGCCACCCTTGAGAACGCCACCATCCTGATCTACGACAAGAAGATCTCCAACATGAAAGATATGCTGCCGGTACTGGAGCAGACCGCCAAGTCCGGTCGTCCGCTGATGATCATTGCCGAAGATATCGAAGGCGAGGCACTGGCTACCCTGGTGGTCAACAAGCTGCGTGGCGTGCTGAACGTCTGCGCCGTCAAGGCCCCGGGCTTCGGCGACCGTCGCAAGGCAATGCTGGAAGATATCGCAGTGCTGACCGGCGGCACCGTGATCTCCGAAGACATGGGCTTCAAACTGGAAAACGCCACTATGGACATGCTGGGCCGCGCCAAACGTATCGTGGTTGACAAAGACAACACCACCATCATCGACGGTGACGGCACTGAGGCTGATATCCAGGGCCGCGTCAAGCAGATCCGCGCCCAGATCGAAGACACCACCTCCGACTACGACCGTGAGAAACTGCAGGAGCGTCTGGCCAAGCTGGTTGGCGGCGTTGCCGTGATCAAGGTCGGTGCTGCAACCGAAACTGAGATGAAAGAGAAGAAGGCCCGCGTTGAAGACGCCCTGCACGCTACCCGCGCTGCGGTTGACGAAGGGATCGTTCCTGGCGGCGGCGTTGCCTACATCCGCGCCCTGAACGCCCTTGACAGCGTGGTACTGCCCGCCGAGCAACAGTTCGGCGTCACCATCATCAAGAGCTCCCTGGAAGCCCCGATCCGTCAGATCGCCGACAATGCCGGCATCGACGCCTCCATCGTGGTGGACAAGGTCAAGAACGGCAAGGAAGCCTTCGGCTACAACGCTGCCGACGACACCTATGTTGACATGCTGGAAGCCGGCATCATCGACCCGACCAAGGTATCCCGCTGCGCGCTGCAGAACGCCTCCTCCGTGGCCGGCCTGATGCTGACCACCGAGTGCATGATCGCCGAGAAGCCCAAGAAGGACAGCGGCATGCCAGCTATGCCCGGCGGCATGGGCGGCATGGGTGGTATGGGCGGCATGGACTACTAAGCCGCACTTGAGCTTTCCCTCAAGAGTTGTTAATAGTAAAAGGTCGGGACTTTTCCCGGCCTTTTACTGTTTTGAGGGCAGATGTATGCGAGATACCGCGATTATACTACTGCAGATGGGTGGCCCCGACTCCCTGGAGGCGGTCCGCCCGTTCCTGCTCAACCTGTTCAGCGACCGGGAAATCATCAAGATCGGTCCTGCCTGGCTGCAACCGCTGATTGCACGGATGATTGTCAGGCGGCGCACCCCCGCGGTCATGGAAAAATACCGCGAGATCGGCGGCAGATCACCTATTCAGGAGCTGACCCGGGCTCAGGCGGACACGCTTGCTGCGAAGCTTGGCATCCCCTGCCATGTCGGTATGCGCTACTGGCATCCGTTTACCCGGGAAACCCTGCTCAGGCTACGGCATAGCGGCATCAAAAAACTGGTGGCCCTGTCACTCTACCCGCACTACTCCCGCGCCACCAGCGGCTCCAGCTTCAATGACCTGACCCGTTGCCTGGCTGATCTGGATAGCGACCTGGAGGTCGTGCGGATTCCCCATTTCTACAACCACCCGCTCTACATTGATGCCCTGGCGGAAAAGGTTGAAACCGGGTTGGCCTCCTTCCCTGACCGTGCTGGCGTGCAGCTGCTTTTCTCGGCCCACTCCCTGCCGCAGTCGTTTATTGCCGAAGGCGATCCCTACCTTGAACAGATCCAGACCACCGTCCGGCTGGTAATGGAACGTTTTGAGGGGGTACAACACCGGCTGGCCTTTCAATCACGGGCCGGGCCGGTCAAGTGGCTGGAGCCATCCACCGATGACACACTGAAGGAGCTGGCAGCAAGCGGTTGCAGAAGCCTGCTGGTGGTGCCGCTCTCCTTTGTGTCAGACCACATTGAAACACTGCATGAGATCGACATTGAATATGCCGCAGAGGCCCACAAACTGGGGATCAGCGACTTCCGGCGCACGGAATCGCTCAACAGTTCTCCGGCCTTTATCAGCTGCCTGGCAGAGCTGGTCCGTCAGGCACTTGAAACCCCCTAAGACAGGCGCAGGAGCACGCACCGTCAGCGCAGTAAACGGCCTCCGCAGCAATTTTTTCAATCTTCATAATTGTTCATAATCCCTTCACAGGATATTCCATCTGTCTTGCTATGGTAGCACCATCACGAACAGGTTGGTTGCCAACCACACCCAAGACATGGAGGAACAAGATCATGAAAAATTCACTTCTCGCACTTACCGTTGTAGCAGCAGTTGCAGTTGCCGGCACATCCCTGGCCATGCCGGGCATGGGTCCGGGTGCCGGTATGGGAGCTGGTATGGGCGCCCAAATGGGGCAGGCAGGTACGTTGACCCCGCAAATGAAGAAATTCATCGCCGATACACTGCCGATCCGTGAAGAGATGCATACCAAGCATATCCTGCTGCAGAAGGAGCTGATCAAGGACAAACCTGATCAGGAGGTCATCAAGAAGTTGCAGGGTGAGATGGTTGAACTGCGCACGAAGATGATGGATGCCCGCACCAAGGCAGGCCTGCCGATGGGTATGATGGGCAAACGCGGCCACAAAGGGATGCGTGGCGGCGGTATGGGTATGATGCAAATGGACTGCCCGATGGTAGCACCGCCGGCAGCCGCCAAATAAGGGCTGACTAACTGGCGGAGATGGGGTACGCAGAGGAAACAGGCTGTCCTGAGTGGGCGCCTGCTTTCTCTGTGCCTTCTCTGCCTCCGGTCCCGATAAAGTCGAGGGTTTTGATGAAATATGTTCTCTCCACATACCTGTTGCTGGCACTTCTGGTGCTGACCGTTCTGCCGTCAGCAGCAGAAGAGGTTGAACCCGGCCGGGGACGGGGTTGGCACGGTAAACATAAAGCCGGTGACATGGGACCGCGCCCCTTTGGTGATTACTGCCTCCGCCGGCATGCCGATCACTACGGTGCCCGCCAGCCGCTGCAAACGCCGGATGAGGCAAAGGAACGGCTGAAAATCTTTTTTAACGTTCCAGCAGCGCAAATATCCCTGCACAGGGAGCTCCGCATGGGGTATATTGCCGACATCACCAATGCCGATGGATCACTGCTTGACCGGGTCATAATCGACAAACGCACCGGACGGATCCGCTCCATCCGCTAACTGGACAACATGCCATGCAGCCTCCCATTCTGATCGTTGAAGACGACCTGAAGATTGCCCGTATCATCAAGGCCTACCTTGAAGGGGCAGACTTTCGGGTCATCCACGCCGACACCGCACGTGCTGCATTGGAAAAAGCCGAGGCGGAGCTTCCGCTGGCGGTGATCCTGGACCTGGGGCTGCCGGACAAAAGCGGTGAAGAGCTCTGCCAGGAGCTCAAAGACCTGGGGGCGTTTCCGGTGATCATGCTGACCGCCAAATCCTCCGAAGAAGAACGGATCACCGGCTTTGCCCTGGGGGCTGACGACTATGTGGTCAAACCGGCCTCTCCCCGCGAACTGGTCTACCGTGTCAAGGCGGTTTTGAAACGCTACGACGGGGCCGGGGCCGGCGAACATCCCATAAGCTTCAACAACGGCACGCTGATCTTGGACAGCCGCCGTCATACCGTGACCTGCCGCGGCGAGTCCTGCAGTGTCACCCCCACCGAATTCAAACTGTTGCAAGCGCTGGCAGCCTCTCCCGGCCGGACCTACAGCCGGGATGAACTGGTTTCAAAGGCGCTGGGATACCAGTTTGACGGCTATGAACGCAGTGTTGATGCCCATATCAAAAACCTGCGCCAGAAGATCGAGCTGGACAGCCGCAAGCCTGAGTTCATCAAGACGGTCTATGGGATCGGCTACCTCTTCAGCGGAGAGCGGGATGCCGTTTAACCTGCAACGCAAACTGCTGGTGCTGCTCGGCCTGGTGATCCTGATCGCCCTCTCATCCTCCATTCTGCTCAGAAATTTTGTGATCCGTGACTTCAAGGCCTTTGGTGAAGGGCGGATGCTTGATCGCCTCTATCAGGTGCAGGCGGTGCTTGAGGGACGCTACGAGCAGTCGGGCGGCTGGCAGCGGGAACAGGTTGCCAATGACCTGGTCTGGGCCTGGCTTTCCGGTATCGAGCTACGACTGTATGATGTTGACAACCGGCTGGTGATGGATACCGGGCAAGCCTTGGCAAGCCTGTCCCCAGTGATGCAGCAGCGCATTGCCGCCTCAAGCAGCAGGCGGCCGCTTCCGCCGGAGACCTCCGAATTCCAGAGTTACCCCCTCTTTCTCCGGGGCGATGAGATCGGCCATCTGGACCTGCAGCTCCCCCACCCGATCTATGAAGCGTTCTTTATCCGCTCCTCAAATCAGTTTTTGATCTACTCGCTGCTGGGACTCGGACTGACAGCCGTCATACTCAGCTTTCTGGCAGCCCGACGTATCTCACGCCCTCTGCAGGAACTGACGGCTGCCGCAGAGGGGCTGGCAAACGGCGCCCCGGGTTCCAGGGTTCGGGCTGAAGGCAACGATGAAATCGGCCGTCTGGCGACCGCCTTCAACCGGATGGCTGACAGCCTGGAGGCACAGGAACAACTGCGCAAACAGCTGGTTTCAAATGCTGCCCATGAGCTGCGGACACCGCTGATGATCATCCGCGGAGAATTGGAAGGGATGATCGACGGACTGCTGCCCACCACCCCGGAGGCATTACAGTCACTGCATGATGAGGCTGCCCGGCTGGCAACCATTCTGGACGGTGTGGACGAACTGAGCAGGGCACAGGCCGCCGGGCTGCAGTTGCAACGCCAGGAGTTTATCCTGCTGCCGCTGCTGCAGGGGATCATTTCCCGATTCAGCCGCAGCGCTGAAGAACAGCAGGTCACCATCACCCTGAGCGGAGACCAGGCGGTTACTGCCTGGATCGACCCGGACCGCTTCACCCAGATCATCACCAACCTGATCTCAAACGCCTTGAAGGCCATGCCCCATGGCGGGCGACTGGAAATTCATCTTTCAGCAACGCTGCAGGCACGTTATATTGAGGTCAGCGATAGCGGGTCAGGTATCCCGGCTGAGCTGCTGCCCCATGTCTTTGAACGCTTCGCCAAGGGAAAGGATGGCGGCCTGGGCTTGGGACTGGCCATTGTCAAAGAGCTGGTTGCCGCCCACAACGGCACTATTGCCGCCAGCAGCTCACCCGGCAACGGCACCTGTTTCCGCATTACACTACCTGCTACTACCGGAGGACTGCATGAGCATGACTAAAGAACTGACTGACTGGAGCTGGGAACAAAAATGCCAGAAGGCGGTGGAGGCCCTGGGTACCAACGGCTTTACCGCCGTCTACTGCCGGACCCCTGACGATGCCCGGAGCTATATCCTTGAGGCAGCAGCCGATGCCGCAAGCATCGGTTTTGGCGGTTCCATGACCATTACCGACCTGGCGGTCCAGCAACCCCTTGCCGATCAGGGCAAAGAGATCCTCAACCACGGCAGCAGTGCCCTGTCGCGGGACCAGAAGATGGAGATCATGCGCCGCCAACTGACCTGCGACCTGTTTCTCTCCGGCAGCAATGCGCTTACCATCTCAGGGGAACTGATCAACATTGACGCAACCGGCAACCGGGTGGCAGCCATGTTCTTCGGCCCTCGCAGGGTGATTGTGGTGGTGGGCCGCAACAAACTGGTGGACGGCACACCGCAGGAGGCGATTCAGCGGGTAAAACAGTGGGCAACCCCGCCCAATGCCAAACGGCTCAGCTTCAACACCCCCTGCGCCAAGACCGGTTTTTGCAGTAACTGTAACTCACCTGACCGGCTCTGCCGGGTTACTACGATCATTGATCGCAAACCCCGCTTTACCGATCTGCGGGTTCTGGTGGTCAACGCTGACCTCGGTTTGTAGCTACCGGTAGCCATGCAGCACTTTTTCCGCACGCTCGCAACCGCCCTGCAGGATCTGCTGCTGCCCCCGCGCTGCCATATCTGCCACAAACCGGTCCCCGATGCAGGCAGACTGCATATCTGCCCGGACTGCCGGGCGGGCCTGCCTCTCGCAGGCTCGCCGGTCTGCTCAATCTGCGGCATCCCCTTTCAGTCTGCCGGGGATGACCACCCCTGCAGCCGCTGTATCACTGCACCGCCACCCTATACGGCAGCCAGGGCCGCATTGCGCTATGAAGGTGCCTGCCGCGACCTGATTCACCACTTCAAATACAACGGCAAATCCTACCTGCGTCGCCCCCTGGGACTTATAACGGCAGAGCTGCTGGCCCCGTTTGCAGCCGCCCAGCAACCAGACCTGCTGATGCCGGTACCGCTACATCCCAGCCGTCTGCGCAGTCGCGGCTTTAACCAGGCGGTGCTGCTGGGGGATCTGCTCTCCCGCCAATGGCAGATTCCGCTGCTGCGGCAGGGGTTGACGCGGACCCGTCCCACGCCCCCCCAGATGGAACTGAGCCGCGAACAGCGCTCCACCAACCTGCGGGGAGCCTTTGCCGTTACGGCCCCGGACAGTGTCAGCAATCGCCATGTCATGCTGGTGGATGACGTCTTTACCACCGGCAGCACCCTGGCAGAATGCGCCCTGGTGCTGCAGCGGGCGGGCTGCCGCACCGTGTCGGCAGTTACCGTTGCCCACGCTCCCTGAATTCATACGTAATCATTGGATAATCCAGCCCAAAGTTCTTGACAACGACACTGCAGTATCATATACCGATAACCGTAAACAGATTTTCAGGAGGATTGTGTATGCGGTTATCTACCAAGAGTCGCTATGGTCTGCGGGCCCTTTTTGATATTGCGTATCACACGGGCACAGCACCGGCGCAAATCCAGGACATCTCACGCCGTCAGCTGATTTCCCCCCGCTACCTGGAGCAGATCTTCCAGAACCTGAAAAAAGCAGGGATACTGAAAAGCAAACGAGGGCCTCAAGGCGGCTACACCCTGGCAAGGACACCGGATCAGATCACGGTGCTCGAAATTATCCGGGCCACTGAGCAGGACGCACTGCTGGTGGATTGTGCCGGCCAGGGCAAGAAAACCCGCCGCCGCAAGAATGAGTGTCCTTTTGAAGGGAACTGCGTGACCCAGACCGTCTGGAAAGATGCCAATGACCTGCTGGCAGAGCTGTTTGGCAAGCTGACCCTGGAGACCCTCTGCCAGCGCGGCCAGGAGATGGGGATCGAGAAGGATCAGGCCAGCAAGATGATGTACTACATCTGACCTCGGACCCGCTTGCATCACCGCTGCACCACCATCGGAAATTGTGATCCACTACCAGCGCCTGAAAGCCATCCTGACCCGTTCAACCCCTCTTGCCGTAGCCTTTTCAGGAGGGGTTGATTCTACTCTGCTGTTGAAGGTTGCCCATGACACCCTGGGCGACCGTTGCTGCGCCATCACGGTTGATGCCCCCTATCATTTCAGACAGGAACAGGACGATGCTGCCCGGTTTGCCCGCCAGATCGGGGTCCGCCACCTGATCATCCCCTTTGACCCTGCCAGGGTGCCGGACCTGCTCAACAATCCGCCTGAACGCTGCTACCTGTGCAAGCAGGCCCTGCTCAAGGACTGTTTCAACGCCCTCCCACCGCACTGGAATCTGGCTGACGGCAGCACCTGTGACGACCAGAAGGCCCATCGCCCCGGCAGCAGGGCGCTTGCCGAGCTGGGAGTGCTCAGTCCCCTCACCGAAGCCGGCTTCAGCAAGCAGGATGTGCGCCTGCTCAGCAGGCAGCTGGGGCTGCCCGGCTGGGACAGACCGGCTCAAAGCTGCCTGCTGACCCGCTTCCCCCACCATACGACCATTACCCCGCAGGCCCTGCAACAGGTTGAGCAGACCGAGACAGCAGTCAGGGAACTGGGGTTCAGCGTGGTGCGGGTGAGAAACCTCGGAACAATGGCCAGGCTTGAGTTTGAAACAGGGGAGCTGGCACAGGCCAAGCTCCCCGACGTACGTGATCAACTTGAGGCTATCTGCAGAAAAGCCGGTTTTGCCGAGGTCATTCTTGATCCGGCAGGCTACCGCAGTGGCAGCATGGATCAGAATTGATACATCAGCAACATGCCGCCACCGGCTGCCGGACTGGCATCGGTAAAGCCGGCCAGGGCGTAGAGTTCCCATGATATCCGGCGTGACTGCAGAAAATTAAGCTTCACGCGCCCTTCAACCGGTGCCGTACCGCCCTCCACCCTGGTCGATGAGCCTTTTGCATACAGCGAGACAAACAGGCGGTCCATTGCCTGCAGACCGGCACCGGCACTGTAACTGACGTAGTTTTTCCCCTGATAACTGCTGGTACTGTCCTGGAAGATATAGGCTGCGTCAGCAAACAGCTGGACATCCCCCAACCATTTTGAGACCGACAGCCCTGGGCCCGCCTCAAGAGTACCGGTCCCCAGCCCGCGGTCCTTATCACCGGTCGGGGCCTTCAGATACAGGGTAGGCCGGACCCTTGGACTCTGTTCCCCATCCGGCAGCACCGTCCAGCCGGCAGAGAGACTGATATCCCCCAGCCCTGCCTCAGTGACGGTAGTGCTGGTGGCAGTCGTAGTAGTGCTGGTTGTACCGCCGGCTCGACGCCCCCGGCCTCCCCCGCCGGACTGGGTGACCACAAAGCCTGACCCGCTTCTGCTGCTCAAAAAGACCATTGGCAGTTCCAGGGTCATATCAATGGCCTCGGTCGGGTTCACGGCCAGCAGCACCGGCAGGGTTACCACCGTTGCATCGGCATTGCTGCCATAATCACCATGGGTGACCTCGGCACCGATACCGGCAGCAAACGAGACCCCCTGCCCCAGACGATGTTCACTTTCCGTTGACTGCGCCAGCGCTGGCGTAACCGCCAGCGCACCCGCCACCAAGAACAGCCCTGCAAGCAAACCGCGCACCTTCATCTCATCAATGCCCATGTCGTTGCTCCGCCCCCCCTACTCTGGTAATCTTAACGTCCCAGCATCCGGCCATTACCGGCTCCACCCTGCATCTGTCCAGCCCCGCCCATGCCGCCCTGACGGTTACCGCGGCTGCCACCAGCCCAGCCGGGCCGTCCATTGGCAGACCGCAGTACCAACGAACCGCCACCAGGGCTCTCCACCCATTGGGCCAGCAAGTACGTCCGGCCATCCTTCCCTTGGGCAAGTGAGCCACGCACCGTGACGGAGGTCCCAACCTTCCAGTCCAGCGCATCACTCTGCAAATACCAGCTCGGCCCCAGCACCACCACAACGGTACCTTTGGCGGTTGCAAGTTCCAGTACCACCGGATCGGCAGCCCGGTCGAGGCTGGCCATAACACGGCCCGTCAACGTCGTAACCGTGTTACGGTCATAGCCCTGCACCAGATCCAGCCCGCTGGTAGTGCCGGTCTGGGTACTACCGAATCCCAGAAAGGCATGGGCGGTACCATACATCAGAAGCAGCATACAGATGGTCAGTATGGTTACATAGCGGCGTCGCATCAGTCTCATCCTCTAGCAAATCCTTACAAAGTACGTCACATCTGCCCCATCAGGCTATTCTGTAGCCTGGTACGCATGGTTTCCCTGAATGTTGTCTGCTGCTCGGTAGTGGCAGAAACATTTTGATACATCTCGGCTGCGTACATGTTCATGGTACGCAGCATGGCGCGATACTGCAACGGATCAACGGTACTACCGTCCTCGCTCATAACCTGGGCCCGCATCTCCATCATCAGTGCCACCATATTCTGTGCCATGGTATGCAGAGCCGTGTCGCCTCCCGAGATATAGTCAGCCAAGGGATTGGCACCAACGGCCAGCCCCAACTCCTGCCGAACCTGCTCAATGGCCTGCGCCAAGGTCAGGGTCGGATCAGCCTGCAGCCGCGTTTGCACCATGGTTGAGAGTGGGCTGATAAAGCCTGCCGCTCCTGCCGGCGCACAGAGCAGGTAACTATGGGCGATTGGCAACCCGGGATCATCAAGATCATAGGTCTCGCCGGAACGGGCCAGCACGACAACCTGGTACTGCAGCAGCGCAGGATCAAGGTTTGTCAGGCGGTAGTAGCCCCCCGGCCCCGAGGTAGTACTGGGTTCACCTTCATCCAACTGATAGTTGCCGTTTATGTCTAAAAAAATCGTGGCATACTGCAAGTAGCCGTCTGCAACATAGCCGCTTAACGTGGTGCTTGGTGTTGTCGCTGTTGAAGTTGTCCCACCACCGCCACAACCGCCAAGAAGCGCCAGGGCTCCCAACAAAAATAAACTGATGCTCTTTCTCATAGTCGTCTCCCGATTCAGGTGTATAAACCGGGCAGGCACAGTAGCCCCTGCCCGGCATGTAGGACAGGGTCTACTGTGCCGTTGCAGTGGTCGTGGCATTGATGCCGGTGCCATCCATCACGCCATGCCCATTGGCAGGCCGGGTGGTGGAGCCGTTGGCAGTGGTACCGGTGGTCAGAAAGGTGCCATCGCGACGCTGCGAGCCTTCAGGGCGGACCTGCGTTTGAGACTGCACGGTCGACTGAGTCCGGTACTGACTCTGATGCTGACTCCGATTTTGAGCCGTTTGTCCGGTTCCCATAGCTGCCCCGCCACCACTTCGACCTCCACGGGCAAACGACTCTCCTCCAACGGCCAACAGGGCAGCCACAACTGCTGCTGTTACCACAAATTTTCGGGTTTGCATGATCTTACTCCTTATTGTCAGGTATTGAGACGCGCTCTCTCTGACACTGCGGAGTACAGTAACCATGCCGAGACATATGAGAAAGAACAACCGACTGAAACTACTTGCTTAAATAAGACCTTTCATACGAGGTGGTGCAACGGCCTTGCTGCAGATTTTGCACCACCAGTGCCAGGCTTGCACAAATACCTACGGTTCCACCAGGCCATACTCTTTGAGGCGATATTGCAACGTACGACGAGAAATACCAAGCTTTTCAGCAGCCAAACGGCGGTTATTGCCGCAGCTCTCAAGCATGTCAAGAATGGTAACCCGTTCCAGATCCTTCAGTTTATTGGCATCTGATCGCATGGTCTGGTCACTGGGCTGGCGAATGCACTCAGGCAAATCCATAAGACCAATCTTTCCTTTACACAAGATAACGGCACGTTCAATTACGTTTTTCAGTTCCCTGATATTACCAGGCCAAGAATACTCAACCAACTTAACCATTGCAGCGGTTTCTATGCCTGCGACGGTCTTTCCGGATTGATGAATCGCCTGTTTCAACAAAAAGTCGGCAAGCATTTGCAAGGCATCACGCCGTTCCCGCAACGGAACCAGCCGAACAGGAAAAACATTCAAACGGTAATAGAGATCCTCGCGAAAACGTTGCTGCTGCACTTCCTGAGCCAGATCCCGGTTGGTTGCGGCTACAAGCCTGACATCACTGAACATGAGACGATTACCGCCGACTCGCTCAAAGACCCGCTCCTGAAGCACCCGCAAAAAGCGGGATTGCAACGACAGCGGAAGTTCGCCAATTTCATCAAGAAACAGGGTGCCGCCGGAAGCCAACTCGAATTTTCCCTGGCGGGCCTGGGTAGCACCGGTGAAAGCGCCTTTTTCATGGCCAAACAGTTCACTTTCCAAGAGGGTCTCAGGAATGGCAGCACAGTTAAGAGCCACAAATGGTCCCTTTGCACGTTGACTGCCCTGATGAATAGCACGGGCAACCAGCTCTTTACCGGTCCCGGATTCTCCCGTAATCAGTACGGTCGCCTGAGTTGGCGCAACATCACCAATCAATCGTTGTATCTCCAGCATGGCGTCACCCGCAAACAACACGTCACCGGGCGGTATGCTGGCTGCCTCCCGCTCCTGCAGCACCTCCAGACTCCGGTCGCGATTGCCTGCGGACAATACGCGACGGACCAACACGCGCAATGTTTCAGGATCTTTCAGGGGCTTGGTCAGAAAATCAGCCACCCCTTCTTTAATTGCAGCCACTGCTTCTTCAACGGTTCCGAAGGCGGTCAACAGTATAAATGGCGGCGCGATGCCCTGTGCTTTGGCGTTCTTGAACAGTTCCAGCCCATTCATACCGGGCAGGCGAAGGTCTGACAACACCAGGTCAAATGACTGGCGTTGCATAAGCATAAATGCGGCTTTTCCATCTTCACGCTCAACGAATTCGTACCCTTCGTCCTCAAGAATTGCAACCAGCAGAGACCGAAAGGTTGCATCATCCTCAACCACCAGAATTCTGGCAGCACTCATACCGACTCCTTTGGCAGCGGTAGTTTCAGGATTATTTCAGCCCCACCGCCCGTACTATTGCCTGCAACAATGGTACCGCCATACCCTTCCACCAGCTTGCGGCAGATGGCCAGCCCCAGGCCACTGCCATTCGCACGGGTGGTAAAGAACGGCACAAATACCTGCGGCAGAACTTCCGGCGGAAAACCGGGGCCATTGTCCGTAACAGCAACTCGCGCCATGCCGTCACGCTCACTCAAGTGAACATGGACCATTCCGCCTTCCGGCATGGCCTGCAACGCATTACTCAAAAGGTTAAGAAACAGCTGGCGCAACCGGTCAGCCGGACAGGCCACCAACCCTATCGACATGCCGGTCACCTGTAAAGTACTGTCGGCATGGCTGGATACAGACGCCAATTCATCCCAGGCATCGCGTAGCACCTGTTCCAACGGGGCCGTTCCCCGCGGCAGAGGTTCCTGGCGAGCATAGGTCAATAGATCGTTCACCAGGTCTTCAAGCCGCCCCGACTCAGCAATAATCTTCCGGGTATATTGCCGCTGCCGTTCATCCTGTGCCCTCTCGAACAGGAGTTGCGCATATCCTTTGAGACCGGCTAATGGCGTACGCACTTCATGCGCGAGAATCGCCCCAAGCTCACCAAGCTGCGCCAGGTGTTCCTTGCGTGCTACCACCTCACGCATCAGTAGCTCGCGTTGTTGCAATCGATACCCCCAAAGCCCGAAAAGCCATGCAGCAATAAGTAGTAAAAGAATTGTCGTGCCTGCGGCCCGGGCACGTTTGATAATCTGATCCGCCTGCCACGTATGCAAGGCCAGGCGCAGAACTAAATCTCCATGAGAAAGATGCATTTTTTGCTGCGATTCAAAGACCTTTTCACCGGTCCCCATCGTAACCCGACTCTCAGTGGCAAGATCGTTTTTGAAAGCTGACTCAAAGCGTTCATCCGTAACTCTTTCGCCAATCAAGTCAGGATTTGCATGAAAGCGGATTCGCCCATTGCGGTCAATCAGGCTGAAATAAGCTATATCACGGGAGGTGAAATCAGAAAGCGACTTCAAGGAGGAGTCATTGGCTGCAATCGATTCAATTGCCTGCCCCAACGACAAAGCCATGCCGCGCAGATAACCTGCAGAAACCGGTATTGCGTTACGACAATTTGCCAAAGCAAACCACAACGCAAAAACCGTCACAAGCACACTGCTTAAGACCGCACACTTTACGTAACCGATACGCCGCATACCATGCATACTACGACTTATTGCACATAGGTCAAGCGCCGCTGCTGGCAAATGAATTATTTTCAGACATAACACTCACAAGGAAAAACTATGGCTGTTTGCTTCAAGATAGCACTATGACAGGTTGGCAAACGAGTTCTGCAGCATGCCATATCGATTCATCCAGCGCCAAAGCGTGGTACGGTCAACACCTAACGCGCTTGCTACGGCGTTTCTATTCCCCTGGTGACGCATAAGCAGCTCAGCAAGACGGTCTTCAGACACCTTTCTGACAACCGTATCCGCAGGAGCCTGTAGTGACTTCCGGTCATCGACAACACATTCATCGAGCATCGCCTTTTTAAAGTAATGTGGCATATGATCCATTGTAATCTGGTGGCCGCGGCAGAGAATGACCGCCTGTTCAATAATGTTCAATAGTTCCCTGATGTTACCAGGAAAACGATAGCATAGCAGACGCTGCATCACCTCGGGTGATATCTCAAGCACTTTCTTGTTGTAGTTGCTGTTAAAACGTTGCAATGCCGAATCAAGCAGGAGCGGTATGTCGTCAATCCGCTCCCTGAGCGGCGGGACATGCAGGGTGATGATATTGATGCGAAAGTAAAGATCCTGCCTGAAGGTACCGTTCTGCACCATTTGCTCCAGGTTGCGATGTGATGCCGCAATGAATCTGACATCAGCCTTAACCGTATGACGAGCTCCCAATGGTTGATACTCACGGTTTTCAAGCAGCCGTAACAGTTTCACTTGCAATTGAAGTGGCAGATCACCGATTTCATCAAGAAAAAAGGTTCCCCCATGGCACTGTTCAATCCTGCCGGAACGATTTTCGGTAGCGCCAGTAAAAGCCCCCTTCCTGACACCGAATATCTCAGATTCAAGCAAGGTTTCAGGCAGCGCGCCGCAATTCACGGTTACCATCGGCTGGTTCCGACGCTGACTAAGGTCATGAATGGCATGGGCCAGCAACTCCTTGCCGGTACCACTTTCACCATGCAGGAATACCGTTGCATCACTAACGGCGATATCTTCCATGATATCGAACATACGCCTCATAGCCGCATTTCGGCTTACCATCCGCTGAAAGGTGTATTTACGGCGCATCTCCTCTTTTATGGCAAAGATTGGTGACATATCGCGCAATGTCTCAACGCCTCCAATGGCGCGCCCCGTACAGTCGTACAAAACCGAAGCCTTGGCCGATACAACCTTTTTATTGCCAGATTTATCAGCCAGCTCAATATCACGCTGGATAGCTTGCCCCGTTGCCATGGCCTCCTTAATGGGACACTCGCTGTCGCAACAGTTGGTTTTGAACACCTCCTTGCAGTGCCGTCCCAAGGCCTGTTCATGGGGGATGCCGGTGAGTTCCTCGGCAGCCTTATTGAAATTGGTGATTTGCATCTGTTCGTTGACGGTAAAAAGTCCGTCAGCGACACTATCAATGATGGAGTACAACCGCCTCAAGCAACGCATTGATTCCACAGCGCCTGTAGGTACACCATCTCGATCATAGAGTACGGCTGCTTTCAGCAAAACCGGCATTCCACCTCCATTTTGATCCTGCATGACGATCTCGCGCGTTACAACATTACGTTGTTTTTGCAAGGCCTCCTTCACCGGGCATGACATGCCACAAACAGACGTTTTAAAGATCTGATAACACTTTTGGCCAAGAGCCTTTTCCTTGGGAACCCCGGTCATAAGTTCAGCAGCTTGATTATATGAGGTAACCGTCATAGCAAGGTCTACCGTGAACAAGGCATCATTGACGTTGTCCATGATTTCAGCACAGTAGTCGTTGGGAGCAGGGACAGCGCTGGACGGCTCCCCCCCACCGGAACATGCTGGGGAAGCGCTACAGTTTGTGACAGGTTTGACAATAGTTCTCAAGGCTGTCTCGCTCCTTATTCAAAAGATTCTGGTTGTCACCGGCATGGGGGTTATGACATCCGGCACAGGAAAAAGGCCTGTCTTTTCTCAAAGGGTTTTCCGGCCCTTTGACGGGGTGTCCCTTTGCAAAGAAACCAGCAATAACATGCAGACCGCTTTGCTTGTCGTTGTGACAATTCAAACAAAGGTCGGTTGGGTGTGTCGGCGTCAGGGCCGGCCAATCGGAGCCATGGGGATTATGGCAGAGTGTACAGTTACCAACAGCGGTCGGGCCATGTCGCATTTTTTTATGTTTCCAGGCCTTGGCTTGCGCGCTGTGACACATGAAACAGGTTGTTTGCACCGGTTGCCGGATCGTATATTTTCGCTTTCCCTTCACGACCTCATGACACCTGAAGCAAGCTCCAGCTGCAACCGGCTGGTGCGTGTAGACGGCATTACCCAATTGCCGGTGACAGGGGTAGCAGGGAGAGGCATCGGGCCGTTCCGGAGACACATCAAATAGTGTCGCCTCCATACGATGGCACGGAATGCAGGGCGATTCGCCTGTCGGGGTATGTAAGTAATACGGTTGAAAACCTTCCGGAGGCACCTGATACCGCTTTGACAGAACAGAACGGCGATAAATCGTCAGTGCCCCTTGTTCAAGCGGGCCGGAAGGCCCCATGATGGCAATCTGCACGTCGTTTTGTCCCGGAGACAATCGTACCGGTAGACACGCATGCCGACCCCCCTGTTTCTGTGCCAGCATGCTGCTGTAGGTTTGTCCAGCCACCTTAACCGTAACGTTAACGGCATCGGGCCTGTCCACCGCCAGGACAACGGTAAGTTGGCCGGCGGCCACATACCTGTTAGTCGCCGGTGACAGAACGCTGAATCCGGCGGCATGAAGCGTATCGGCGAAAAACAGCAGGACAGCAGTCGCAATGCAACAGCTCAGCACTTTCATGGCAACCCGACGAGCAGTTGCAGGGCGCGTTTGTAGGCGGCTGTAGCGGCCTTCTTATCGTCACACTGTTCAAGCAGCATCCCTTTGTACATAAAAAGTCGATAGTCGTTCGGGTTCATCTGCTCTCCTTTGGCAAAGTATACCAGTGCCTGCTGCATATCCCCTTGCTTCCCCTTCAGGTAGCCCAACAGATAAACACTTGGAAGATAGGCAGTGTCGGCTTTTGCTGCCTTGGCCAGGTGCTGCTCAGCTGCAGCGGTATTCCCCATCTCCATCAGGGTTTGCCCCAGCATGGTCAGGGCAATTGGATTCTCCGGGGCTTTGGACAACGCTTGTTCAAACCGCTTCTGAGCCTCCACCAGGTCATGATGGCGATAGGCAAGTTCTCCCAGGCTGATGTATGGCAGAACGAATGAAGGATCGGCCTGTACCGCCTTCTCAAACCATCCCTTGGCATGTTCGACACCACGTCCCGACTGCGATACACGCTTGCCCATATGCCAAAACCGTACCGCCTTTTTGTCAGGCCGATAGCCTGATTCCACCTGCTCTGAGGCCGGCTTTTTTCCATCCAGAGACCATGCCAGATACGTTTGTAACGCCTCCACCCCCATCAACGGAAATCCGGTCAACTCGAACCTGACAATCCGTTGCGAATCAAGCACCAGTAATGTTGGAGCAGCTATCACGCCGTAACGCTCAAAGGTTACCAAGCCGCGGTCAAGCAAAACCGGAAATGTCAGATGCTGTCGCTGGACCGTTGCCTGTATGCGGGCGATCGTATCGTCACTCATTTCCTGCCGGTCAATGTTGACCCCCACCACGGCCAGCCCCTGTTTCCGGTAGCGCTGAGACCATATCTCCGCCATCTTAAGGGCTTTTTCAGAGTTTTCTCCCCAGGTCGCCCAGAAGAGCACCAAGGTCAGCTTTTCTCCCTTGAGAGAGGAGAAGCTCCGGGTGCTGTTGCCAAAATCGGACAGCTTGAAATCAGGCGCCTCCATGCCGGTCTCAAGCAGATGCAATGCAGACGAAGAAATGGTGCTGTTCAGCAGCAACAGCAGCACAAGTCCACAGATAAAACCGCCCTTATGCAGGGAAACACGCATACGATCCAACTCCCTTACCGTTTATGTGCCTTCTCGTAGGCGCTTACGCCTTCCTTGAACATCTGCAGAGCCTTGTCCTGCTTCCCCTGCTGTTCGTAAAGGCACCCAAGCTCGTAATAATACTTGGACGGCCTGGGGCTGGATTCAAGCAGCAGTAAGAGCATCTTTTCAGCCTCACCAAACTTACCCTGTCGAGTCAGCACATTGGCCATACCACTCATCGCAAGACTTGATCTCGCATCAAGCTGCAAAGCATGTTGATAGGCTTGCTGAGCCTTGTCGAGTTCATTGCCGACCAGCAACAGGTTGCCGAGGGCCACGTGGAGGCGCGGGTTGTCTGGATCATGCTCAAGGCAACTACGTACGGCATCCAGGGTAATCTCCCGTTTTTCATGCGTTGTTGATCCACCTGCCACCGATTCACATACTGCCAGCTGTTCAGGCACCGAAGCTTGCTGCCCCCCTGCAGGGGCAGCCGCATGTAGCATTATTCCCATCATAACCACCTGCCAGTTCATCTGTTCTTCACCAGCTTGCCGCGATCGTACCTGAACTCCTGGTGGCAGCCCGGCAGACAGGAACCGCCGTTCTGGTTCTTGACAAAGCCAACCGGCAGTTGCCAAGCCCCAAACGGAACGGCATCCCTGATATGATTCGGGTTATTGGTCGCATGGGCATCGTGGCAGGCCCGGCAGGTTCTCCCTTTGGGAGATTTGTTGACATGGACATAATGCAGATTCTGGTCACCGTTGCGAAAACCGGTCAGCGTGGTGGTTTTTGCATCTTTCACCAGCGTATCGTTATGGCAGTCAAAGCAGAGCTTGTAATTTTCCGGGTTATATTTCGCATAGAACACCGGCGGATAGTTGTCCCGCAGTATCCTGAAGTTGTTTGAGCCGTGCGTATTGTGGCAGCCTGAACAATCTTTGTCTTTGATCGGCCCGTGCTTGCTCTTGTTCGTGGCAAGCAACTCCTTCATGTTTGCCGTCTTCTTGTCCGCATGGGTATACGTACGATCGTGGCATGAGAGACAAAGATCCATCGGCGCCATGGCGAGTTGTTTGGGAAAAACAGATGTATGCGGGCTATGGCAGGCAATACAGCCATTGGCGAGATTCAAGCCGCCATGCTGCACCTTTGCCGCCGTAATCTCCTTATGTTTGTCCTTGTGACAGGTAAAACAGACCCCTTTGGTAGGTTCACCCAGCAAGGTATATTTGTAGTCGCTGCTGTGGGGATTGTGGCACTGGACACAACCGGTCTTCATCGGCGCATGTATATGCGGCTTGGAAGCGAATTCGGTCTGTTTGTCCTTGTGGCAGCCGTAGCAGACATCGTTTCCCTTGCCGGCCAGCAACTTGGGGAACTGGCTGGCATGATGGGAGTGGCAGGCGTTACACTCCCCCACCGCCACCGGTCCATGCTTGACCTTGCCTACAACAAGTGCCTTGTTGTGACACCGAAAGCAGAGGTCCTGACCAGCCCCCCGCAATTGAAACATATGGCCAGATTGGTGCGGACTGTGGCATCCGGTACACTTGCCGTCCTTGACCGGCTGATGCACAACCGGCCCCAGATGCAGCTTGTCGTGGCAGGCATAACAGAGCGACGCTACATCCGTGATCGGCTTGAATTCATGGCGATCCTTTTTTTCCTGTTTATGACAAAACGTGCAGTTTTTGGTGGCTACCGGGCCATGCACAAATTTATCCTTGCCCATGTCGGCATGGCATTCAGATGTAACGCAGCCCTGGTTTTCCTTGATGGCAAAACTCCGGGCATACCCCGATGATACCGACCAGACCAACAACAGCGCACTGCCAAGCAAGACCAGAAACTTTCGCAACCGAACTGTTTTTACCATTTCTTCCTCCCTTGCATTCTCTACAGCTGGCGTTATGAACCGTGCGTAACCCCGTGACAAACCAGCACACAGGATGTCTTTGTGCTCAATGGATACGTAAGCGTGATCGGCTTCCCGTTACTGAGACTCACTATCCCTGGACGCATGTCAAAATTGATCATCCCGGAATTGACCGGACTACCATGGGGATCATGGCAGTAGGAACAGCGCTCCATGTTTCCGACCGTCAGGTGCTTCCTATGCTGGGGAAACTTTGTTGAAGTGCCGAACAGGGTGGCCGAGTTATGGCATTTGAAGCAGAGCGCCGCATCAGTCAGGTAGGCGGTCGAGGATGTTGGCAGGCTATCCGACGTCACGTAACTGGCCACGAGGATAAACTCGTAGATAGAACCGTGGGAACCACGGATCCCACTGGAATCGCTGCCGTGGCAATCAGTGCAGTACAGCATCATCCCCTTGTAATAGGGTGAAATCAGCATATTGTCCGAGATCTTGTTCAACGGCTGCAGGATAGGATGATACGATACCCCGCCAAACTTGACCCGGTTATCGCGGGTATTGGTCCAATAGCGCGTAATCGGTTGGGGGACCGAGGCCAGCACGTTATTGCTCAGGTCACCGTGACACTTGAAGCAGACCTGATATTCATTGACCGAACTGGAAAGGTAGGCGTTCGTGTAAAAATCAACACCCGGCACCCCTTGCAGGCGCCCAGGCACCAGGGGCGCGGTGTACAGGGTGCTGTTTGCCTGGTGCGGGTTATGGCAATCAACGCACTCAACATGCTTGGTTACAGCGCTTGAGTACTTTTCTGCCGCATCATGGACACCGGTAAAGGACGCCACCGGATGGCGGTACGGTTTTTCCAGATCAGTGGCAATGTTCTTGGATGCCACGTTGCCGTTATGGCAGGCCAAACAGGTGCTTTCCTCCACACTGTAACCCAGAAGGCGCTGTGGCGACTGGGCATTGTGCGGACGGTGGCAACTGCCGCAGGCGTTGTCGGCAACGGTTGTGTAACTTGAGGTGGGCCACGGGTTTGGTGCCATGCCATTCCAGGTTTTGACCGAAACAGCATGGCTGCTGCTGCTCCAGTTGGTTTTCTTATGGCAACTGGTACACAGTGCCGACTGCAGATTCGACATCACGAGAAACTTGCCATACTGATCATTGTGGGGATTGTGACAGGCTGTACACTGCATCTGTCCATCTGCATCCAGCCGCACCACCGACGGCAACGCCGCAGAGCTGGCCAGTTGGCTGTCCACTGCCTGAGCGGCGGCGGCATAATCGAATGAAATGGGATGATCATCGGACAGATCCGTCCCAAGGTTACTGGCAAGCCCTGCCATGGTAGCATTGAAGGGAATCTCGGTTGGCGAGGAAAGGATTGCGCCGGGCGCAATGGTTCCGTCATGACACGACAGACAGAGCCGCGATGTCCCGGTGGGTTGTCCCACCGCCACCTTGAGGCTTGAGCTGTAGTACGGCGTATACGGCCCGGCCGGGTCAAGCCGGTTCCAAAGGTAAGCCACGTCGGCACGGGCATTGTGCGGTGTGTGACAAAAAATGCAGATCTCGGTCTGACTGGTGGATTTGACCGTGCCGGGACCGCTGACTGAAAGATTATGCTTACTGTTGACAATACTGGTTGCCAGGGACGGTTGTTGAAGTAATCCCAGCAGTGCCGGCAGCGCCAAAAGCCACACCTTTCTGAAGCCAAAGCTGGTCATGGTATTGCCTTTTTCAGGTACTGGAAGATCTGAACCCGCCTGTTGTAGGTGTCAGAGACATATATCCAATCGCGCTGATCGATATGGATGGCTGACGGCATCCAGAACTGTCCCTGTTCTTGACCGTGGCCGCCAAAGGCCAGCAGCAGCCTCCCCTGCGCATCGAATATCTGGACATTATCGAACAGGTTATCCAGTACGTATATATTGTTGTCGCTGTCCACGGCGAGTCCCCGCGGCCGGCTGAAATATCCCGGACTGTCGCCCGGCTTGCCGAAGGCACGCAGGAATTGCCCATCTGCGGTAAATAGCTGCACCCGAAAGTTGAGAGCATCACAGACCACAATCTCGCCTGACCGGTTTACCGCAAGGTCGGTTGGTCGGTTCATCTGTCCCGGTCCGTTGCCGATGCCACCAAAACGTCCTTTCAACACCAGGCTTTTACGATCGAAACGGAAGACGGTGCCAAGACGGGTATCAAGCACCAGTAACTCTCCAGTCAGAGGGTTCAGGGTAATCCCGGTGGGCCTGTTCAACAGTCCTTTGCCCAGCTCCCCCGGCGAACCGTCAGATGCCAGCGGAACGATTCTGACCACCCCGGCAGCAGCATCCGTAATGTACAGACGTTGTGTCTGTGTATCCGCCAGCGGCATAATCGGCGTCTGCAGAGGCGCATCATCATCAGGTAACGTCCGGTATGACTTGTTTTTTCGATCAAAAACCTTGACCTGCTTCCCAACGGCATCAACCAAATAGAGCGTTCCAGTCATATCGGTGCTGATACCCATCGGATTGGACAATCTGCGCTGCGCGTTTCCCGCCAGCAAATCCCACAATCGCGACCAGATTCCTTGCTTGATGTTCAGTTCTTCAGGCCTGTTGAAACTGGCGGCGAACCTGATTCTGACCGGCTGCCCGTTGTCAGGCCAAAACGGTCCGGCAGACAGTGGCGGATCAGGCAGTTGCTGATGACCAACGCAGGAACTCATCAACAGCATCAGTACGACGAAGCAGGCCAGTTTGCTTGTCATCGCCTTACCAGACCGTCCGAACAATTTCGAACTGCAGGATATGGTTGCGCCGATTGTAACTATTGATCAGATCATTCTGTTCGGCATAACGGTAACCGATCCGGGCACTCCAGAGCCGGTAGCGGGCTTCGACATCTCCTTTGCACCCGCCATTAAGCGCGCTTTCCAGACTGCCTTCAATTCGCTCCAAGTACCCTTCGAGCGTCATCTTGAGCCAAGCATACGGAGACCAACTGGCACTTGACGTACCACCGTAGTGTTTTTTCCGGTCCGCAATCCCCCGGTAATTGGTTTCTCCGTAGTAGCCGCGCAGATTTGCCTGCAACCAATTGCTGTAGCGCAACCGCAACCACTGCGATGCCTCCCAGCGGGTATAGGAAAGGTCTGAATTGTTTATGGCATCCTCATAGGTAATGCCGGTCTCGCCCCACCCCTCATCGTAGCGGGCATTCACCAGATGGATTGCACTATTACTCAACCGGTCGGGGGAAGGACCGGAGAGTACCGTCTGATCTGCTTGCAAATAGCGGTAGGAGAGAAATAATGCACGGAACAGTTCAAGGTTGACGCCGTAGTTCTGAGTGAGAACCTGATCATCAAAACCGGCATTGCGGGTATAGTTGTAACTGACCAGTACCAGCTGCCCATCGCCGATGGCTCCCATCGGCAAACGGCTGATACGTACCGACCTTCCCACTGTATCAAGCCGGTAATCGATTCCATTGACGTAGATCACGGTGCCGGAACTATTGGTCACAACAACCGAAGCAAGTAAGCTATCAGCCTGATTCAGGAAGGTCTCGCTGCCGCTGCTCAAGGTGTGCGGCTCGTTTGTCACTTGCACCACGCCTCTGTTACCGGTCCGGCTGGTGTATAGCTCATTTATCCCGGCCGACAGCCCCAGCATACCCCAGCTTCCCAATTTGCGGCGGTAGTCGGTGGAAACAACAGCAGCAAGGGAGTCCTGGCTGCCGCCGTCGATATCGTTCAGGATGCCGGTTACTCCGGCGATGGTGGTGAGATTTTCATAGAGTGTATGCGTAAGCCTGGCATCCAGGGAGTGCCAATAATTTGAGGATGTGGTTGTGGTAATCTGGCGATAATTATATTGATACAACGACTTCAGGTTGCTCAAATGCTGCCAGGCGAGCTGTTCACTTACCAAAAATGAATTGGTCCTGGTCGTTGTTGCATCCTGATAGATGTACTGTAGATTGCTGTCCAGTCTTAGCTTGTCATCTCCCCTCAGCTTCAGTTGATTATTGAAGTTGTTATTGAATGTTTTGATGGTGCTTGCGACGCTGTCGGTTTGCTGTTTGTTGCTGCTGTACGATGACGACAGACTGCTTTCACCGGTGAGCTTATCGCTGTGCCGCGAAAAAAGGTGAAGCTCTTCCCAATTACTATTCGTTCGGTAATATCCCCGCTGTTCCGCAATGCTCTTGCTGAAACCTATCGCTGTTGGAAACAGGCTGTATTTAAGCGCAAATTCTGCACCGTAACTGTCGGTGACCGTCTTTGTTATGCCGGAATAACTGGCCCATGACTGTGCTTCCAGATGCTGCGAAAACAGGTTCAGCGTATAAGGCTTCTGGTTGAGCAACGTGGCGTTTACCAGGTAATTGGGACTGAAGTTTGAGCCGTTGGTACTGACATCACCTGTGCTATCGCTATGGGATTGCACGTTCTGAGTAAATTCGGGCGCAAACTGCAATCTGAACTGCAGTAGAGCCGGATGGTACAGGTAGCCCCTGGTACTCATATCCAGCCGTTCGGTAACGGTATGGGAGTTGTCCGTCGTCGTACGTCCCGAAACACGACGTTCATCCTGATTGAGTTCGTATTTAACAGCAGCACCAACTGACGGGGGATCTACCACCAGGTAGCGCTGTGTTTCCTTCTTGCGGCGCACCTCACTCCAGGAATACGTACGCCTGGCTTCGGTTAGTGCGGTGCCGCCCGCGTTTTGCTGGGGCGGCATGACCTCACCGCTTTCTGACCCGAAGGCTTTCTGCCAACCTCGTTGCAAATCACCGGTACCAAACTGAAGTGCGGTCCGCTTGACCTGTTCTTCTGAAGTCAGCGGCCTGATCTGTGCCAGCATATCCAAAGCATTGACGGCATCTGCCGGCCTGCCAAGCTCTTCAGCCAGGCGGACCAGCTCTTTCAGCAGAGATTCACGGTCTCCAAAGCTGATCTTTGACGACAACAGGTCGTATGCCTCGCCAGAAGCACCTAACGACTCGCTCACCAAGATATACTCCTTCAAGATATCCTGATCTGCATTCCCGCTCAGCAGCATGCCCTCCAGCAGATTTTTCCGAACCGTGAACTCATTCATGCTGCGTGTCAGCCGCAGTGCCGATTGCCTGGCAACACCATCGCCTTGTTCAATAAGATAAAGCCAATGGGTTAATGCCAGCTCCCGTTTGCCAGCGCGCTCGGCTGAGTAGGCGGCTTTACGATGCCATTCAAGACTGTCAGAACGCGATGTAATCGCCTTCTCGGCCACCTGCAGCGCCTCGTCAAACTGATTTTTTGCCATATGTATCGAATAGGCCATATCCATCATCTCATCATTAAACAGCGTGCGTATCTCTTCCACGGACAACGTCCCTGGCGCTTCTGCCATAACCGGATCTCTCCAGAGTGCCAGCAGGGCCAGCCCCACAACTGCACAGCGCATCAGACCGCTCATCCGGCAACCGATCCCCAAGATCCAAAGCGTTCATTCAAACGTTCCTTTTGCAAACAGATCATTGGCAACCTTACGATTCCAACCGGGCCGGCTGCTTCACTTCCTGATACTCCTGACGCAGCAAGCGCCGATCTTTACCCATGTGAGGGTTGTGACAATCAAGACATGGGCGGTTGTCATGCGGATGTTCCAGTATGGCCGCCAGTGCAGCGTCCTTATGGCAGGGCTGGCATATCTGTCCCGCTGGTTTGCGCAGTATCCCGCTATTTTTGCTCTGGTGCGGATCGTGGCATGCCAGGCAATCGCCTTTGGCGGTGGGATTATGAAGCCACAACCGTTCTTTGATGGCGCGCAACCCGGTCTTGTCGCTATGACACCCATTGCACAGCTTGCCGGGGGATGCCTTTAACGGACCAGGCATACCGCCGCCACTGTAAAAGACCCGCTCAGCCTGTCGCTCGTCGCTCTCGTTTGCAGACTGAAAGACAAACAGGTTGTTCCCCTGATGACAGGCATTGCAGCGCCCTGTAAGCCAGATACGATGCGAATAGTACTGCTGTTTTGGCGGCGCAACCGGAGCCACCCCTGCCTTGCCCTGCAAGGCCCGGGTCATGCGTGAGCCACGCTCAACAACCACCTGCGGCGCGTTTGACCGGTTAAGTGTTTTCTGTGGCACCGTACCGTCCGACTCTTCAGCCAGCGGCGGTACGCCGGTAAAGAAAAAGGTCAATACCGCATGGCGTGTATGGGGAGAACAGCCGGTTACCAGTAATGCCATCAGCACCGTTGCCAGCATCAAACAAGGAGCTGCAGGCAGCACAAGGGGAAATCGCATGCATCTGCTCCTGACGTCAGGGGGTACTGATCCAGTCGCCAAATCCGTAAACGCTCAGCTTGTTTTCCCCTAGCAGGTTGCAGACATAAATCAGGTAGCGCAGCTTGAAACGGGGGTCAGCATACTTCTGGAAATAAGCCAGATTCTGGTTATCCACGGCAATACCGGCAGGCAGGTACATGCTGCCAGGCGTGTCTCCGGCACCACCGAAAAACAGCAGCAGTTTCCCTTCGGGATTGAATATCTGGACATTTTCAAATGCGGCATCAACCACATACAGGTTGTTGTCATGGTCAATCGCGATTCCTTTGGGACGAGCAAAGCTGCCCAACGTGTTGCCGGCCATACCTATCTGCTGCAAAAACTTGCCGTCTGGGCTGAACTTCTGAACCCTGAAATTAAAGGCATCGTTCACATAGATATTGCCGGCACGGTCCACGGTCAGATGGCTGGGACGATTGAGCTCTCCATCCTTTACCCCCGGCTTGCCGATCGTCATGATCTGCTTCCCGTTGACCCTGTCGAATACAACTATCTGGTTTTTCATCATATCGCAGACGTAGACCCGCTCATCGTAAACGGCTACATCCACAGGACGTTCAAGGACGGAGGCATCACCCAGCGTGGCCTGAAAGCGCCCGTTCGGGTCAAACACCACCACCTGTTTCCGTTTGATGTCGGCAATAAATTTGTCACCTCTCTCTGTCACCCAGATACCAGCCGGCACCTGCAGCGCCCCCTTCCCGCCGGAACGCAACGGATTGATTTTATTGCTGACAAGATCAACCGCAATAATATTGTTCGAGACTCGGTCGGTTAGATAAATGCCCCCCTTTGTCGCATGAACGGCATAGGGGCGTCCCATGGTTTTGTCGGTTTCCTTGCCACCCAGAATAAAGTCGTCAAGTCCAGGTTTTTTACCGCTCAGGTCATCCTCTGAAGATATGGCTGTCAAAAACTGCAGGCGGGGTGTTTCTGGTAATGCCGGGTAAAATACCGAAGTATGTTTGACCTGCGGGCCACTGCAACCGCACAGCATCAGAACGGAAAAGATCAGCACTATCAGATAATCGGCGGCCATTCGCTGATGAACCATCCAGTATCTCCTCACATTGATGTCAGAAAACAGGACACCTCCGAAGAGACATGCTTCCACACGTCTCTTCGGAGGGTTATGGGCCGTCTGCCTTGCCGGCAGATTATTTCACATGGCAATTCAGACAGAGTGCCGAGCTGGCATTTGAGACATGCAACATCTTGGATACCCCAGACTTGTTATGCACATCGTGACAGGACGAACACTCAAATTTATTGTTATTGACCCAGCCAGCTGGCGGTGCCTTCAACTCACCATCTGCAGTAATCAGAGCTGAATCAAAGGTAAATGAAATCGGATGACTCTTTTTAAGATCAGTACCCAGATTTCCGGCTGTGGCGATCATACTGGTGCCTGTCTGTCCGCCAAAGGCATCGATTGCCACCGTGCCGTCATGACAGGAGAGACAGAGCTTGGATACGCCGGCAGGCTGTCCGACACTGCCTGAGCCGTTAAAGGTAGGACTCGCATAGAGCGTATAGGTGGCCGTTGTCAGGCTATGGTTCCACAATGGCGCATCCGTCACGCTCGTATCGGATTTGTGTGGGGTGTGACAGGCTACACAGAGCTCTCCACCAGCCGCAGCCATACTGCTCAAGTCGTGTTTCGAACCGACAATGGTTCCAGCCTGCGACGTTGCTATTCCAAATCCCAATGCCACCACGGCAACTGCAAACACGCCCAATACCTTTTTCATACGACATCCCCCTTGCGGTTCTTTTGTTATTAACCGGCTAGTTTTTCGTATAGCCTCGAAAAACGAAGCGCCATTATCGACATCTCCCCTACCTTCCATCAGATTATTCAATCAACATGCCAAATTATCAGCATATTGAAAACACTGGCTTATTTTATTTTACACTAAAATATGCAACATTTAGAGTGCACATTCTGCACCTTGAAGCGCAATATATGCACAACCGCACCACATATACATATATATGAAATTACTAATAAAAATATAATATCATACATAGAAAATACGATACAATGGTGTAGAATACTCGCTATTTAATACGCGAAACTGGATTGCTGCTGGCCAGCCCCAGGTTGACAAGCCGGTCCGCTGCGTTAGACTGACATTACACTGCGATTGTCTTGTCTGGGCTCGCGGCAGCCTAAGGAGAGTAGGTATGCGCTTCATCATCCCGCTAATAATGGTTGTCATGCTGCTTGCAGCCCCGCTGCATGCCGGACAGACACTGGTTCTAGGCACAGCAGACCGTCCGCCGCTTTCAACCGAGGACCAGAAAGGCTTTTCTGATCAGGTGATCCGTGAGGCCTGCAGACGGCTGGGGATCGAGGTCCAGATCATTCCGGTATCCTCGGCACGTTCCTTAAGCAACGCCGAACAGGCCATTGATGACGGCAATTTCCTGCGGGTCCAGGGAATGGAAAAGAAGTTCCCCCACCTGATCAGGGTGCCGGAGGCGATCATTGATGTCCAGTTTGTGATTTTTTCCAAGCGCAAGGGGCTGAAGACACCAAACTGGGCCAGCCTCAAGCCTTATCATGTCGGCTATATCAAGGGTTGGTATATCGCTGAGGAGAATATCAAGGATGTACGTCAACTGACCGTAGTGGAAAACCGTACCAGTCTGTTCAAGGTACTGGACAGCGACCGGATTGAACTGGCCTTTGCCGAGCTGTATGGTGCGTACTATACGATCCACACACTGGGGTTAAAGGAGCTGTTTAGCGCCCAGCCTCCCCTGGCAAGCAAAGAGATGTTCCTCTATCTCAACAAAAAACATGAAAAACTGGCCCCCCGGCTGGCGGCAACCCTGCGGGAAATGAAGCGGGATGGCAGTTATGATGCCATTTTCAAGCAGACCCTGGCCCCCTATCTGCCTGCAAAGCTGGCTAAATAGCCTTGACTGCTGACCGGATCATACCGAAGTCCTTCGGCATCGCGCGCAGGTTTATCCTGGCCATCGTTATCTTCAGCACCGTCCTGACGTTGGGCGGAACCTGCCTGCAACTGTATATCGACTACCACAAAGATCTGGACAGTATCAGTCGACAGTTGACCGACATTGAAACCAGCCACCTGCCGAGCCTGATCAATGACATCTGGCTGTTTGATGATCGTGGGCTTAATGCCCAGCTGAAGGGAATTCTGGCACTGCCGATGATTGAATCCCTGCGGCTTGAACGGACGGATGAGCCGGTGCTGGTGGTGGGGCAGAGCAAGGCACGCCATCAGCTTATCCATACCATTCCACTCTCCTACCAGCACCGCGGTAAAAACATACCGCTCGGCACCCTGCAAATCACCGCCTGTACCGATCATGTCATCCAACGGATGAAGGAACGGGCACTGCTGATCCTCTTCACCCAGGCGGTCATGATTTTCTTCATCTCAACCTTTATCTTTTTGCTGTTTTATCAACTGATCGGGCGTCATCTGGCGGTTATGGCCCGCCATGCTGCAGCGCTCACCATCAGCAATCTGCATGAACCGCTCCGGCTGGAACGCAACCAAGCCAGCCCGCAGGACGCCAAGGATGAGCTTGATCTGTTGGTCGATTCACTCAACAGCATGCAGGGGCAGATCTGCGACTACCTCACGGAACGCAGACAGATTGAGGATACCCTGCATGAGCAGGCGGCGCTGCTGGAAGATGAGATTGCGCAACGCCAACAGGCCGAGGAAGAGCTGAACGCCATTAACTGTTCGCTTGAAGAACGGATTGCCGAGGCTATCGACGAACTGCGCAAAAAGGACACCCTGTTGCTGCAGCAAAGCAAGCTGGCTGCCATGGGTGAACTATTGAACAACATCGCCCATCAGTGGCGTCAACCGCTCAATAACATCGCGGTCTCAATTCAGACCATGCAGTACCTGAACAAGGCTGGGGAACTGTCACAGCAAGAGATGGACCGGGACATCAAGGCGGTGATGGACATACTTTTCTACATGTCCGGCACGATTGATGATTTCAGGAGCTTTTTCATCAAGGATCGGGAAAAACGGGAATTTGTCCTGCAGGAGGTTGTTGAAAAGACGCTGAACCTGCTCAGATCGACTCTGGATGACAAGGGGATCATGGTCAGTATAGCGGCGGAAGCGGATGTCCGGGCCATCGGCTACCCCAACGAATACGCCCAGAGCCTGATGAACATCCTCAATAATGCCCGTGACGCCCTGCTTGAGCGACAGGTGCCGGGGCCGGCCATTACCCTGGTGATCCGGCAGGAAGGCGACCGTTCTGTACTGACGGTCTCTGATAATGCCGGTGGCATTCCGCAGCAGATCCTGCCACAGATCTTCGAGCCCTACTTCACCACCAAGGGGCCGAGCCAGGGGACCGGCATCGGATTGTACATGGCCAAGACCATGATTGAACGCAACATGGGCGGCACCCTTACAGTCCGCAATACAGCCGCAGGGGCCGAGTTCAGGATCGAGTTATAAATCCAGAATCATGGCATTCTCATCGCAGTCAGGGAACTTGGGGCACTTGATACAGTCCCCCCAGACCTTGTGCGGCAGGGTTGACTTATCCACCAGCACAAAACCAAGCTTACCAAAAAACTCAGGCTTGTAGGTCAGACAGAAGATCCGCTTCAGCCCCAGGTCGCGGGCTTCATCAATGCAGGCGTTGACCAGGGTGGTCCCTACCCCTTTACGGCCGGAGTCTTCCACCACGGCCACCGAACGGACCTCGGCCAGATCATCCCAGACAATATGCAGGGCAGCGGCCCCCAGAATCCTGCCATCTTCAGCCACCTCCACATAAAAATCACGCAAGGCCTCATATAACTCCGACAGCGATCTGGAGAGCATGTCTCCTTTGCTGGCATAGGTGGTCAATAATTTCTGTATTTCCTTCACATCGCCGATCTGGGCCTTACGGAGCATGGCGTTACCCCCTGCCTTGATTTTAGTTGTTCGTCCCCTGCTTTAACAGGGTGCTGCCCACCCACTGATTGGCAAACTGCAGCGCAATCCGTCCGCTGTGATCCCCCTTCTGGCGTCCCCAGAGGACGGCAGCCTGACGGGCCTCTTCGCTCCAGCGCAGAGAGCTGCCGTTCCGCTGGCAGAGACGTTCGACCCATTGCCGGGCCACCTCCAGAAACTGATCCTGGCTAAAGGGATGGAAGCCGATCCAGAGACCGAAGCGGCCGGACAACGATATCTTTTCCTCCACCGTTTCACCGTGATGGATCTCATTATTGACCAGCATCGCGCCACGGTTGTCGCTTTCATATTCCGGCAGCAGATGGCGCCGGTTGGAGGTGACGTAGATCAGCACGTTTTCCGGCGGGGCATAGACCGAGCCATCCAGTGCGCTTTTCAGCATCTTGTAGCTGGACTCCCCTGTCTCAAACGAGACATCATCGGAAAACAGGATAAAACGGTACGGCTGACGCTTGATCTCATCCACAATCGCCGGCAGATGTATCAGGTCGTCCTTGTCCACCTGGATCACCCGTAACCCCTGCGGCGCATAACTGTGCAGCAAGGCCCGCACCAAGGAAGACTTGCCGGTGCCCCGTGTCCCCCACAGCAGGGTATTGTTGGCCGGCAGGCCGGCCAGAAACTGGCGGGTGTTCTCCTCCACCGTCCGCTTCTGCTCATCAATCCCCAGCAGGTCATCCAGATGAAACGCCTCGATCTCCGGCACCGGATCAAGATAGCCGCCGTTGCCACGGCGACGCCAGTTGGCGGCATGGGTTTCAGTCCAGTCGATCACCGGCACCGGCTTGGGCAGAACCTGCTCAACCGCCGTCAACACCCGCCGTAGCTGTTCAACCATCGCTGCATCAAGGGTTAATGAGGGCATCCTTTCACCTCTTCAATCATTTAGCATACCCGACCCGGACCGGGGTCGGCTGTAACAGCTGCATCAGATCAGCCGGTGCAAGCCCCACCAGAAAGCCGCGCTTGCCACCGTTAAGGTAAATCCTGGGCAGTTCCAGGATCGTTTCTTCCAGATAGACCGGCAGCTGCTTCTTCGTACCAAAGGGAGAAGTCCCGCCGGTCAGATAGCCGGTATGTTTCTGGGCGGTTTCCGGCTTGCACGGTTCCACGGAACGGGCACCGATCAGACGGCCAAGCTCCTTGGTGGAAACCTGCAGGTCACCATGCATCAGCACGATCAGCGGCTGCTTGCGGTCGTCCTCCATCACCAGGGTCTTGATGACACAATGTTCATCAACGCCCAGCTCCCGCGAGGAAACGGCGGTACCGCCCTTCTCTTCATAGGCATAGGGATGATCGCTAAAATTGATCCCGGCTGCCCGCAACGCCCGTACTGCCGGAGTAACCGGCGTCTTGTCCCTGGCCATGCCTAACTCCTGCAAACATGTAAATATGACCAACCTAGGAACGAGGATTTTTTTGTTCTGAGTCTGGCAAGCCAGGAATGGCGCGGAGGCGTACAGCGGAGTACGCCGCACAAGACATGCCGCAGCTTGACTGGCTCAGGGCAAAAAAGGACCGTTCCTCAACAAATACGGGGAAGCTGTTCCCCTGCCAGCATCTCCACCACCCGCATCCCGCCAACCGTTGTCCGCATCCGTACCCGCCCCGGTTCTCCGGCCTCAACCGTACCGATGATGGCGGCCTGGTGCCCCAGGGGATGCCGCTGCATCCGTGCCAGCAGCGCTTCTGCCAGCTCCGGTGCCACAATGGCCAGCAGTTTACCTTCATTGGCAACGTAGAGAGGATCAAATCCCAGTATCCCGCAGACGCCTTGCACCTGCGGATGAACCGGCAGCTGATCCTCTTCAAGCTGCAGCGTAACGCCGGACTGGCCTGCAATCTCCTTCAGGGTCGTGGCCACACCACCGCGGGTCGGGTCACGCAGCACCCTGATCCCTTCACCGGCCTCCTCCAGCATCTGTTCCACCAGATCCCAGAGCGGGGCAGAGTCACTGCAGAGCCCCTCAACCGGCAGCCCTTCCCGGGCGGCCATCACGGCAATCCCGTGATCCCCCATGCTGCCGGACAGGATAATCCGGTCGCCGGGGCGGGCATTGGCGCCATGGATGGCCAGATCATGTTCAAGCACCCCCACGCCGGAGGTGGTGATAAAGATCCGGTCCGCCTTGCCGCGGGGTACCACCTTGGTATCGCCGGTGACAATCCGCACGCCGGCAGCATCGGCAGCCTGGCGCATATCGTTCAGAATACCGGCCAGCTGGCTGCGGCTGAACCCCTCTTCAATGATCATGGCACAGGAAAGCCACAAGGGGCGTGCCCCCATCATGGCCAGATCATTAACCGTGCCGTGGACAGCCAGAGAGCCGATCGTACCACCGGGAAAGACCGGCGGATCGACCACATAGCCATCAGTGGTAAAGGCCAGCCGGGTCTCTCCGGCAGCCAGTAAGGCTGCATCGTTCTGTTCCCCCGGTCCGTGACCGGACAGTGTGGCAACGATCAGATCATCCAGCAGGCGGTGCGAGAGCGTTCCGCCACTACCGTGTCCCAACAGAATCAGGTCATCATCCATCTTTCTACTCCTCCTGATATCGGCAAGCTTAAAAGGTAGCACCAATCCGGCAGCTTGTCACGATGGAACGTTTTCTGTTTTCAAGAGTTCGGGCTTCGTGGTAAAAAGGCAAATTCAATTCAGTAATTCCAGTCTCTGCCGGGCTGGAATTGAGATACCAAGGAGATGGAGAGATGGTTGACTACTGCCCGATGACAACCCTGCCGACAGCAGCAGGATACAAAGCTGGAGACGTACTGGTACTGGTGGGAGAGCTGTTTGGCCGCGGCTACGCCAACGGCCTGCTGGAAGAGGCCAAGCGCCTGGGAATGACCGTTCTGGGTACGACGGTGGGGCGTCGTGACAGTGACGGCACCCTGCGCCCCCTGACCGCTGAAGAACTGGCTGAGGCGGAGGCGCTGCTGGGCAGCAGGATCATCAACATCCCCCTGGAGGCCGGTTTTGACATGGAAAGCCCGAACGGCGCCCCATCCGTTGCCGAGCGGCTCAAGAAGGCCAAACCGGATGAGTGGGAGGGCATCAGCTTTGAGCCGGGCTTTCTTGAGCAGGCCTGCGCCGCCGGCAGGGCCCGCTTCTGTGCCAACCTGCAGCAGGTGATGACAGAGTTGGAGAAGCTGATCCCGGCATCATCCAACATCATCCTGGCCCATACCATGGCCGGCGGCATCCCCCGTGCCCGCTTCTTCATGCCGCTCCTGAACCGGGTCTTCAAAGGAAACGGTGACAAGTATCTGCCTTCCGAGCCGTTCTGGAACAGCGCCATCGGCCAGCTCTGCGACGCCAGCTTCAATGAGGTAACCGCTGACACCTTCAAATACCTGATTGACGCCTCTGCCGGACTTCGCAAACGGGCAGAACAGGCAGGCAGCCGGGTGGCCTGCACGGCCTACGGCTATCACGGCACCGGCATTCTGGTCAACGGCAGCTACCAGTGGCAGTCCTACACCCCCTACCTGCAGGGGTTTGCCAAGATGCGGCTGGAGGATCATGCTGTTGCGGCCCGCGAACAGGGCATCAACGCCACGGTCTTCAACTGCCCCGAGATCCTGACCAACTCCAGCGCCCTCTTTTTGGGGGTTGAGCTGTCGCTGTACCCATTGCTGACGGCACTCGGGCAGGTTGCCCCGGAACAGTCCCTGCCGCTGACTGAACGCTGCAAGGCGCTGCTGGCTGATGGGTGCTCTCTGGACAGCCTGATGACCATTGCCGCTGAGTATCTGGCCGCACCGCTGATCAACGATGCGCTGGAGTTCAGCAGTTGGCCCCAGCACTCAACCCGTCAGCAGATGGAGCTGATGCTGGCCACCTCCGCAAAACTGATGGAGATGCACCGCGACCAGAAACAGCTGATCTGCGCCGAACTGTCCCGGCTGGTATTCCGTTCCACCGGCCGGCTGATGGTGCAGGCATCCTGGAGCTGCAGCGAAGCTGCCGTCTGGCTGAACCATGATACGATTGCCGCACTGGTCACCGACCAGCGTGGTGCTGACCTGCTGGACTAACCCAGTTGCCCAAAGGACCTGCGATGAAACTGCTTCGATACAGTTTGCTGGTCGCCGGCACCGCCCTGCTGATGCTGCAGGGTTGTGCCAGCGCCCCCAAGACCGACCCGACACCGGAAGAACTCTACGCCCAGGGCGAAACCGCCTTCCAAAAGAGCCGCTACGAGCAGGCGGTAGAGAGCTGGAAAAGAGTCAAGGAGACCTTTCCTGAGCCGGAACTGGCCGCCAAGGCGGAGATCGGTATCGCCAACGCCTACTTCCTGAACCATGACTTTATCGAGGCCGGCGCTGCCTACGAAGACTTCCGCAAGTTGCACCCGACCCATGAACTGGCCCAGTTTGCACTCTACCGCCAGGGACTTGCCAGCTTCGACCTGATCACCGGTATCGATACCGATCAAACCCCGACCAAGAATGCCCTGGCCCTGTTTGAAAGCTTTATCCGCCAGTATCCCAAGTCACAATATGTCGCCAAGGTACAGGAGAAGATTGCCGATTGCCGAGGCAAGCTGGCCCAGTACGAGATCTATGTCGGGCGTTTCTACTACCGCACCGACCACTATCAGGCTGCCATCGGCCGCTTTGAAGGGGCGCTGGCAAACTTCCCCGATTATACCGGTAATGACGAAACCCTCTTCTACCTGGGCAAGGCCTACATTGCAAACAGGCAGCTGGACAAGATGCAGACCACCTTCAGCCGCCTGATCCGCGAATACCCTGCCAGCAAATATCTGGATGATGCCCGTAAGCTGCTGGCTGACAAACTATGACCACCGGTCTGCTCTGGATAGCAGGGGCCTACCTGCTGGGATCGGTCCCCACCGGCCTGCTGTTGGGCAAACTGTACGGCATTGATGTCCGCAACGAAGGCAGTGGCAACATCGGTGCCACCAACCTCTATCGTACCGTGGGACGCAAGGTCGGGATCATGACCCTGGTGGGTGACTGCCTGAAGGGACTGCTGCCGGTACTGCTGCTCTGGCAGCTGGGCTATGCCGAGCCGATGCAGGCCTGGGTAGGTCTGGCCGCCTTCTGCGGCCATGTCTTCTCTGTTTTTTTGCTCTTCAAGGGAGGAAAAGGGGTTGCCACCGCCCTGGGGGTCTTCCTGGCCCTGGCCCCGCTCGCGGTGGTGGGCGCTTTGGCGGTCTTCATCCTGCTGGTGGCGATCTGGCGCTACATCTCGCTGGGCTCAATCATGGCTGCTGCAGTTATGCCGCTGATTATCTTTTTCCGGCCCCATTCACCGCAACTGCTGATTGCCACTGTCCTGATTGCAGCGGTTGTCATCATCAAGCATCACAGCAACATCAGCCGCCTGATCGCAGGGACAGAAAGCAAATTCAAGGCCTGACCGGTCTACAGCGGCAGTTCATAGGGCAGCTGCCGCTCTTCACCCGATTCCAGAATCTCCCGGAACTGTTCCACCAACCGGTAGGTGATCCCCCACAGCACCATCTTCCCCGGCAGCCCCAGGTCAATTGCCGGCGCCTCCAGCTGTTTCCCGCCAAAACTGACCCGGGCCGTTATCTGACGCTGCGGGTTGGACAACTGCTGCAGATCAAACCAGAAGGCATCATGGACCTCGTGGGACAAAACCGGCATGACCGGTCTAGTGAGGCCATACACAAAACAGGAGACCCGCACCGGCAGGTTGGCCCCGATTATGTCGGACAATCTGCCAAGCAAGGTGGCCGAAGTGAGATCGATCCCCACCTCTTCCATGGTCTCACGCTCGGCGGTATGACGCAGGCTTCTATCAACCGGATCGCGGCGGCCACCGGGAAAACCGATATTGCCTGACCAGGGATCACCGGGATGGTGGGCACGTTCAATAAAAAGCAGTTCCGGACTGACACGGTGGTTACTCAGAATAAGCGCGACAGCAGCCGGTTTCCGGTCATCCACGGGAAAGCACACAGGCCTGGTACGGGCAAGCCGTTGCGAGATATCGTCAAACCATTCTGAGCTGAACATGGTCATACTGTACACCGCATTTCCCCCACGGCGCAAGAATCACCGACAATCACTTGAGAATCCTGATAAACAGGGTATACTACCGCCGTCATTTCCTTTGGTGAAAGTGAGCGGCCATGACTATCCGCACACAGCTGATCATACTGGTACTGGTACCGCTGCTTTGCGCCGCAGGCGCTGCCGGCGGCATGCTCTATGGGCAACGTGCCGCCGCCCTTGCAGGTGAGGCGGTAGCCCAGACCGCCCCGCTCTCTGCAGAGCTGCATGACTTTGTCCTGTTCCTGCAGGAACCGCCGCCAGGTTCCGGCAAGACAGCCCAATACCACCTGCAGGCGGCCCGCAACCGAATCAGCAGCCTGACCACGGGATTGAAACCGTTCTTCCCCTCCACAGAGGAGCAGCAACTCCTTCAAAAACTCACCACAGCACCGCAGCATCTTTCAAAACAGCTTGATCAGATGACACGGGGCAGCAGCACCCTCTCCAGCCGCGGCGCCCTCCTGCTGACCCAGGAGATCAAGACGTTTCTCCCGGTGATTGACCAACTCAACAGCTACTACGCCCGCACCCTGCAGGCCCGCACCAACCAGATCAACACGCTGAACCAACTGTTACTGCTGGCAGCGGCAATCTGGCCTCTGCTCCTGTCCGTGCTGCTGTACCGCACCCTGGCCCGCCCTCTGACGCAGTTGAAAGATGCCGTGGCCGCTGTTACCCGCGGCGATCTTTCCTACCGCATCTTCGGTCAGTCGGCGGGTGAGCTGGGGCTCCTTGCAGGCTCCTTCAATAAAATGACCGAAGCCCGCCAGCGGGCTGAAGGTTCAGCAAAGGACAGTGAAGCACGACTGAAGGATGTCTTTGACAACCTGCCTATGCTGACCGTCTGCCTTGAGACCAACGGCGCCATCAGCTACTGCAATGACTACCTGCTGCAGATCACCGGCTACAGGCGCCACGAGCTGATCGGCAAAAACTGGTTTGATCTCTTCATCGCAGAACCTGAGCCGGCCAAGCAGATCTTTAACCGGATGGTTACGAAAGCTGAGATCGTCCAGCACGACCGGAGCACCATCCTGACCAAATCAGGTGTACTGCGGATGGTGGCCTGGAGCAACACTCTCAACCACGACACCAGCGGGGCCATTAGCGGCGTAACCAGCATCGGCAGCGACATTACGGTACAGCACGCGGCAGAACAGGCTCTGGAGCAAAGCCAGCGCATTCTCCGTTCTCTGGTGGACGGCAATCCTGAATCACTCTACCTGGTGGATCGCAACGCAACGGTCCTGATTGCCAACAGCACCTTTGCGCGGCGGCTTAACAAAGGGCTCAGCCAGGTAACCGGCAGCAGTCTGGATGAACTGTTCAGCCCCGACGTGGCACAAAGACGCCGTGCCAGAATCGAGGAGGTCTTTTCCAGCGGCAGACCGTTGATCTTTAACGACGCCCAGGACCTCTGGCAGTTTGAACACCACCTCAATCCGGTCAGTACCCTTGACGGCGGCGTGGAGAGCGTCTCGATCCTGACCATCGACGTTACTGACCAGCGCCGCAATGAAGAGAACCTGCAGCAGGCCAATCAACTGCTCAAACAGAACAATGAAGAGCTTGAACAGCGGGTCGCTGAACGGACCAGTGAGCTGACCGGACTGAACGTAGAACTTGCCCGGGCCCGCGACACGGCAGAAGGGGCCAGCCGTTCAAAGAGCGAGTTTCTGGCCAATATGAGCCACGAAATCCGCACCCCGATGAATGCAATTCTGGGGCTGGTACACCTGGCCCTGCAAACCGATCTGAGTCCCAAGCAACGGGAGTATCTGGACACCGTCAGCAACTCGGCCCAGTCGTTGCTGGGCATCATCAACGACATCCTGGATGTCTCCAAGATTGAGGCAGGCCGCCTGCAGATTGAAAAAACCAATTTTTCACTGGAAGGGGTGGTGACACGTGCCCTTGCCCTGCTGTCAATCAAGGCACGCGAGAAAGGAATCAATCTTGAACAGCAGGTTGACACCAGCATACCCGATGCCCTGGTGGGAGACCCGCTGCGCCTGGAGCAGGTACTGGTCAACCTGCTGGGTAATGCTGTCAAGTTTACCGACAGCGGCACGGTCACGCTCCAGATCCGGCGGGGTGCAGAACATGCCGACAGCGACGAGATAACAGTTGAGATCAGCATCACTGACACCGGCGTCGGGATGGATGAGCAAACGCTTGGCCGCCTGTTCAAACCGTTCTCCCAGGGGGATACCTCCACCACCCGCACCCATGGCGGCACCGGCCTGGGCCTGACCATCTGCCGTCATCTGGTGGAAATGATGGGGGGCACCATCACGGTCACAAGCCACCCCGGTCAGGGTAGCTGTTTCACCTTCAGTGCTGTTTTCGGCATTGGAACCACCATCGCGCGCAGAAAGGCCGGATCAGGCCGTAGTGCCCTGGTGCAGCGCTACCGTTCTCTGCAGGGATTACAGCTGTTGGTGACGGAAGATCATCCGATCAACCGCCAGATCGCCCGCGAAATCCTTGAGGCAGTGGGTGTACAGGTTGAAACCGCCAACAACGGCCGTGAGGCCGTCGCGGCAATGCAAGACCACGGCGACAGGATTGACCTGATTCTGATGGATATCCAGATGCCGATCATGGACGGCTATGAAGCAACCCGGGAGATTCGTCGCCGCTACAGCCGCAACCGGCTGCCGATCATCGCCATGACCGCCCACGCCTTGACTGAAGAACGGGAACGCTGCCTGTCTTCCGGCATGAATGAACACCTTGCCAAACCGATCGCAGTGGAAAAACTCTATGAACTGCTGGCACGCCTGACCGGCCGCGTTCCCGGCGCCCCTGCAGCCGATGAAACAGGAACCGAGTTGCCGGCAGACCTGCCGGACCAGCTGCCGCAGCAGTTGCCCGGCATCACGGTTGAAGCGGCTCTGAAGCGGGTGAATGGCAACACACGTCTCCTGAAACAACTGATCCGCATGTTTGCCCAGGAACATCAGGCAATGCCTGCCGAAGTCCGGCAGCTGATGGCAGATAACGATCTGCCCTCTGCGGCGCGGCTGGTCCACGGACTCAAAGGGGTTGCCGGCAATCTGGCGGCAGAGCGGCTGCATATTGCCGCTGCCAACCTTGAGGCGGCCCTCAAGAAACGGGATCCCAAGGCATCAGCTGCGTTGCTGCCGCTTTTTGAAGCCGCCCTGCAGGAGGTCTGCTCGACAGCCGCCCTGCTGGACGAACCGGACACGACTTCAGCCGGTGCAAGCGCCGGATCACCGGCTGAAATTGCCGCCCTGCTGGGAGAACTGCAGCATCTGCTGGAAATCCATTCGCTGGATATCACCACCCCCCTGAATCGCCTGCGCAGCCTGCTTCCGTCTGAATCGGATCGTCCCCAGCTGGCAGCCCTGGCTGACGCAGCCCAACGTCTTGATTATCAACAGGCCCTGATGCTGCTGCACACCCTGGCCGAAAAAACCGGCACCTGCGAGGAGACCCCGTGACACCGGAACGTGATGGAAAGCTGATGATCCTGCTGGTGGACGACGCCCCCACCAACATCCAGATGTTGAATGAGACCCTGAAGGACGGCTACCACCTCTTCTTTGCCACCAATGGTCGCGATGCCCTGCGGATTGCCTCGGAATCACTGCCGGACCTGATCCTGCTGGATGTCATCATGCCGGAAATGGATGGGTATGAGGTCTGCCGGAAGCTGAAGGCCGACCCTGTCCTGAGGGATGTACCGATCATCTTCATCACCGCCATGAGCCAGCAGGAAGATGAGGCGATCGGCCTTGAACTCGGGGCGGTTGATTATATTGCCAAGCCGTTCAACCCGACCATTGTCCGCTTAAGGATTCGCAACCAGATTGAACTGAAACGTCAGCGTGATCTGCTGGCCCGGCTCTCCCATCTGGACGGCCTGACCGGCATACCCAACCGGCGGGCGCTGGACGAGGTACTGGAACGGGAATGGCGGCGAGGCAGCCGTTCCCTGAAGCCATTATCGCTGCTGATGATCGATATTGACCATTTCAAGGCCTATAATGACAGTTGCGGGCACCTGGCCGGTGACGACTGCCTGCGGACGGTTGCCCAGGCCCTCAAGCTGTCATTGGGACGGGCGGCCGATTTTGTCGGGCGCTATGGCGGTGAAGAATTTCTGGCGGTTCTGCCGGAGACCGATGCAGACGGCGCCCAGGTGGTGGCCCGCGAGATCACCGAGGAAATGGCCAAGCTTGCCATTCCCCATCCTGCCTCACCGCTGGGTGAACATGTCACGATCAGCATCGGTGTTGCCACTGCCGTTGCCAAACGAGAGCACCAATCCGTCTGCCTGCTGCAAGAGGCGGACAGCGCCCTCTACCGGGCCAAGCAGGAAGGACGCAACCGGATTGTAGCCACGCCGCTGCTCTCCTGCTGATCCCATGCCCAAGGAACTTACCCACTGGTGGCTGGCAGCAGAGGCGGTGAAACAGCTGCCGCTGGACCGGACCATCAGACAACTGCTTGAAGAGCATCAGGCAGCCTACCTGGTGGGAGCCGTGTTACCCGACACCCTGTTGCATCTGGTGCGTGGCCCCTGGAGTGACACCGCCCTGCAGCTGGCCCGGGGATTTCATGAGCCTGCCGGCAGCAGCTATGCACCGCTGCTGCGTTTTGCCGAGCAAACCACACTCAGCCCTGCCGCCACCGCCTGCCTGCTGGGAATAGCCTCGCATATTGATGCAGACATTACCTTCCACCCCTACATCTGTGCCCTGGCGGGTGACGATCTGGGGCAGCATTACCGGCTGGAGACCGAGCTTGATCTCTGGTTATTGTATCAGGGCAGGAAACCGCCGGTTTTCAGGTTGGAAGAACTTTTGAGCGGGCCGGTCAGCGAGGTGGCGGTAACGGTATTACAAGGGGTTTTTGATCCGGAGAGAAAACTGCCTCAGGAGGTACTGCAGGAAACCATTCAACTGCACAGCCGTATTCAGGCTATGTACGGTTCTCCGTACTGGCAGTTAATGGCCCGCCTGCTCGGGGTTTTACCGGTACCCAGCCTTCGTCGCTGGCAGAAACTGTTCTACCCCCCTGACTGGCAGCGGGGACGTTCGAGAGACTGGCCCGGCCAATGGGTCCATCACACCAGCGGCCAGCAACGTGGCGACACACCTGACGGACTTGCTGCTGATGCACTCAGCCGTATCGCAGGGCTGTTACGCAGGGTTGATGAACAGGGCTGTATCCGCAGTTTCCGAAGCCATCCCGGAGAAAACCTTATTACCGGCATGGCCCCGCCCCAAACCGGTACCTGATACGAAGCCGGCTCCGGCACGAACGAACCGGGATGCAACGGACTTGTTCCAATTCCAGATCAAGGATGATATCAAGACGGCGAGGAACTCGGCGACGCAAGCGTACACGCAGTACGTTGAGGAGCCGATGACGAGCCAACGAAGATTGCGACTTGAAATGGAATTGGAATTACTCTTCCTGGCCGTACTCCCACAGCAGGCGACGCAGCTGCTCGGTTGTAATCGGTTTGGGCAGGTAGGCATCCATGCCGGCATCAAGAAAGCGCTGTTTGTCACCGATCATGGCATAGGCGGTCAGGGCAATGATCGGAATATGCCCGCCCTTTTCCGCCTCAGTGGCCCGGATAATCGCCGTGGCCTGCACGCCATCCATCTCGGGCATCTGGATATCCATCAGGATCAGGTCAAACGGTTCCTCCTGCCAGGCCTGCACGGCCTTACGGCCGGTATCGGCAAAGCGTACCCGGTGTCCCTCCATCCGCAGGATCGCCTCCATCATTTTGCAGTTCACCACAGAATCCTCGGCCACCAGAATCCGCAGACGGCGGCAGATCTTCTGCGCTTCGTCACGGGCGGCACTGGCAAGCTCTGATGTCAGCCTTTTGCTGATCTTGCACGGGATGCTGCAGGTAAAGGTGCTCCCTTCGCCGATCCGGCTCTCAACCTTGATGCTGCCTCCCAGCATCTCTGCCAGATGCCGGGAGATCGCCAGGCCAAGCCCGGTACCGCCGAACTTGCGGGTGGTGGAGAGGTCTTCCTGCACAAAGGGGCTGAAGACCCGTTCAATATTTTCGGCCAGAATACCTTTGCCGGAATCCGAGACAATCAGGTCAAGCTGCACCGTAGTGTCATCAAGGACACTGCCGGTCAACCGCAGCCGGATGGCCCCCTGCTCCGTGAATTTGAGGGCATTGGACAACAGGTTGACGCCGATCTGCTGTATCCGGGCCGGATCTGACAGCAGCAGCCCCGGCAGGCTGGCCCCCAGCGAGACATCAAAGCGCAGCCCCTTCTCCCGCACAATCGCGCCGAACATCCGCTCAAGCTGATTGACCAGCATGCGCGGGTCAAAGGGGACCGTGACGATCTCCAGCTTGCCCGCCTCGATCTTGGAGATATCCAGTACATCGCTGATGATATCCAGCAGGTTATTTGCAGCCGCCATGGAATCCTTGGCCAGCTCCTTCAACTCGCCGGCATCCAGGCGCTCCACCAGCAGCGAATTGATACCGATAATGGCATTCAAGGGGGTGCGAATCTCATGGCTCATGTTGGCCAGGAAGAGGCTCTTTGCCTCATTGGCCCCTTCAGCCGCCTGGCGAGCCTGCACCAGATCCTGCTGATTCTGGCGCAGCGCATTTTCCGCGTCTATGCGGGCAGTGATGTCAATACCGACACTCAACATCTCAAGCACCTGGCCCTGATCATCATAAACCGGCCGGTTATTCCAGGAAATCCAGACCAGGCTGCCATCCTTACGCATATTCTGATTCAGGTTGACCCGGTACTGATCGGTATGTACGAAGATATCAGCCAGCAGCTGGTGCAGGTCGCGACCGTCCACCTGGTTGTGCGGCACAATGGTCTGAAACAACGATGCGCCGATCAGCTCAGACGACTCATAGCCAAAAAAACGGGCGCCATAATCATTGACAAAAATGATCAAGCCATCCCGTTTCCAGCGGAGGATGATACTGTCAGACCCCTGCACCAGCTCACGATAGTTCCGTTCGCTCTCCCGCAGTTCATGGGTCTTGCGGGTAATGATCCTGCGTAGGCCCCGGTTCCAGAACAACAGCAGCAGTGCAAGCAGTGCCACACCGCCCAGTACCCACCAGAGCCAGACATAACTGGTGTTGTAGCGTGCAGCAGAACCGTACCAGGTTTCGTTGATCCGCTTAAGTTCAGCTGGCGTTATGGCGGCAAATCCTTTTTCAACCAGCTGTAGTGTGGTCATATTTCCTTTTCTTACCGCACGGTGGAACTGTCCGCTATGCAGCGGTTCAGTCTGCTTAAAGCGGTCCGCAATGCCCATTTTGTAGAGAAAATATGATGCGGGTGGCTGGTCCGCAGAAAAGACCGAAACCTTGCCTTCCTTGGCAGCACGTATGATCGCTTCATAGCTGGGATAGGTGACGAGAGCATCAATGCCATGTTGTTTCAAAAAGCCGATGATTGCACCGCCTTCCTTGACTGCGACGGTGAACCCTTTTAACGAGTCCAGATCTTTGATGCCGCTGATATCACGATTAAAATATATCGGCTGATCTATTTTCTGGTAGGGTTTGCTGAAATCATACTTCAGGCTGCGTTCCTCTGTTTTAAACAGGGTATCAATAACATCAAACTCTCCGGCCTGCATCCGCTGTTGGGCAACGGCCCAATCCATGGCACTCAGTTCTGCGCGTATACCGGTTTTCTGCTCCCAGAGCTGCCACTGATCAACCAGAATGCCTTGCAGAGCGCCATCCGCAGACCTGAAGATAAAGGGAGGATAGTTATCATCCATGACGACCCGGACAACCTGCTGTTGGCCCCAGCAGAGGCAGGGCAGTACCAGCAGCGCCAGCAAACCGCACAATAGACGACGTAGGGCCTTCATGACTGCACCTCACCTGCAGTGATAACCTCATCACCGGAAAAACCGCCCTGCTGATGGCAACGAACCAGCTCAAATCCCAGCAGCACCACCAGCCAGCTGGTGTAGATCCAGATCAGCAGAAACGGCAGCAACGACAGGGCTCCGTAGATGGCATTGTAACGTGTCACACCGAACTGAAAGCGAAAATAGACCCAGTGGGCAAGCTGCCAGCAGGCCCCGGCGGCAACCCCTCCCGTCAGTGCCGAGGCAAACCTGACCTTTACGCCGGGCAGCAGCAGATACACCAGTACCAGCACCAGAGAACTGCAGAAGAAGGGGGTCAGCCTGAAGAGCAGCAGCACCCCTTCTCCAAGACTGGTGTTGTTGATCAGCCACTGAACCAGCCATTGGCTCTGAAGCAGCGAGGTCATGCCGATTGCCGTGGTCAACAAGAGCGGCACTGCCGCAAGGACCAGCAGGTAGTCCAGACAGCGACGCAGCAGGCTGCGCTGTTCAGCCCCCCCCCAGATCGCATTGAATGCCTCCCTGATGCTCTCCAGCAGAAACAACAGGGTAAAAATCAGCAGCAGGGTACTGAAAGAACCAAGCCCGGCAACCCTGGTGTTACCTACATACTCATGGACTCTGGCAGCAATGACACTGGAATTACCGGTCAGCTGCTGCAGTATGAACGGCTCAACCAGCTCCTGCACGCCGACCGTTTGCAGCATCACAAAGACCAGCGCCAGTACCGGCACCAACGCCAGGGTTGTATCAAATGAAAGGGCAGAGGCCCGTAACATGCCCTGATGGCGTCCAAAGCGCTGCCACACGGCATGGATCGTCCTGATAGCTGCATGCCAGGAGGGGAAAAACACCGTCACCCTAAAGCAAGCTCTTTACCGCATCCAGCACAGCTGCATAATCAGGTTCACTGGTCACTTCCGGCACCTGCTGGATATACCGGATAACCCCCTGGGCATCCACGACAAAGATACAACGGGAGAGCAGTAGTAACTCCTTGATCAGCACCCCGTAGTTGAGGCCGAAGGAGCGCTCACGGTAGTCGGACAGGGTCACCACCCGGTCAATCCCTGCGGCGCCGCACCAGCGCTTCTGGGCAAAAGGCAGATCGAGGCTGATGGTCAGCACCACGACATTTTCCGGCAGGCCGGCTGCTTCCTGGTTAAAGCGGCGGGTCTCGGTATCGCAGACCGGGGTGTCAAGCGACGGAACAGCGCTGATCACCCTGATCTTCCCTGCATGGCTGTTCAGGCTGACCGGGGCAAGGGTAGTATCAACCGTTAAAAAGTCCGGAGCCTTGTCACCAACCTTCAGCTCCGGCCCCAGCAGGGTCATCGGGTTACCCTTAAAGGTGATGCTGCCGTTGCGCTCATTCATGGCGTTGTTCCTCCTCTGTCCATAGTTGGGAATAGTTCACGGCAAGCATACTTTTGAGTGGCAGGATGTCAAGCCGTTTCAACGAAAATGAACAGGCTTGACCTGCATCAAGGAGTTGACATCAACAGGATGGTATGGTGACTATCAGCACAACGAAACAAACCTACGGAGGCACCAGATGAACACCACTCAACAAACCATTATCGGACAGCCATTTGACATGAACGGCCAGGTAGCCTACCAGCCCGGCTCGGTGGTCAGCCGCACCCTGATTGACAAAAAGATCGGCACCCTGACCCTGTTTGCCTTTGATGCCGGACAGGGGCTTTCAGAGCACACCGCCCCGTTTGATGCCGTGGTCCAGGTGTTGGACGGGACCGCCGCCGTCACCATCGACGGCACCGTGCATCAGGTGGCGGCCGGGCAGATGATCATCATGCCGGCCAACCTGCCGCACGCGCTCAAGGCCGAGGTGCCGTTCAAGATGCTGCTGGTGATGATCAGGGCCTAGAGATCAGTCACACAGCTGCTCCTACAACCTGAACTGCCGTACCAGGGTCTGCAGCTCTTCTGCCTGATGCGCCAGACCGGCTGCAGCCCCGGCAGCTTCATGGGCACCCTGTGAGGTCTGGTTCACCACCTGGTTGATCTGGTTGATGTTATTGGTAATCTCACTGGTGGTAGCGGTCTGTTCTTCTGCTGCCGTGGCAATCTGACTGACCTGCATGGTCACGGCATTCACCTGTTCAAGGATTTCATTCAGGGCGGTTTCCAGCTGGATCGCTTCCGAGACCCCCTGTTCGGTGCCGCGCACCCCTTCCTCCATGGAAACGATGGCCTGCCTGGTCTCATGCTGGATGGCCCGGATCATCTCGCTGATCTCTTTGGTGGCACGGGTGGTACGTTCCGCCAGGGCACGCACTTCATCGGCAACCACGGCAAAACCGCGTCCCATCTCGCCTGCCCGGGCGGCCTCAATGGCGGCATTCAGAGCCAGCAGGTTGGTTTGATCAGCAATATCTTCAATGGTTGAGACAATGGCACCAATCTGATCGGAGCGAGCTCCCAGCGATTCAACCAGCTTGGCATTGGCCTTGGTCCCCTCTCCCCGCTGGCGAATACCGTCAACGGTATGCCTGACCACATCAAACCCTTTTTGGGTGGTGTCTGCGGCATGCTGAGCGCTGTCTGCCGCCATATGACAGTTGTTGGCAATATCAGAGGAGGTGGCCGACATCTCTTCGCTGGCGGTTGCCACGGTACCAGCCTGGGCAGCCACCTCTTCGGTACCGGTGGACATCTGTTCGGCAGTAACCCGCAGCTGGCCGGAGGCTGACAGCAGCTGTGCCGATGTTTCAGTCAGACGCCCGATCAGATTACGCAGGTTAGTGGTCATGGTATTAAAGGCACCACTCAGCTGACCGACCTCATCGCTGGAGTTCTGATCAACCGTGACATTCAGATCGCCTCCGGCAATCTGTTCTGCCTTGCGGGTCAGATCCTGCAACGGCGCGCTGATCAGGCGAGCGATGACAACCGCCTCGATCAGGCCGGCAATGATACAGACAACCAGCGCAACAAGCACCCAGGTCCGGGATGTTGCACTCAGGGAAACCATGTCAGAGCTGTCCTTGACTGTCTGCTTGACCTGTGCCGCCATGATGGCTTCAAGGGCCTTCAGGGCCCGGTTGAAATTCTTGCTGGAGGCACCGCGGACAAGCTCACTGGCCTCAACATCCTTGTTTTCCAAGGCCAGGGCAACAATCTTTGGATTTTCAGCAAGATACAATGGAAGTGCGGCTGTAAACTCTGCGTAGGCCTTTTTCTCTGCATCCGAATCCATCAGTTTTTCATAGACCTGCTGCTCACTCTTCAGCTTCTCCAGCATCTCACTGTTACGCTTGACGTACTTTTCAATATCCTCTTTCTTTTCCGACAAGACCTCCAGCAGTTCTCCCCGGCGATAGCTGCCAAAGTAGTCACTGATCCGGGAAATGGAGAGCAACCCCGGCAACTGCACCTTTGCCATGTCTTGTGAGGAGGCGCTGATGCTACTGAGCCTGAGGATCATGAAAAGCCCCAGAGCTGCCATAAGGGTCAGAATAAACAGGAACGAGACAACCAGTTTGGTGCTGATCTTGAAGTTTCTGAACCATTGCATAGCGACACCTCCTCAAAGCAATTTTGATGGGACCTCAGACATAAAAGCGCCCCAAGCGTACCAGACACCGGAATATATACAAGCTCTGCCAGGTAAAAAATCACGGCTGCTACCGGCAGATTATGTCGTTTTTCTGCATCACCTTGATCTCACCGCTATCCATGTCATACATCCAGCCATGGATGGTCAGTTTGCCATCCAGCATGGCCCGCCGTACAAAGGGATATTCGTGCAGGTGTTCCAGCTGCAGCCGGACGTTTTCCTCCTCAATCAGCCGCCGCCGCTGATCGTCAGTCACCTGCAGGCGCAGTGAACGCAACTTGTCGTCCACCCGTTCCAGCGCCTTGTAGGCATTGTTCAACCAGATCGGGATATAGCGGTCATCCGGACTTTCATTTACCAGGGCATTGATGCCGCCGCAGTTGTAATGCCCGCAGACCACGACATCAGGGATGTTCAGGTGATTGATGGTGAACTCCAGCACCGCGGAAAGGTTCCAGTCGTTGGTGGCCACAATATTGCCCACGTTGCGGTGGACAAACACCTCTCCCGGCCTGGTCTGGGTAATGGTGTTGACCGGCACCCTGGAGTCGGAGCAACCGATCCAGAGTACCGTTGGACGTTGGTGTTTGGACAGCTCGGCAAAGTAGTCTTTCTCTCGGTCAAAAACCTCGGAGACAAAGCGCTTGTTGCCTTCCAGCAGGGTGGTGATCATGGCCGTACCTCCCGTGGAATATGGGGGCTACTTCACCAGCTTGGAGAGTTTTTTGAATGAGTCGGTACCGGCCGCCTTGAGCCATTGAAACAGCACCGATTCAGTGCAGGTGATCACCGCCCCGGCCTGTTGCATCATCCCCGTTGCCAACTGTTTATTCTGTTCAGAACGGCTCATGACGGCATCCTGCACCAGATGCACGACATAGCCGGCATCCAGCAGCTCAACCGCCGTCTGCAGCACGCAGACATGGGTTTCCATACCGGTAATCACAATCTGCCGTCGCCCGCTGGCCCGAAGCTGCTCTACAAACTCAGTGCAGCCGCAGCAACTGAAGGTCATTTTCTCAAGCCGGGGGGCAGCCGCAGCCTTTTCCTGCAACTCCGTCAGGGTCTCGCCCAACCCCTTGACATACTGCTCCGTAATCACAACCGGCACCTGCAATTCTGCGGCAGATTCAAGCAGAATAGCTGTGTTCGCGGTCAGGCCGGCCAGTACCTGCGCGTCCATGGCCTTGCAAAGCCGCTCCTGCACATCAATCACCACCAATACAGAATCTGCTGCATCGAGAAAAAAACGCTGCCGTATGGTTGTCATAGCCGCCTCCTGTTTTTATAACCAAAGTATAGAGTTATTTCTTCAGTCGCGCAAGGCATAGCTGAATACAAAACAGCAACACGCAGAAATAGTGTTCTATTTTATTCCGGTATACAGGTACGGGCTGCGTCCTCGTGCTGTTCCTGAATCAACACAAACGGACTTACCACCAACATGGAGAACAGCTTGTCAGGCACGGCATTCCAGGCTGCAACCTGTTCGGCAGTCGGCTTTGAGACAAGCCGTGACGCCAGCCAGGACTGCACGGCAGCAGAATCGTCCGCCACGAGCCGCTCCCCCACCACAGCCAGTTCCAGCATCCCCTCAACCAGTATCAAGGCCCCCCGCTCATTGTGGGCACGCAGCCACTGCCACTGGGCTGTATCGACCTGCGCCGCCAATCCTTGCATGGCGTCATCCTGCATAGAACTTTTCCTCCTCTGGACAAAATTACGGTTCAGCTCCATTTTGTTGCTTGAATCATGTCTGTTTTCTGCTTAAATGTGAAGACAAACCTTTTCCAAGGAGCCAGCCATGGCCTTCTCAGGTGACCTGGAACACCTTTCCATAGTTGATGTGATCCAACTGCTGCATACGACCCGCAAAACCGGCACCTTGAAAGTACAGGGACGCAAAGGGGAGATCTCGGTTGCCTTCAGCGACGGTTATATCGTGGGGGCAAGCCATTATTCAAAGGGAGCCCTGATCGGCACGATCCTGCAGGAGGCCGGGGTAATCACGGCCGAGACCCTGCAGAAGGCCCTGACAATCCAGGAGCAGGCCGGCAAAGACCGCAAACCGCTGGTTGCAACGCTGCTGGAGAACGGGTTTGCTGACCGGGATGCCGCCTACCGTGGCCTTGAGGCCTTGATCGAGCTGGCGATCGTCGAGATGCTGACCTGGAAAAAAGGGAGTTTTGCCCTGCAGGTTGACGAGATACTGCTCTGCGACGAGTTCCGCTATTTCCCCGATAAACTCAATCAGGAGATTACCCTGCCCACCGAGCATGTCCTGATGGATGCCTTGAGGATCTTTGACGAAAAGATGCGCGACGGCCTGCTGACGATGGAAGACGAGCCTGCCGAGACACAGCCCCCTGCTGCACCGGAACAACCGGACAGCACCACGGTCCTCTCGGCTGATGATCTCGGCCTGGGCGATCTGGACACGATCAAACGCAAGCTGCCTGCCTTCCATGAGGCACTGAAAGATCAGTCATCCTCATCGGATCTGCTGCAATCCAAGTTCAACGCCGTCCTGAAAGACACCAGTGCCAGCCTGCAACAGGTGGGCAGCCTGCCGGAAACCGCCCGAATCCTGTTGGAAACCGTGGCAGCCCTGTTTCCCCGCGCCCTGACCCTGGTGGCCTGGGATACCGAACTGGTGGCAGAGCGGGGGATCGGCATCACCACCCCCCGGGATGCCGGTCCCGGGCCGGTCATGGGGTTCAAGATCCCGCTTGGCAGTGGTGCTCTGTTCAGTTTTATTCTTGACAAGGGGCACCTTTTCTACGGTAAATCCGATGATCAGGCCTTGCAAGAATATCTCTACCCGGTTATCGGAGCACCGGCAGACAACACGATACTCCTGCTGCCGTTGAAACTGGGTAAACGGGTTGTCTCGCTGATTTACGCTGACTTCGGCACCCAGCAGGCTGCAGAGGTACCCACGGTTCAGCTGGAAGGGTGCGCCGAGCACGCCGGTCTGGCGATTGAAAGCGCCCTGCTGCGTAAGCAGCAAACCACGAAAACCACCTGACAGGGGAAACATCACATGGACATGAACCTGCTCAACCAGATCCTGGGAATTGCCTTCGAAAAACGGGTCTCCGACCTGCACTTCGAGGTGGACAACCCGCCGTTTTTCAGGGCACACGGCCAACTGATCCGTTCAAAACTACCCTCCCTGACCCCGCAGGACACCGAATTTATCGCCAAGACCGTGCTGGCCCAGAGCAATCGCCAGCTGCCCGAAGACCTGCGGGAACTTGATGCTGCCTACGCCCTGTCCAATGGCGGCCGGTTCCGGGTCAGCATCTTCCGCCAACGCTGCAGCGTCGGTATCGTCATGCGGGTCATCCCTCCCTACATTGCCGCCTTTAACGAGCTGAACCTGCCACCGGTGCTGGGAGAGATCTGCCAGGCCCCCAACGGCCTGATCCTGGTCACCGGCCCGACGGGAAACGGCAAGTCCACCACCCTGGCCTCCATGCTGCAGTTCATCAACCAGAACGACAGTTTCAATATCATCACCATCGAGGATCCGATTGAATTTCTGTTCGCCTCAGACAAAAGCTGCATCATCCAACGTGAAGTCGGGATCGATACCGGCAGCTTCAGCGCCGCCCTGAAGGCCTCACTGCGGATGGACCCTGACGTGATCATGGTGGGGGAAATGCGGGACCTGGAGACTATTGACTCCTGCATCAAGGCGGCCGAGACCGGCCACCTGGTCTTCTCCACCCTGCATACCCAGAGCGCCTCTTCAACCATCAACCGCCTGGTTGGGCACTTCCCCCCCGACGCCCAGGAGGTGATCCGCCAACGGCTGGCCGACATTCTGGTGGCAACCATCTCGTTACGCCTGATTAACGACAAGACCGGCGAACGGGTACTACCGGTGGTTGAAATCATGCGCACCACCACCACTATTCAGGCCTGCATCCGTGAGGGACGTTTCGACGAGATCGAGAAGCATATTGAGAACGGCCGCACCCAGTACCAGATGCAGTCCCTTGATCAGCACCTGGTACAACTCTGTCAGCAAGAGCTGATTACCTTTGAGCAGGCCAAACGGATCACCCGTTCCATGGATCTGGAGCGGAAACTGACATTCACCGGAGAATAGCAACGCCATCACAAGGAGGATTCGCTATGAAATTGATTAAACTGCTGATCTTGGCACTCTGTGCCGGCCTGACCACGGTTTCTGTCTGCAGCGCCGACGAGAACGTGGAAGAGCTGCTGCAGCCCCAGGTCTACGACCTTGGTGAGACACCGAAACCGCCGCCGGTCAAGATCAAGAAACAGATACCGCCCCCGAAACCTGCGCCAAAACCGGAGGCCGACAAGTTTGTACCACCGCCACCGCCTCCGCCGCGCTACGAGGCACCTCCGGTCGCACCGCCTCCACGGCCCCAAATGGGAGACGACAGCCACTTCATCCAGCCTGACGACTACTTTATCCAGCGCCACGGCCTGGAGGGGCATACCTGGATCTGGGTGGAACTGGCAAAAATGGTGAATGCTCCGAGCGGCAGCACCAAGGGCGAAGGGGAGTTCATGAAGATCAGGGATGGCAAGAACTACTGGACCAGCCATTACTGGCAGACCAGGATCGCCTCCCAGAACGAACTACGCTTGGGCCTGGTGGTAATCGCCTTTAACGATCACCGCCGCCATGACGTCTATGGCGCACCAGAGAAGAAAGACCGCGCCCGCGGCGGCAGCTGGTTTATGGCCAAGATCACTGACACGTCGGATCTGTACAAAGGGTACGTCACCGTCTCCGGCAACTACAAGGTAAGCCTCCAAAACCTGCGGGTGATCGTGTACTGATCTGCCACGTCAAAATCGTACCGTACCAGAACAGGGGGTGTCCGGACCGGACACCCCCTGTGTTTTGTGCAACGCTGGATCAAGGCAATTTATAAACTATACGCCCATAAAAAATAAAAAAACAGACTGGAAAATTCTGCCGAATCTGACGATAGTATACTTAACGGTAGCGCTAACCGGAAGAGCAGAAGGCACCAGAACGACGAGCAGGAAAGGTGATCTGCATCGAAGATGTACTCAGCGAACATAGTGATCCACAGTACCTGTCCGGCGCACTCCAGGCGCCGGAACTCCCGTGAAACAGGGATGTAAGCATCAGAGGCCCGCGAACCATCGCGGGCCTTTCACGTTCCACAGGCCGCTTGCATCCGCTCCAAAGCCTGCTGCAACAGGCTCCGGGGACAACCGAAATTAAGCCTGACAAACCCCGGCTCCCCGAACGGCGCCCCATCCGACAGCCCGACCCCGCCCCGCTCAAACAGACTGGCCGGATCAGCCACACCCAGTCCCCGTGCATCAATCCAGGCCAGATAGGTCGCCTCCATCGGCCAGGTTTTCAAGCCGGGAACCGCCTGAACGGCCTCCAGCACCAGATCATGATTCTGCCGCAGGTACGTGAGCAGAGCCTGACGCCAGGGCTCGCCATCGCGATAGGCCGCCAGGGCAGCCGTGTAGCCCAGCAGGTTGACATGGGGCACGATCCCGGCCATGACGTTTTTAAAAGACTGCCGCAGCTGTTTGTCGGGAATAACGGCAAAGGAGCAGCCCAGGCCGGGAATATTATAGGTCTTACTGGGCGCTAGCAGGGTAATGGTACGGTGGGCCAGTTCCGGTGCAAGGGTGGCAAAGGGGATATGCGTTTTGCCGCTAGCCAGCACCAGCCCGGCGTGGATCTCGTCAGAGCAGACCATCAGATCGTGACGTTCAATCAGATCCGCCAGCGCCAGCTGTTCTGACCGGCTCCAGACCCTGCCCACCGGATTGTGGGGGCTGCAGAGCATCAGCAGCCTGGTGCGGGGAGTAATGGCCTGTTCCAACGTCTCCAGATCCATCACCCAGCGCCCCTGCTGTTCAACCAGCGGGACACTGATCAACTCCCGCCCGGCAAGCCCTGGCGCAGTCAAAAACGGAGGGTAGACAGGGGTAAAGGTGGCCACAGCATCCCCCGGCCCCCCCACCGCACGGCAGGCAACATTCAGACCGCAAACCAACCCCGGCAGCCAGACCAGCCAGTCCGGCTGCACCTGCCAGCTGTACTCTTGCTGGAGCATTGCCAGTACAACAGCAATCAGTTCTTCTGGCGGTCTGCTGTAGCCGAAAACACCATGTGCAACCCGCTGCTGCAAAGCCTCCAGCACAGCCGGTGGTGAGCGGAAATCCATATCCGCCACCCAGAGCGGAATGATATCCTGCCCGGCATAGCGATCCCACTTTTCACTGGCGGTATGACGACGATCAACCATCCTGTCAAAATCAAACATCACAACAGCTCCCAGATGGTTAATTCAGCAATGCTATGCTGGAACTTGCGGCGGGTCTCGCGGATAACAAACGGTAGATCCTGCGGCTCCCCCACCAACTTGAAACGGGGAGACAGGACCGCCTTCAGGCCGTCAATCCCCCAAACCGGCTCACCTGCCTCACGAAAGCCACCCAGCCACTCCTCTTTCTTCGTGAACTCTTCCGACCAGCTATAGGGGGATGTAAGCACCAACAGAGCGCCCCGGTTCATCCGCTGGTGAATGGTGTTCAAAAACCTGCGTGGCGAGTAGAGCCGGTCAATCAGGTTGGCTGCCAGCACCAGATCATAACCGCGAAACTTCTCCGGCAGGTTACAGGCATCGGCCTGATAGAACTGTACCCGTTGTTTGGTCTGCTCAAGGCCAAACTCAGCCAGGGTCGCCTCGTGGAACGAAACGATCTCACCCTCTTCAGGAAAGGTATAGCGCAGCCCCCCTTCCTCTTGCATCCTGGCTGCCAGCCTGAAAAAACGGGTGGAAAAATCCAGGCCGGTAACCTGCTGAAAACCGCCCCTGGCCAGTTCAAAGCTGGCCCGTCCCACGGCACAGCCCAGATCCAGGGCGTGCCCCATCCTGCGCCCCTGCATCAGCCCGAGGCAGATCTCAGCACAGCGCTGCTGAAAGTTAGGCACGCCAAACTGCTCCGGTCCGTAGTGGGCATGACAGTACTGGGCTGCCAGGGAGTCGCGTTCGTATTGATCATCATGAGTCACCACCTGGGCGCTGCTCTCAACATAACGAAACCCGGCATGTTGGAAGAAATGCCGCCGGAAGGCATAGCGGGCATGCCGGGTGGCCTCGTTGCCGGTTGAAATCCAGGAACCGCCTTTGATCAGGTTATGGCGGGCATCAAAGGTGGGGGTGGAGAAGTCATCATACCAGGGATGCACCGCAAAGCCGTGAAACGGATAGATCGGGGTCTCGGTCCATTGCCAGACATTACCGATCAGGTCAAAAAAATCTCCCTGTTTAAAGCGATCCACCGGACAGGATGAAGCCCAGCAGGCCAGATTGATATTGCCCGGCGCCTGATCCCAGTCTGTTTGATCAGGCAGCTTGCAGAGATCATACAGACGGTGCCACTCATCCTCGGTGGGCAGCCGGACCGGCTTCCCGCTCTGCGCTGCCTTCCAGGTGCAAAACGCCCTGGCCTCCAGACAATTGACCTCCACCGGCCAGTTCCAGGGCATCGGGATCTCACTGGCCATGGTACGCAGCAGCCAGCTCCTGTCGCTGCGGACCCAGAACAAAGGGTGTGCCGCCTGTTTAAACTGACGCCAGTTCCAGCCTTCCTCAGTCCACCATTGTTGTTCCTGATAGCAGCCTGCCTCAACAAAGGCCAGAAATTCACGGTTGGAGACCAGATACCGGGCCGCCTTGAAGTCAGCCACTTCGGCAGCATGGCTGCCGTACTCGTTATCCCAGCCGTAGAGCGGGTGATCTTTGGGCCTGCCCAGGTGTGCCGTGCCGGCAGGAACCGGCAGCAGCCGGTTCTGCGGAGGCTCACCCGCCTCTGGACAGATATCCCAGAACTCCAGCTGCTGCACCTGATCAATGGGCAATTGCCGGATCAGCACCGACGAGGTTTCCAGATGAATCCGCTCATGCTCAATCCCCATCATGACCGCCCACCAGGGTGATTCCCAGTTGATCGGCAGACTCAACGGCATGGTACGGATCAGTTGATCCAGCACGGCGCGAACCTGATCCCGGTACGCCTTGACCGCTGCCACCGTTGGCCAGTCATAGTGGCTCTGATCCAGATCATCCCAGGACATCTCGTCCACCCCCACCGCGAACATCGATTCAAAGGCCGGGTTGATCCGCTGCTCAATCACCTTGGCAATGATCAGCTTATTGATGAAAAAGGTAGCGGTATGACCGTAGTAAAAGATCAGCGGATGGCGCAGCCGGTCGGGCCGCAGATAAAAGGCCTCATCACGGCGCAGGGTTTCATACAGCTTTTCATCGATATCAAAGCTGGCATGAAAATAGTCAAGGATCTCCTGGCGTTTCTGTTCCGGGTCGCCGCTATTCAGCATAACCGTATGTCTATCCTTCAGGCTCATCTCGTCCCCCCTTTTTCCGCACGGTCCATGTCTGCCAGTATAGCCCAACTTTGACGGTTACACCTCACTGTTACAATAATTTTACTGGACGCTGGTAACGGTTCCCCGTACCATGCACCAAACTTCAGCACTAACAACAGATGAAAGGCTACAACCATGGCACAGGCAAAAAAAGGCGATAAAGTTCGGATCAACTTTACCGGTAAACTGGAAGACGGCAGTATCATAGAGACCACCCTTGAGGCGCAGGACTGCTGCACTGATGATGATTGCGGTGATGATTGCGGCTGCGAATACGGCCCGATGGAACTGGTCATTGGCGAAGAGGATTTCTTCCCGATGGTGGAAGAGGCGCTGGTCGGCATGGCTCCCGGCGAGACCAAGATCGTGAGCATCCCCGCTGCAGAGGCCTTTGGCGAGTACGATGCCGAAGCGGTCTTTACTATTGAGAAAGAGCTGTTGCCGGAAGACCTGACCCCTGAAGTGGGCGACGACCTGGTACTGACCGGCGAAGATGGCGAGGAGCTGGAGGTAACCGTGGTGGAAATCGGCGACACCGCCATCACCTTTGATGCCAACCACCCCCTGGCCGGTGAAGACCTGACCTATGAGGTTGAACTGGTAGAGATCCTGTAGAAACCCTCCTCCTGAATCCCCCCTTTGTTAAAGGGGGGCCAGGGGGATTTAAACAGCATCAGCACCAATCAAATCCCCCTCAATCCCCCTTTACAAAGGGGGAAGTGGTAGTCTCCATGTCCCCCCTCCCATCACACCACAAACTCCCCTGGTCCTCTGACACCCTGCCCTTGATGCTGGCCCCGATGCAGGGGCTGACCAACCGCGGCCTGCGTCACCTGTTTGCCCAATGGGTCAGGCCGGACACCCTCTTTACCGAGTTCATGCGGGTGGCCCCCGGTGAGACCAACCGGCGGTTGTCCTCATCCGATCTGCAGGAAATTGCAGCCTCCGAACAGGGGATTCCGCTGGTGGTCCAGCTGATCGGCCATGGCACAGCGGCGCTGGTTGCCGCTGCACGGGCCGCACAGGCTGCCGGAGCGGCCCATATCAACCTGAACCTGGGCTGTCCCTTTGGCCGGATGACCACCGGCCTGACCGGTGGAGGCATGCTGCAACAACCTGAGCTGCTGCAGGAACTGATCCCGGCCTTGCGAGCCGAGATTCAAGGCAGTTTCTCCGTCAAACTGCGCGCCGGTTACGACACCCCCCGGCAAATCTTTTCTCTTTTGCCGCTCTTTGAGTCTGCCAGGGTGGATTTTCTGGTGCTACACCCCCGCACGGTGCTGCAGGAGTATACAGGACTGGCCGACCATGGCATCACGACTCAGGTAGTGCAGGAAACCGGCCTGCCGGTCATTGCCAACGGTGATGTACGGACTGTTGCGGAGGGTCTGCGGGTGCTGGAACAGACCAAAGCGGCCGGTCTGATGCTGGGACGCGGAGCGATTGCTGATCCGTTGTTGTTTCAACGTCTGCGGGAGCGGATAACGACACAACCGGCACGGGAGGAACAGGCTGCCATGCTGCGCCACTACCTGGCCGGACTGCTGGAGCGCTATCAGGGGATATTCTGCGGAGAACAGCAGATTCTGGGCAAGGTCAAGAGCGTGTTTGCCACCATGGATGATCCTGATTTTGCAAAACAGATCAAAGGGCTTAAAAAGGCCCGCACGATCAGTCAGTTTGCAGACCTAGTAACCCAGCTGACCTGATGCCGCCTCCGTAATCGGCGCCCGGTTCTTGACAACATGCACCTTGATTCCGGCTCGGGTCTCCACCGGGCAGACGTTTTCGCAGATGCCGCAACCGTTGCAGATCTCTTCGACAACATACGGTTCCTTGACCGTCTTCATCACCCCATCCAGCCCCATCACCCGCACCTCGCGGGAACGAATCGCCTTGTCCGGTATCGGGCAATGTTCCTCGCAGACAATACAGTCGGTTTTACGCGCAAAAGGCAGACAGTGATTTTTATCAAAGACCGCCTTGCCGATCACCTGCCGTTTCTTCTCCTCAACAGCCAGATTGGGAATGGCGCCGGTGGGGCAGACCTGACCGCAGAGGGTGCAGTTATACTCACAGTAGCCCAGCCGGGGGATCACCAGCGGGGTATAGATTCCGTCGAGACCTGCCTGCCAGGCAGCCGGATAGAGGGCGTTCTTGAGGCAGACCTTCATACACTCGCCGCAACGGACACATTTCTTCAGAAAATCGTCTTCATCCCGCACCCCGGGCGGACGCAAAAGACCGGCCTCCTTTTCAGGCGACCGGAAACGGGTCGGCATAGCCAGCAACAGGCCGCCTGCCAGCCCTCCCAGCAGCAGCCTGCGTTGCGGCAGAACCGGTTCAGACAGTTTCAGCGGCCAAGACGGCCGGAAGCTGATCCGCTGGTTGGGACAGCCCTGTTCACACTCCATGCAGAGGATGCACTCCTCCCGGTTCAGGCTTCCCTGATCAAAGGTAGTCGGGCAGAGTTCACGGCACTGGCCGCAATCGGCGCACAGACCCGGAGGAATCCGTTTGAAGGGGGAAAACCGTCCCAGCCAGCCCAACAGGGTGCCCAACGGACAGAGATGACGGCACCAGGCCCGGGTCTCCAGCCGTTCCAGCAGGATAATCAGCAACAACAGCAGGGCAGAGACAAAGGCCAGGGGGTAAAGGGTCTCACGGAACGGCAGCAGGTAGTTCTTCAGCAGGCCATAGGCAGGCGCCAGACTGTCGCGCTGTTCACCGATCAGCCCGTACAGGCGTACCCAGCCTTCACGGGCGCTCAACCCCAGCAGGGGGTAGAAAAAGAAGGTCAGCCCCCGCAGCAGGATAGCGATCGGATCAAGCAGCCCGGCCAGATTCAGGTTAAACAGCGAGGCAGACAACAGCGGCAGCAGCAACCAGTATTTCAGGTTGCCCGCCAGCCAGGGGACCGGCCTGGTGGAGCGCTGTTTGGGGCTGAGCAGATCCAGCAGGGTTCCCAACGGACAGATCCAGCCGCAAAAGAAACGCCCCAGCAGCAGGGTGGCCAGTGTCATCAGAACCGCAGGTAACAGGAGCCAAGTCCAGCTCTTGGCTGCCAGCAGGTAGCTGAACAGCACCAGCGGGTCAGCCCGGAAGAAGGAGTTGACGGCGGCATTGATCTGGTCATGGCCACGATACTCGGTCTGCAGGAACAGCAGCAGAAACAGTGCCAGAAACAGCAGCTGGCTTATGCGGGCCGTGGTCAGTTTCACCAATCAGGCCTTGACCACCTTGATCCGGTCCAGGTTCATCTGCCCCAGACCGCGCTTATGGGCCGCAACCGTCACCGCAATATCAGCCGGTTTCAGACCGAACAGGGTGGTGGCATAGGCATCGGCGGCCACGATATCGGCTGAGGCGATCACCTTGTTCAGCACCTTGACATCAGCAAGGTTTCCCCCCTGGGGGCCATGGGCCGTCAGGATTCTGGTGGCATCAATGATGGTCAGGTGACTGCGCAGGTGACTGTTCACATCGGCCAGGGCCACCGCAAGGTTGCGATGGGTAAAGCCGCGGTTGCCCCCCATCACCCCCATGATGTTTTTCAGCCCCAGGGTCAGCCTGGACAGACCGTGGTGCTTGGCCACCGGCAGGTTGATAAAGACATTGGCAGCCAGCGCTTCATCATACAACTCCCACTCCTTCAGAAACTGCCCCTTCAGGGCGGTCATCCTGAAGCGCTCCGGTTCAATCTGTTTGCACTCCACCCCTTTGAGCCCCTTCAGCGCCTTTTCAATACCGCTGTTGACATAGCAACGCCGTGGGTCATTGCAGGTATGATCAAAGACCTTGACCTTTCTGGCGCCGGCAGCCAGACACTCCTCCACCACGGCCCGCACCACCAGCGGGTGGCTGTTGGCGGCAAACTCCGGCGAGCGATCCCAGCCCATGTTGGGCTTGACCACCACCAGATCCCCGGCCTTGACATAACGTTTCATCCCCCCCACGGCGTTAATCGCCTTGCGGGTTATGGCCGGGTAGTCAGTCCCTTCGGCCACCGCCACCAGTGACATCTCCGTTGCAGCCAGCAGTTCCTGCACCAGCACCGGTGCAAGTACCGTTGCAGCCCCTGCGCTCTTGATAAAGGTACGGCGATCCATGGTCACCTCCGACAATCGGGAATTGATTCCAGTCTACCCCTGTTACAAATGAAATCAAGATAGAAACAAGGCGGCATGATTGGAGGTAAACTGCGGTGGGTCACGCCGGATGATCGCCGCGATTTCAGGGGGACGGCTGAACTCCTGGCGCAGGAAACGCCGCACCGCCCCCCTGTCCCAGCCGGTGGGATGTTTAAAACCTGTATAGAGCGACAAATCCCCTTCGTAAAACAGCTCTGTCTCGTATTCCGGCACCTCATCACCAAACAACGGCATGTTGAAGATCGCCAGATTCAGAAAGGTAATCGCGGCATGATGCTGCTGCACAAAGGCCAGGGTACGCCGGGCAGCTGCCTGGTCTTCAGCCGGGGTGCCGAACAGCAGATAGCCGTAAACCGCGATCCCGGCTGCCCGCAGGTTCTCCAGAATCAGTCCGGCCTGCTCCAGCTTGATACCCTTGTGCAGCCGATCCAGCACCTCCTGATCACCGGACTCGATCCCCAGTTTCAGCATCACGCAGCCCGACTGCCGCAGGGACTGGCAAAAGCCGGGATCAGCCAGACGGTCTTCAAAGCGGACAAAGCCGTACCAGGGCACGCCGGGCGGCTGTTCGATCAGCCCCTGCAGCAGGGCCGGGCTCAGGGCATTGTCCAGCAGGTGCAGCAGCCTGGGGTGGTAGCGGGCCACCAGTTCATGCAGTTCAGCCAGCACACGTGCGGTTGGCAGGGGATGGTAGCGGTTGCCTTCGGCCCGCTCAGGGCAGAAGGAGCAGCGATTCCACCAACAACCTGATGCAGCGCTGTACGGCAGGATCAGACCGGGGCTCAGGTACTGCTGCAGCGGCAACTGCCGATAGTCAGGCATGCTGTTACACTGCGACGTATTATGTCCCAATAACTCCAGTAGCGGCCCTTCGCCAGGCCCGGCAATCAGATGATCAATCAGGTCGCCAAACGGGTTCTGCCAGTCAGGCCGCGACAGCCAGGTGGTCACCAGACCACCGCCCAGCACGACCCTGATTGCAGGGTACTGTTGCCTAATCAGGCCGATCAGGCTGAAGCTGCAGAGGGCCTGGCTGAGAAAGTTAAGTGAGATGCCGACGGTGGAAATGCCATCCAGCAGCCCTGGCAGACGTTGTTTAAAGAAGGGGAAGAACGGGTTCAGCTCTGGTCTGGCAGCAGCCTGCAGCAGATCCGCGCTGCGTACCGGCGTTAGATCAGCCTGCCGATAATCAGCCAGCCCGACCTCTGCCTGCAGCGGCTTAGCCGCCATCAGCATCAGACGGTTCAGGTCATTAACCGCCGTGGCATAACGGCCGGGGTTGGCATAGGTCCGGCAATCCCGCAGGGCTGCCAGGTGGTTCTGGCGGCTGCGGCAGGCTCGCCCGGTCCAGGTATCGTTGGCCTCCGGCTGCTGTTCCAGCAACCAGAGCTGCCCTTCCAGATTGGCATCCCACAGCCTGCAGGGGATGTTGTTGGCCTGCAACGCACCGGCCAAACGGGCAATCCCGGCCGGTGGTTCACAGGCCTTGGCAATGGGGGGGAAGATCAGCAGCATGGAGTGAATTTATTGCTAGGACGTAGAATCATTGGCAGGGTTCCAAAACTTTTGTTGTACAACGCCAACGGTCTGACCGGTCCACGGCTGGTCAGACCGTTGGACATTTAAGGGAGGGGATATAAACGGTAAATGAGCTTTGAGTTAGCAGAACCACTCAGTTCAATTTCTGCCTCAGTATTGCTCTGGCCAGGTCTTACGTTTTGCACTATCGGGTCTATCACCTCATACTTTACAACCCACCCTGGTACTATTGAGCCAAACAGGGTGATATTGGGCGTTATGGAGTCAACAAAGATTGAACCACTCTTTTCTGCCATTTCTTTTATCTTTTCTGGTGTAATCTTCAAATTAGTCATTTTCATTGAAATGGTACCATCAGAAAAATTACGCACTAACTCTTTTTCCATAATAAGGTGATGCAAAAAATTTATCTGTTCAGCATCCAGTTCTTTTAGCTCAGAAAACTTTGGCATTGCCACAAAACAGTTTAATTTAGATGATATTTCACGAATTTTTTTCACAAACTCTAAGGTACAAATAAGTGATGAGGATATTTCATAAAATCCAGATGCCTCGACTTCTGCGCCTACCAGCACGTTTCCATCAACTTCGCAAGTGAACTTGATATGATCCGAATTTTTCGTCGAGTGGAGCCATTTGAATATTTGATTGAAGTATGCCAATAAAGAAACAGGTTGTTTTTCCCATTTATCTGCATCAAATGCGACGTTAAAGGTTCCAGTGCCCCGTAACGACATATCAGTAGGAATAGGAAACGACAATGTTATATTGAGGGGGGAGTTTGGCAAAAAACCATCAAAGTATATTTCTTTATAACCGCCCCTAATTTTCCCTTTTATACCGTGAAGGGTGAGCGTATCGCGTCTTTTTTTGCGGCAGGTAATCGTTACTTCAGCATCCAATTCGTAGCCTGTTTTTACGAGGACCTTACTATTAGAATCAATCTCTTTACTTATGCTAGCAAACAAGTCTGAACCTGAAAATATCAGTTCATTTGGGCTAAATTCCACTTGTTTGCCTCTGCCAAGCAAGTCGTCTAGTTTTTCTTTGGTGGTATCAAAGCCAACCCTGATGTCAACATCAGCATCTGGTTTAGGAGAAATAATATATTTAGTTGCTTTATCCCTAATTTCCAGACCTATGTTAAATCTATCATCAATCTTGGCATATCTTTCTTTAATATTTTCTATTGCTGCATCTATAGAGCTTGGCCTCATATCAGCCATAAAATATTCTGCTTCTTTAATGGCTAGTAATAGATCTATGTGTTTCGTAGTTTCATTTTCTATTGGTATATTGACTGTCAGACCTTTTTTCCCGTTCCATTTCTTTCTTAAAATTGCTTCTTTTAAATATCTTTGGATAAACAAGTACCAACACTTTCCATTAACAACATCAACTACAAATAAGAATACCGGAAATTTTGCTTTTTCTTGGTAGTACTGAAGATGTTTTTTCTTCATAGCGTACTTGACATAGTTCTTTGATATTTTCGGCGCTTCTTGACCTTTCAACTGGACCGCGAAAATGGTTCCCGTCGGCTCGTTGTCTTCAAATACTTCAATGTAGTAATCTAAGAAAAAATCAGGATGCTGCTCGCGCTTTAGCCATGCCGGCGGAATTGAATTTCTGAAAATATTTTGCGCAGACTGGTCTATCACATGAGACGACAATGCCATCTTTCATTTCATCCTTTCGTTTATGTGGGGCGGGCAAAAAGGGACTGGCTCCTTTTTATCGATAACCTTATACAGCATACCCTCCGACCCCCATACCTAGCCAGAGCCTACCCCTGTCTGACAATATCGACCGAGATCTCCACTGCCGGAATCGTACCCCTGTTCTCAAGCCAGTGCAGGGTGTTCCTATCCTCGGGCCAGCCCACGCCCGGCCCATACTCGGTGGCAACGCCATTGCGGTGGTCAGTGATGGTGCCCTGCAGGATGTAGACAATGCCGGGCCGGTCCTTATGGTCATGAAGCGGGCCAAACACGCCGCCGGGCTCGATGGTCACCATGCGCATGCGAAGCTGGCGTCCGGCCATGCCCTCGATCTCGGGGCCCAGGTCAACGGTTGAAAGTAACTGCACGGTCACACCTTTTGTCTCAGGCACCACCTGTTCGTTGCTCATAACCTGCTCCTCTCTGAACGTCCTGATCGTATCAACCGGCGGGTTGGATGAAGTAAGCAATGACAAGGTAATCTTATCCTACTTTGGTGGTGTCCGCCTGCAGGTGCCGGGCCAGCGCTGTCAGATGGCGTCCATCGGTGCCGCAGCACCCGCCGAGTATCTTCAGCCCAAGCTCCTTACCAAGCGCGGCCACTGATGCGCCAAAGGCCTCAGGCTGTTCTTCCACGAGCTGCAAGCTGTTGTCCAGGTCTTCAGGGCTGAGTGCTGCAGTGTTGGCAAGCAGCCCGATCATCCGTTGGCGCACACGGGCCGATGAATTATCCTGATGCAGCAGTGCTGCCCTGGCAAAGGAGGCATGGGTGCAGTTGATCATGAAGGCAAGCGGTTTGGGGTTGGCAGCAGCGTCAATGGCTGCAACGGCATCCCGCAGCGGTGTGCCATCCAGAAGCGTGCCGGTTGGCCGGACAACAAAGCTCACCAGGTATGGCTTGCCCGTTGCTGCCAGGGCCAATGCAAGGCCGGTGGCTTCACTCAGCGCCGGCAGCGTGGATGCCAGGATCAAGTCCACCTTGGTTGCCGCGAGTTTTTCCGCCTGCCAGGCATGAAATCCTGCAGCCTGCTCTACTGAAAGCGCCTCACCCGGCTGGTAGGCGTCCCCTTTACAGCTCATCAGGCCACAGATCAGCACCTTGTCGGCATACTCCCGATAGCTGCTGCGCAACTGTTCCAGAAAGGCGGCGTTGTCGGCATTGAGATCACGCCCCCCTAGCCCGGCTGCCGCAATCCGCTCTCGACTTGCCCGCCAGGTAGGGGTGGACATTAGGAGCGGTAGATTGAAGTGGCGGCCGATCTCCAGGTACTCCCGGCAGATACCTTCCAGGGCACGCCGCTTTTGTTCCTCGTAGATAAAGGCCGAATTGACCACAAAAGGGTCAAGCTCCAGCCCCTGCATGCGGCGCAGGCGTTCAATCACCGCCCCCTCCCCCAGAATGCAGGGGTACTGGTTCAGCATAGTGCTGACGCTGTGCATGGTTTCACACCGTTTCATACCTGCTCCCACGGTTCTCATCCACCGTCACCATCCCCTCGGCCATGGCAAACTGCAGAAACTCCAAGGCGTCAGCAGCAGGAATCCGCAACTGTTTGGCAATGACACCGGCTGTCCGGTTGCCATCCAATTCTTCCAGCAGGCGGTAGTAGGGCTTGATCAGCGATTCAGTACAGACCTCGCCGTGGGCCGGGTAGATGGCGGCCCAGGAACCGGTCTGTTTCAGCTGTTTGCTGATCCAGGCCAGATCAGGTTCGCCGGAATCCAGAATATCCAGTATTTCATAGTGAAACGGCAGCAGGGTCAGTGAGGAAGCGCGTGTCAGCTTCATCTTCAGCAGATCAAGCTGTAGCAGCTGGTCATCATCCGGCGGTATGGGCGGCACCGCCATCAGGGCCACGCCGTAGGCATAGTGGTAATCTACACAGTCCATGGCAGCGGGCAGCAGTTTCTGCGCCTTGCGCTGTTCAGACAGGCTGGTCAGGAACTGCCGTTGCAGTTGCCAGATCTGTTGGTCGTCCAGCTCAGCCTCATCCGGCATACGGCCCATCCGCTGCTGCAACCAGTCGGCAAACCGTTCCAGCAGCTCAACCGGCTTGAGTTTCAGCCCCCGCGCCACCCCGTTGAACCAGGCCACGGCCTTGCCGCGGGAGTAGAAAATATCACTGGCAGCGCCGAGCTGACGCGCCCTGGCCATATCCGCCAGCGGGAATGTTGTTGATTCCAGCAGGGTGTAGGGGGGACCCGGCAGATGCCGCATGCCGATAGCGGCGGCCTTGTGGGCCACTTTGGTGCCGGGCAGCACGGCCAACGGGAAGATATCCAGATGATTGGGGTAGAGCGACAGGGCAAAGTTGAGCCCTTCACGGAATTTGTCAAAACAATCATCCGGCAGGCCGTAGATCAGGTCAAAGCCAAAGGTGGCGCCGGAATCGTTCAACAGCATCACCTTGGCAGTGAATTCGTCACGGTTAAAGGCCCGACCGACCCCACCGGCTACGGCCGGGTCAGCACTCTGCAGGCCGATCTGGACTGAACAGGTCAGCGAAGCAAACAGCTGGGCCTGTTCCTTATCCAGCAGTTCGTGACGCACCTCAAAGTGGAAGTGGACATCCGGCGCAGTCTCACGGATCAGGCGCAGCAGGTGCTTGGCCCGTTTTTTGTCGGTATTGAAGGTGGAATCCAGGGCAAAGATCTGGGAAGCGCCGCGTTCCACCAAATAGGCCAGTTCCTGTTCCATCCGATCCAGCGGATAGCGACGCACCTTGCGATCTCCCATACCGTCGTAGCAGAACTCGCAGGCGTAGGGACAGCCCCGGGAGAGCTGCCAGACCATGCCGTTTTCAATATGCCGGTCCAACAATCCGGCCAGATAGGGGGAAGGCAGGATGGCAAGGTCTTCGATCTGGGGACGGGGGATCACCTGCAGCTCGCCACCTACCAGTTGAGCTGTGCCGGGCAGTCCCTGCAGCGGGACTCCGGCCAGACAACGTTCCAGCAGCTCGGCCGCGGTCAGCTCCCCCTCTCCCACCACCAGCAGATCAAAGGGGGCCTCGGCCAGCAGGCGGGCCGGGTCAGCGGTTGCCTCGGGGCCGCCGGCAATCAACAACAGATCAGGAAACTGCTGGCGCAACATCGTAATCAGTTTACAGCACTCCTGACGGTTCCAGACATAGACCGGCAGGCCGACGATATCAGGTTGTTGCTCTTTGATAGAGGCCACCAGTTGCTCTAAAGGAGTACCGCAGTAGAACTCGGCGGTGGTGACGGCGACCTTCCCCTGCAGGGCAGGCGACTGGTCCAGATAGGCCTTGAGAAAGGCAGCGGCAAGCGGCACAGCCTGGGCGGACGGCATGGCATGAAGGGTAACAAGGTGTAAGTTCATGGCGGCTACAGTACACCAATCGGGAGGAAAGCTCCAGCACTCCGGTATGTTAAAGAGCTGCTGGACGGATGCTAATTCAATTGATGTTTCAAATATTTTTCTTTATTGTTTCAAAATTGAGAAACTGCCAAGGACAACATTGATGCCTCTGCTTGACCATCCCATCATCGTGATCTCTGTCAGCGATGACACCCGCGCGGCACTGGCTGCAAGTCTGCACGCCTTTGACGTTGAGATTATTACCTGCGCCACCTTTCTGGAGGCCGAAGACCGGGCTCTCAAAAGTCTGTACTGCGGAATTCTGGTGGATCTCCCCTCCATCGTCAAGGCCAAGGGGGAGGAAAAGATCGTCGCCTGTTCCCTGACCGGCTTTTTCCCGACCCTGCGGGTACGGGTGATGGGAACCATGCTGATCCCGATGACCATGCCCGGCGCCGCAAAGCAGGAAAACAGCCTCAATGATTTCATCAACCGCGCCTGCTACAACTTTACCGCCCGTCAGCTCCGCGCCCACCACCGCCATGTCATCGGCATCTCAGTCGCCACACGCTTTGCAGAATCGGAAACCCGGGCCTTTACCCTGGACATCTCCTGGGGCGGCGCCTTCATTGTTGATTTCAACCCGGAACGTTTCTCCATCGGGGATGAACTGACCGTCTTTTTTCAGGAGCCCGGCTGCGAGATCACGGCAACGGTCTGTTGGAAGCAGTCCTGGGGCCTGCGTCACGCACCCGGCATCGGGGTCCATTTCCGCGAGATAACGCCATGCCTGAGCGAATTCCTGCTGCGGCTGCTGAAGCACGCCAAAGACCACGACCGTGACCGGCTGGTAGCCTGATAGCCGTTTCATACCAAAGCCGCTAACCGTTACGCTCATTGCAGATGGAGGTGATCCGTGTTCAGCAGAATCATCGCACTCTGTATTACTGCGGCAGGTCTGATCAGCGGTCAGCTGTCAGTTCCGGGACTGCAGCACTATACCTTCACAGCAACTGAATCAAAAATCCTGCCGGGCAAGACCACGGATGCGAATCGTAACGCTACCGGCAGTGTGCAGGACAGGATTGGGCCTCTGACGCTGGTAACCCTGAAATATCAGAACAATTACTGGGTTGATGGCCGCTTCAACCACAGCAACTTTCCGGTTGAACTGGGCAGGGTCAGCGTTACCGGGCAGGGTCAGCGTTTTGAGGCCTTCCGCCTTACTGAACCGCTCCACAAGGCCAGTAATTTTCTGGGCTCACACCACACCGTGTATTACCGCTTCCCTTCAAAATCACGATGGACAATCTACCGGCTGGATGACAAAGGCGTCACACCAGTTAGCACGGTTACGGAAAATGAGATTATACCGGGACAGGACACCCGGATAATGGGACTGAGTGCCAGTAGCATCAAGGGCAGTGCCACCTACTTTCTTGCCCCGGCCCAAACCCGCATATCAAACTACCCCGAGCTTGACAGTAACGTTGAAGCGGCCAGCCTAACCGACACCCCCCTGGGAAAGATGCTTGTGTACCGTCACCGCATTGACGGGAATGTTCCTGATCCGCGCCAACGGCAGGACAGCCAAGGCATGACACGTCAGTTTTTCATCGTCAAAACAGGACCCGGCCCGGGCATCATCTGGCAGGACAAGAAGAGCCTGGAGATCCGCCTGACCCGTTTCAGTAACGACCTGCAGAGCTCCGCCAGCATCACCCTGACGATGGAACGGCCCGGCCGTCTGCTGGCAGCCTGCGCAGACCCTTCCGGCAACCTGTACTACCTACTGGCCCGCGGGAAAGGTGACCCGGAGATTCTTGAACTGGCCAAGACGGACGCCGGCGGGAAACTGCTGGCCCGTTTTGTCCCTGACTCCTCACCCGCCAGCCTCAACATCTTTACCATGAAAACCGAAGCCGCCGACCTTGCCTGGTCAAACGGAAGGCTCTGCATGATGCTGATGCGAACCATGCACAAGTCAGCCGATGGCCTGAATCACCAGGGAGGTATCGCCGTGATCTTTGATGCAGACAACCTGCGGCAGATCAGGAATCTGGGACAGACATCAGGCCATTCTTTTGATAATGTCTTAAGCGTGAATACAGCCGGCGAGTTCATCGGCGTTGATCTTGGCGACAACTACCCGCGCGGCATACACCTGCACAGGCTTAGCGACCAAAACAGGACTTCACGGGTGGTCTACACCTTCAAGACAGGCCATGGCCAGACCGCCAGAAACCCTGCCGGCAAGACCTTCCCCCCCTACCCGGACATCAGCAGGCCTGACAAGAGCTATTACAAATGGTCAAACGACAACAACACCTACTCGGAGCTTGGTGGAATCATCGAAACGCCACAGGGCTACATGGTTGTCTTTGCCGGCGAACCTTCACCGGACAGCAGGGTGCTGGACAACAGCCGATTAGGACTCGATAAGGCTGATCCACGCAATATCGGCCTGGTTGTGGTACGCAAGGACTTTCCCACACTGGCTGCCCGCGGCAACGTTGTCCCTGACGAGCTGCTGCTTACCAAAGGGCCGGCAGAAACCGGCGGTTTTTACAGCTTTAACGGTGCATGGAACGAGCAGCGTAGCACCGGCATTGTCTGGCTGACCCGCTATAGTGCGGGGGATGGCTATTCGGCCCACAACATCAAGACCGCCCGGTTGCCCGATGGCAGCATCCTGATCCTCTGGAAGACCTACCAGCCTGACAGCAACTGGGCGATGACTGTTTCAGCAGAGGGCACGCAACGTATTGCACCGTTCAGGCTGCCGGATCAGCTGTATCTCAACCGCCGTGATGCCATCATGGTGGATGGCAAGCGGGTCTATACTGTTTCAGGCAACCGTGATGACAAACGGCTGGAGCTGTTTGTACTGCAATTGCACTAAAACAAGGGGAGAGAGCTCATGGAATCTGTATCGTTTAAGGCCCTGATTGTTGAAGAAACCGTTCCGAAGCAGTTCAGCCGCCGGATTGGCGAGCGGACAGTTGCCGATCTCCCGCCGGGAGAGGTCACCATCAAGGTGGCCTACTCATCCCTCAACTACAAGGATGCGCTCTCGGCCACCGGAAATCCGGGCGTTACCAGAAACTTCCCCCACACCCCCGGCATCGATGCTGCCGGCACGGTGAGTGACTGCAGCGACAACAGCTTCTCCCCCGGGCAGCAGGTGCTGGTTACCGGCTACGACCAGGGAATGAACACCAGCGGCGGCTTTGGCCAGTATATTCGTGTACCGTCGGCCTGGGTGGTGCCGCTGCCGGATGGCCTTACCCTGCGTGAGAGCATGATTCTGGGCACCGCCGGCTTTACGGCGGCACTATCCGTACTGAAGCTCATCAACAACGGCGTTACTCCTGAGCAGGGTGACATTCTGGTGACCGGAGCCAGTGGCGGCGTTGGTAGTCTTGCCGTGGCACTCCTGGCCAGGGCAGGATACCGGGTCGTGGCTGCCACCGCTAAACCGGCTACGGAAGCATTGTTGAAAAAGCTGGGCGCTGCTGAAAGTATCCATCGGGATGAGCTGCTTAAAGGGGCTGAACGTCCGTTGATGAAGGAACGTTGGGCCGGCGCAGTGGATGTGGCGGGGGGAGCAACCCTGGCTGCGGTGCTGAAGGCTACCCGTTACGGCGGTACCGTAACCTGTTGCGGCCTCGTTGATTCAGCAGAGCTGCCGACAAATGTTTTTCCATTCATTCTCAGGGGAGTCAGTCTGCTTGGCATAGACTCAGTGCAGTGTCCAATGGCGCCACGTCGTGAAGTCTGGCACCGTCTGGCCAACGAGTGGAAGCTGGATAACCTTGCAGACGCGGTACATGAAATCAGCCTGGATGGCTTGGAGGCAGCTATCATGGCCATGCTGGAAGGCAGGGCACACGGACGCACCCTTGTCAGACTGTAAGATCGCGCCTCCTTGCAACGAACAAAAAAGCGGTCCGGCATTGGCCGGACCGCTCATATCAAGTAGTGCTCGCAGCGTACTTTATGTGGTACGCCCTTTACGACCGATCATAACCTTGCCATGATGCGTCATAACATGCACATTGTGGTTCGGGGCACGTCGGATTACCAGCTCATGTTTGTTGAGCATCGGCACCACAACATGTCGCGTCATCTTGACCGGAGGCACCATACCTTTCATCATCGCCACCCCCTTTCCTCGTCTGTTTCTTCATAGTTAATATAGCACAGCCCGGACCTTGCACGGCAAAAAATCTGTTCTCACTTTATTACTCAAACTGAATCTGGTACTGTGACCCCCGCTGTTTGACCGGAACCATTTTCCCGAGGAGTATGACCGTGGCACCATTACCTGATGAACAACCTGCTGTTGCGCCTGCCCTACCGGTAGATCTGAGCGGTGAGGCTGACTGGACCCCTTTTGATGCACCTTCACTGGTGGGCGACTCGCTCCGCTTTGTCTCCGGTGAACCGGACGGCAACCGTTTTCGAGTCCGTTACTACCGCGACCCTGAACAACACCTGCATGCACGCATCTGGTTCGGACCGGGGACCGAAGGCCCCCCCGGGCATGCCCACGGCGGCGCCATCGCCGCCATAATGGACGAAGCCCTTGGGTTGGCTGCCTGGGCAGAGGGCTACCCGATTGTCGTCGGCAACCTGAATGTCAGTTTCCGCGCCATGCTGCCCCTGCAAAGAGTGATCACCCTTGAGAGCAAGGTGGTCTCTGTCGAAGGGCGCAAAGTCATGGTACATGGCCGCCTCTTCTGCGAGGAAACAGTTTACGCAGAGGGGCAGTGCCTCTGCATCACCATTCCCGGACGATAACAACTTTAACGAGCAAACCATCAGCTCACATTCTTATCTGGAGACGAAACCCATGACCACCTGTCCCTGCGGCAGCACCAAACCCTATAGCGATTGTTGTGAACCGATCATCAAAGGCAGCCAGCCGGCAGAAACCGCCGAACAGCTGATGCGGGCCCGTTACAGCGCCTATACCCGAACCGAGATGGATTTTGTCTTCAACAGCACCGATCCGGCAAACCGTGCGGGCTACGACCATGACGGCACCCGGGCCTGGGCGGAAAACTCGGAATGGCTGGGACTGCAGATTACCGGCACCAGCAAGGGTGAAAAGGATGACACAACCGGCGAGGTTGAATTCATTGCCCGTTTTAAAGAAAACGGCACCCTGCGGGAACACCATGAAAATGCGCTTTTCACTCGCAAAGAGGGCAGCTGGTACTTCAGCGACGGCGTCATGGTCAAACCGAAGCCGATAACCGTCACCAAGGTTGGCCGTAATGACCCCTGTCCATGCGGCAGTGGTCAGAAGTACAAGAAGTGCTGTGGCAAATGAGTTTTCTCTACAGCCTTGATCTGCTGGGAACTGCCGCCTTTGCCGCTTCCGGGGCACTGGCGGCTATCCGGCGGGAAATGGATCTGTTCGGCGTCTTGATGCTGGGGCTGGTTACCGCCTGCGGCGGCGGCACCCTGCGTGACCTGCTGCTGGGTGATACCCCGCCGTTCATCTTCAAGGATGAGACCTACCTCTACCTCTCGGTTGCGGTTGCGCTGCTCGTCTTCATCTTCCGCCACCACCTGGAGTTTTTGCATCATCCCCTGCCCTACTTTGATGCCGTCGGACTGGGCACCTTTGTGGTGATCGGCACCGGCAAGGCACTGGAGTTCAAGCTGGGGCTGTTCGGCTCGGTCATGATGGGAGTCATGACCGCCACTGCCGGAGGCATGATCCGTGATCTGCTGTCTGCCCAGGTACCGATGGTACTGCAGCGCGAAGTCTACGCCTCTGCCTGCCTGGCGGGCGGAACCCTGCTGTATCTGCTGCACCGCTACACCAACATCCCCCATGCCTGGTCCCTGCTTGCTGCAGCCCTGCTGGTGATCAGCATGCGCCTGCTGGCCATCCGCTATAACTGGGCCTTGCCCCGCGCCAACGACTTCTACCGGGATTAATGACTGCAGCTCCCCTCCCGCAGCCTGACCAGAAACAGCTTCTCCAGATACTCTTCAGCCTGCTGCCTTTCAGTGACTGAGAGGGCCATCTCGGCCCTGGGCCTGATGAAGCGGTGTAAAAATCGGCGCACGCCCCAGGTCAATGCAGGATTGTCATGCCCCAGCCGTTCAATCGGCACCGGCGCAGCAGGGCTGAGCAGTGAGACCGCCTCCCGCAGCGCCGGGTTCAACATCAGATGCGAACCTGATGACGGGCTGGCCGCACCTTTGCAATCCCGGCCCAGGTAACAGATGATATTGGCACGGGTCTCACGACGGCGGTCCAGCTCCCGCAGCCGGATGATCTCCTGTTGCGGGTCAGCCAGGGCATCCAGATGGGTAAACAGCAGCGGCTTCAGCCCGGTCTGCCCCACCAGCTCCATGAACTCGTCAATCCGGTAGGTGGTGACATTGGGATGCAGGAACAGGTCTGCCAGCCCAGAGTCATTTTTCGCCTCCCAGGCAGCATCGACATAGCTCCTCAACCGGCTGCCCGGTGCGGACTTTTTCACCATCCGCTTGACAGCAGCCAGATCCTGCACCTTCAAGAGCCGCATGGCACGCCGGACCGACTCCGCCTCCTGGCGTGCATAGCGCCCGTAGACCATCACCCGCAGGATGCCGCCGGGCAGCAGCCGCCGCTCCAGGGCTTGCATACCGGCTGCCGGGTCATCCAGGTGGTGCAGCACCCCGAACGCCTCAATAAAGTGATACGGCCCCGGTGTGACGGACGGATCGAGAAAATCCCCCTGCCGTAAGGTGACGTTAAACCGTCGATGCAACAGACAATGCAGCCGTGCCCGCCTGAGATTGTGCCGGGCCAGATCAACCCCGGTAATCTCCGCCGCTGGGTTTGCAAGCGCCATCGGATACGGGGCAAAGGCCCCACAGCCGGAGAGCAGGATCTTCCCGTCCTGTTCCGGCAGCAACTCTCCGTTAAAGCGGCCCCAGAGCGCCGTCAGGTTCATGGCATAGGTGTCGTAACGCCGCACCGAGGCCAAAAGCGGATAATGGGGATAGGGATGGCGCTCGTAGTGGCCGGTTACTTCACGAAACGACATAACGGCTCCTGATTGCAGTAATGCCATGATTGGCGTATGCTATTTAAAATACAGCAAAAGGGGGGATGTATCATGAAAAAGCTGGTTCTTGTTCTTGCCTCGGCGCTGCTGCTCGCGCTGACAGGTTTGCCGGCCGCCATCCACGCCGACAGCACTCTACCAGACGACCGGTTTGCCCTCAAGGGATTGAAGCAGGCCCATGCCATTTTTGATGTTCGCCTGGCAGAGCTGGACAAACTGCTGTTTAACCTGAAACTGATCAAGGAGACCTGGGAGGGGATCAGCAGCCAGAAGGTCAAACCGACCATGATTGTCTCCCTGCGGGGACCGGCGGTTAAACTGTTTACAAAGGAGCAGGCGGTGCCGGAGTTGAAGGAGCTGCTGAGCGATCTGAAGCAGAAAGGGGTCAGGATTGAAATCTGCAGCGTGGCCACCAGGATTTTCAAGGTTGATAACGCACAACTGCTGCCTGACCTGATACTTGTGGGCAACGTCCTGACATCGCAGATTGCCTGGCAGAACAAGGGCTATGCCTTGATCACGCTCAACTGATTCCGTCCCCGGTTCAGGGCGCAATCTGCGCTAAGCTGAAAACGGCATAAGATCACCCTGCAGTACCGCAGCCCGGACTGGACGGTACTGCAGGAGTTCTTCATGTCTCCCTCCAGAGCTTGTCGTAGCGGTTATGTCTGATCTTGCTGTAGTCCAGCTGGCTGGCTGCCAGGGCGCGGCGTTTTTCTGCCGGATAGCCAATACCGATGATCGCTTCTACCCTGATCTGCGGCGGCAGCCCCAACACCTCCTGCACAAACTGTTCAGCGGTCATCTGTTTGTCATGCTGACGTTGCCGGATCTGTGCCCAGCAACTGCCCAACCCCAGTGACTGGACCGTCATCTGGAGCAGAATGGCGGCAATTGAGCAGTCTTCCACCCAGACGTCCGACTTGGTCTCATCGGCGCAGATCACAACCGCCAGCACAGCCCCCTTCAGAAAGCCGGAACCATGCAGCTTGGCGGTTGACAATCGAGCCAGCAGCTCACCATCATCCACCAGCACAAACTCCCACGGATTGATGCTGCGGGATGTCGGTGCCCGCAACAACGCCTCCACCAGCAGTTCAACCTGCTTCGTCTCAAGTGCCTGCCCGGTAAAGCTGCGGATACTACGCCGTTTACGGATCAGCTCAATCACCTCTGGCTCCCCTCTTCCTGATCTGTTCATCAACCAGCAGCACCCCGGCCCCTTCCAGCTGCCCCGACCGCAGTGCTGCAAGGGCATCGTTGGCCTGCTCCAGCCTGAAGGCCGTGACCTCGGTCCGGACCGGCACCAGGGGTGCCAAAGCCAGAAACTCCTCGCCATCCCGGCGGGTCAGGTTGGCCACCGAGATCAGCGAACGCTCCCCCCACAGCAGATCGTAGGAAAAAGAGGGGATGGGACTCATATGGATACCGCCGCAGACCACCCGTCCGCCTTTGCGCACCGCCTGCAGGGCAGCAGGCACCAGTTCTCCGGCCGGAGCAAAGATGATGGCACTGTCCAGCTCCTGCGGAGGCCTGTCAAAGGAACCACCTGCCCAGCAGGCCCCCATCCGAAGGGCAAAGGCCTGCCCGGTCAGGTCCCCGGGTCGGGTAAAGGCATAGACCTGCCGCCCCTGCCAGACCGCCACCTGGGTCACAATATGCGCTGCTGCGCCAAAGCCGTAGATCCCCAGCTGCCTGCCCTCCCCCGCCATCCGCAACGAGCGGTAGCCGATCAGTCCGGCACACAGGAGCGGGGCCACCTGCAGATCGGGATAGCCGTCCGGCAGCGTGAAACAGAACCGTGCGTCAGCAAGGCAGTACCCGGCAAACCCGCCGTTGATCTGGTAGCCGGTAAAGATGGCATGATCGCACAGATTTTCCTGACCGCCCAGACAATAACGGCAGTTTCCGCAGGTTCCCCCCAGCCAGGGGACACCGACCCGCTGGCCAATGACATCCCCGTTCACACCGGCTCCGCAACGGACCACCCTGCCAACAATCTGATGTCCCGGCACCAGCGGCAGCCGCGGCTCTGTCAGCTCGCCATCCACAATATGCAGATCCGTGCGGCAGATGCCGCATGCCGTCACCTCCAGCAGTAGCTGTCCGGCACCCGGCTGCGGCACGTCAAGCTCTTGCAACTCCAGGGGGGCTCCAGGCCGGCTCAAGACCATGGCCAGCATTTTCGGCGCCAGCTCAGGCAGCATGATCAGCCTCGGCAGTTGACTCAGCCAGTGAAGCCGCCAGCCCGGGATGCATGACCATGCCGGCCTTGATATTCAGGGCAGAGGCGAGTTCCGGCGACACCTGGACGGCCTGTTCGCCCCCCAATTGTGCCAGCAGACGGATGTAAGGCAGCGTTGCATTGGTCAAGGCCAGTGTAGATGTCCTGGGATAGGCGCCCGGCATGTTAGCCACGCAGTAATGGATAATGCCGTCAACGGCATAGACCGGTGCCTCGTGGGTGGTGGGGCGGCTGCTCTCCGCACAGCCCCCCTGATCAATGGAGACATCCACAATCACGGCCCCCGGCTTCATCAGGGACAGCATGGCACGGCTGATCAGCAGCGGAGTTCTGCCGCCGGTGGTATACAGGGCACCGACCACCAGATCAGCCTGAGCCAGTTCATCCAGCAGACTCTTTTCAGCCAACAGTGCGGTTGCCACCCGGCCGTCAAACATGTTGGAAATGTTACACAAACGCTCACTGCCGCGATTGAGCACCACGGTTTCCATACCGATCCCGAGAGCTATTCTTGCAGCCCCGGCTCCCACGATGCCGGCCCCCAGGATCAGGGCCCGGGCTGCCTGGACCCCCGGGGCACCGCACGGCAGCAGGCCGTTCCCTCCCTGCGGCCGCTGCAGATAGTAGCAGCCCATTAACGGTGCCATCCGTCCGGCGATTTCGCTCATCGGCTCCAGCAACGGCTTGCGGCCCGCCTTTTCAACGGTTTCGTAGGCAAAGGCGGTAACCTGATGCTCCAGCAGATGGTGAGTCAGCGGCCGGTTGGGCGCCAAGTGCAGGTAGGTGAACAGCATCTGCCCCGGTCTGAGCAGGTCATATTCTGCCGGAAGCGGCTCTTTGACCTTGACCAGCAGTTCTGCCTGTTCAAACAGGACGTTCCGCTCCACCAGCTGCCCGCCTGCCTGCCGGTACTCCTCATCACTGAAGCCACTGCCGGCACCGGCCCCTTGCTCCACCAGGATCTGATGTCCGTCGCCGCACAGTTGCTGTACACCCTGTGGAGTCAGCGCGACACGGTACTCATGGGTCTTGATCTCGCGTGCTACGCCAACTCGCATTAGCCGCCTCCTGTCGTCCCAAACCAGAACAGTATCTTTTCTGCAAGTCTAACAGTCCCGCCATCGATGTCAAACAGCTGCACCACGTTCAGGAAAATCAAAAAATATTCGACCACGCAAGACCGTTTCATGCACAAACAACATCTCTCAATGCGTGATTTATGCAGAAAGTTCTTGCCCACTTTGTCGCGCAACTTGTTGCAAAAACGTCACAATTCAATATTCAATATATTTAACTTATCGTATTTACTATATTTTTTTCTTGACTTAGGTCAAAAACAGGACTAATTCCCACACAAAAAGACATGAAATATCTTTTTGGACCTTTTGGGGAGCAGGACTCCCCTTACTTCGCATGAAAGGCAGGACGACAAGATGAAAAAATGGTGTGGCGTAGCAGCAGCGGCAGCGGTGTTGGTAATGGGGGCAGGTCAGATTGCACAGGCAGCCGATGATTACAAGTCATTCGGTGTGCGGGTGCGGGCCATCTATGTGAAACCGGACGAGTCGTTTGATTCCAAGTTGAGCGCCCTGCAACCAAAGGTTAGTGATGACATCATCCCGGAACTTGACCTTGAGTACTTTTTCACCAAGAACTTCTCTGCCGAACTGATTGCGGGCGTAACCCGCAACGACATCAAACTGAACAACGGCTTTGCCGGTTCCACCTGGTTGCTCCCCCCCACCCTGACCGTCAAGTATCATCCCCTGGCCGGCTCCACCATCAGCCCTTATGTCGGCGTTGGTCTGAACGTGATTTTCCCCTTCAACTCCAAACTGAACGGAGTTAATGACTTCCAGATCGACAACAGCGTCGGCTGGGCTGTCCAGGCCGGTACCGACGTCAAGATTTCCGACAGCCTCTACTTCAACATCGACTACAAGTACCTGAATGCCGACACCAAGGCCACTATCGCAGGCACCAAGTACAAGCTCGATCTGAACCCCCACCTGATCGGCATTGGTGTTGGCTACCGCTTCTAGGCGGCCAGCATCCAACAAAGAGGTCAAAGGGTATTTCTCCGCCCTTTGGCCTCTTCAACGTATCACCTGCGTCTTACCTGAGGTGCTCTCATGGGCAGTCATAGCAATCTGGACGAAGCGATTGAAATTTCAGCAGGCATTTACTGGGTTGGTGCCGGTACCAAGACCTTCCTGAGCAGAAACAGCTTCCTCAGGGTCTATGAGGGCAACAAAACAACCGGCACCTTGCTGATTGATCCTGGTCCGACCAGCGATTTTGTCAGCCTCTCCCACAAAGTCTCCTCCATACTGCCCGGCGGACTGGCAAGCATCAACCTGGCGTTCATCAATCACCAGGACCCGGACGTGGTCGGGGTGCTGCCCAAGCTGTACGCCATGAACAGGAAACTGAACATTATCGCCACCGAAGACACCTGGCGTCTGGTCAGTCTCAACGGATTGGCCTCAGTCCGTTTCCGCTCGATTGATCAGGTCCAGGAACAACGGCTGGTCCTTCCCACCGGTCACAAACTCCAGTTCATCCCGACCCCCTACTGCCATTTCAGGGGGGCCAGCATGATTTATGACCTGGAATCACGGATACTTTTCACCGGCGACTTTCTAGGCGGGGTCGAAGCCTCCGGCTTGATTGCAACCCAGGAAAACTGGGCCGGCATCAAGGCCTTTCATCAACTCTACATGCCGTCAAACGAGGCCATCAAGCTTGCCGTCAAAAAAATCAGGGCGCTTGAACCGGCACCACTGACCCTGGCGCCCCAGCATGGCGGTCTTATCAGGGGTGATCTGATTGAGCTGGTTCTGGAAAGGATCAGCGAACTGCCGGTGGGACTGGATATCGTCACCTCGCTCAACGATAGACTGCCGGCCCTGATTGCCGGGCTGAACGATGTACTGGTGGCGGTCAAGGAAACCATGGGAGAGTACAAGGTCGATAGAATCCTGAGAGATTTCAAACCGGAAGGGGAATACCCGTCCCTGATCACCCTGGGGCGCGACGGTCTGGTGAAGGATATCAAGGGCGATCCGTTTGAGGCAATCAATGCACTGCTGAATTCCTTTATGGATTCGGCCACGGAAAAACAGCAGAAACTGTTACGTCCCATGTTCAACCTGTTGATGCTGTAACCGCGCACCGCCGGACAGTGGTTATTATTCCGCCAGACGCCAAATCGATATCCCTTCAGGCGGGATCATCGTTACAGACCGCTCCAGCCACGTTTTGAGCTGCCCTGATCGCCTTGAGGGGCCGCATGTACGCCAGAAAGATCTCTTCAAGCCGGTCTGCCATGACAGCGTGACCTGTTGTGCGCAGGATCTCAATCACCGATTCTGCAGTACACAAACCGGACGCCTTCTGATTTTTCCTGAGGTTATAGCGTGACTTTCCGGCCGGCTTCAGACTGATCCGGCGCACCTGATGCAGGTACGGACTGCGCTGGTGGATCTTGCGGGCTTCGTGCCAGGTACTGTCAATTATGATAAACTGCCTGATACCGGTCAGATCTGCCTCCTCTTCATCAGCACCACCAGGATAGAGCAACGCCACCCCACCGGATGAGATCTCATCCAGCAGCCCCGCCGGCGGATTCAGGCGATCCCAACGGATCTGCTCAGCCGCCGGGCCCAACACCTCCAACACCAGACGACCGGTATTCGATTTTTTGGGTATCTCTTTAGAATGTGTCAACAGGGTAATCTTCAGCTGCATCGGCTCCTGCTTCCCTTTGGCTGTTTTTTCAGTATACTAGCATGTTGTTTGTCAGAACCTATACCAAGAAGGTGGCATCAATGGCCAGATGTTCTAACTGTAAAGCCCCTTTGGCTCCTGGTTCCCTGCTCTGTGCCTACTGCGGAAACCGCACGGATGTTGACCTGAAAGGGATTCATTACTACACCACCCACGAAAATGACACCCCGCGCAGGTGCCCCCGCTGTGACATCAAGCTCAAAACCCTGGATCTTAAGCTGAACGGACGATTCTTGATCGATCGTTGCGAAGAGTGCCTGGGAATATTCTTTGACCCCGGTGAGCTTGAGGCACTGCTTGAGGCAACTGTCAAACATGTTGCCGGTATTGATCGTGCCGGCCTGGAGGCCATCAACGAAAAGCGGGAGCCAAACCAGTACCCGATCGCCTATATCAAGTGTCCGGTCTGTTCACAGTTGATGCACCGGGTTAATTTTGGTGCCAAGAGCGGTGTTATTGTGGATCGCTGCAAGGAACACGGTCTCTGGCTGGATGGCGGTGAGCTGCGCCAGTTGTTTGAATGGATGAAGCTGGGGGGACAGCTGCTTGAGCAACAGCGACAGGAGCAGCAACGCAAGGAGGCTGATCAGCGGGAAAAGGAACAACGCCAGAAACTCAAGGGCTACGAAGACGAACCTTCGGCGTTTGGCAGCTTCAGTGATCCACTGCGCAGCTCGGACCCGGATCTGCTCGGGCTTATCATCAAGGCGTTCAGGTTTTTGATCTGAGCAATTTCCGGAGCGGGACCGGTACACAGGTATTTATTTTTAATTATTGAAGGTATCGATTGACTTTACCGGAAGAAGACTGTTAGTGTGAATACTACATTTCAGCATCACGCTGAACACAACAACAGGAAGCATCAGGAGAAGGTACACAAATGGTAAACGGAACAGTAAAATGGTTCAACGACAGCAAGGGTTTTGGTTTTCTTGAGCAGGAGAACGGCGAAGATGTATTCTGCCATTTTTCCGCTATTACAGGTGAAGGATTCAAATCCCTTGCTGAAGGCGATAGAGTTACCTTTGAAGTAACCAAAGGCCCTAAAGGTCTGCAGGCTTCAAACGTAACCAGAATTTAAGCTTTAGCAAATGCAGTTTTATGAGCCCCGGGATAACCTCGGGGCTTTTTTTGTACTGCTGCCGATAGCAGCGATCCCGGCAGCTGTCACCTTCGCTTACCCGATCATAATTCCCCGCCTACAGGAGCACGACACATGGCAAAACCGAATTTTCAGTTTCAAAAACGCCAGAAAGAGCTGGAACGCAAGAAAAAGAACGATGAAAAACTGCAGCGCAAGCTTGCAAAAAACAACCAGGTTGATACTGACACAGACAGTGCTGAAGCAGAGGTAGAGGAAGAAGGGGAGTCAGCATAACGCCGCCTGCCTCCCCTCTGCCTGTCTTTCAGCGCTACAGCGTCAGGTCCGCATGCCCCTGACAGAGTTGGTCACGGGTCCTGGCCACCTCTTCATTTTCCAGATATTCCTCAAAGGTCATCATCCGGTCAATTATGCCGCCCGAGGTGAACTCCACGATCCGGTTGGCCACGGTACTGACAAACTCGTGGTCATGGGAGGCAAACAACACCACCTCGCTGAACGAGATCAGGCCGTTGTTCAGCGCCGTGATCGATTCCAGGTCTAGGTGGTTGGTCGGCTCATCCAGAATCAGCACATTGGCACCGGTCAACATCATGCGGGAAAGCATGCAGCGTACCCGCTCCCCCCCGGAAAGGACCTTGGTCTTCTTGGTGGCCTCGTCACCGGAGAACAGCATCCGCCCCAGAAAACCGCGGGCAAAGGTTTCCCCTTCGTTGGGAGGCGAGTACTGGCCAAGCCATTCAATCAGGTTCAGATCATTGTCAAAGTAGGACCCGTTCTCCTTGGGGAAATAGGCACTGGTGATGGTCACTCCCCAGCGGAAACTGCCGCTGTCCGGCTCCAGCTCACCCGCAAGAATCTGGAACAGGGTCGTCTTGGCCAGACTGTTGCCGCCGACAAAGGCGATCTTGTCCCCCTTGCGCAGATTCAGGTTCAGATCCTTGAAGACCTGAACACCATCGACGGTCTTGGAGAGGTCGGTAACCTCCAGGATAATATCGCCGCAGGGACGCTCCGGCTTGAAGACCACATGGGGATACTTGCGGGATGAAACCGGCATCTCCTCAATGGTCAGCTTTTCCAGCAGCCTTTTACGCGAGGTGGCCTGCTTGGCCTTGGAGGCGTTGGAGCTGAAACGCTGGATAAATTCCTTCAGTTCATTGGCCCGATCGGTCACCTTGCGGTTTTCATCCTGTTTCTGCTTCAGGGTCAGCTGGCTGGCCTGGTACCAGAAATCATAGTTACCCACATAGACCTGAATCCGGCCGAAGTCGATGTCCGCCATATGGGTACAGACCTGATTCAAGAAGTGGCGATCGTGGGAAACCACGATCACAGTATTGTTGAAGCGAGACAGGAACTCCTCCAGCCAGTTGATGGTCTTCAGATCCAGGTGGTTGGTCGGTTCGTCCAGCAACAGGATATCAGGGTTGCCAAACAGCGCCTGAGCCAACAGAACCCGCACCTTCTCGCCACCGTCCAGTTCCTTCATCTGCTTGTGCCGCAGTTCCTCCGGTATGCCCAGGCCGTTCAGCAGCACCGCGGCCTCAGACTCAGCCTCGTAGCCGTTCAACTCGGCAAACTCGCCTTCCAGTTCGGCTGACTTGATGCCATCCTCTTCGGTAAATTCCGTCTTGGCATACATCGCCTCCCGGGCGATCATTACCTCGTACAGGCGGCTATGTCCCATGATCACGGTGTTGAAAACGGTGTGTTCATCGAAGGCAAACTGGTCCTGTTTCAGAAAGGCGATCCGCTCCCGCGGCCCCACCGAGACCGTACCGGAATCAGCCTCGGACAATCCGGCCAGGATCTTGAGAAAGGTCGATTTACCGGCCCCATTGGCACCGATCAGACCATAGCAGTTGCCCGCCACAAACTTGATGTTGACATCCTTGAAGATCACCCGCTTGCCGTAGGCAAGACTGATGTTGTTTGCACTGATCATCGTCATTCTCTCTTTCTGTACATAAAAACAGAAACCACAGGGGTGGTCCCCTGTGGTTCAGGTGTTTGACATCTATAGCATGTTAGCGTTTATGAGGCAATTCAAACCTTAGCAGGCTGTCGACAGGTGCATGCGCTTCGGCGCTTCTGATCTGATCAGACCATTCAGACCGGAAAGCAGATCCCGCGGGTAAAAATCAGCAGGTACTGCTGCACCAGCTGTTCATCCTGTTCGGGCGAGTGGCTGATCAGGTTCTCCGTGGCCAGGAGGCTCAAAAAGAAGTAATTGATCATACCGGCCAGGGCCAGAGAGGCGTTGACGGCATGGATCTCCCTGCGGAACAGTCCCTGCCTGATGCCGTCCTCAATCACCTCTGCCAGCCCCCTGATCACCTTGTTGATTGCCGGCGCCACAATTGTCGGAAAGAAACCGGTGGGATTGGTCAGTTCACTGGTGTAGAACCGCAACAGGTGAGGATGATTACGGTGACGTTGCAGCGTCCAGCGCAGATATGCCTCAAGCACCCCCAGCGGTCCTGCTCCGGATTGGCGCAGCTCCTCAATCTGGTCGAAACAGGCAAACTGTTCCTGAAGCACGGCAGCATACAACCCCTCCTTGCCGCCAAAATAGTACGACACCATGGAAATACTGGCCCCGGCAGCCTGGGACAACGCCCTGATGCTGACACCATGCAGACCATGCTCGGCAAACAATCGTGTTCCAACCTCCACCAATCTGTCGCGGCAATCCAGCTTCATCATTTCACTCCCAGCCCTTCAGAGAAGTCTCCCAAAGAGTAACAAAGTCACCATCAGAATCCAATTTTATTGCTGCAGCAATACAATTAATTCTTGCACCGCAGTTCGTCGTGTCGCTATTATATAATTCTAACGAACGTTCGATTTGTGACCTATAACATCGTTCGTTGTCCATGTAAACACATGGCTACTACAGCGGAACGGGCAACCATCCCGATTCCAGAGGGGGACGTACACAGATGTTGGAACTACGCAACAGGATCAGAAAGACCAATCTTCACTCCCGGATCAAGACCGTCGAAGAGGTCATCCCGCTCTTTAAAAACGGTATGAATATCGGCTGGTCAGGTTTTACCCCGGCTGGATATCCCAAGATGGTGCCGATTGCCCTGGCAGACCATGTGGAAAAAAACAATCTGCAGGGGAAGTTGAAGTTCAACCTGTTTATCGGCGCCTCGGTCGGCGTTGAAACCGAAGACCGCTGGGCATCACTAGATATGATTGACCGCCGTTGGCCCTACCAGACCGGCAAGAATATTCAGGCCGGCATCAATGAGGGACGCATCCGGATGGGAGACCGGCACCTCTCCATGTTTGCCCAGGATCTGGGCTATGGTTTCTACACCAAGGACAACAACGGACGGCTGGATATCGCCATCATCGAATGTTCCGCCATTACCGAAAACGGCGGACTGGTGCTGACCGCCTCCTGCGGCGCCGTGCCGGAGATCGTCCAGATCGCCGACCGGATCATCATCGAGATCAACACCTCGATCCCCAGCTTTGAAGGTCTGCACGATATCGTTGAGCCGGTTAATCCGCCCAACCGCCTGCCCTACCTGATCAGCCGGGTTGATGACCGTGCCGGTTCCCCCTATGTGCGGATCGACACCGACAAGATCGTTGCCATCATCGAGTCAAACCGTCCTGACAATGGCCGGGCCTTCAGCGAGCAGGACGACACCTCCGAGGCGATTGCCGCCAACATCATCGACTTCTTCGGCCATGAGGTGAAGGCGGGACGCCTGCCCAGGAACCTGTTGCCGCTGCAGTCCGGGGTCGGCTCGATTGCCAATGCGGTGATCGGGGGGCTGGCCAAAGGGCCGTTCTCCGGCCTGAAGGTCTGGACCGAGGTACTGCAGGATACCATGCTGGATCTGTTTGACTCCGGCAAGCTGGACTTTGCTTCGACCGTTTCACTCTCCTTCTCGGTGGAGGGCTTCAAGCGTTTTTACGGCAGCTGGGACAAATATGCCGACAAGGTCATGATGCGGCCGCTCTCCATTGCCAACCACCCGGAACCGATCCGGCGGCTGGGCTGTATCGCCATGAACACCCCGGTTGAGTTTGACATCTATGCCCATGCCAACTCCACCCTGGTGGGCGGCACCCGAATGATCAACGGTATCGGCGGCTCCGGTGACTTCCTGCGCAACGCCTACCTCTCCATCATGCATACGCCGTCGGCACGGCCCACCAAGACCGACCCGACCGGCATCACCTGCGTGGTGCCCCACGTGCCCCACGTTGACCATACCGAACATGATCTGGATGTGCTGGTCACCGAGCAAGGGCTGGCCGATCTGCGCGGGCTGGCTCCCAAAGACCGGGCCCAGGAGATCATCACCAAGTGTGCCCACCCGGATTACAAGCCGCTGCTGCAGGAATATCTGGACATGGCCACCAAGGACTGCCTGGCCCGCAAGGCCGGACACGAGCCGCAACTGCTGGACCGGGTCTTCAAGATGCAGGTCAACCTTGCCAAGCATGGCACCATGAAGATCGCTAACTGGGACATTTGACCCCGGCAGGGCAACCGCCGGTTGCCGGAACGGGTAAAGAGCGTTTATCTGACGAAGACGAAAAAACCGGCCCCGATCTAAGCGGGGCCGGCCATTTGGAGTGAAACCATGCGTGATACTGATACGAACTACTATTTGTTTATCGCATTGCAGGCCCTGGAAACTGCCTACAGTGAGAACAAGGACCTTACGGTGGCAAAGCACCTGTCACAGGCAATGGAAGCCCTGCACCGGGTGACCCATAAAGCTGCAAAAAATACGCGGGCCAGCCATAAAGCAACCTATGACCCGCATGAAATGGATGAATTCAACTCGGCAGTCTGACAACCCATCAGGGCTGCCCCTGCATCAGGGCAGCTCTGTTTCGCCCATCAGGTAACGGTCGCATTCCCGTGCAGCTCCACGGCCTTCGTTAAAGGCCCAGACCACCAGGCTCTGGCCGCGGCGGCAGTCACCGGCAGCAAAGACGCCGGGGATACTGGTGGCATACTGGTCGTAGTCAGCCTTGATGTTGCTGCGAGGGTCGCGTTCAACCCCCAGCGCATCCAGCAGCGGTTGCTCAGGCCCCAGAAAGCCCATGGCCAGCAGCACCAGCCCTGCCGGACGGACCTGTTCAGTGCCGGGTACCGGGTTCGGTACAAACTGCCCCTTCTCATTCTTGCCCCAGCTGACCTGCACGGTATGGACCGCGGTCAGGTTACCGGCGGCATCCCCCTCAAACTTGGTAGCCGTGGTCAGATAGGTACGGGGATCAGCACCATACTTGGCGGCAGCCTCCTCCTGACCATAATCCACCTTGTGGGTCTTGGGCCATTCCGGCCAGGGGTTGTCAGCAGCACGCTGTTCAGGCGATTGCGGCATGATCTCCAGCTGGGTGACCGAGTTGCAGCCATGGCGCAGTGAGGTTGCCACACAGTCGGTACCGGTATCACCACCGCCAATGATGATCACATCCTTGTCCCTGGCAGAGATGAACTCAGTGCCGGGATTCAGTACTGCCTTGGTGTTGGCAGCCAGGAAGTCCATGGCGAAATGGATCCCTTTCAGCTGACGCCCTTCAATCGGCAGATCCCGGGGCAGGGTCGCGCCGGTAGCCAGCACCACCGCATCAAACTCACTGCGCAGCTTCTCAACCGGATAGTCGCTGCCGCCGATGGCGGTATTGCAGACAAAGCTGATCCCTTCCTGCTCCAGCAGCTTGATCCGCCGCAGTACCACCTCACGCTTGTCCAGCTTCATGTTGGGAATACCGTACATCAGCAGCCCGCCGGGCAGATCAGCCCGTTCAAACACCGTAACCGTGTGGCCGGCCTTGTTCAGCTGGGCAGCTGCCGAAAGACCGGCAGGGCCGGAACCGACCACCGCCACCTTCTTGCCGGTACGGCTCTTGGGCGGATTGGCCACAATCCAGCCTTCCTGCCAGCCGCGCTCAACAATGCTGACCTCGATATTCTTGATGGTCACCGCCGGATCACTCATCCCCAGGGTGCAGGAACCTTCGCAGGGGGCCGGACAGACCCGACCGGTGAACTCGGGGAAGTTGTTGGTGCGGTGCAGACGGTCCAGGGCCTGGTGCCAGAGTCCGCGGTAGATCAAATCGTTCCACTCCGGGATCAGGTTGTTGATCGGGCAGCCACTGGCCATGCCGGAGAGCAGTGTGCCGGTATGGCAGAACGGGATGCCGCAATCCATGCAGCGGGCCCCCTGGGTACGCAGCCCTTCCTCCGACATATGCAGGTGGAACTCGTTCCAGTCGTTAATACGCTCAAGCGGTTCGCGGTCTGCCGGTATCTCGCGGCAATATTCCATAAATCCGGTTGGTTTTCCCATGGTCGTGTCCTATCAGAAGCAAAGAATCAAAGTTGTTAATATCGGATGCCGTAATCAGCCAATGGCACCCCGCTAGTTCGCTGCAGCCTCATGCCAGTTTTCCTCAAACGCGGCGGTCAGTGCATCGTCACCACTCAGACCGGCTGCCTTGGCCCGCTCCAGCGCCTGCAGCACCCGTTTGTAGTCCATCGGCATGACCTTGACGAACTTGGGCAGATAGTTGTTCCAGTCGGCCAGCACCGCTGCGGCCTTGGTACTGCCGGTCCGCTCTTTGTGATTGCCGATCATCTCTTTCAGGGTGGCGACATCCTGCTCGCCAAGCTGCTCCAGGGCCACCATCTGGGTATTGCAATGACCGCTGAAGTCACCCTTTTCATCCAGCACATAGGCAATCCCGCCGCTCATCCCGGCAGCAAAGTTACGGCCGGTTGAGCCGAGGATCACCGCAATACCGCCGGTCATGTACTCGCACCCGTGGTCACCTACCCCTTCAACCACCGCATTGACGCCTGAGTTCCGTACACAGAACCGCTCGCCGGCCATGCCGCGGATATAGGCTGTGCCGCTGGTGGCGCCGTAGAAGGCCACGTTGCCAGCAATGATGTTTTCCTCTGCCACAAAGCTGGAACCGGCCGGTGGCGAGACCACAATCGTACCGCCGGAGAGACCTTTACCCAGGTAGTCATTGGCATCACCGGACAGTTCCAGGGTCATGCCGTTGGGGATAAAGGCGCCAAAACTCTGACCGGCCGAACCGTTGAAGCGCAACGTGACCGTCCCCTCCGGCAACCCTTTGGGGCCGTGGCTGCGGGTGATCTCGTTACCCACAATGGTACCGACAACCCGGTCAATATTGGTGATCGGCAGTTCGGCAGTTACCGGCTCACCCTTTTCAATGGCCGGTTTGCAGATCTCCAGCAGTCTGGAGAGGTCGATGCACTTCTCGAGACCATGGTCCTGTGATTCGGTGCAGTAACTGACCGCACCGATCCCCATGTCAGGGCTGTAGAGGATGTTGCTGAAATCCAGCCCCTGTGCCTTCCAGTGAGCAACCGCTTTTTTCGGCTCCAGCACGTTGGCGCGACCGACCATCTCGTTAAAGCTGCGGAAACCGAGCTGTGCCATGATCTCCCGCACTTCCTGGGCCACAAAGCGCATGAAGTTGACCACGTACTCAGGCTTGCCGCTGAACCGCTTCCGCAGTTCAGGATCCTGGGTGGCCACACCGGCCGGGCAGGTGTTGCTGTGGCAGACCCGCATCATGATGCAGCCCAGGGTCACCAGCGGAGCCGTGGCAAAACCGAATTCCTCGGCACCCAGCAGGGCAGCGATCACCACGTCACGGCCGGTCTTCAACTGGCCGTCAACCTCAATCACAATCCGGCTGCGCAGGTTGTTCAGCATCAGGGTCTGATGGGTCTCGGCCAGACCAAGCTCCCAGGGCAGGCCGGCATGCTTGATACTGGAGAGCGGCGAGGCACCGGTACCGCCATCGTACCCGCTGATCAGCACCACGTCGGCATGGGCCTTGGCAACACCGGCGGCAATCGTGCCAACTCCCACCTCGGACACCAGCTTGACGCTGATCCGGGCACGGCGGTTGGCGTTCTTCAGATCATGGATCAGTTCCGCCAGATCCTCGATGGAGTAGATATCATGGTGCGGCGGCGGCGACACCAGGCCAACCCCCGGCGTGGTGTGACGGGTCTTGGCAACCCAAGGATAGACCTTGCTGCCCGGCAGTTCGCCACCCTCACCAGGCTTGGCACCCTGGGCCATCTTGATCTGGATCTCGGCGGCGTTGGTCAGGTAATCGCTGGTCACCCCGAAGCGACCGGAGGCCACCTGCTTGATGGCGCTGTTCTTGGAATCGCCCAGCTCGTTGGTCCAGCTGAAACGGGCCGGATCTTCGCCCCCCTCACCGGTGTTGGAACGGCCACCGATCCGGTTCATGGCGATCGCCAGCGCCTCGTGGGCCTCCTGGCTGATGGAACCATAGGACATGGCGCCGCTCTTGAAGCGCTTCATGATCTCTTCCACCGGCTCAACCTCATCCAGCGGCACCGGCACACGGTTCTTGAAATCAAGCAGACCACGCAGGGTGTAGTGACGCTCGCTCTGCTCGTCAATCAGGTTCGAGAAGACCTTGAACTCCTGATAGTCGTTGGTGCGGGTTGCCTTCTGCAAGGCGGTAATGGTCAGCGGGTTAAAGAGGTGCTCCTCGCCATCCTTGCGCCACTGGTACTGGCCACCCGGGTCCAGGGTCGGATCAGCTGCCACCCGCTTGGGATAGGCCTTGGCATGACGAGCCAGCAGCTCGGTGGCAATCCCGTTCAGGTCAGTACCGCTAATCCGGGACGGGGTCCAGGTGAAGTACTTGTCGATCACCGACTGGTGCAGACCAACTGCCTCAAAGATCTGGGCGCCACGGTAGCTCTGTACCGTGGAGATCCCCATCTTGGCCATGGTCTTGACCACCCCTTTGATGGAGGCCTTGAGGAAGTTCTTGACCGCCTTCTTGTGGTCGATATCAGGCAGCATCCCCTGCTTGATCATGTCATCCATCGACTCAAAGGCCAGGTAGGGGTTGATGGCATTGACACCATACCCCAGCAGCACGGCAAAGTGATGCACCTCGCGCGGCTCACCCGACTCCAGCACCAGCGACACCCGGGTGCGGGTGGCGTTGCGGATCAGGAAGTGGTGCAGACCGGAAACCGCCAGCAGCGCCGGAATGGCGGCAAACTCCTCATTCACGCCGCGGTCGGACAGCACCAGAATGGTGGTACCGGCCTCAATATGGCGGATGGCAGCACTGAACAGGCTCTCCAGCGCCTTTTCCATCCCCTCGGCACCATCGGCTGCCTTGAACAGCAGGGTCAGGGTGGTGGTCTTGAAACCGGGACGATCCAGGGCGCGCAGCTTCTCAAACTGCTCGTTGGAGAGGATCGGCTGCTCCAGCTTGATCATCCGGGCACTCTGGGCGTTTGGCTTGAGCAGGTTTGCCTCGCAACCGATCAGGGTGGTGGTGGAGGTAATGATTTCCTCACGGATCGGATCGATCGGCGGGTTGGTCACCTGGGCAAACAGCTGCTTGAAGTAGTTGTAGAGCAGCTGGGGCTGATCCGAGAGCACCGCCAGCGGCGTATCGGTACCCATGGAACCCAGCGGCTGGACGCCATCCGTAGCCATGGGGCCGAGAATGACTCGCTGGTCTTCAAAGGTGTAACCAAAGGCCTGCTGACGCTGCAGCACCGTTTCATGATCCGGCTCCTGTACCGGAGCCTCAGGCAGATCCTCCAACAGCAGGTGATTGTCCTGCAGCCACTTTCCGTACGGCTTGGCTGAGGACAGCTCTTTCTTGATCTCTTCATCCGGGATGATCCGGCCCTGCTCGGTATCGATCAGGAACATCTTGCCCGGCTGCAGGCGGCCCTTCTTGACCACCTGTTCAGGCGCAACCGGCAGCACGCCGGCCTCGGAGGCCATGATCACCCGGTCATCCGTGGTGATGTAGTAGCGGCAGGGGCGCAGACCGTTGCGGTCCAGCACGGCGCCAATGCTGCGGCCATCGGTAAAGCAGACCGCGGCGGGACCATCCCACGGCTCCATCAGGCAGGAGTGGTACTCGTAGAAGGCACGCTTCTCGTCGCTCATCCCTTCGTGGCTCTCCCACGGCTCAGGCACCATCATCATCACGGCGTGGGGCAGCGAGTAGCCGGACATCACCAGCAGTTCAAGGCAGTTATCGAACATGGCCGAGTCAGAGCCGTTGGTGTTGATGATCGGCAGCGCCTTGGCGATATCATCACCGAACAGTTCACTGCTGAAGAGCGACTGGCGGGCATGCATCCAGTTGACGTTGCCCCGCAGGGTGTTGATCTCGCCGTTGTGGGCCATCAGGTGATAGGGGTGGGCCCGCTCCCAACTGGGGAAGGTATTGGTGGAGAAACGGGAGTGCACCAGGGCCAGGGCCGAGACCATCTCGGGGTCACGCAGGTCAGGGAAATACTGATCCACCTGAACCGGCATCAGCATCCCTTTATAGATGATGGTGCGGGTGGAGATACTGGAGACATACCAGTGGTTATCCACTTCCGGGTCGCGGATCTCATGGATGGCACGCTGGTTGACGATATACAGTTTGCGGTTGAAGGCCGCTTCATCAAGGCTTTCGTCAGCAGGCTTCAGGAACAGCTGGCGTACCAGCGGCTCACCGGCCTTGGCGGTATTCCCCAGCGACGAGTTGTCGGTGGGCACATCGCGCCAGCCGATAATCTGCAGTTGTTCCTCATGCAGAATCCGCTCGAGGATATGACGGGCACTGTTGCGCTCGGTGGCCTCGGGCGAGGTAAAGACCATGGCCACACCGTATCTGCCCTGTTCCGGCAGCTCTATTCCCAGCGGCCCGCAGGCCTTGCGCAGAAAGCTGTCCGGCATCTGCATCAGGATACCGGCTCCGTCACCGGTGTTATGCTCACAGCCCACCGCACCGCGGTGGTCCAGATTGGCCAGGATGGTCAGGGCCTGCTGCACAATATCATGGGACTTTTTGCCCTTGATATTGGCTACAAAACCGACGCCACAGGCATCATGCTCAAACTGGGGATCGTACAGTCCCTGCTTTTTGGGTACTCCGATAGTTTTCATAGTGCAACCCTTGTGAAGATATAAGTTGGTGCCACCTGCCAGCAAAACGGACTTGTTTAACAGCAAATAACGCGCCAATCCCGGACAACAAAACCGCAAACAACACAACACCACGCACAACATACTGTTATTCGATCTATTTTAAACAGCACCAAGTAACTGTCAGTACCTGGCCAGGCACGTGACTACAAAAGCGGCAGCTGCAAAAAATCAAACAATTCAGCTGATTAGGACATCAACCACACACCGGCTCGACTGGCTGCCTCCGCGCCATATTACACAAAAGAGTTATTTATCTACTCAACAAATTACACTGCCATCCGCACGCCACCACACGGAAACAGATCCGTTACACAACCTGCACCACCGTAAAGGCCGCAGTCAACGCATGTTCCTCAGCCAGCAGTTCATCGCCAACCTGCTTACCCAACAGACTGCGCCCCAGTGGAGAACCGGGGGTAATCACCACGATCTCACCATCTGCAACCGGAATCTTCATACCGCCGCCATAGGGACCAAGGAACAGTCTACGCTGATTTCCCTCTTCATCCTCCAGGGTCACCAGTGCAGTCAGGCGGATCGGGCTCTCATCATCAAAACTCTGCAGCACCAGATTACGATACCCTTCCAGCGCCACCCGGATCTCCTGGGCACGGTTGGCCTGACCCTGGGCAATATAGGAGGCCTCCAGCGCCGTGGTGTCATACTTGTTATCCGGGGCACATTCTTCGTGGGTGGCCGCCTCATGGGCCGCCTTTGCCGCGGCAAAAAACAGCGCCAGATCAGCCTCAAGGGTCTGTATGATGGTCGTAAGCAGTTCAGCCTTTGTCATAACGTCAAACACTTTCAGCAGATAAGATTAAATGCAGGTGAGTTTTCCAACAGGTGAGAGGTACACCACAAACTCGTCGTTACCATCCGCGCTGATCAGCGCATCAGCCTGATCCTGATCATAGGCGGCAATGGCACAGGTTCCGCACCCGATTGCCCCGCAGGCCAGGTAGAGATTCTGGCAGACATGCCCGGCATCCAGGGCTATCACCTTGGCCGATGCCTCGGCGTACCGCCACTCGGTACGGGCTGGAATGGCACTCCAGACAAAGGTTACGGCAGCCTGCCCGGCAAAGCGCTGCCCGCGTGCTGCCGTGGTTATCCGCTGAGCCAGACCGTCAGGAGCGGATTCAAGGATCAGGGCATGCTCAAGGGGCAGATAACGGTAGATACCGGCTACCAGCCCTTCCACCCGTAGCACCACCAGATAGGTCTCAAAGGGATGACGGCAACCGGCAGAAGGCACGGTCCGCAGCATGGCCGCCTCATGCAGATAGCGCCGCACTCCCTGGGTACTCCAGAGCAGAAAGGCCAGCTCATCCAGCCGCAACGGTGCATCACTGAAACGGCGATGACTCTCCCTGTTGGCAATCGCCTCCATCAGGTCACAGGCCGGGAGCTTCCAGTCTGCACGTTCCGGCAGCCGGATCAGCTCAGCGCCATCGGCAACCGGTTTCTGCACCGGTGGCGGATCTTCTCCCAGCGACTGCGGTGTACCCCACCAGTCAACTAGATCCCTGACCCGGTCGGTCAGAAACCAGCGTCCCATCTTCTTACTGAAAGCGGGCTTCATACACAGCGCCTCCTGTCATCGGTCCGGTCGCCGTCACAACAGCTCCAGGGGCGGTTCATCCAGCGCTGCCAGCTGTTCCCGCAGCTCAAGGATATGCTCGCCCCAGTAGTGCATGCTGTTGAACCAGGGGAAGGCGATCGGAAAGGCCGGATCGTCCCAGCGGCTGGCCAGCCAGGCGCTGTAGTGCAGCATCCGCAGGGTGCGCAACGGCTCGATCAACCGCAGCTCAGCCGGGTCAAAGCTGTTGAACTCCTGATACCCCTCCAGCAAAGCATCCAGCTGCACCAGCTTACGGGGGCGATCACCGGACAGCATCATCCAGAGATCCTGCACTGCCGGTGCCATCCGGCTGTCATCGAAATCCACAAAATGGGGGGCATTGTCACGCCAGAGGATGTTGCCGCTGTGGCAGTCGCCATGGGTGCGTATCAAGCGGACCTGCCCGGCATCCAGCAGTACCTGTTCGATTTTTTCAAGTAGCTGAGCGGTTAAGACACCGTAACTTTCACGATACTCGGACGGGATAAACTTCTCGCTGATCAGGGCAACACTGGCATGACCGAAGCTGGCACTATCCAGCAGAGGTCGGTGCTGAAACGGTCTGACAGCACCGATCCGGTGCATCCTGCCCAGCATCCTGCCCAGGATCAGCAGGTTATCCAGATTGTCAAACTCCGGGGCATGGCCGCCCTGCTGGGGGTAGAGGGCAAATCTGAAGTTATGATAGAGAAACAGGCTTTCACCGGCGCTATTACGCCAGGGAGCCACCACCGGCAGTTCATGCCCGGCCAGCTCAAGGCTTAAGTCATGCTCCTCGACAATCTGCCGGTCTGTCCAGCGATTGGGACGGTAGAACTTGCCGATCAGCGGCTTGCTGTCCTCGATCCCCACCTGATAGACCCGGTTTTCATAGCTGTTGAGGGTCAGGTTGCGGCAGTCGCAGCGAAAGCCCTGACTCTCCACGGCATCCATGATAAAGTCAGGGGTAAGCTGCTGAAACGGATGCTTGTGTACGGTCATGGTCTCTGTCCTGAGCCGATTCTGCGCACCTTGAAGAAACGCCCCTTGATCCGGTTGCCGCTCAGACAACCCAGGGCCTGGTCAACACTCTGGCCCATGATAGCCACATAGCTGTGAAAATCAAACAGATCAATCCTGCCCACCTCGCTGCTGGCTATCCCGCCTGCCCCGGTCAGTGCCCCCAGAATATCTCCGGGACGCAACTTGTTTTTGCGGCCACCATCAATACAGAGCGTGACCATGGCAGGTGCAGACGGCCTGGCGGTGAGCGGCACCAGCGAGGAAAACGCCTGCAGGTCAATCCTGCAGTCAAGGTTGTCTTCCATCCCCTTAATCAGACGGCTGTCCCGCCGGGAGACCAGACTGATGGCCAGTCCCTGTTCACCTGCCCGGCCGGTCCGGCCAATTCGGTGGGTATGCACCTCCGGGTTACGGGACAGCTCAAAGTTGATCACCGCTGCCAGCTCCTTGATATCCAGGCCTCTGGCAGCGACATCGGTTGCCACCAGCACCGAGGCGCTCTTGTTGGAAAAGCGGACCAGCACCTGATCCCGCTCCCGCTGTTCCAGATCGCCATGGATCGCCAATGCGGCAAAGCCGCGCTTTTTCAGGGCGTCAGCCAGCTCCTGACAGTCAAGTTTGGTGTTGCAGAAGACCAGGGTTGATTCGGGACGATACTGGCCAAGGATGCGGGCCACCGCCTCACTACGCTGATCCGGCTCCACCTCATAAAAGAGCTGCTCAATCGCCCCGGTTGCATGGTCCTCATCCACACTGACCTCAACCGGTGTGTGCTGCATTGCGGCACTCATCTCGACAATGCTGTCCGGGTAGGTGGCTGAGAACAGCAGGGTCTGACGTCTGGCCGGGGCAGCGCTGATCAGGCTGCGGATATCATCCTGAAAGCCCATATCCAGCATCCGGTCCGCCTCATCCAGCACCAGGGTCTGCAGGCTGGACAGATCAAGGCTGCCCCGTTGCAGGTGATCCAGCAGACGTCCGGGAGTACCCACCACCACGTGGGCACCATGTTCCAGAGAGCCCAGCTGCGGACCAAAGGGCACCCCGCCGCAGACCGTCAAGACCCGGATGTTTTCGGTAAAGCGGGCCAGACGCCGCAGCTCCTTGGCTACCTGATCAGCCAGCTCACGGGTGGGACAGAGCACCAGTGCCTGCAGCCGCAGGACTGTGGCATCAAGCCGGGTTAACAGGCCAATTCCGAAGGCGGCGGTCTTGCCGCTGCCGGTCTTGGCCTTGGCAATCACGTCTTTGCCGGCCAGAATCGGTGGCAGGCTGTGGGCCTGAATCGGCGTCATCGCGGCATAGCCCAGTGCGGCCAGGTTCTTCAGCATGGCCGGTTTCAGATGTAATGAAGAAAAGGCAGTGGAACTCATTGGCTACAGCTCTCATTCTGCGCCAAAAAAACCACAGGGGTACCCCCTGTGGTTTTTTCAGGCATTGTTCAAATAAAGCGGTTCAGATTATTTCTTGTCAGCTTTTTTGATCTTCTTTTCGGCCTTTTTCTCCTTCGGAGTCTTGGCCGGCGCCTTCTTGGTTTCTTTTTTACTATCCACACCTTTACTCATAACGGTTCCTCCTGTCTGGTCCGGCTATTCTGGAGCAACCGGGCTGTAGACAAGTATACCATCCTTCGGGGACAGCGGCGTGATTTATTCCTGCCTGATCAGCGGGCAGCCTTATCCAGCAGAGGTTTCAGGAATTTGTCATAGGTGGCCCGTTGCTTGGCAGACAGCAGGTCAAGATCCCCCTCGTTATCCAGCAGGAACGTCCCCACCCCGATCACCGTCCTGGCCAGATAGCCGGTACCTTCAACAGCAGCCTCAATCTCATCGCCCCGCTTGCTCAACAGATTTTTCAACAGACGCAGATCCAGTTTCATGTGCAGTGCTCCCTTACAAAATCCGTATTAAATCGTTGCTGCTACTTGCTCAGATACAGATCGGTACAGTACCTGACGCCATTTTCTTCCCGGTAGAGCTCGCCTGTCTGTACCTGGCGCAGGAAATTCTGAGCCTGGCTGCTGCCGATGTCACCAATCGCCTTGAGCGGCATAACCCGGTCATTGGCGGCAAAGTACTGAAATCTGCCCTCGAGAAACGCAAACTCGTTCTGTGCCCCCAGCGTGCCGATGGCGCTGACCGCACAGTTATGCACAAAAGAGTCACCATGCCCGGCAAAGGTCTTCAGGGTCGACATGGCTGCAGGATTGTTGGTGCCGCCCAGGTCAATCAACGGGAAGCAGGCGGTCGGGCTATCGGCCTTGACCGTGCTGAGCGCAGCCGTTGTCAGCTTCTGCAGGTCATCATTGCTGACCCCGTAACCGAAGAGACACTGGTTGATCTTGGAGGCCACATCCTTGACCACCACCGCCATCGGATCACTTATGCACGGTTTCTGGATCTCATCCATAGACCAGACCGGGATCTTTGAGTTGAAAAAGAAGGACGGGATCGAACAGCTCTTGCTGCCCATGGTGACCTGCCCCAGAAAAATATTGTACGACTCCCAGGCGGAAAAACCGCTGGCGCGATGATTGACCAGCTGGTACTTCCTGACCGTCAGGGTCAGGTCAGCAGGCGCACCGCTCTCCTTTGCTGCAAGTTGCAGCGGCACACCGCGGGCGTTGAACTCTTTGACCAGTCCGTTGGCAATCCAGCCCACCGGGTCATTCAGGTTCTCCAGGGTCAGCTCAACCCGCTGCAGTCCCGAGATACCGACCATGTACTGCGCGCTGTCCCGCTGATCCACCACCTTCATGGTGATCGGCTTCCTGTCAACATGCTGATACACAAATCCGGGCGCAGGCGGGTCATCAGCCGTATACTTCAGTGAACAGCCGGTGATACCCAAAAGCGCGATCATACCGATGAACAACCTTACCATTGTAGAGCTCATGCCTTCCTCCCCGGTCAGATGAATGACACAACGCGACAAGTATACCAGCCATTTGCCGGGGCTCAAGTGGTACGTTACAGCCACCTGCATCCATCTCGGCAACTGGCGTCAGCTGCACAGGCAACAAAACCAGCGCTTTGTTATGCTGCGTCATTGCGAACCAGCTTATCCCATGGTACGCTTATCCACATGACCGATAATGCTCTGGTAAATAAAGCAGCGGCCGCAACCTCACCGGAACTGACCGACAAGGTTGTACTCTATTTTATTGAACACGGGATGCAGATTCTTACCGCCATTGTCCTGATGGGGGCTGGTCTGTTTGTTGCCCGCTGGGTCGGCACCATCGTGCAGCGCTGGCTGAGATCAAAGGCCTATGATGAACCGGTCAGCAACCTGATCGTCAAGGTGATCAAGCTCCTGATCATCGTATTCATCGGGGTCATGTCGCTTGGTCAAATGGGGGTGCAGATCACACCGCTCATCGCTGGAATCGGCGTGGCCGGGGTCGGTGTCAGCCTTGCCATGCAGGGCCTGCTTGGCAATCTTGTTGCCGGGCTGACAATTATCTTTTCAAAGCCGTTTACCATCGGTGAATATATTGAACTGCTCGGGGTCTATGGCCAGGTTACCGACATCTCCCTGTTTTCCACCACCCTGCAGCACACTGACAATTCTCGTGTGATTGTGCCCAATCGTAAGATTGTTGGTGAAATTTTGCACAACTACGGCAATATCCGCCAACTTAACCTGACTGCCGCCATCGGCTACAACGCGGATATCAGCCAGGCTCTTGCGCTGGTGAACACAATCCTGCAGAAAAACTCGATGGTTTTAGCAGAGCCTGTTCCCTCAGTCGGTATTGCAGCCCTGCATGAAGCATCCATTGCCCTGGCAATCCAGCCCTGGGTCAAGGTTGATGACTTTGTCCCTGCACAGGCAGCGATCTATCAGGCGGTGATTGAGCAGTTCCGTGACCACCAGATCGAAGTCCCCATTCCCCGCCGCAATATCCAGATCCTGAATCCTGTCTCCTGATCCCTGGCAGGCTGCTGAAAAACGTTATGAGGAAGCACGGCTACAAGGCGCACGGCGCACAGCGACTGAGACATAACAGACAGTTAGGAGAAGGAGCGAGCACCGAGCAACGCCGTAGACGGGCTCCGCAGTAGTTTTTCAACAGCCTGCTACCGTGGCCGACGTTTCTTGCCCTGTTTACCGGGCGGCAGGGCAGCGGTCTTAAACTCGGGCTCATAGCCCACTTCAAAGCTGACGGCACCACTGTTGCGCATGCTCAGAAAGTGGGTATTGCCTTGATCAAAGGGACAGACCGGCTGACTGCACGGTTCAAACCCGAAACGTTTGTAGTAGGCCGGTTCCCCCAATACAAACAGAGGCTGTTGTTTGATCTCTTCCTGGCGCAGGGCGAACCTGAGCAGCTCCGATCCCACCCCTTGTTTTTGAAAATCAGGCGCCACCGCCATGGGTGCCAGATGCAGGCCGCAGAGCTGTTTACCGTTGTAGGCATTGGAAAAGGCCACGTAGGCGATCACCTTATTGGTGTGGATACAGACCCATTCATGGATTGGGCGGTTGTTCTCATGGAACTTCTGCACCAGTAATGTTTCGTAACTGCTGCCGGGAAAAGCCCGCTGCAGCAGGGCATAGACCTTGGGACGACTTTCCGGCGTTACTTTCTGGATCTTCATATCCATCTCCCCATCGAGTTATTCCAATGCAAAATCAGGAATTGGGATTATGCCAGTAACAGTGCCAAGGCATGCAGCAACAGCCCGATCACGCCGCCCACCAGGGTGCCGTTCATTCGGATAAACTGCAGATCAGAGCCGATGGAGAGCTCAATCTCATTGCTGTAATCATCGCTTTCCCATGCCTGCACCGTGCCTGCAATATGCCCGGTAACGGCTGTTCGCAAGGTGTCTCCGTAGTGCAGCAGCAGCTTTTCAAGATACTCGTTCAGTGAATCCTGCAGCCCCTGATTGTGCGACAGGCTCACACCAACTCCGGCAACTGCTGCGGTAATCTTCTGCTGCAGCTTTGAATCAGGCTGCTGCAGATCATGGTGCAGCCAGCTTTTCAGGTCATGGCCGATGTTGCGGGCATAGTCAGTGATCGCCCGGTTGTGCAGGACCTCCTGCTTGATCCCCTCAACCTTGCTGCGCAGCTCCGGATCGTTCTTCAAACGGGCAACAAAACCGGTCACTGCCGTATCAAAGCGCTGGCGAAGCTCATGGGCCGGATCAGCATTCACCTGTTGAATGTAGTCGTTGATCCGCTTGACGATCTTTTCCCCTGCCCCACGGGCAAACTGGTCTTTGTTGGGCATAAAGACCATCAGGAGCGGATATTCCTTAACCGCCATCTCCTCAATGGCAACAGCAAGCTTGGCTTGCGCCTCTTCGCTGGACAACCAGACGGCACAGCGGTTCAGCAGGTCATCCAGCACCGCCTGGTGGCGATTATCGTTCCTCAGCGCCTGCAGCATCGCCCCGACCGTGCCAGACAGGTCAAAACCTTCTATCCGGTTGCTCAAGGCAGCCCGCAACCACTGCTGCACCCGCTCATCATCAATAAAATCCAGGGACTCTGCCAGCAGCCGGGTCACCCCTTTAGACAGGTCAGCCGCATGCTGTTGTGCCATCAGGTAGCCGGCCAGATGTTCAGCCGGGTTATAGGCCCGTAGCTTGGCGGTCAGAGTCTCGCTGGCCAGGAATTTGTCCCGGATAAAGGTGGCCAGATTTCCGGCAATGGCCTCCTTCTTGTTCTTGATAATGGCGGTGTGGGGTATCGGCAGGCCGAGCGGATGACGGAACAGCGCCACCACCGCAAACCAGTCTGCCAGTGCTCCAACCATGGCCGCCTCGGCAAAGGCGGCAACCCATCCCCATACACCATGCCCCTTTTGCAGGCGTGCAACAACAAACAGCAGGGCTGCACCGATCATCAGGCCGGTGGCGATTCTCTTGTTTCTGATCAGCAGTTTTCTTCTTGTTTCCACGTACTCTCTCCAGAACAGTTTTCACCTAAACGGATAAACACAAAAAACCGCCTCTCAGGTGGAAGCGGTTTCCAGTTTGCAGCCAATGTATGGCATGGCCAGGGTATTTTTGTCAACGTCAACCGGGCAGGTTACCGGCAATCAGTTCAAAACGCGGCAGTTCACGCCCGTCAACCGGCACCGTTTCAAGAAACATGGCCAATGGCCGTACCCAGAGAGAATTATTATCGTAGAGGCAACGATAGACCACCAACAGTTCATCGCTCTCGCTGTGACGGGCTACCCCGATAACCTCGTATTCGCCCCCCTTGTAGTGCCGGTATCTGCCCGGCAACGGTTCCTGTCTGTTCATCTTCTCCCCTAGGCAGCATCCTTAAACCGCATCGGAACAAACCTAAACGGCAATTAACCACAGAGCAACTGCTCTTTCTGATAGAAACGCGAATAGCAACGATGCTTGTCTCAAAATAAGTATCTGTACGAAGCAGTGCCGGTTGCCATCCCCTGCTGATTCAGCTAGTATCGCGACAGCTTTTACCACCAACAAGGAGTACGTATGCCTGCTACTGCCCGCCACATTCTTGTGGATACCGAAGCCCGCTGCCTGCAACTCAAGGCTGACATTGAAGCCGGTGCCGACTTTGCCGACGTTGCCCAGCGCGAATCATCCTGCCCCTCCCGTCAAAAGGGGGGCGATCTTGGCACCTTTGGCCCCGGCCAGATGGTGCCTGAATTTGACCAGGTCGTCTTCAGCGGTGAGCTGAACACAGTACTCGGTCCGGTCAAGACCCAGTTCGGTTACCACCTGATCGAGGTCACCAACCGCTGGGAACAGCCTGCGACACAGGCAGGGGGCGAATCCGACCTTGACCAGGCACTGGTTGCCCTGCGTCAGGATATGTCCGATGCCACCACCCAATCGAAGTTCTACGACGCCTTTCTCAACACCCTGTTCTGCGTACCGACCCTTGACCCCAAGGAGTTCAAGGGAGAGGTCAAGATTGAGGAAGGACAGACCCTGCCGCTGATCATTGAGGCAGACGGGAACGACTACCTGATGATCTTCGACAGTGAAGAACGTCTGAAGGGCTGGGCAACCGGCCACACTCAATGGGTCAAGGTTCCGGGCTACGTGCTTGCGGCCACCACCATGCCGCCGCTGCATATTGCCATGAACGTCGGCACCGAGTACTCAAAGCAGTTCCTGCCCGATGAGATCACCTGGCTGCGTGAGGTGGTGGAGCGCTGTAATCAGGCTAACGCAGAGCAGGAACAGGCGGACTGACACCGGTTCCTGACCATCATACGGATACAATCACAGGCGTCCGGTTGGCCGCCTGTGATTGTATCTGCACTCCCTCCTGCTAGTAACGCTTGCACATCCAGCCGGTAACCGTCTTGTCAAAGGCCTCACCCTTGTCGATAAAGGTCTGGTAGGCCGTCTTGTCTTTCAGATAGTTGGAAAGATTCACAATCGAGACAAACGTGCTTTGCCCCTTGGTGCCGGTGGCCCCTCCGTTACCGCATCCGTTCAGCCCGGGAGCGCCAATACAGACGCAGGAGATCACATCGGCCCCGGCCTGCCCGGCGCTGAGCCCCAGCAGCAGCCCGACCAGACACCCACTAAAGATTTTTCCCATCGTCTCCTCCTCCTGCCCCCCTACCTGGGCTTCTTCGGCCCCGGTGCCGAGTTCTTCCCCTGCCGGGCGTCCAGCTCGTCAATCCAGCCGGCCCTGGCATCGGGAAAGGCATCGGCATAGGGCACATAGGGTTTGATATCCAGCACCGGTGTGCCGTCCAGCAGATCAACACCGCGCAGCTGCAGCCTTCTGCCCTCAATTGCCACCAGTTCCACCGCCGTCAGCCCGATGGCGTTGGGACGGTGGGGTGAACGGGTGGCCAGCACCCCCCGCTTCGGCCCGCCCCGCGGCGGTTTAACCATGTTCTTCCAGCCATCGCTGAGATGAAAGGCAAAGATCAGCCAGACCCGTTCAAATCCGCTCATATCCTGAACAACCTGCTCATCCAGCCACTCGGCAAGCTCCAGCGTGGCCAGTGCCGGCTGCCCGCTTTCCGTACCCTCCACCACCGTTCCTTGATGGGGTGCGTCAATACGGCGGGTATAAGGTGAATGCAGGATGCCGATGGGCTGATAGCTGAACTGGCTGAGATGACTCATGGCAGCGATGCTAGCGCGGGATGCAGATATCGGCAACAAAAAAGCAGCCCCCCTGCCGGACAGCCTCACGTATGAAGTATACAGGTAGACAGGTATACACAATTGTCGACGCCTTCCCGAAACTCTATAGTGCCGCTACCGATACCGCACCCACGTTTCGAGGACGTACATGTGTAAAAAGCTCTTTATTGCCGCAACCGGACAACACTGCGGAAAAACCACCATCAGTCTGTCGCTGATGCATCTGGCGCTCAAGCAGTATGCACGGGTCGGCTACATCAAGCCGCTCGGCCCCAAATGCCAGGATTTTAACGGTACTATTGTTGACAAGGATGCAGCGTTAATGGCCCGTGTCTTTGGCCAGGAGGAACGGATCGCCCTGATGTCGCCGCTGGTGCTGGGCAAAGGTGCCACCCGCCGGTTTCTGGATGGGGAACAGACCCGGGAATGGGCCGCTGAACGGATTCAGAACGCCTGTCATGAACTTGAATCGCAGTGTGACCTGATCCTGATCGAAGGTGCCGGCCACAGCGGCGTCGGCTCGGTGATCGGTCTGAACAATGCCGATATGGCCCGCATGCTGGGGGCGCCGGTGGTGATGGTGGCCGGTGGCGGCATCGGCAATGTAATCGACTCGGTCCGCATGAACCTGGCGCTGTACCAGCAGGAAGGGGTCAACGTCAAACTGCTGCTGGTCAACAAGATGCTTCCTGACAAACGCCGCTCATCACTGGCCTATCTGGAAAAGTATTTTGCCCCCAAGGGGATCAAAGTCAGCGGTGCATTTGATTATTCAGCGGTGCTGGCCGATCCCACCCTGCAGAACCTCTCCAAGCTGCTGGACAAGCCGCTGCAGGGGGACCAGGGCAAGCGTCAGAGAATCATTCACCACATCCATCTGGGGGCAGCCTCATCGCAGAAGGTGATCGACAACCTCAAGGATTCAACCCTGCTGCTCACCACCAGCTCGCGGGATGAACTGCTGGTCACCCTCTCATCGCTCTATAACATCCCGGCCTTTCAGAGCAAGATTGCCGGCATTGTCATCCCCGGCCACGCCCCGGTGTCCGCCATTACCCAACGGATCATTGACGACAGCGGCATTCCGTACATCCGGATCGAGAAGACCACCGCAGAGGTCTACAGCGCCCTGACCGACCATATTTCAAAGATCAGCCACGAAGACACGGAAAAGATCTCATTGGTAACCAGCCAGGCTGAACAGGTGATTGATTTCGAGGCCATCAAGGCGATCCTGTAACGCCAAAGGGCGGCCAACCGGCCGCCCTTTGCTACTGCTGATCATTATGCCTGCTGCTAGGGAGCCACAACGTACCAGACATTGTTAACACCCTGTCCGGCCGTATCCCCCGGCTTCAGATCCTTGAAGAAGTAGTACAACGGCAGCCCTTTGTAGGTGGTCTGTTTTTTGCCGTCAGCCCTTACAATGGTTCCAAAATCCCCGGCCTGCACCCCTTCGGGGACCGTCACCTTTTCAGCACTGAACAGGGGCCACTTCTCAACGCAGGGGCCTGCACAGGCACTCGTACCGGCAGTATCCTTCTTAAACAGATACAGAGTCATCCCTTTTTCATCTGTTAGATATTTCCCGATTCCATCCTTTTCCTTTATTCCCACATCAGCGGCAATAGCCATACCGGTGAACATCAGGACAACAATGGACATGCTAAGCATTCTGGATAACATTGTTTTTATCGGTTTCATGAGCGTGTCCTCCTTTACTCTTTGGTTAATTTCACTGTAGTCCCCTGGCAGAAGCTTGTCAAAACAAAAAAGACAAAACAGATCCTATTTAAACCACAAGCCCTTGCAGGCAGCTGCCCACGCTCCCATAACGCCATTAGCAGGCAACTTAAAAACGTCATGGAGAGGCGCGTAGACAAGACGCGCGTAGCGAAGCAACCTAGAGACAACATATAGTTAGCAGAATGAGCGAACACCTCGCAACGCCGAGAACGGGCTCCTTAGCAGTTTTTCAACCACCTGGTAGCCTGCAGCATGCAGCCAGAGAGCTATTGCACCACAGCGCACTAAAATGTTACATAGATAAACTCATATTTGTAAGCTGCCCTAAAAGGTGCGGCAACTGCCACGCCCTATCACTTTTACGAGGTTGAAAGCATGACAATCACACAGTTTGGCCCGACAAAACTGGACGCGACACTGATCCCGATAATAGCCCAGCAATGGGGCACCCCGGTTTATCTGCATGATCAGGAATACATTGAAAACAGCTGTGAACAGCTGTTGAACATGCCCAATGCCTTTGGCCTGCATGTGCGCTATGCCATGAAGGCCAACTCTGACCGCACCGTGCTGAGGGTGGTCACCAACAAGGGGCTGGATCTGGATTGTTCATCGCTGGATGAAGCGGCCCGCGCCCATGCTGCCGGGGTACCCTTCAGCCGGATGATGCTGACCACCCAGGAGGTCCCTGGCGGTGAAGAACGGACTGAGCTGGAGGCAATGATCAAGGCCGGACTCAAGTACAATGTCTGTTCCATGCTGCAGTTCAACCTGATTGCCGATTTTGCCAGGGCAAACAGGATTGACCTCTCCATGCGGGTCCATCCCGGTGCTGCCGGCGGCGGCGAAAGTGCCACCCGCGATACCGGCAGTGAGTATTCCTGCTTTGGCGTGCACCTGAATGATGTTCCCAAAGTCAAGGCCAGGGCCGATGAACTGGGACTACGCTTCACCCAGGTACATGTGCATATCGGTTCCGGTGGCGACCCGGAAAAATGGCGCCAGAACATTGACCGTGAACTGGGCTTTGTAAAGGCCTACTTCCCGGATGCCACCACCGTCAGCTTTGGCGGCGGTCTCAAGGTAGCCCGGATGCCGGGTGAAAAACAGGCGGACATCGCCTCATTGGGCGCCTATGCCAAGCAGCGGATCGAAGAGTTCAAGGCGGAAACCGGCCGGGAACTGCAGATGGAGATTGAACCGGGCACCTTTGTCGTGGCCAACTCAGGCCATATCATCACCCGCATCATCGACAAGAAGCTGACCAACGAATTGAACTTCCTGATCGTGGACGGCGGCATGGAACTGCTGACCCGCCCGCTGCTGTACGGCTCCGAGCATCCGATTACCATCGTGCGCCAGGACGGCACCCTGCTCTCCAGCGAGTATGACCAGGCACCTGCACAAGGGCTCAAATCCTTCGGTATCGTCGGACGCTGCTGTGAAAGCGGTGACTCGGTCCGCCTGGATAACGACGGCAACATCGTGCCGGTGCTGATTGTAGAACCGGAGATCGGTGACTACGTGGTGATCGGCGGGACCGGCGCCTATTCCGAAAGCATGTCGCCGGAAAACTACAACTCCCACCGCAAACCGGGGGCGGTCATGAAGACCAGGGGCGGTGAGCTGGTGCAGATCAGGAAGAAGCAGGTGCGGGAGCAGTTGACCCAGAATGAGCTGGATGTAGAACTATAGCCGACTGCCCCAAAAAAGGCAGTTCAACCGGCAACGGACAGATGCCCGGCTACCGTTTCAGAGGTGGGTCGGGCATCGTTGCATGGCTGACTGCGGTCATATCCGGTGATTGTAGATACGTCAGACACGCTGCTCCGGCAGCATGCACTGCCGGAAGACAACAAGGGCTGAGCGATCACACTGGCGGCTCTAACGGGCCGCACCAGTCGCCGTTCAACGTCTCAATCGGTGCGCTCTCGGCCTCACCATGCAGCAATGCCACAAGGTTCCCGTTCCCATCGGGGCGAATGGCGACTATCCGCAATTCATGTTTCTTACGCCCGGCCTGATGATGCCCATTCGGGTCGTACCAGTACTTTCCCGCCTTAATCGGCTTTGTTGCTGTCCATGCCATGACTCATACCTCCTGTCGTTGATGTCCAACAAAAAACCCGGCACACCTGAATAGGTATGCCGGGCTCCGTTGCCTGGCTTGATCATGCGGGCACACCATATATGACCCTGGCGAATTATTCAGTCGTCCCTGAAATATTATAACAATATGTAATTATTAATTTATATTTGCATCATACTTTGATAAAATCGCCGAAAATAGTAGTTCATTCCTCGATTTCCGGTGATTTCATGCAACCAAAGTC
>Ga0074199_1000107_pt1 | contig 179796 bp, 165 predicted proteins | sample EPASupsiteSAE347_FD_64528 | JGI IMG/M metagenome (GOLD analysis project Ga0074199, IMG submission 64528) | Bioremediated contaminated groundwater from EPA Superfund site, New Mexico - Sample SAE3-47 | ecosystem: Environmental > Aquatic > Deep subsurface > Groundwater > Contaminated ... | reverse complement strand
CTCTTCGAGGAGTTGCCTCTGGCGCAAAGCGATGAAGATTACAGAAATCTTCTGCCCCAATATGTGGATCGGAAGAAAATCGAGGCCCTCGCCTAAGTTAGGTGTGGTTTAATAGACGCTTACTTCTTTTGGTAATCAGCGATACTTTATCAAGGAAAACAGGTGTATGTCAAAAACTACTGCCACCTACAAAGTCGCAATAGTGGGCAGTTGTCAGTATTGAGGATTATTGGGTGAAAAGGTGCAATGTGCGGAAATATGCGAAGAGCCTTCTTTTAAGAAGGCTCTTCTTGTTACGTAGATCAATCATTGTATTCTTACCATCCCGACAGGGAAGTTTGCACCTGTCTGGATTGTCGGTGTCTGCTGACGCTTAAAGACTTCTTCGGATAGCTTTACTACGTTCTCCTCCACGTAATCAGCAAGGCCAAGAACCGTGATATATCCATCCTTCTTGATGTCTGCTTTTCCTTTAAGCCCTTCAATGAGCACAAAGGTAAACAATCCGTGCCCTTTGTAGCCTTCGAGCGCTAATTGGGTATCGGACGAAGCCGAGAAGACTGCCGAACCGACGGCTCTCTGAAGGAGCTTGACGGCCGTAGAATCCGTCAGTCCTCTTGTCTGCTGCAGGAGGGCGACCTGGATTTCCCTTCCTCCTTTACCCGCATTGCACGTATCAAGGATCACGAACTTCTTCTGAGCAGGGATGTTTCCGATGAGTTTGGCCAGTTCCTTCTGACTCATGGCATCCTTGCCTATATGGCGTGACGACAGAAGCAGGACGTTGCTCGTAAGCAAAAAATACTGTTCCTCATCATCCACTACGTCCACAATGCCGTGGGAGGCATTGTAGAATACGAAGAGATCGTTAGGTTTAATCTGCAAACGCAACCCTTCAAAAGCCTTGATGATGTTCTCTCTGGTCGTTTCAGCAGGCGTCGTGAACAGCTGAATGTTCATCTTTGCAAACAATGGCGCTCCCGTTTTCTTCAGGGTCTCTGCAAAGATCTTCGCATCCGACACGGCATATTTCAGTGATATGGATTTGTTTTTGTATTCGTTGATGCCGATTACCAACGCATAGAGGTTTGGCTTCTGCATGACCGTCTTTGAAAAGATAGAAAGCAAAGCAGGGTTGGATTCCATGGAGTTCTCTTTGTTGAAGGCAATCACCCGGATTTCGTTCCGTCCTTCCATGAGTGGAATGGTGAAGGACATCGTCTTTTCATTGGTCGAAGTTTTGCCCTTGATGATTACCCCTCGGGTTTCATTGGCCACTTGGGTACCGTTGAGGTAGAGCATTACATTCCCGATTCCACCGCCGCTATCGATGATTCTTAAGGAAACGACGATGTTGTCTTTGTCAACCGAGCTTCCAGATATGGGTGATGTGATCTGGACTACGGGGGCAGGGCTTTTGGCAAGGATATCTCCAAGGGTCTCGCCTTTCTGAAGATCTTTGCCGGCAATGGCCAGATGAACAAGCTCAGGACGGTAGAATTTTGCATAGAACTGGTCTATGCTATAGACCTTGTTGTCTAATCTGACGTTGATATACTTCGCCCCGTTGGTTGAGGCGTTGAAATAACCATCCGGTGTGATGATAATCCATTCGCCATCGGTAAAAGCATACAGATCAGCCATTTTTTTCTTCGTCATTCTATTCGTCAGTATCAGTTTGTGATTTTCCGGTTTAGCGGAAAAATCGCCGCTGTCCTTCATGCAGGAGAACGTCATGTCCGTACTTTGTCTCCCGTAGAATGAACTTTTTTTGTAATCATCTTTCCAAAATTCTTTAGGAATCTTGCTGTAAAGACTATCAGGATCGCTGGAATACCTAATATGGGAGACGGGGTGTTTAGTTACGCTTGTTTCGGTTGTCACATTAAATTTTTTCAGACTTGCGTTACCCATATCCCACAAATTGAAATGATTAGTAACAGTTGATGTCCAGTCATCTTGATAGTTGATAATCTGGTTGCCGACACAAGCTGAATATTCGAATACAGATGGTTTGGCACCGAAACTTTTCATTTCGGCTCCGGTATGGATGTCTAACATTTTGACATTGCCGTTCTCATATCCTACAATCAGCATGCCTTTATCGGTAATCAAATAAGGGGCTTGATCGTCAAGATCATCTAACACCAATTTCTTTTCAGAATATATTTCGTTTTTGACGGGAGTAATCAGAATCATCTCCACTTGCGAGCTAAGTCTCGCCGCATTCCACCGATTAGATTTCAACTTGCAGTATGCAACTCTCAATCTGTTATCGGGAAGAAAACCTATATCAAGTTGTTCATCCCTCGGTACGGGAGACACCGCTTTCGCCAATGCACGCGCTTTGTATGACAATATCTTTTGCCCTGTTTCCAGATTATAGACAGATATTTTGCAGTCTTCCAGATCTCCATAATCCATATCAGCTAAATATTTTAAATCAGGAGAAATTTTGAAGACATGCCATCCCTTTCGCATGTCTTTAGTTTTCAGAATTCCTTTTCGTTGAACATTCAGACTGTCGTCATAAATCACATACTCAACATTACCTTCGGCACTTGGTTTTGTACGAAAAACTCCGTAATATCCGTATCCCAAATTCTTTGCGTCTTCATGGTATACCCAATAGCCTTCGTGTTTTCTGCTCTTCGGCAGAAATATCTCCGCACCATCCTTCATGCTGTATATTTTCGTTTCTTCGTTCCCAGGGAAATAATACTGGCGATCCTTGCTGATCACCGGACAAAAAACCGCTTTAACTTTCGGAAGAATGATTTTTTCGAGCTTTTGTCCGTAAACATCAAATATCTCGGCTAATTTATCATCAAAAACAATAAATGTGTCTTCAGTAAGAAAATAAATATTTTTGATTCCTTCAAAGCTAATAAATTCTAACGTCCTTATTTCACGTCCACTAGCAAAATCCCATGTTTTGATATAATATTTATTATAGCGATCAGTTGATCGTTCCACCGTAACCATATAGCTATTGCCGGGGTTAATCGTGACGAACATAACACTGCCGGAATGACCAGTCTGAACAAATATTTCGGGAACGGGAGCTGCGTGGGAATAACTTGCGGAAAAAATGAAAAGCATAAACAAAATAAATGTCTTCTTCATATAATTTCTTAATCCTTCTTGGAATTCATGAGAAGCAACACTTTCACAGAAGTCTGTAATTCTCTAATAACATTGGCAAACTTTGATGTCAATCAAATTCAGGTTACGCAATAGGAATTCAATTTCCTAAAGTTACGGGCAATGTAAAACGTGATATTTTGTCCCAGAGCCACAGTAGCCCGGGTTATTAGAACAGGGAACAGAGCTTAAGTTATTTTGCTGGCAAGAAGGACTTTATCTAACCCTATTGAAGCAGATGGTTTGAATGCCGTCACGACAATCATTACAAGCACGCCTGAAAATAGTTTCATCATCAGACTATTTTTATTCATACACGCGCCTTAATCATTGAATCCTGTCTTTGATCCCGTGATGATCCATCCGTCAAGGGAAACCGTGCAATAATTGCGTCCCATGCCTCTTTTCGGTACGATCAGGATAGATTCGGCTCTTCTGATTATCTTGTACTCCTTTTCGGGGAATTTTGACAAGAATTCTTCCAAGGGCATCCCTTTTACAGCGTGTAGGCATACATCCGCAGCCATGCGCTTCGCCTGTTTTATATCATAAATGGTATAAGTTGCAAAAACTGCCAGTAGCAACAAAATCGCATAAGCAGCCTTGCGAACAACAGGACGCTTCTCTTTCGTATCAATGGAAGTTGATTCGACCGGAGACGAAATAATTTTTCGGGCTGTCTTTCGCAGAAGATAATAAAGGCCGATTAAACCCAAGACTGCAATTAATGGCGATCCCTTATCGTCGAGCAGAAGCGGTGTAAAAGGCAACACCAGAAAAGAGAGGAACACGAGTACGGCGATGTTCCGGGCAAAACGTTTGAACCTGATTAATCCTATTCCCGCGGTCAATATAACGAATCCGTAAACAACCCCTAAGGAAGTATAGAGGATTCCATCTCTGAAAATCTCTCCGATATTAATGAAGATGAGCAATGTAATGATCATCAGGAGATAGCCGACAATACGGATGGAGTCATAAGTGCCATGCTCGTCCCGAAGCTGCTTTTTTTCTGCCTTGGTTACCCACCGGTCATGAAAAAGTTGCAATCCTCTGCTTTCCGCTGTTTCTCTGGGTAGTTGATCCGAAGGAATGCCCCAATCCGTGTTAATCAGCAGATCTATGCGTTCGGGCTGATATTTCTTTAACACGATCATTCTCCTTGTATTTTATCAATCAATAATACGGTTCCACCATGATCAACTGGCAATTTTATGTTGCAGCTTTCCGATCGAAATACTGCATCAAGAATGGAAATTCAAAAAACAACAGTACAGGAAGTTGCTCATGCCCTCACTTACCTGAAAATTAACACTTTTAAAACCGCACCTTTCTTTTGGTTATCAACAAATATCAGAAAAAGTCCTATGAATTGTTTCTATAGAGAATGTTCAGCCCTTTGCAGCTCAAAATCATCCACAGAAAAAACATGGGGGGAATGTGAACATCCGTCTCGATCATTTTATCGGTGGCAAAACGGCCTCCCGGCGTTCATACAGCAGATAGGCGAGATTATCGCCACAAACGTATTTTACAGATACTGCCAGGGTAGAGCGATGACCTGCGCGTGGATTTCCATAGGCCTGGGACATCGGCAAATAATATAGCCCTTTTCCGTCTGTTCGGAATGTTCCTTGAGAAACGTCAGCAGGTGACGGGCGTCATGACGATCCGGATGGACCGTCCACTTTACCTCGACAGGGATCAGACGCCCCTGCCGTTCAATGATGTAATCGACTTCCGCACCCTGACGCGTCCGCAGGTAGGAGAGACTGCCATCCCCAAGATATTGAATTCTCTTCCATAGTTCTACGCCCACCCATTGCTCAAAGAGGGGACCCGGATTCGCCCGGACCATATCCCGGGTAGGGAGGAGGCCGGCGGCTGTGTGTCGCACGCCCAGATCGGCAAAGAGGAACTTCGGCGTGGAAAGGACATTTTTCCGCGGGCTACGCGAAAACGCCGGAATGCGAAGACCTATGAACATGTCTTCCAAAAGCTGGTAGTAAGACTTGATGGTAGGCTGGGATATGCCCGTTTCCTGAGCGATTGCGGCATAGTTCATAATTTGCCCCGCTTCCAGAGCCGCAAGGGGAAGAAAGCGTACAAAAGCCCCCCAGTCCCGGATCAGGGCCTCACGGCGAATTTCCTCCTCCAAGTGGATAACCGTGTAAGCCTTCAGAATTTCTCCCCGGTCCGATTCCGCCCCGGCGACCACGCCGGGCAAACTTCCATAAGCCAGCCTTTCCTCCAGATCCCAGAGGGGAAACGGATTGGGAGAACATGGCTCCCCAATCCATGTCATGGGCAGGAGATACGGAATCGAAGGGGAGGAGTGATTAGGGCCGGGATGCTCAGTCAACACCAGCGGAAAGAGCCGGTGAAGAAAACTTCTTCCGGGAAGGAGATTAGCGCCGGTCCGGCGGAGCTTGCGGGCGGAGCTGCCACAGAGGACAAATCGCCACCGCTCCGAGTCGCTATCATAAAGGGATTGTACCGCATCAAAAATGGCAGGAACGGTCTGGACTTCATCAACGAAAACGAACCGTCCCTTGTCATCCGGCGGCAGGGCGCGACAAATCTGAAGGAACTCGCCCGGTCGCGCCAGGAGGCGCGACCGTTCTTCCGGATCGGCCAAGTTGATCCGCAGTGCGTCTGGGGGAAGGAGGGCATTCACCAGCGTGGACTTGCCCGTCTGCCGCGCCCCGAAGATGATATGCACGAATGGGCGCGCCAGTTTTTCCTTCAGCGCCTCGGCATACCAGCGGTCATAAAAGGGCTGGGGCATGACAAATCGCAATCCTTCCTTTATTGTTGCACGATAATACTAAAGCGTACATAATGATTTGTCAAGAGATATTGCAGAACCAGCGCCGCTTGTTCTGCCATTTGTTCTGAGTGGCCCTTTTCTCCATTTGCACGTATGCTTACACAGCGTGCCATCAAAAAGCTCGTCGTTGAGGATATCCAGAGCGTGCAGTGAGTTGCGTAAGCCACCGCAATACTTGGGCTCAAGAGCTATCGTGAGTCCGACTATTCTGTTCAGAAGTGATCCCATAAAAGCCCCTTCCAGTGACAAGATCGACCTTATTTCATCAGCCGGCAAAAGACGTTCAGAGCCGAGAACCGAGCCTGCCTGGGGATTTTCCGTGGCAAAGAAATCGAGGTCTATATCAAGATATATTGACGTATCTGATGGGAGATCGCATAATAGCTGATCCGCATGACGGTAGAATTTCACTTTATGGATGTTACCGGTGCGGTCTTCGTATTCCTTCAATGACTCGGAAGGATGAAACTCCAAGGCATCCTCGTCTTTGTTCAGCAGGACATATACATCTGAAAAGAAATCGAGATAGAGAGCAGGAAGAATTTGTCCGTCATTGTTGCTGCGTAAACCCAGCCAGGTAAAGAGACCCAATTCCAATCGGTTGCTAATGTTCAGATTATCCAAATCAGCATGATTCACTTCGCTGGGCACACCAAAATCATTGTGTGAGTCGAGGGTGATCAGAACCGGACGCGGCATACTTTGAGCTTGCGAATAAAGCCCCCAAAAATAGAAAGCAAAACGATGTTCGTGAACAATCCCAACAGTACAGCAACCCTGCTTACCTAGCGGAAGGGAAACAAAGTCGGCCCCACATCCTGGTGGATAAAGACAACTGTCGGCATTGTTAAGCCATTTTATAATTCGGACGGTATCCATTTTTCCCGCTAACTAACGTTCTGCTTTATTCGGAACGGTTCAACACATTCGTGCCACGTAGTCGATAAACATCCTTATGGCTTTTATAGCAGCAAAGCATCGGCCGAAGTAAACCAGAAATTTCATGTCTAAATGTTCGCTGTCTTCACTTTATTAAAAGACAGAAAAATCGAAACGCTGCTACTTAAAAGCACGCCTTTCATCAGCCGTCGGAGTGCGAACAAGGCGGAAACCAGTCTCCTTATTTGGCCTCGATTCGAGACCCGCCACAGCTCGCGCAAATAATAAGTTTTTACTAATTGGTTGGGTGTCGGTTTCCCAAGAAAGGCCTCGAACCTCCCTTCTTGCCGGGTCAATAACTGTTTCACCACGTTCATTCATGGCTTCAAATTGATCTTGACACCATTCATATACGTTACCGCTCATGTCGTAGATGCCTAACCTATTGGGCTTTTTTTGCCCGACAGGATGAGTCCGATACCCTGAATTTACTTTGATCCAGGCGTAATCACCCAATTCATCAACATTATTCGTGCCCGCATATTCTTTCTTTTTACCGCTTCCACTCATGGCATATTCCCATTCGACCGATGAGGGCAGTCTGTATGTTCTGCCTGTCAGGCTATTGAGCTTCTTGATAAAAGCCTGCGCATCATGCCAGGATACCTGTTCCACAGGGCATTTATCCCCGCAATCCTTAAAGTAAGAAGGGTTGCTTCCCATGACGGCTTTCCATTGTCCCTGAGTTACCTCATATTTACCAATGAGGAAAGAATCTATCCAAAGCGGTGCCGGCTCCATTTTTTTTGTTACCGCATTATATTTTCCAGGGTCATAAGTACCGCCCTTAACCCAGACAAATTCCATTTTGGTAACTGGATCGACCAACGGGGATTTACCAAGCCAGTGAATTTTGTCTTTATAGATGTATGCCATTCCTCCGATGAGGATCATAAAGGTCAGAACGATGGCTGCAATCTTTTTTTTCCTTAATACCTCATGCCCCTTCTTCTGATTTGGTGAATCATTTCTGCTTTTGGGAGCAGATGCTTGTGTCACATCACCGAATTCCGCTGTCGGGTTACCCTCTGCCGGTTCAAACTTCGGCAGGTTGTGGATGATCGTGATGTCATCTGAAGAAACAGCGGGGTTGGATTCTTTTTCGGCAACCAAGTCGGGTGCAAATTCCTTCCGTAGCAAGTCCGCCGGCGCTTTCTCTTGCCAATCTAAGAGTGCCCTCAGCATTTCTCCTGCATCTCTCAGCCGCGCCTCCGGGTTTACCACCAGGGCCGCCATGACCGCCTGGGCAAATGGTTTCGGCATCTCCGGGCAAAGGGCGGCGATATCAGGGGCCTGTTTCGCCAGCACATAATGGCGTGTCAGGTGGGCGACCGCCTCCAAAGAGGATGCGTCTTCCGGCAGGTTGAAAGGCATCCGCCCGGTAAAGAGGCGATAGGCGATGACTCCCAGGGCATAGACGTCCCCCTCCGGGCCGATCTCGGCAATTTTCCGCGCCCCCGTGAATACTTCCGGGGCCATGTAGGCCGGGGTGCCCAAACCCTGGCCGGTCGTCGTGACGCTTGCTTCGCCCAGTTCCTTGGCCAGACCGAAATCCAGGACCTTCACCATGCCATTCTTCAGGATAAAAACATTGGCGGGCTTGAGGTCGCGGTGGACAATCCCCAGGCGGTGGGCGTGGGCCACCGCCTCCATAATCGGCGTCAGCAGCAGCATGCCCGCCGCAAAGCGGGGCGTTGCCCGGGCGAGCAAGGCGCTCAGGGGCTCCCCTTCCAGTAGTTCCATGACGAGATAGAGGCGTTCCTGTTCTTCGAAGACGTCCAGAGAGCGGACGATGGCGGGATGATCCAGATCGAGGAGGATGCGGGCCTCCCGGAGGAACCGCTGGCGATGCTGGGGATCGGCGCCCAGCTCCTTCCGTATGACCTTGACGGCAAAGAGGCGATCCCTGAGGACATGGCGGGCCTTGAATACCTCTCCCATACCCCCCTTGCCTAGGGAGTCTATAAACTCATATTCGCGAATGCGGTCAGGCATGATTGCTCAAAAATATGAAGGTCAATTCTTTCATTACTGCCTTCGTATCAATCATAACGCACTAAAATCAAGGAGATATTGTCCCGGCCGCCCCGGGCGTTGGCAGCGGCGACGAGGCACTCCGCCAGGTTGCCCAGATTATCCGGCTGCGGAAGCCGCGGCAAAGTGACTACTTCATTTTCACTATTTTCCCCACCCGTGGATAACGGTTTGTCATGACAGTTCAGGATGGATTCAATTTCAATATCCGGCAGCATGTCCGTCAGACCGTCGGTGCAGATAAGGAGCAAGTCCCCGTGCTGAAGAGCGAGGGTAGTAAAATCCGGCGAGGGTTCTTCTTCCGTTCCCAGTGCTTGCGTAAGAATGTGCCATTGACGGGGAGGCACCCTGTCCCGTGGTATGTCTTGAGTTGTAACAAGATATTCGCCTACCGTGTGGTCGCAGGTAAGCTGCCGGAGATTAGCATGAGGATTCTCCCTTAAATTATTCCTGAGATCATTCGGGGTACTTTCCCGCAGGTTCTCTCCGTGATTCTCCTGAAGATTCTCCCGGAACAGGTACGCCCGGCTGTCGCCGGAGTGGCAAATATGCGCGCAGCCATCCCGGATGATCATTACCAACAGGGTCGTCCCCATGCCGGAAAGGGCAGGGCCAGTCGCGGCCTTTTGTCGGATAGCCTGGTGGGTTGCAAGTAAAGCCTCCGCGAGGATTCGCTTCAGGATTTCTTCCTCGGCAGCGTAGATTACCTGCCCGCTGTCCGTCCTGCGTACATCAAGAAGACGTTCTTTCAGGATGTCGTGCACCGTCTGCACGGCCAGGGCGCTGGCAACCTCCCCGGCGTTGTGACCCCCCATGCCGTCTGCGATGATAAATATCCCGTTCTCGTCATCGACAAGGAGACTGTCCTCATTGTTCCGGCGGTTCAGTCCCAGGTCTGTCTTTCCAGCGGCCTTCAGGCGCATGTTCGTCATGCTTTCGCTTTCCTCATTTTCGGGCGGCGAGCAGGGTGCCGCCCTGCACCCAAAAGAAAACAATGTATTCCCGCTTCGTCGTTTTGCTGAAAATGACATCAGAAAAAATGTTGTGTCCCCGTTATTATGGATTATATTGATACTTATTGCTGATTTGTTCTCGTATTCCCAACGAAATCAAATCTTTCTCATGCAAATCCCAGATACGTCCTTCGAATTGGTCAGGGTCGCCCAAAGATGAACAGCAACCTCTATCAAGGACGCATTCCCAGGGCGCAAAGGTGTCATGGAAATGAAGGCAATAAGAGATTAATTCATCTGACGCATACACACAGCGGATGAAGGCCCACCAATCACGAAATTTATGCCAGAATATTTCGTACTTTACACGATCGAGGGGAATTAATGGTCCCCGTCGGCTTCGGTCGTACATGATGACATCATATCGACTCTGGAAACTGCATATGGACAGCTTTTCAAAGGTTTCTTTTGCAATATCCTTTGGAAGCAAAAAGAAATCTATCCGCAGCGGTAGCCTTTGCAATTCAATAACATCTGTCCGCAAGTTTTTCGTGGTTTCATTCTGATCTATACGAAGAGGAGCAGATAAACTGAATATTGGGAAGAGGAATATCCTTTCCTGCGTAATGACATTGTCCAACTCCATCAAAACAATTCTGCGAGAATCTTGCTTAAGATTAATTTTGGGTTTTTTCCCGTCTTTCAAGAAGTTCCCGTGCCAGGAGGTGTTGTTGATTGGGATTTCTCCTTTATAAAGTTTTTCACCATCTGGCCGCTGCGCAATAATTTGTTCGAAGGGATGTCCTGATTTTGAATCGACGAAGACATCTACTTCTCCAATTTCAGCGTTTTTCGATGGTGCAACTCGTACTTTGCACAAAACCTTGTTGCCAACCCTGCAGATAGACAAAGAATCTTTTCGTGACATATTGTTACCGTTTTCATTTAAGTACGTGCGATTCATACTCTGAGCAACTTCAAAACTAAGAAGCGGCTGTACCGTGTGGCCCACATGGATTGTCGCACATTAAAAGCAAAGTTCATCGTCCCTTCATCGGTTCCTTTACTGGTTCCGGACTGAACCTTTTTTCCCACAAATTTACACCTTACGGTTCTTTCTTGCTAGGTCCAATGAGGAGGACATCCCACTGTGGCCCGTCCCCTTTCTTTCTTTCTGATATCTTTCCGGCTGAATCTACTTCATAAAACATGATCCCTTTTTCATGATAGGCCTTAATCGAAAGGGTCTCTGATGTTCCAGAAACCCCCATTTCAACCCCCTGGGTTGGTTTATAACCGTACTCTTCTATCATCGTGGGAGATGTGATTTTAGCAAGCGGTGTATCATAAAATAGTGCCTGACTGGCAACATATGCATTTTTGACAGCTGATAATGCTGCTTGATCGGGTTGGGCATTTCTATAACTGTTATAGGCGATTACAAAGATGAAAAATATGATCACAAATATCACCCAAGTTCCAATTTTTGCTCCCAGTGCCAAGCCATGGCGCTGCACCGCCTGCATCTTGTCCTGGATTTCCGGGGTGGGCTTATTTGCGGCTCCTGCCCCACTTTGGGTCTTACTTCCCACATCCCCGAATTTCGGGAGATTTATGACGAGGGTTTGATCGCTGTTATCGTCTTCCTCCCGCCTGCTCGCCGGGGTTGCCTGGGGCTGCAATGGTTCCTGAAGTCGTTTCAGCAATTCCGTTGCATCTTTCGGCCTGCGGGCCGGGTCCGGTTCAAGGGCGGCCATGATGGCGGCGGACAGACCCGCCGGCAAATCAGGGCAGAGGCGTGCCGGGTGCGTGAGCTCAGTCCCGAGGAGATGGACCTTCGTCAGGCGGGTGAGGGCATCGAGAGAAGACAGGTCTTCTTGGAGGACATAGGGGAGCTTTCCGGTGAAAAGGCGGTAGGCGAGGACGCCCAGGGCATAGACGTCCCCTTCGGGGCCGACATCACGGATGTTTATCTCCCCCTTCAAAACCTCCGGGGGCATATAGGCGGGGGTGCCGATCATCTGCCCGGTGGCGGTGACATCCTCCATCTCCAGGGCGAGCTGTTTGGCCAGGCCGAAGTCCAGGACCTTCACGGCGTCGTTCTTCAGGATGAAGATGTTGGAGGGTTTGATGTCCCGGTGGAGAATCCCCTGCCCGAGCTGATGGGCAAAGGCCACGGCCTCCACCACCTGGAGAAAGATCCCCCGATCCCGCTGCCACGAGGGAGGTAGGCGCTTCATCCGCGCCCCCAGGGTTTCTCCTTCGAGGAGTTCCATGACGAGATAGAGCTGCTCGTTTTCCTCGAAGACGGTTTCACAGTTGACGATGAAGGGAGAGGCGTTGAGCCGCCGGAGGATGAGGGCCTCACGGAGGAAGCGGGCCCGGAGTTCCGCATCGGCGAGAAGTTCCCGGCGGATCACTTTGACAGCGCAAAAGGAATCGAGAAGGACATGGCGGGCCCGGTAGATCTGGCCCATGCCGCCCTTGCCCAGGGGCACCAAGAGCTCATATTCACGGACGCGTTCAGGCATGATCTTCCTAAAAGATATTTTCTAACTATTCAGCCTTCCCCCGCCTCTTTCAAAAGCCAGGCTTTCAATTTTTCATTCATCCAGAAGCCAGTTTTCGCTAACTTGATTAACAAATCACCGAATGATGAAATTTTCCCTTCATGTTTTGCCTGCAAGAGAATACCAAGGGTTCCCGTTACTGGAATATCATAAATTCGTGCCTTTTCGCGTGCTTCCGCATCGTCAATGAGCAATAGCTCGGCGTTGATCTCCAAGGCAAGCACGATCGCCTCAGCTTCTCCATCATCAATTTCATAGCGTAACATCTTGACAAGATTTCCATCCTGAGGCTTGCGAATCTTCATCCATTGAGTTGCTTTTTTGATTATCTCAACCTCTGGCCTCCCCTTGCCTTCAACAATGCACTCCCCATATACGGCGGGCGGGATAAATAAATCTTCCGATAAATCACGCAGCAGATCAAGTTTGCCGATCTTGGCAAGGTGGATGATGGGTGACGAATTACTTACTGTTTTTAGCATATTTGATGTCTTCTTTGGCCTCGTCCACATGATAGTGGCGAGCAATCTCTCGTTCTGCCAAGCCTTCCATGAATTCCCACTTCGTCATCTTGCCGAAACGTCTTGCCGTACCGAAAGACGCCATGCCTCTGGCATACAATGCAAAGGCCAGTTCTTGCGTCAATGCTGCCTTGATACGGCTGCGGGGCACTTTAACCACATCTAAAACTTCATTGGGGATTGTTAATGACAGGGGCATATCTTACCTCCTAATCCAATTATATGATTAAATAAAATAATCCTTTCAGGTTGTCAACAAAGTTACTTCGGTTTTATCAGCTATTCTCCGATATTCTGGTCTGAAGGGGTTTTCCCGGAAGCCCCGGTTGAACAATTTGCTGGCCTCGGTTTTGTTCTTCTGCGCCGCGTAGGAGGCCCCGAGGATCTTCATAGCGTCGGCACAATATCGCCAGGTGTCAAGAAAATAATCAAAGAAAGAACCTATTTGGCAGAACGTACGGGGAGAGCCCGGTAGCTGCCGTCGTATGACTGGCGAGTCCAATACCGTATGCCATAACTAAAACCGAAATTGGCGGCATCGGGACCGCGGTTCTCCGAGCCCCATACCCAATAGATTATATTCATTTTCTCGTTGCATGCGCCACTTTCATACAATTCAGCCAGTTCATCCTGAGTCGGCATCCGCCAGTCCCCGTGCCCACCACCGCTATAATTTTCACAATAGCTCTTGGCGTTCCGCCAGTTAATATTCTTACCGTTGTCCTTTGCCGCCCACATCAGGTTTGTCTTTGTGTCGAGTATAGTCCCATTGTTATGAGCGATGAAACGACCTACTGGAGATGCCGGAGATTTTCCTGATGTCGAGTATCCCAGAGCTTGTTTTTTCGCCCCTTCAGTCCCCCTTTGCGCCTTGATTCCCACATCCCCGAATTTCGGGAGATTTATGACGAGGGTTTGATCGCTGTTATCGTCTTCCTCCCGCCTGCTCGCCGGGGTTGCCTGGGGCTGCAATGGTTCCTGAAGTCGTTTCAGCAATTCCGTTGCATCTTTCGGCCTGCGGGCCGGGTCCGGTTCAAGGGCGGCCATGATGGCGGCGGACAGACCCGCCGGCAAATCAGGGCAGAGGCGTGCCGGGTGCGTGAGCTCAGTCCCGAGGAGATGGACCTTCGTCAGGCGGGTGAGGGCATCGAGAGAAGACAGGTCTTCTTGGAGGACATAGGGGAGCTTTCCGGTGAAAAGGCGGTAGGCGAGGACGCCCAGGGCATAGACGTCCCCTTCGGGGCCGACATCACGGATGTTTATCTCCCCCTTCAAAACCTCCGGGGGCATATAGGCGGGGGTGCCGATCATCTGCCCGGTGGCGGTGACATCCTCCATCTCCAGGGCGAGCTGTTTGGCCAGGCCGAAGTCCAGGACCTTCACGGCGTCGTTCTTCAGGATGAAGATGTTGGAGGGTTTGATGTCCCGGTGGAGAATCCCCTGCCCGAGCTGATGGGCAAAGGCCACGGCCTCCACCACCTGGAGAAAGATCCCCCGATCCCGCTGCCACGAGGGAGGTAGGCGCTTCATCCGCGCCCCCAGGGTTTCTCCTTCGAGGAGTTCCATGACGAGATAGAGCTGCTCGTTTTCCTCGAAGACGGTTTCACAGTTGACGATGAAGGGGGAGGCGTTGAGCCGCCGGAGGATGAGGGCCTCCCGGAGGAAGCGGGCCCGGAGTTCCGCATCGGTCAGGAGTTCCCGGCGGATTACCTTGACGGCGCAGGGGGAATCGAGGAGGACATGGCGGGCACGGTAAATCTGGCCCATGCCACCCTTGCCCAGTGGTTCCAAGAGCTCATATTCACGGACGCGTTCAGGCATGTTTCTCCTTTTTATATGACCCCCCCCAGCCCCCCTTTGACAAAGGGGGGTTTAGGGCAACCATTAACTTTCCGCTGCACCGGCACGGCGAATTTCCACCTCGGCGCGCTGCAACTGGTCCATAAGGCCCTGGAGCTTATAGGACGGCGGGCCGTCGTTTCGGGAGCGGGCCTTTTTCGTTGTGGCGGCGTAGATCCGCCATTCCTTGTCAATCTCCGCCTTCCAGCCGCCGACCCCTTCCCGGATGCGGCGGGCCATGATCTCCACATGGCGTTCCAGGTCTTGGCGTATGTCCTTCCTAAGGCCTCCCTTCAGATCCACCGGGATTTTCTGCTGGAGGCGACGCTGTTCCCGAAGGGCCATGAGGAAGGCCCCAAAGGCGCCGATAATGAAAACTACCGCCCCTATACCCGCAATGAGGGATCGGTCCGCCGCCTTGCCACCCACGACGGCAAAGGCGCCGCCCAGAGAAAGGATGCTGAAGGCGATGCCCCGTGCTTGAGAAAAAGAGCGCAGGAAAAGTCCGCCCAGGCCGGTCAGGGGGACCTGTTTCTCCATCGGCAGATTAAGGGTGGGGGCGGCCACGCGGGGGACCTCGGGGAGACGTTGTTCCGGCAGCTTCAGATGGTGGACGTCCATACCCATGCTACTAATGGCCTTTTCCGTGTCTTTCCGGATGCGCTCGCCGATACCGGCGAAGAACTGCTCCGTCCACCGCTGATGCACCGCTTCCACATAAGATCGCAGGGATTCCCCCCAGGCGGGGGCAAACCCCACGGCGACCGCACCGGGAAGCGTCCGAACATCAAAGGTGATATGCTCCAGTTGGGCGAGGATTTCCTCCCTAATCTGCTCGGTCTGGCCGGGGAGGCGCTTGTCCAGACCGTAGCGGACGGCCCCTTCCGTGATCTGGGAAATGAGGGCGAGGGTCTCGCCAAGTTCCTCCGGCGAGGGGCCGACGCCCCGCCCGGTCTGCACGCTCAGGGCATCTATCGTCTCTCGGATCAGCTTCAGGGCGTGATCATGGAAGACCGCCCAGCCATCCTCATCGGAGAAACGGATGCGGGAACGCTGCCCGTCCAGATCCTGCCAGGCCGCCGCCAGGGTTCCCGGCAGGCTGGATTCAACCTTCAAAAGACTGATGAGGGTGCTGACCGCGGGGAGAGGTCCCCGGAAAGGCATGACATTTTCCTTCATACGATGGCCGTATCCTCTTCGTCGTCGGCATTCAGGATGACCGACCCTCCAGCGGGCGCAGTGGATGATGTCAGAGTGGCTCGGGCCTCGCTGGCGGCGGCGCGGACCTCTTCCACGCCCTCCACCTTCCGGGAATCAAGATCGGCGCTGGCGGCGCTGGCAGCGTCTTTTAACTCGGAGCGGCATTGACCAGCCGCTTCCTGAATCTGGGATTCCAGATCGGCGGCAGCCGCCTGAAGACGTTCCTCAAGGGCCTGGGCCAGGGAGGTCAGGCCCTGCTCCTGATGGGCGTAGATCTGGCGGAACTGCTCTTCCAGGGTTTCCGCGAGGGACCGGAATTGTTCCCTCAGTTCCTCGCCCGCATCGGCGATGGCCTGGGCAGCTTCCTCCCTTGAAGAGTCGAGGCGGCTGACGGCCCCTTTTAGTGCCGCTTGGAGCTTCTGCTCCGCCGCGCCGACGGCGGCGGAAATTGTACCAACCCCTTCCACGGCGGCCTGCTGGATGCTGACGGCGGTCCCGGCGATCCCCGCGACGGCGACCCCGGCCACCCCGGCAGCGGCAGCACCTGCCGTCCCGATAACGCCTGATTTTTTGGTTTTCTCTTCACTCATGGTTATCGCTCCTGCTCCGTAAAATTACCCCATCCCCCTCCTAACCTCCCCCTTGAAGGGGGAGGAATTTAAACACACCACCCTTCAAGGGAGAGCAATATAGACAGCTCCCCTTTGATTGGGGATGACAATATGTATTTTTACCTAAAAATGTACCTATAAATAATTGAATGCATTGATCATAACATTTCCCTCCCCTTCAAGGGGGAGGGTTAGGGTGGGGATGGGTCTGGCATTTTCATCCCCCTTTGTGACGGAATACCGTCATGAACGTTTCACTACTTTACCTTTCCCAGCTCCCGGATCAGCGTATTGCCGGCGAAGCCCGCCAGCCGCCGGGGCGCGGGGTAGGATATGACTTGACCGCTCAGGGAGGCCTTCACGTCAAAGACGATCCGGCCGCTTTCCATGTCCAGTCCCCGGATGTGGACAGACTGGCTCTGTAAGGATTTGGGCTTGCCGATAACCAGGTTGCCGGACCCATCTTTCCGGGTCTCCGGGAATTCTCCCTGAACTTCATAGATACCCACGATCAGGGTCTTCGCCCCGAGGAATTTTCCTAAGGAAGGGGCATTCTTCCCTTCGACAAGACCGGAGACAGAAAATTTATGTTCCGTCAGGAGGCGGCTGATTTCTTTGTGGTTTCGCTCCACGAGGGGAATGTTGGCAGAAATAAGGGGGCGGGTGAAAGACCCCGTGACGTCCTGATTATCGGGAAAGGTTATCAGCTCGGGGGCGTTGCCGGAGGACGTTTCTTTGGGCCGGGTGCGGATTTCGAAGGCGGCCACCGCCACGGCCCCCAGGTCGGCTGTCTTGAGGCCCGGCACGATCCCCTTTTCCAGGTTGATGCAGGCCGCCCGGATCACCGTCCGCCCCACCTGATCCTTCCCGACGCAGGCGCCTTTTTCCTCGGCGGATATCCCGGAAACGGAAACGAAGAAAAAGACGACTAACCAGAAAATGATGATAGCAGTTACAAACAAAGGTGTTTTTCTATATATACGCATCACAGCCCCCTAACCCTATCCGAATATCGTTCCAAAACTGCAAAAGTACCGCTCCCACACTGGAACTCGTGAAAGATCATGGGGAGCATGGATCTCCCCGATAATAATAAATTGCCGTATCCCTATAGCTTAATATGACTATTTTTTCCAACCAAATTCAGCATCTCCTCTCAGGCTGCGCTTTCAATGGCTACGGGCGACGCAGATACGCTTGCCGCGAACAGCGATGGCACGGCGGCAGACGCCTTCGATGCGGACGGGGCATCTGTTTTACCAGGCATGAGAGGTGATTACACCTCAGCTAAGCCGGATTGTCTCCGCAGCGGAACTGCTCAAGATGCAAGCTTGCCATTTCCCTCTTCCTTGTCCCGGGAGAGACTTTCTCCCATTACCTCCCGCCAGTACGAATCGTTCCTCATCTGGGCGAGCTTCCTCTGCAACTGCCGCACCGTAATGCCCAGGATATCAGCGGTCTGCCGCCGGTCGCCGCCGGTGTTCATAAGCACGTAGGCGACCTGGGTCTCGTCGTTTTCCTTGAGGCTGCATAAGCGTCTGCCGAACAGGGACTGGCGCGTAGGCTGTTTCCCCAAATGATGGGGCAGGATCATCCCTCCCTCACAGAGGAGCACGGCATTTTCTACGACCTGCGCCAGCTCCCGGACATTGCCCCGGTATTCCCGGCGGATCAGGACGTCCATGGCCTCGGGACTGAAGCCGCCGATCTCTTTGCTATGCCGCCCATTTGCCTCCTGGAGAAAATGGACTGACAGCAGGGCAATGTCTCCTTCCCTTTCGCGCAGCGGCGGGATATGTATATGAGCGGATTTTAGGCGATAGAGGAGATCCAGCCGGAATTGGCCATCTTGACAGGCCTTGTCCAAGTCCATATTGGTGGCGGAAATAACCCTTACATCGACCTTTATGGTCTTGGCCCCGCCCAGGGGAACAAAGGATTTTTCCTCGAGGACCCGGAGGAGCTTTGCCTGAAGACCGGGAGGCAACTCGCCGATCTCATCAAGAAACAGCGTTCCGCCATTGGCCTGCTCAAAGAAACCGCGATAACTTCCCTCGGCCCCGGTGAAGGCCCCCCGGACATGGCCGAAGAACTGGGTTTCGAACATGGTGGTCGGAATGGCGCAGACGTTGACGGCAATAAAAGGCCCCCCGGGAGCAGGGCCGGCCTGATGTATCCCCCGGGCCATTAATTCCTTTCCCGTTCCGGACTCGCCGGTAATCAGGACGGGATTGCCGCTCCGGGCCATAACGTGGGTATAAGCAAGAAGAGATTTCATCAGCGGGCACTGGGTAATGATTCCGGCAAAGGCGGCAGGAATATCGCCAGCCTCCTCACGCCGGGCTGCAGATAATCCCTTGAGCAGACCTTTACGTTCGTACGCCCGCTCAATGGTAAGAAAGAGCAACTCGTTATCCACGGGTTTGATCAGATAATCGTAAGCCCCCAGGCGAATGGATCTGACCGTCATGGGAATATCATCCATAGCCGTCAGGATGATAAATTCCGTATAGGGTTTGAAGGACTTGGTGGACTCCAGGACCTGCATGCCGTCAACTTCGGGCATCAGCAGATCGAGGAGGACGATATCGTAATCACGCTCCCGGATTTTCCGGATGGCCTCCTGACCGTTGTCGCAGATATCCACATCGCGAATGCCCCGCCATTTCAAAAGGCGCCGCACCGATGAGAGGGATATCTCTTCGTCATCCACGATCAGTATCTTCATATACGCTGTCTCCCCGTTTCCTGGATCATCTTTTGCAATTTCTCCATATCGAAAGGTTTCTGAATCGTAAAGGACGGGATGCCGTTTGCTTCCAAATTTTCTTGCTGTCTTTTCCCGTCCGGTCCGTATAAAACTGTATAAAGGAGAGGAAAACGTTTTTTAATGCCCCTAATTAGCTGCCGGCCGTTTAAATCTTTAAGATCCCCGGCGCACATTACCCAATCCACTTCCGGGTAACCATCAAGATATTCGATTATCCTTTCTCCATCCTCCGGCGATTTGACCAGCCAGGTTGCCGCTTCCAGAAAATTAGCTTGAATGTCCTTGAGAAAATCCGCGTCGGCATCGACAAAAAGCAGGCGTGGATTCATTCGCGGCAAGCTGAGCCCCTCTATGGGCAGATAGACGGTAAAGCGGCTCCCCACCTTGGGCTGGGAAAGGACACTGATCGTCCCGCCATGCTCCCGTATCAGGCCGTAGGATATGGACAGCCCCAGCCCCGTTCCTCCGGAATCACGGCGGGTTGTGAAAAAAGGATCAAATATATGGTCCATGGTCTCCCTGGCCATACCCTTCCCGTTATCTTCAATCATGACAACCACCGCGTTGAGACGGGGGATATGACGGGCGGTAATGATGATTTTCCCCTTTTTCCCCGGCGATATGGATTGGTGGGCGTTGATGAGAAGATTGGTCATTACTTGTTCTAATTTTTGGAAATGTCCCTGCACCGGGGGAAGGCCCGGTTCGATATTCTGTTCAATGAGAGATACGGTTTTGCGCACTTGGGCGCTGACAATCACCAGGACGCCCTGAATGACATCGGCTACCTGGACCGATTTCTTTTCAGCCAGGTCATCGCTCCGGGAAAATTCCTTCAGCCCCGTAATGACTCTGTTGATCCTGCCGGTGGCCATCTTGAAGGCATGAATGATCTCCCGCATATTCTGAACTATCTCTGCCCGGGTGACTCCCCGCTGCTCGCATAATGTCGCCGCTGCATCGTGATCGATGAACACCGGCTCCAGGGTATCCCAGATCTCCTCCAGGAGGGGAATGTTGTAGGATATAAAGCTTACGGGATTGTTGATCTCATGGGCGACGCCCGCTACCACTTCCCCGAGGGCCGTGAGTTTGTGGGTCTGAATTATCTGCTGCAGACGCAATTCATTTTCCTGGCGAATCCGTTTTTCCTCCGTCACGTCCTGCCAGACGCCGACGAAATAAGGGGCCGGGGCGTCCGGCATCCGGACCAGGCGCCAGAAATCGGAGAACCATCTATAAGTTTGATCGGCGGCGCGGAAACGGTACTCGCAATGGTATGTACCTTCGCCGCAGGCGTTCCTCAATTCCTTGAGGACCCGGGAACGGTCGTCGGGATGAAGCTGGTTCTGCCAGAAAGCAGGTTGTCCCGTAAAGTCCGCCGGCATGTAACCGGTTATTTCCCCAACGGAATTGCTGACGAAGGTCATTTCATGCTTTCCTGAGGTGTTGCGGGTATAAGAAACGATGGGAAGCGACTCCAGCAGGAGAGACAAGTGATCCGTGGTGCGCTGCAGGATCTCATTGGTTACGGCTAACTCCGCGGTCCTTTCCCGGACCCGCATCTCAAGCTCTTCATGGGCCTTCAGCAGGTCCGCTTCCGCCACTTTTTTTTCAGTGATATCTTCCAGGGTCTCGACCGCCCCCAGGACGGGACCCTGGGGATCCCTGAGGAGCGCCGCGGTAAATCGCAACCAGCGCCCACTCTCGCCTAACTCGGGGAAAAAATCCGTTGCTTCGTAGGCATCCTCGATGAGGGGGGACTTGAGGTATTTTCTCCCATACCACTGGGGTATGTCCGCGACCGCCCCTTCCACGAGCAGATCGGCCAGGCATGGTCTTTGTTTGCTGTAGAATGCCCGCCATTGCTGACTGGTGCCGATCACTTCTTCCGCCCTGATCTTGCTTAGCTCTTCAAGGGCCCGGTTCCAGTAAATGAGCCTATGTTCCCGATCGATGACAAAGGCGGGGATTGGGGAACCGCCGATGCATCCCATCAGCAGATCGAGTTCCTCTCTGCCCAGGGCGCCGGTGAAGCCGCGATGATTCGGTGGGATTCCCTTCATGGATAATAAAGTGGCTTTTCTCTCAAAAAATTGTTAGAGTGCTTCCGTGTTTAAGTGATCTAAATAAACAATTAATCACATGGCCATGATAAAATAGGGAGGAACGACCTATGGAACTCGGCGATATTGTCATTGTGGATCATCCCCGGCACCCGTTTTACGGTCGGACGGGAAAGATAATCGGCCGCCGGGGCGAACACGCGGCAGGCGATCCCTGGTTCCTTATTTACGTGCCTACCCACATGCGCAGTTTTCTCGTTCCCCAATCGATGCTGTGCCTCGAAAAAGATGTGGCCGTGGCCGTCGAAGTCTTCAGTGACCGCCTCCAATAGGGCATTGTCCATGATAACGGTTTTCTCCATTCCCACCGGCAAGGTGGATATACCGGCTACCAAATAACAGGAAAATAATCAATCACAATTTAACCTGTGATTACAAAAAGTTAAAGAATTTTTGATGATCATCTCACATGTAGTTCATTGCAGGGCAAAACGGATGGGGATGTCAACCCACATGGCTACGGGAAGTCCCCTTTTCTTTCCCGGTTCAAACGACCACTGTTTCATCGTATCCAAAGCGGATTGATCGAGGAGGGCGTATCCGGAGGAGGATTTGACCCTTGTCCGGCCCACACGCCCGTCGGACAGGACCTCCACGGACAGGAGCACCGTGCCCTCATAGCCGTGCGTTTGCGCCAGGCGCGGATAGGCAGGACGGCCATTATCCCGGTAGCGGGGAGTTGCGAGGGATATGTCTCCCGTTGAAGTTATCTTTCCAATGCCGCCATGTCCGTCCTTCCGCGCCGTTGTGGTAGAATAACCTTGCCTGCCCGGGGCAGCAATGGAAAACCCTCTCGTCAATGCTGATTCTCCGGCTCGCATATCCTGCGAAGATAAGGCGCTTCCTGTCTTCTCGGTCGCGGCTCCTCTCATGTTAATCTCTTGATTGTTATGAGGAATTGCGGATAATGTCACCTCTTTTCTTGCCATCGGAGGCGCCTCCTTTTTGGAAGCCCCTTCTTTCACGACCAAAGGACGGTGCTTGTCAGGTACTTTAGCGTCGCCACCTTGTGAAAGGGATACGAGATCGACCTTGAGACAGGGATCGAATCCTTTTACCATCCGGGGAGGCGCGGGACCACTCAGACCGGTAAGGAGAAGGAGGGCTACAATTCCATGAACCCCCACAGACCAGACGATCCCCGCGAAAACACTACTTCTCCCGTACTTTTCACCACCCAGGGACAACTCAAAATTCAAAGGTCAAACCTCCCTTGTATGATCTTTCCGGCATTGGGTAATAGGTATTGACGCCGCCCCAGGAGACATTGTCCGACCCGAAACCGGCGTATTTTTCATTGCCGATGTTCTCGACGCCGATAAATGCCCGGAAGGTAAACGGCCGCTTCCGTATGTCCAGCTTCCGGTTGTAGAAAAGGAAAAGATTATAGAGGATGTAGGAAGAGAGTTTTTCGGCGTCATTGTCATAGTCTCCCGACAGGTAGCAGTCGCCTACATAACGGACCTCCGGGCGGAGGGTGAAACTGTAAGGCAGCAAAATGTCGGCGCCGGCCCCCATGATCCGGTTGGGTACGAGGGGAAGTTCGTTCTTGTTGTACTGCCCGTCCTCAAAGGTCGCCTGATGGTAGGTGTATTGCCCGGTGAGGGTGACATATCCCTTGATGTTCCAAGATATAGCCCCTTCCGCTCCCTGATGGCGGGTGCGATCCAGGTTTTCGTTTCTTTTTGTGGAATCGTTCCAGGCGATTTCGTCTTCCATGTCGATCCGGAACAGGGACAGGCTTATTTTCAGGGAGTCATGGGGATAGAGCAGCGTTCCCAGCTCCATACTCTGCCCCCGTTCCTTGTCCAGATTGGTGTAAAAGCCGCCGCCCCAGCCGTTGAAACTGGCTTGTTCATCGAGAAAGGGGATGCGGTAGATCCGTGAATATTTCCCGTAGAAATTTGACTTCTTGCCGATCAGAAGGGTGGCGGCCCCTTCATAGGCCTCGGCGGGCTGGCGTTTTTCCTGATTGTAGAAGCTGTTAGCGGCGTTTTGGGAATCAGTGTAATCACCGCCGAGGATAGTCCCGCCGGTCCGGTATCCGGCAGCAAGGATCAGGTTTTTCCAGGGCATGAACTCGTCCCGAACGTAGTATTCCACGGTCTCCCGCCGCAACTCGGCCCAGCCGGTCTTGACGGTGCGTTCCTTGTTGTCCCAGGTGTTTTTCACGTATGGCTCATTGTAGTAGTCCACCCCGGCGACAAGCTTGTTCTGGAAACCGAAGAGATGACCGTCAAGGACGTATTTGGGGTTAAAGGCATAGGAATCCATATCCGTATTTGTGAATTGATTAGTATTCCATGAGGGCATATTGTAGGCGAAGGAATTTTTCCCATAGGAAAAGAAAAGATCCAACTGCCCCAGTAGCTCGTGGGTGGCCTGGACGCCCAGATTTAGCCTGCCTGTCCTGTCCATGCCGTCGTCATTGTCCGCGGCGTTGCTCCAGTTCTGGGGCGTTGCCGGTTGGTATTGCCGCCGGTCGGAGGTCATCTGAGCCTGCGTCAAGGCGCCGGGAAGGTCATAGTTGGTGTGATTGCCGGCAAATCCTAAAGACAACTGGAAATAGTCGCTCAGGTCATAGCCGAGATCGATGCTCCCTGATTGGGAGGCGAGTTTGGAACGTTCCCGGTAGCCCCAGGAAAAATAGTTCTCCCCGTTGGCGGCGTAGGCCAGCTTGTCCTGCTTCCCCGCAATCCCGATTCTTTCGTTGATCAGGCCGTAGCTTCCCGCCGTGGCTGTGGCGGTGACGGCCGGTTTTCCCTTGCCCTTTTTCGTGATGATATTGATCACGCCGCCGATGGCATTGTCCCCGTACAGAACAACATTGGCGCCCCGGACCACTTCGATCCGTTCGATATTGCCCAGGGGGATCTGAAACCAGTTGGCAGAATGCATATCGGGGCGATTCAGGCGCCGGCCGTCAAGAAGGATCAGCGTCTTCCCGAAAGGGTTTTCTCCCCCGAAGCCCCGCAGGTCGATCATGGCCTCCGGGGAGTTGCCGCTGTAGGAGCGGACTTGCACCCCTTCCAGCTTATCCAGGACATCGACAACCGAGGTCGCCCCGGATTGTTTGATATCCTCGGCCGTGATCACCGATACGCTGGCGGGGACCCTTCTAACCTCTTCCCGGTCCCTGGTCGCGGTGACCACAACTTCTTCCATACGCACCGGCTCCGCCGGAGAACTGGTCTGGGCAAAAACAGGGGCGTTCTTAAATATCGATGGGAACAGACAAATTATCAAACAAAACCGGAAAACCCAAACATTTCGCACTTTTCCTCCTTTTCCCCCACGGGATCAAGATTATAATATTTTCTCGTCAGACAAGTTTCCTGGCTGGTGGCTGTTACCTAATCACCGCACCTTCCCGGCTTCCTTTATCGAAACCAGTGGTCTGCTGCGGTTTTCGTTCCACTTACAGTTGCGGGGCAGCGCCGGTCTTGCACCGGTTTCCTTTTCTGACGGAATACTGCCACTTCAATTACTTCCTTATTTCAAATCCTTTCTTGAAACCCCATACCCTCCCATCTTTAATGTATGCGCAAAAAGTTGTCATTCCCGCGCAGGCGGGAATCCAGGCGATCAGTAAACATCTTAAAAACCCTGGATTCCCGTTTTCACGGGAACGACAGCGGGGAGGGGGACAGATTTCAAATCTGTCCCCCATTATTCCTTCATCCGGGGCATAATGACGGGTCGCCCCGTCAGTTCATGGTTGCCCGACACCACGGGCAGTCCGTAAACCGCTTCGATGTTATCCGCCGTCATTACCTCGGTGGGCGACCCTTCGGCATGGATTGTCCCCCCGTCGAGAAGAATGATCCGGTCGCAGTACAGGGAAGCCAGATTGATGTCGTGGGTGACGGCCAGTACCGTAAGTCCTTCTTCTTTAATGAGCGATTTCAGCAGATTCATGATTTCCACCTGGTGACGGATATCCAGAAAAGCTGTCGGTTCATCGAGGAGCATAAGGCGGGGTTCCTGCGCCAAGGCCCGGGCAATCAGGACCCGCTGCCGTTCCCCCCCGCTGAGCTGATCAAGGGACCGGTCGGCAAAGCCCAGGGTCTCGGTCTGGGCCATAACCCGCTCAACTGTTTCATAATCTCTTTTCCCTTCAAATGCCCAAGGGTCCAGATGGGGAGATCTGCCCATAAGGACGATCTCCCTGGCGGTAAAGGCAAATATTCCCCCATGGTCCTGAGGAACTACGGCCACCCGCCTGGCGATTTCTCTCCTGCTCATCGTCCGGATGTTCCGGCCGGCCATGGTTGCCCTTCCTTCCTGGGGCGTCAGCATTCCATCCATGATCCTCAGGAGGGTGGATTTTCCCGATCCATTCGGTCCGAGAATGCCGACAAAAGAACCCTTTTCAACGTTAAAGGACACATGCATCAAGACCCAGGGAGCATGGTAACGGAAGCTCACATTTTCGCTTTGGAGGATCGTCATGACGACAACCTGCGGCGCAGCAAGACCAGAAAATAGGGGGCGCCGCAGAGGGCGGTAATGACCCCGACAGGCAATTCGGCCGGTGAGACGAGGCAACGGGCCATAGTGTCCGCGCAAACAAGAAACGCGCCGCCGAATAAAAAGGCGGCCGGCAGCAGGATCCGATGATCGGGACCGACGATCAGTCTCAAGATATGGGGGATGATCAGACCGACAAAACCGATCGTGCCGCTGGCGGCTACCGCCGCTGCCGTGACCAGGGATGCCGCCGTCAGCAAGATGATTTTTGTTTTCCTGACGGGAATTCCTAATTGCAGGGCCGTTTCTTCGCCCGTCGCCAGGATGTTCAGGGACCGGCCGTATCTGTAAATGAAGGCCATACCGGTGAAGAGAAAAAATCCCGTGTACATGATCGCCTGGTCGTCAGCCAGGCTCAGATCGCCCATGGTCCAGTATATCGCCCGCTGGAGTTGCAGGTGATCGCTAATGGAAAAGACAAACAGGATAACGGCGGAGAAAAAGGCATTGACCATGACCCCGGTGAGGAGGAGGGTATTGGTTTCCAGGCGCCGTCCCGTTCCGGCAATACCGAAAACAACAAGTACGGCCAGGATGGCGCCGAGAAATGCCATGCCGGGAATGCCCAGGATTAAGACTTCTGCTCCCAAGAGGATTCCCGTGACGGCCCCCACCGCGGAACCAGCGGAAATTCCGAGGATGTAAGGGTCCGCCAGGGGATTCCTCAAAAGAGCTTGAAAGACAACGCCCGACATGGAAAGGGCCGCTCCCACCAGACCGGCCAGGATAACCCGGGGCAGGCGGATCGAGAAGAGGATCGATTTTTCCGCCGGGGACAATGCTTTATGGCCATCAGCTCCCAGCGGTAAAAGATCACGGATTACGGTTAGAAAGGTGATGTCTGCGGCGCCGGCAAATAAAGAAACGACGGATACGGTAAAGAAAAGCAGGAAGAGGAGGAGGCAGATTTTAAAAACCCGGCCAAGGGTGACCGGTTGAATAGACCAACTTGATAAAGATGACATCATCGTATTCCGCCCGCGAGGAAAATCAGATGGGCCGGTCTTCCGGCTCCGGGCTACCTACTCGCCGCCTTCCCATCCACGCAATGCGAACAGTGGCTATCTGGCTTTCGTTCCCGTTACGGCTGCGCGGCAGCGGGGGCTTTTCACCCCTCTTCCTCACACCCATCTGGTAATGATAAAAATTTTAGTGGTGAGAAATTACATCAACGGGACTTTTCTTGTCAAGACAAAAAAAAGGCTTCACAAGCCGCTTTGATCGACGGCGGTTTTCATTTCGTTAAGCCCCGCGATGATTCGTGGCCCCAACCGATAGATCGTTTCTTTGATGGTGCAGACCTTGCCGTTCGCTACGGCGTCAAGTCTCTGCAACCGCTTAAGCAACTTCTTTACATCCTCTTCCATACCTTTGCTCTTGCCGATGAAAAGGATCTGCGGTTGTTGACGGAGGACCTCTTCAAGGGAATATCTGGTATAATGAGCAGCGGCGCCGGCAATATTTTTCAGACCCAGCAGGACCATGGCTTCATCCATGGCAGTTTTCGACCCGGCGACGATCAGCGGTTCCGGCTGGATGACAAAAAGGGTCTTTGGTTTATTCAGGGGTGATCTCTTAGCTGTTTCTCTCTTGAAACGGTCAAGCTGGGCCTGCATCGTCCGCGCCTTTTTATCGGCCCGTTTGCCGATGTCAAGAAAGAGACCGAGCTGCCGTATCGCCTCGGGCAGTTCTTCAATGCTCCTCGCCCGGAAGACATATGTCCTGATCCCTATTTTCTTTAGTTTTGCTGCAATTTCCTGGGGATTACCGTCTTCCGTAAGCATGACCAGATCGGGGTGGACTGTTACAATGGCTTCGAGAGAAGGATTGGCAAAACCGCCGATTTTGGGTTTACTCAGCGCTTCCCGGGGATAATCGCAATAGGTTGTAACGGCGACAATCTGTTCGCCAAGGCCCAGATCGAAGAGTATTTCCGTAATATTCGGCGCCAGGGACACGATCCGCTGGGGAGGTGCGGCCTGGGCAGGATAGGAGGTTAAAAGAAAAATCAGGCAGCCAAACAAAAGGATCAAGGAAAATGAATTGAACTTCAACGACTTACGGGAAGAGAGGAATCTTTTGTCCATTCCTCAAAAGAGCCGTCGTATAATTTGACGTTCTTGTACCCGAGCACACGTGTCAAAATGAATGCCCAGGTGGGACAGCATTTACCGGCGTCACAGTACGTGATAATTTCCTTTGACTTGTCTTTGCCTACTGCTGCTACCGCAAGTTTCTCAAGATCCTCTTTCTTTTTGAACGTGCCCAGTTTCGTATATGCTTCTGACGCCGGAAGGTTCACTGCCCCAGGGATATGCCCTGTTTTTTCTACAAATTCTTGCTTCTTAGTCCCGCGGAACAAGTCATGTTCACGAACGTCAACGAAAATCGCTTTCCCTAAGCGGCTGGCCACGTAATCCTTTTCTACATGCAGTCCTTTGCTAAGTATGCCCTTGTAGATGGTCTTCTGCGGCTTCACCGGTTCCGTAGAAAGGGGCCTCCCTTCTCTAACCCACTTTTCCTGTCCTCCATCAAGGATGCTTAGATTTTTGAGACCTGCATACTGAAGGTTGCAGAGAACGCGAGGAGCCATTACCTGGTAAAAACAATAGTTGGTTTTGCAAATAATTACGATTATGGAATCCGGCTTGATCCCTAAATCACCGATGGCATCAAAGAGATCGTCCGTCGGCGGAAATTCCGTATGGCTCCCCTCTGCCGAAATTACCCAGATACCATAATAGGAGCTGACGGCGCCCGGAATATGACCATCCCGATAATCTTCGATTTTCCTGATGTCAATAGTGACAACCCTGGGATTGTTCAGGTTGGCTGCCAGCCATTCTGTGGAAACGATGGGGTCAATATCGTTAGCCAAGACGAGAGAGAAGAACAGTGGTGTCAGGAATAGACTTAGCAATAATGAAAAGAAAAGTTTTTTCATAACTATTTCTCCTTTCCTGGAAGGCGGCTAATTTTCCTGTTTCCTCCATTATAAAGCTTTATTGGTTCGTCGTCAAATTTAAAACACATCAAATCGTTGCAAAAAAAATCAAAAAAGCATTTGACAAACGGAAAGGGAGACCTTATATATACCCCTGGGGGGTATCATATGGACGAGCACAGAAAAAAAGTATTGAACCGGTTGCGCCGGATTGAAGGTCAAATTCGTGGACTTGAGCGGATGGTTGAGAGAGAGGCGCCCTGTGCCGACGTACTTACCCAGCTCTCTGCAGCGACGGCGGCCATGAAGAAGACCGGGATTGTTATCATCCAGGCCAACATTAGCCGCTGTATCAACGAAGCCACCCAGTATCCGGATACAACAATGGATGACTTTCAGAAGGCGCTGTCCCGATACATCGGCATGTCATAAAGGATGGAGATAAGGATCATGAAATGAAATGTGGATAAAGCTCACAAAAAATGAAACCCAACATCAAATTAAAGAGGAGGTTTTTATGAGAAAGATTCAATGGTTAAAAGCGGTCATGGTTATGGCAATCCTGTTGATGCTGCCCTTTGCGGCGCTGGCGAGGGACATCGATCCCATCGTATCCACGGACTGGCTCGAGAAAAATCTGCAAAACCCGCAGGTGGTCATTGTTGATCTGCGCAAGGTAGAGGAGTACAAGGCAGGCCATATTCCAGGGGCGATCAACGCCTTTTACGGAACCTGGGCCATCAAAAAGGGAGATCTGCTCAACGAACTGCCTCCTGTCGATGACCTGATGGACGTCATCGGCGGGGCAGGTATCAATAAGAAATCCTGGGTCATTCTTGTCGGCAAGACGGAAAAGATACCGGACCAGTTCGACATGACCCGGGTGGCCTGGACACTGAAGTACGCCGGGGTGGAAAATGCGGCCATCCTCAATGGCGGGCAGGACCAGTGGGTCAAGGAAAAGAGGCCCTTGTCTCAGGAAATGGTCAAAGCCAAAGCGAAAGCCTATAAAGCCGCTGTGAAGAAGGATCTCTACGTTGACAAAGCCTTTGTACTTGCCAATTTGGGCAAGGCCGCCATTGTGGACACACGGGCGCCGAACTTCTATGCAGGGAAAGAGAAACTCCCCTTCGTGCCGAAAACCGGCCGGATCAAAGGGGCGGTGAATCTGCCGGTGGGGCAGCTTTATACGAAGGAAGGGCTTTATAAGGACAAGGCGGAACTGGCGTCATTAGCCGCGAAGGCAGTTGGCAACGATATGAACAAAGAGTACATCATCTATTGCGACACAGGCAAGACCGCTACCTCCTGGGCCTTTGTAATGACAGAGATGCTGGGCTATAAGGATGTCAGAGTCTATGACGGATCATCAATGGAATGGCTGAAAGACCCGAACGCCCCGACAGAACCGTGATGGATAATCAAGGCGACTGATAGGACAGGACATAAAGAAATAGCCGATACAATGAGGCAAGGGCTGAAGCCCGACGGTCAACCATGTCGGGCTTCAGCACCCCAGTAAGAGAGCGACGGCTTCCACCTGTCCTAAACCGGCGTCCGATATATCCCCACCTTGTGTGCGGCGCCACCTTCGGAAAATCCGAAAGCAAATCTGTATAAATCGTTATCATACCTCCCGAATTCTTACCCCAGGCGTCTGCCGGTCAGGCAGGTTTGTCTTCCGGCGGGGCTGTCAATTGCGACCTTTATGGTCAACCTGATTTGGATATCGTGGCTGCTACTGTGTCTTCATAACTCAACAACCTTCGAATATGGGACGTCGTTTCCCCACAAATGCCTTAACGCCCTCGATGCCATCACCGGTTCTCGCCGCTTCGCAAATGCCCCGGGCTTCCTGTTCCATTTGCGTCTCCAGGGTGGCCGAAAAACTTTCATTCAGGAGTTTTTTGACAATGCCGAAAGAACATGTCGGTCCACTTGCGAAGGATTTCGCCAGCAACTCGGCTTCTTTCATAAGATCTGCATCGGGAATCACCTTGTTGACCAGGCCCCATTCAAGGGCATCCTGGGATTTCAACCGCCGGTTTGTCATCATCATCTCCCGCGCTCTGGATAGTCCGATCATCCTTGGCAAAAGATATGTCATGGCGCCGTCAGGCGAAAGTCCTGCTGCCGTGTAAGCTGCGGTAAACGATGCCGACTCGGCGGCAAGGATTATATCGCCGGCAATGGCAAAGCTCATGCCCATTCCCGCAGCCGCACCGTTTACGGCTGTGATTAAAGGTTTTTCCATCCTGATCAGACGCGAAGCGGCGGCATGGCAATATACCGTCATTTCTTTGAGAATGACAGGAAGCTGATCCCCATATCCGGAAAAGAATTTCAGGTCTCCCCCGGCGCTGAACGCTTTACCTGCGCCGGTTAGAACGACAGCCCGGATTTCAGCGTTCTCGTCACAGTGAATCGCTGCGTGCATCAGTTCCTTGCCGACGGCAATATTCAATCCGTTGAATGCTTCCGGACGGTTCAGGGTGATGTAGGCAGTCTGTCCTTTGACTTCAAAAATAATGGTTTCGTAATTCATGGTGATGAAGTACCTCCTTGCAGGCGCTTACGCTTCAAGGGGAAAATCGATATGGATTTTCCCCTTATGTTCGCAGCACTACTTAATAACGCTTATTTTTTTCTCCACAAGTTCTTCCACATCTTTTTTTGTGTAACCGAGATATTTTTCCAATATTTCAAAGGTCTCATGTCCTATCGGTTGAGCTACCCACTTTACACGGCCCGGTGTTTTAGAAAGTCGCGGATGTGGTTGCGTTACCTTTAATTTTCCATAATGTGGGCAATCAAAATCATACAGTGTCTTCCTCTCTATATAGTTTGGATCATTGATGCAATCCCAAGGGGTGAAAATTCTGCTGGTTGGTATTCCTGCCTCTATAAAAAACTTTTCAGCTTCTTCAACGGTTTTCTGCATGGTAACTTCTTCTATCTCTGCATAAATTCTTTCCTGAACTTTCATCTCACTCAAATCAAAAGCCGTTTTCAGTCCTAACTCTTCAATCAAATGTGTTTTCCCGATTGTTTTCATAACATCCGTAAACAATCTCCATGCTGCCATCCCAATCCACAACAGACCGTCCTTACAATGAACAAAACCGTATGGGGCAGCACAGAATTCCCAATTTCCCTCAGCAAGGGGTTCATGATCTCCCTGCAACATAGCAGCTTCCATGAATCTGTAGTCCAGCAAACGCATTCCCGCTTCGTTCTGACAAACTTCAATCATCTGCCCTTCACCCGTCTTTTGTCTATTCCACAAAGCCATCATGACTCCAATAACCCCATGATACGCCCCGACATGGTCACAGAGCCAGTACCCTGCCTTGGTCGGATCGCCCCCCATCTTATTGCTTGTAATAGCAACCATTCCACTTGCACATTGTCCTACAGGGTCATAGGAGGGTCTGTCTTTATATTGACCCCATTGGCCCCATCCGCCCGCCCAGACATATATTAAACGGGGATTGATTTCCTTCAGTTGCCTGTATCCGATGCCTAGTTTGTCAAGAGTGCCCGGTCTGAAGTTTTCTACTACGACGTCAACTTTTGCCACAAGGCCCTTTATTATTTCTCTCGCCTTTTCCGAGTGTAGATCAAGGGCAATATGATGTTTGTTTGTAGCATGATCAAGGTAAACTAACCCTGTGCTTGATTTGCCGTCTAATGTCTTGACGGTCTGATGAGGTCCGTGGGGGCCTAAGTTTCTAAAGGCGTCTCCTGCCGGCCACTCTACTTTTATTACCTCGGCGCCGAACAATGCCAAGTATTGCGGTATTTCCGGTCCCAATATATAATTAGTGATGTCAAGAACTTTAAGATCGTCTAAAGCCTCGGTTTTTTCAAAATGTTTATTTGGATTGAATATCTCTCTGCAATACTCATCATAAGGTTGTTCTGCCATAATTCCTCTCCTCTATTGAACATGTGTTAAGTTTCTGAAACAAAAGAATCACCCATTCTTCCTTCCAACAAATTTCGCACCCTCAATTATCTGGTTTTTTTTGAGCACACCCCCTTTGATATTCGGAAAGTTTTCGTTTTTTTAACTATGCCGATTATGCTTTTCATCTATAAAAGCAGAACATGTGCCAAGTATCATCGATACGATTGTTAAAATAATTGTGCAATGAAGATAAGCGGATAGGTGGAAATGGGGAAAAAAAAGGAGAAATCAGTCTGTTCCTGCATGTTAACTTATGGATGCATACTATACATATCTGTACACATGTGAACAACTCTGAAAGAGGTGAAGACTAATAAGACAGGATGCAAGTCGCCTATATATGATAATGTTGCATTTTCTTATATAAGGTCGTGCGCGAGATACCCATTGCTCCGGCGATCTTGCTGACATTGCCGCTGTAATCGCCCAGCAGCCTCATGATGTGCTTCTTCTCCGTGTCGGCCATCAATATTCTGTTCAGATCCCTTGCCTCCTTGATCGTCATACTGAGGTGCTCCCCGTCTTTCCCGGTGAGGGCCGCGGTTTCAATATTCGAGAAGAAGCCCCTGATTTCCACGGGCAAATGCTCGATTTCGAGAGAAGTACCAGACATGACATTGAGCATTCGTTCCACGACGTTTTGCAATTCCCGCACGTTTCCCGGCCAATCGTATTTAAGGAGGAAATCGTAAACATCGTCATTGATTGTTTGAATAATTTTTTCAAATCGTACTTCCGACATTTTTAAAAATTGTTTGAATAAGAGAGTGATGTCGCCGCGTCTTTCCCGCAAGGGCGGTATTTTGATATTGATGACGTTCAGACGGTAGTAAAGATCATTACGGAAATTTCCCTTCTTCATCTCTGCGGCAAGATCCTTGTTAGTAGCGCAGACGATACGGACATCGATGGGAATGATTTCCTGACCGCCCAGACGGATAATCGTCTTTTCCTGGATCACCCGCAAAAGGGCTACTTGCTGTTCAAAAGGCATGTCTCCTATTTCATCGAGAAACAGGGTTCCCCCGGAGGCAAGTTCGAATTTCCCGGGACTTCCGCCCTTTTTCGCACCCGTAAAAGCCCCTTCCGCATAGCCGAACAATTCGCTGCCGATTAATTCGCGCGGTATGGCGCCGCAGTTGACAGCAAGAAAGGGACCCTTGCGCCTTGGACTTTCGTTATGGATCGCTTGGGCAAACAGCTCTTTGCCAGTGCCGCTTTCACCCTGAATCAGAACGTGATTCATACTTGAGGCTGCAATTCCGGCATCTTTAATCAGCGTCGACATTGCCCGGTCGCCGGTCACAATATCATCGAAACGAAAGGTAGCCTGGGCGCCGCTGAAACGATTAACCAAATTGTGAATCTCTTTGATGGGGCGCAGAATTATCACACCTTTGTCTACAACGCCGGATTCGTTAAAAATGGGTGTTCCAGACGCCAGTAAATGCAGAAGGCCATCTTTGGCTGGTAGCCTGATTTCTTCATTTCGAAATGGTTTCTTCTTAATGAACAAGCTGTTCATCAATTTGGTTTTTCCGCTTAAGAGAAAATCTTTCAATCTCGATTTAATCTCCAGATCCGAATCGTTGTCGATGGGACTAAAAAATGGATTAAGTATTTCCACCTCGCCGTTACGGCTGATCGTCACCACCCCATCGGAGATGTTCCGCAGGATATTGCTAAGATTCTGGTTGAGAAAAGTCAATTCCTGATTCATGCGATTGAGTTCTTCCGTCCTTTGTCGGACCCGGGCCTCCAACTCATCGTGGGCTATCTGCAGTTCCTCTTTCAACCGCTTACGTTCGGTGATATCGACGCCTCCAACGATACCAATAGGTTCTCCGTTTAATTGGGTTACGGCAAAAAAAACATGTATCCATAGTACCTCACCGCTTTTCTTGCACATTTTGAGTTCGTAATTGGTAGGGACATCCTTGTCCCCACTTAATCTGGCGATACCGCGGGTTCTGGCAAGCTCCTTATGATCGTCAGCACAGATATCCCAATAATTTTTCTCACATATCTCTTCCATGGTATAGTCAAATATTCTCTCAAAGGTCGAGTTGACATAGATGACTTTGGGATATCGATAGACATAGACGAATACGGGAAAATGTTCGATAAACTGTTTAAACGTCTCATTTTTCTGTGCCCAGTTGCTCTGAAAATCGGTTACCATACATTCAGCGAGCAACTTTTCAGGAATAGAACTCACACTGCCAAGCTGTGATTGTGTGTCATTCGCGATTTTTTTTCTTTTTTGTTGTCCCATTTTTGTATTCCTCTACCTGGTCATGTTTTTATGAATATTATCAATTGTATTGCATCCTTTTCAATAACCGTCAATCATTGAGCAAAGGAAATGCGTATCTTCGGGAATGAATATTTGGCGGCACGACATATTTCCTGAGGGATTGCACGTCCCTCTGGAACGCCGGATTTTTCCGCAGCTCAACATAAATTTCATCCGCGAGCATTTTCCCGGCGTCAATATCCGAGGGATAGTGCACCCCGCCGATGACCCGGTTCAGGGCCGCCTCGTCTGCCCGGGCCATGAATTCGGCGCGCCGCTCCGGCGCCACATCCGACAGAATGAGGGCGAATAAACGGGCATTGGCGGTGTGACCGCTCGGATAGGCATAACCGCCGATTATGTCTATGCAGGGCGTTATCCCGAAGCCGCGCCAAGCAGGTCGCGGACGTTGGTAACGATCTTTGAGGGTCCCGACTGCATAATCCAGATCGGCATGGATCAGCTTGAAAAAGGCGGCGACTTCCGGGGGCAGCGGTTTGCTGAAAGGGTTGACGTTCCCGAACAGGCTTTCGAAATTGCCGCGGGCCTCGGCGCGGGCCTGGACGCATTCCGCCGCCGTCCGTTTTGCCTGCCATGCCTGCAGCACCTTAAGGTCGGCCTGGTCGATGTCCGAGCCGGGCAGGGGCGGGGCGGGGAACTTCGGAAACTGCCCCGCTGTGGTATCAAGGTAACAGACGCCCCCTGTTCCCGTCAGCGTCTGTTTGAGAGCCGCAGAAGTGCAAGCGCCCAGTGCGAAAATAAACGCCAGAAGGAGAAGGAGCCTAATTTTTTTCAAACTATCAAAAATCATGGCCCCTTTCCTAAACAACCCCGCTGCCTGCTATTTCCTGCTTCCCCTTGAATTCCAATGTCGGCATGGTTACACGCTCCTTATCTATTCAAAACATATTTCGAGACCTTTGAAAAACGCCCTTTTCTGTCATTCCGGGCTTGACCCGGAATCCAGGAAGTTATTGAAAGCACTGGATTCCGGCTTTCGCCGGAATGACGACATGGTTGCTGAAACGGTATTTTTCAAAGATCTCATTTCGTTGAGGTTGTTCTTCATCAGGTTTGCAGATGGAGTTTCATTGCGAGCCATAGTCATGATTAAGTTCGGCAATGCCCACGCTTTTCATTTGTTTTCCGCGCAGCAGCTCGATATGGACGGTGGCGCCCAGGGCCTCCGCAACCCTTCTCAGCATGCTCAGGGAATGGCCTTCATAGGACGGCGATTCCAGACGGCTGATCTGTTGCTGGGTCGTACCTACCCGCTTGGCAAGTTCCCGCTGCGAAAGGCCCGATTCCTTTCTCAGGGCAGCTAATTCCAAAGCGACATCCCATGCCTCCCCGGCTTTTTTGAAGCGGTCGGCAAATCCCTGATCCTTGAGTTCTTCCTCAAGATATTTATCGAAATTTGTTTTTCTTTTCATTGCGGATACCTCGCCAGCCAATCATGTCTTCTTTCCAAGGCGGTTTTTCGGTCTCTTTCCGGTATTTCCCTGCTCTTGTTACGGATGCCGTGAACAGCGATAATCCGTTGCCCTTTCATGAAAAAGTAGAGAACTCGTGTATTGAGTTTTCCCACATGTCTCAGCTCAAAAAGTTCGTCTCCGATAGGTTTAGAAAGCGGCTGCCGGTGATACTGCCTATTTTGCAGTTTTTTAAGGCCTGCCAGGATGGCGGCAAAATCACCTGAATCCGATTTCTTAAGATCATCAAGAAAATCACGTACCGGGGATTGTCCTGAAACCGTTTCGTAAAACTCTACAGAAAACTGCATGTTCTGTCAACACCAATATTGATGTAATTTGTCATCCCTGCCCGCTTGGCAAGATCCCGCTGCGCAAGGACGGATTCCTTTCTCAGGGCAGCGCCCCTAAAAACCTGGCGGCGGGCATGACTCTGATCCGGCCATCCAGGACTTCTTCAGTGTGTGTCAGGCTGAGCTGATAGAGAAAGGGGATCTGCATCCGCTCGCCGAAATAGCGGAGGGCCGGTTGCACAGTCCGATCCGACATTTTGCACTCTACGGCAAACCAGGGCTTGTCATTGTTCGTCACCAGGAAATATACTTCCCATCCCGACTATAAATATCACATTATCATCATGGTGACTATTTTGCCATAAAGCAAAAATGACGAATTCGCAAAAAGTCATCTTAACCGTCATACCGGCGAAAGCCGGTATCTAGAAATACTTGAAAACACTGGATTCCGTGTCAAGCACGGAATGACAAACCAAGGCAAAATCGACTTTTTACGAGACCATCAAAAATAAACGCAAATAATTTTGCTTTGTGGCAATAATAGTTCGTTATTAAATGGTCTGGGAGCGATGTATTTGATTTCTCTTGAGGTGGTTTGGCATTCTCATTTTTTCTGTTTCGTTTCTGTCTTCGATTGATTACGAATGCGGACAATCGACCGATTCATTCTTCGATATCTGGCCACGCCAATTATGCCGGTGATGATTCCGGTTGGAATGCATACAAGTCCCAGCACCCGGAACCACCCTTCCGTCGAGAAGTGAATAATAGAAACGCCCGCAATTAACAACGCTACTGCAAAGCGTAGATATGACAAGAGGGTTCTCTCGTTCGCCAGCAGAGTCCGATCAATCGCAAGATCATCCCGCAAGATCAGGTTGTCGGCGCAATATTTTGAATACGGTTCGTCTTTCATTTCATTATGAACTTTTCAATTTAGCCTTTTTTCGAAGGTACATCAGTTCGTCTGCTTCCGACATGAGTTGGTCCAGAGATTTATGTTCAGCGGGGTCGTATATGGCGGCCCCCCAGCTCATGGACAAACGGAAGGGCCGAGTCCCTCTTGCATTGTTAGCAGCAATTATCTGCTCAAGTCTGTTTGATAAGATCTCTGGATTCATATCCGCAACATCGATCGCGAGGACGGCAAATTCGTCTCCGCCCATCCGTGCGATGATGTCCGATTCCCTGAAGGTCTGCCGGAGGATGTTTGCCGTATCGAGGAGAGCCATGTCCCCTTCTTGATGACCCAGGGCGTCATTGATCCATTTCATGCCGTCTATATCGATGAAGGCAAGCATCATTTGCCTTTTTGCCCGGTTTGAGGTTCTCATCTGCTGTTCGGCAAGAGCGATGAACCCCCTTCGGTTGTAAAGGCCGGTTAACTGATCGGTAATCGATAATTTGCGGATCTCTTCTTCCTGCCTTTTCCGCTCCGTAATATCGCGGACAATCCCGCGGAAACCTTCCGGGCGGCCTTCCGCGTCCCTGATCAAGGAAACGGATACCTCTACCGACCTTCTTTCCCCGTCCATTCTGATGACATCCCAGTCAAATCCATGAACGGGCGCCCCCGTTTTATAGATTTCGCCATATACTTCCCGGACCTTCCTGGCGTTATCCCGGTCTGCGGCATATTGCTTATAATTCATGCCCAGCAATTCCTCCCGGGAATAACCCATGATTTTTCGAAAAGACTCGTTGAAGGAGGTAAAGCTGCCGCTCAGATCCACTTCATGATAGCCGTCCTCGATGTCTCTCAGGATGGTGCGGTAGCGCTCCTCGCTCAGGCGCAGTGCATCTTCAGCCCGCTTGCGGTCGGTTATGTCCGTGGCAATTTCCATCCGGACAATGCGGCCGTCGGGCCAATAAATCGCCCGGTCCCGGCACTCATACCAGTGGCCGTTTACCGTGTTCTGAAAATCCCAGACGACGCCTTCCGTCGGTTTTCCATCCGGCCCGACCAGGAGGCCGTTCGTGCAGAATTCACAGGGGCCGGTCTGGCCCGTCTGGATCGTCTGCCAGCAGATCTTGCTTTCGATGTCCCCCCAGATATCGCGACCGTACTTGTTGATGAAAAGCAACTCGTAGGTCTGCATATCCGTTACATAGACAAGGGCGTCAAGGCTGTTCAATACGCCGAAGAATCTCTGATTGTGAATTTTCAGCGCTTCTTCGCTCTCCTTGCGGTCGGTGACGTCCACGACATTTCCCAAAACGGCCCGGTCGCCTTGATAATCGACGGGGGTAACCGTTTCCATGATGTAGCGGATCCGGCCATCCTTATCGATAATTCTGTATTCATAGGGGGTCGAGAGTTTTCCTTTCAACATGCAAAAGGCGCATTCTTTAACTCGCTGCCGGTCATCGGGATGAACAACGGTCAAGGGGTCCATCCTGATCATGTCCGCCACTGCATATCCCGTGTGCCGGGCGGCATTCAGATTCAAATACCGGAACTTCCCGTTTTGGATGATATAAATTCCCGTATGGGAACTGTCGGCTACGGTCCGGTATAAGCTGTTGGCCTGTTCCGCCTGTTCGCTCAAGAGCGCCACGACGGTAGCCGCCGCCACGAACATCAGCGAGCGGAAAACATCATGGACAAACGGAAAATTTGAAACGAACAAGGCATGACTGATAAGCAGCATCGCCCCGAGAAACAGGGCAACGAAAATTCCCCGTCGTTTCCACCAGATGCAGGCCAAAGCAATGGGGATGTAGAACAGGTGCGTAAAAATAATGTCAGTATCCAGGATAACATGATAATAGTAAATTAGACAGGATGCTCCGATCAAGAGCGTCAACATGATGCATATTTTATGACTTTCCCTGAGGGCAGGCAGCGTCATGTCGACATGTCCTCCATCCATAGATCTTCTATATTGTATAAAACGGCCCATGGGTGAGAGCCTGTGGGTTCCCGCTCCTACTTTCTCAAATTACCCATCCCCTCCGCACCTCCCCCTTCGAAGGGGGAGGAATGATCATATTTACCTTGATTTATCTTGACAGCTATTTCTGGTTACTCACCCATAAAGATATTGCCAAGGGGCTTTTTATTTTTAACGATTTAGCCTTTTCCTCAATCTCATTTCTGAGCAGTTCGTCATATTTCAGCACTATCACATAAGTCGCATAATCGAACATCAGAATCGTCCGGTTGAGGCTTTCGGCGGCATGATGGTGTTCGACGGCGGTGGTAAATGTGCTCTGATATTCGGCGTACAACCACATGTGGCGTCTCATGAGGGTGATGGCGTAGATAACCTGGGGCAGTGGTATGTGTGCCGCATAACAGTCTTCCCCGTACTTGGCGAAGAGTATATGGGCCTCCTCGAAAGGTGAATCGGAGAGGAAGAGTTGCCCGAATTTATTGTAAAAATTCAGGGCCTGCTGTTTTGCCTTGCTCTCCGGCATGGCATGATAAAATGGAGTCTTGGGATTGTTTTTTATATTGTTATACCATTGCTGGGCGATAGCTTCCGCATGTTTCTCCGTTAACTCTATCAATTTTGTGGATGACTTCATGGTCTGACCTCCTAAGATATCCGCTAAATAATTTGTCTTCTGGTCAACTGATCCGCTTCATTGATGCACACGCAGTTATGCCGGAAGCTAAACTTTCTTCGGCGCACTTGTTTTGAGGGCCGCCTCCGCCAGCTTTTGTTCGGTAATGTCCTCCAGGGTCTCAACGGCGCCCACGAGTTCTCCGTAGCTATCCCGGATTATGGCCGCCGTAAACCGCAGCCAGCGCCCCTTTTTCCCCAACTCGGGAAAGAAATCCGTTGCTTCGAATGCCTCTTCATCTACATCGAATTTCCGATATTTCCCCGTGTACCACTTGGAAATATTTTTTACCGCACTGTCCACAAGCAAATCGGCCATGCAGGGCCTCTCTTTAGCGTAAAAGGCCCGCCATTGCTGATCGGTTCCGATCATCTCATCAGCCGGTATTTTGGTCAAATTTTCCAATGCCCGGTTCCAAAGGATGACCTTGTGGTCCTTCCCGATCACAAAAGCCGGAATGGAGAAACCCTGGAAAATGCTGTTCAGTCTCTTTTCGCTCTCGATAAGTCTTCGTTCCGTATTTTTACGTTCCGTAAAATCTTCCAGAGTTTCGATAGCGCCGACTAAAACACCCTGAGAAGTACGGATTGAGGCCGCGGTAAACCGGAGCCAGCGACCGTTTATCCCCAAATCAGGGAAGAATCCCTCTGCCTCAAAAGTTTCATCGAGAAGTTTTGATTTAGATACGCCCTTGTACCATTCCGGTATTGTCTCAGGGGATTGATTTACGAGCAAATCGGCCATACAAGGTCTTTCTTTAGCGTAAAAGGCCCGCCAGTGATCACTGGTTCCGATCACCTCTTCCGAAGGAATTTTGCTTAATTGCTCGAGGGCGCGATTCCAGTAAATCACCTTGTGATCAAGTCCGATGACAAAGGCGGCAACGGGTGATCCCTCGATAATGCTGAAAAGCCGTTGCTCGCTTTCCCGTCTTAACATCTCGGCGGACATACGCTCCGTAATATCCTCCAGCGTCTCAACGGCGCCTACGAGCTTGCCTTTGGAATCCTTGATTGCTGCCGCCGTGAACCGGAGCCATCTGCCCCTCTCGCCGAGATCAGGGAAGAAATCGGTTGCTTCAAAGGCTTCTTCCAAAAGATCGGATTGGGAGTATTTTCCTTCATACCACTTGGGAATCCGCTCCGAGATTCCGTCAACAAGCAGGTCCGCCATGCAGGGCCTTTCCTCGGCATAAAAAGCCCGCCACTGCTCATTGGTGCCGACAACCTTACTCATCGGGATTTTACTCAGTTGCTCCAGGGCCTTGTTCCAGTGGATAACCTTGTGATCTTTTCCAATCACAAAAGCGGGTATGGAGAAACCATGGATTATGCTTTGCAGCAAATGCTCAGATTCGTTAAGATTTTCAGAAGATTCCTTTTTTTTCTTCAGGTCAATGCCGCTTTTAACCGCTTCTGTTTTTTTACTTGATTTTGCCTTCATAAGTCACTCCTCCTTTTAGGGCCATGGCATCATAATGAGTGGATCCTAATCTCTCATGTCCTGATTGATATTGATCATCACCTCCCATGCATCGAGAAAAAGAAATTTATTATGAAGCTCCGATTTCTGAAGGTTTATGAACACCGGATATTGTGACAATACCGGTTACCAGTTCCGGCGGGGTGACATCGAAGGCCGGATAGTATGCCTGCACACGGCCGCCGGTGATGGGCGTACCCTGAAATTCGAGGACCTCCCGGGGATCACGCTCCTCGATGGGGATGTCACGTCCCCGCAGGGTGCGACGGTCGGGACCGCCGTAGCCGAGGATGTAAAAAGGTACGCCCAAATGTCGCGCACAGATGGCCAACTGCAGGGTCCCCACCTTGTTGGCCACGGCGCCGTCCATGGCGATCCGGTCCGCCGCGGCAAAGACCTTCCGAATCATCCCTTTGGACATGCAATAGGCCGCCATATTGTCGGTAATCAGGGTGGTGTCGATTCCCATTTCACTCAAGGACCAGGCCGTCAGCCTGGCCCCCTGGAGATAGGGCCGCGTCTCCGTACAGATCGCTTTTATATCCTTGCCGTTTTCTTTTGCGTACTTGAACATGTGAAGCAGACCCGCCCCGGCAAAACAGTGGGTAAGAACCGTATCTCCGGAGGCAAGCAGGGTTTCCGCCTGCTTACCCGTAGCCTGGGAAATTTCCCGCTGCCGGACAAGGCTTTTGTTCAAGACGGTGAGGATAACTTCCGAGGCCTTTCCGTCCGGATGCTTTCTGACTCTCTCCAACAGCTTTCCCAGCAGGACAGCGAGATGAAACCCCGTCGGCCTGGTGGCGCAAAGACGATCGGCAGCCTGCTTGAGCCCGGTCATATCCCGGCTGCCGGCCTGTCTTTCAATCTCTCTGGCTGCAAGATACAGGCCATACCCGGCGGTGATGGCAATATCCCCCGCCCCCTGGACCATCATTTGTTCAATGGCCCGGGCCACTTCCACATAGTCGGTGCAATATACCTCCGCTTCGGAACGGGGCAGCTTCCGTCGGTCAATGATGATCAGGGCGTCTTCCCCTTCCAGATAAACATTGTTTTCCAAGCGCATCAACAGGGGTTCATTCAAGATTATTGTCTCCTCCTTTGATATTGATCAACCCCAGGCGCTTCTGCGCCTAATAAATACAATTTCCTGTAGAGGTTGGTAAAATATTTGAGTTTAAAGTATCATAATCATTGCCGTCATGCAAATATGGATTTAGTCTCATATCCCGTTTCACCGGGAATGCGACCTTAAGGTCGCCTGGGGGCGACATTTTGGTCGCAACACGCAACCACATAATATTGCAGACTTTATTGTTTTTATTATCCTCCGTTTCCCCCCTGGCCCCCATAATGACGACCTTTTGTTCAGCCGCCCGATACAAGTTATCGAAGCCTCGCAAATATAATTGCTGTTAAATCCCTCCGCAGACATTCCCGGAAACTTGCCGGTTCCTTCCGGTTCTGGATAACCTGCAGCTTGCCACAAGGTATTTCATTCAAGCATGCAGGGTTTGCTGCCAAAGAAATTTCTCTTGGTACAGCCTTTGCAATCATAAAAGTCAAAAGCATTTGGAACACCAAGAGAAAGGAGTGATCACGTATGGTAGCCTCGATGAAACTTATTGACCTTGTTGAAAATCATGCCGAAAAAATAGCCGCCCAGTGGTCGAAAATTGTGGTGAAGAATCCCTTTACTCCTTTTTACCATAACAAACCGGCGGAAAAGCTGATTCCCCAAGGGGTCAGATTTTACAGGAAATTCCGCAAGCTGTTCCTGGAACCGAAGCCGGTGGAAGCCTCCGACGGATATTTCTCCAGGTACGCAGAGGAACGGTACAAGGAAGGCGTCCCTCTGCAAGAGGCAATTTATGCCCTCATCCTGATGAGGCGGCAGATCTGGCTGTATGCTGAGTTTCAGGCCATCTTTTCTACGGCCGTAGAAAAACAGCAGGCCATAGAAAGCGTCACCAGGACCATGCTCATGTTCGATTATGCCATGTACTTCATCACCAAGAAATATCGCGAACTGATGAAGCTCGAATGGTTTGAGGCGCCCAACACCTGATAAAAGCTTCATAATCATCCTACCTGGGCGGGGGTGGTGAAGAAAGGAGGAAAAGGATCATGTCCGGTTCTCTGAAACTCGTTAATCTTATTGAAACCCACGCTGAGCCCATTGCCCGTCAATGGGCCAGGGACGTGAGAAAAAATCCCCGAACCCCATCCTATCATAACATCCCGGAGGACAAACTGGTTCCTGTCGGCGTTAAATTCTACGACAACTTCAAACAGATGTTCTTTACCGACAAACCGGCCGATACGTCTCAACAGTACTTCGCCCGGTATGCAGAAGAACATCACGCCCGGAATATTCCCCTTAACGAGGCCCTCTACTCCCTGATCATGATGCGGCGCCACATCTGGCTCTACGCGGAGTTCCAGACGATCTTCATTTCTGCCGTGGAACAGAAGCAGGCCGTGGACAGCCTCGTCCGGACCATCCTCATGTTCGACTACGCCATCTTTTTCATCAGCCGGCGCTACCAGGAATTGATCCGGCAAAGCATAGAGGAAAAGCTTGGCGTCGTAAACGTCCTGCGCATGGAGAGTCCGCCGGGGACAAAGTCCGGGAATTACAAGAGCGCCATTATGGTTTTGCTGGTTTTCGGAGCTTTTGGTCTTACCTATTATTATCATGCCATGCTGGGCCAGAATATCATTTTCACCCACCTCCTCTACATTCCCATCGTTCTGGCGAGTATCTGGTGGAAGAAGAAAGGCATTCTGGTCGCCGCATGCCTGGGGGTCTATCTGCTCCTGAGTCACCTGCTTTTTCTCAAGGGTATGACCTTCACCGATGACATTATCCGGGCGGTGATGTTTCTGGTCATCGGAACCGTCGTGGCCTTCCTGAGTGAAGGGATTACCAGGGCTGAGGAACTCTATAAGCCTGCCAACTAATGACGCCAATTGATGACGGAGGATAAAGAATAAATGGATACAGCAGCGCAACTGAATCAGGGAACAGTCGTCTCCATCCGGGGGAGTGTCATCGATGCCCGTTTCTCTTCGGGGTCTCTTCCGGACATCGGGAACGTCCTGCTGGCCGGAGAGGACAGCCGGACACGTATCGAGGTCATGGTCCAGTTAAATGCAGAAACAGTGCGGGGGATCTCCCTGATGCCGACCCAGGGACTGGCCCGGGGGTCAGTTATCACCGATACGGGACAGCCCTTTATGATCCCCGTCGGGAAAGGCCTGTTGGGGAGGGTTTTCAATGTTTTCGGCGAGCCCATCGACAATATTGAGGCGCCGCAAACCGGTGAGACCAGATCTATCCGCGGTGTACATGTCCCCATCAGCCAGCAGTCAACCGAATCGGAGATCTTCGATACAGGTATCAAGGCGGTGGATATCCTCTGCCCCCTGGAGCGGGGCGGCAAGGCCGGACTCTTCGGCGGGGCCGGCGTCGGCAAGACGGTCCTCCTCACGGAGATGATCCACAATATGGTGGGACACCATCACGGCATCAGTATTTTCTGCGGCGTCGGGGAACGATGCCGCGAGGGGGAGGAACTCTACCGCGAAATGAAGGAGGCAGGCGTTCTGCCCAATACCGTCATGGTCTTTGGACAGATGAACGAACCGCCGGGGGCGCGTTTTCGCGTCGGTCACACCGGCCTCACTATGGCCGAATATTTTCGCGACGACGAACGGCAGGACGTCCTTCTCCTTATTGATAATATCTTCCGTTTCATCCAGGCCGGCCAGGAGGTCTCGGGGCTCATGGGCCTTCTCCCCTCCCGTCTCGGTTATCAGCCCACCCTGGCCTCCGACCTGGCGGCGCTGGAAGAGCGGATCTGCAATACCACCACCGGGGCCATCACGTCCATCCAGGCCGTTTATGTCCCCGCCGACGATTTCACGGATCCCTCAGCGTCCCATACCTTCAGCCATCTGACGGCTTCCATCGTTTTATCCCGGAAGCGGGCCAGCGAAGGATTTTATCCGGCCATTGACCTCCTGCAGTCCGGTTCCAAAATGCTCATGCCGAATATCGCCGGAGAGCGCCACTACCGGATCGCCCAGGAAATCCGCAAAAATCTGACAGTCTACGAGGAATTAAAGGACATCATCGCCATGCTCGGCATCAACGAACTGTCCCGGGAGGATCAGCGGACAGTGTATCGGGCCCGCCGTCTGGAGCGTTTCTTTACCCAGCCTTTCTACGTCACCCAGCAGTTCATCGGCAAGGAGGGGAAAATGGTTGCCCTACAGGACGCCCTGAATGGGTGTGAGCGGATACTTAACGATGAGTTCGCCGATTATCCCGAGAGTTCCCTCTATATGATCGGCACCGTTGACGAGGCGGTGAAGGACGCCAGTTAGTGAACGTGCGATAAGAAAGCATGAGTTTCAAGGGAAAGTATATTTTTCATGACCGGATGAGGACAAGAGCCCATGAATATGAAAGTCCTGTTGCCCGCTGAGATTTTTCTTACTGAAGACGTAACCAAAGTCGTCGCTGAGGCGGAAAACGGTTTCTTCTGCCTCATGCCACAGCACGTGGATTTCACCGCAGCCCTTGTCCCCGGGGTATTCTCCTATACCACATCCGCAGGGGAGGATAACTATCTGGCCATTGACGTAGGCACCCTGATCAAAAGGGGCTCCGAAATCCTGGTATCGACCCGCAACGCCTTCCGGGGTCCGGAACTCGGTCATTTGAAAGAGGTAGTCGTCCAGCAGTTCCGGGAGATAGACGAGCGGGAGAAAAAGGCCCGCACTGCCGCGGCAAGACTGGAAGTGGACCTCCTGCGCCGCTTCATGGAGTTGAAACATGTCTGAAGAAAATCTGACCCCGAGAGAAAGGCTCCGCAGGCAGGCCGAAGACTTCACGAAAAAGGTCGGCGCCAAGGAGGCGAGAAAAATCAAGGGCAAATCCCGGAAGGACGGGAGCATCTGGTTCGGTCTGGGCGTCGTGGGCATCGTGGGCTGGTCCGTCGTCATCCCCACCCTGATCGGAACGGCCATCGGGATCTGGATCGACGGGGCCTGGCCGAGCCGCTTTTCCTGGGCCCTGATGCTCCTGATCCTGGGGGTGGCCTTGGGATGTCTCAACGCCTGGTACTGGGTTAAAAAAGCCCGGGAGAACATCATTAACGACTGAGAGAACAATTAAAACAGGGTCATTCGCCGGCAACTTTTCCCCGACGCAAGGACTGAATGAAAGGATCAACCCATGGTTTCCGCCACAACCCTGCTCGTTCCATTTATCTTCGGGAGTCTGATCGGTCTGCTCTATTTCACCGGGCTCTGGCAGATGGTGCAGCGTCTTCCCGATGCGCGAAACCCCCTCCGAGTCCTTTTGTTCAGCTATATGGGGCGGATGACCCTGACATTAGGAGGATTTTTCGTCATCATGGACGGCGCCTGGGAACGTCTGGCGGCAGCCATGATGGGATTTCTGATCCTTCGTGCCCTGTTGGTCCGGCGTTTCGGACGGATTCCCGGCCCATCTCCTAAAGGAGTGTTATCATGGAAGTCGTAGCCATCAACCAGATCAGTCCCGACCAGGTCATCCTCTTTTCGTGGTGGTTTGTCACCATCAGCGCCACCCTGGTTTATACCTGGCTCATCATGGGGGTCCTGGTTATCGGATCCATCCTTATCACGGGGAACCTGTCGTCAGAGCCTTACATGACCCGGTGGCAGAGCGTGCTGGAAGTCCTCGTCGAGACGATCCGCTCGGAGATCGGCGATGTCGTCAAGGAGGGGGTGGACACCTATTTCCCCTTCATCGGCACCCTCTTCCTGTTCATTCTATTATCCAACCTTTTTACCTTCATCCCGGGATATGTCGCCCCCACATCGTCCCTCACGACCACATCGTCCCTGGCAATCATCGTCTTTTTTGCCGTCCCGATTTACGGGATCTCCAAACAGGGAATCATTGAATATCTCAAGGAATATTTTCGCCCGACCTTCATCTTCTTCCCCTTTCACGTCATGGGTGAAATTTCCCGGACCCTGGCCCTGGCCGTCCGGCTTTTCGGCAATCTCATGAGCCATGAGAAGGTCATTGCCGTCCTGCTCGCCGTTACGCCCCTGTTCTTTCCGGTGGTCATGCAGGTTCTCGGTCTCCTCATCGGCATCATCCAGGCATACATTTTTGCGGTCCTGACCATAGTTTACATAGCGTCTGCCACGCAGTCGCATGAAGAAGCGGAACATAAACCCAGGGAACCTAATTCAGCAAACCACTAAGAGCGTAAAAAGAAAAGGAGGACAGAACAAATGGACAGCGTGAGCATTGTTGCAATGGCATCGATTATTACGGCGGGTATCTGTATGGGGATTGGCGCTATCGGGCCGGCCCTCGGACAGGGCCGGGCGGTTCAGGGCGCCTTGAGTTCGATCGCGCAGCAGCCTGATGAGCGGAACTCTCTGACGAGGACACTTTTTGTGGGTCTCGCCATGATCGAATCCATCGCCATCTACTGCTTCGTTATCTCCATGATCCTGGTGTTCGCCAATCCGTTCTGGGCCTACGTTATCAAGAAAGCGGGGGGATAATCCATGCATATCGACTGGTTTGTCTTTTTCTCACAGATCGTCAATTTCCTGATCCTCCTGTTTCTCCTGAAGAAATTCCTCTACGGGCGGATCATCGGGGCCATAGACGCCCGGAAAGCGAAGATCAGCGCCCTCTTTGCGGAGGCCGAGCAATCACGCCGGGAGGCCCGGACAGCGGCGGAAGACTGCGAGAGGAAGCGCCAGGACCTGGAGGAACGCTACGAGAATATGCTCAACGAGGCCCGCCGGGAGGCCGAGACCTATCAGGAACGCCTGATGGAAAAGGCCCGCGAGGAGGTCGATTACCTCAAGGTCCGATGGACGGAGGCCCTGAGATCGGAGCGGAACAACTTCCTCCACGAACTCCGGCAGCTTGCGGGAAAGCAAATATACGCCGCTACCCGGCGGGTTCTCAAGGATCTGGCCGACCTCAATCTCGAGGAGCGGATCGTCGAGGTGCTCCTGGCCCGTCTCGCTTCCATGGACAAAAGCGAGCGGGACAAATTCCGGGGACCCTCCCGGGAGGGGGGGACAATAACCGTCACCTGCGCCTTCGACATTCCCCCGGAGACCCAGACGAGACTTAATGACACTCTGCACCGCTATCTTTCCGGGGAGATGGACGTGGCCTATGTGCGGTCAGACGATATCCTCTCCGGCTGCGAATTGCGGTCGGACGGACACAAGATGTCATGGAGCATGAAGGATTACCTCGACACTATCGAGGAGCGCTTCTACTCCGCCCTTTATGAGGAAGCGCAGGAGCAGCCATAGGGGGCACCGGGACCTTAAGATAAAGTAAGGTGACTGGATCGGATCTCATCCACCAATTACCGTCAAGGAGAAAAGACCATGAAGGATATTGTATCGGAAAAGGAAGAGTTGAAGGTGTTTCTGGACGGCGCCTTCCGGACCATGGATAACGTCCTTTCCCAGCATGAAGCGGAACTGCGGGACCATGAAGTGGGCATCGTCAATTACGTCGGTTATGGAATCGTCCGGGTCAGCGGCCTGCCGAACATCCGGGCCGACGAGGTAGTTCTTTTTCCCGGTAATCTTCAGGGGCTGGTCTTCAACATCGATGCGGAGGAGATCGGGGTAATTCTTCTTGGACCCAGTGAGCACCTGGGGGCGGGGGACGAGGTGAGGCGCACCGACAGGATCCTCGATGTCCCCGTTGGGGAAGCCCTGATCGGCCGGGTGGTTGACGCCCTGGGACGTCCTTTGGACAACCAGGGGGAAATCCGGTCGGTGAAAAGATTGGCAGTGGAACGGGAAGCCCCGCCCGTAATGGCCCGGGACCCGGTCACGGTTCCTCTCCAGACGGGCATCAAGGTCATCGACGCCCTCTTTCCTATCGGCCAGGGGCAGCGGGAACTTATCGTCGGCGATCGCCAGACGGGGAAAACGGCCATCGCCATCGACACCATCATCAATCAGGCGGACAAGAACGTCCTGTGCATCTATTGCACCGTCGGGAAAAAGGCCTCCGATGTGGCCAAACTGATTGCCGACCTTAAACAGTACAACACCATGAGCTATGTGACCGTTGTGGTCGCCACCGGCGACGAACCCCCGGGTCTCCAGTTCATTGCCCCCTACGCCGCCACCTCCATGGCTGAATATTTCATGTCCACCGGCCGTGACGTACTGATCATCTATGATGATCTCACGTATCACGCCCGGGCCTACCGGGAACTTTCCCTGTTGCTCCGCCGCCCGCCGGGCCGCGAGGCCTTCCCGGGAGACATCTTCTACATCCATTCCCGGCTCCTGGAACGATCCACCCACCTTAGGAAGGAGCACGGCGGCGGCTCCCTGACGTCCCTGCCCATTGTGGAAACAGAGGCTCAGGATATTTCCGGTTACATCCCGACCAACCTGATCTCCATCACCGACGGGCAACTCTATCTGTCGCCGAGACTTTTCCAGAAGGGCATCCTGCCCGCTATCGATGTCGGCAAGTCCGTTTCCCGGGTGGGCGGAAAGGCCCAGCTTCCGGCCTACCGGGCTGTGGCAGGGGATGTGCGGATCTCCTATTCCCAGTTCGAAGAACTGGAGACCTTTTCCCGCTTCGGCACCCGTCTCGACGACGCCACCCGGAAGGTCCTCGATCGGGGATGGCGGGTCCGGGAGATCCTGAAGCAGCCCCAGTATCAACCCATTCCCGTAGCGGAGCAGGTAGCTGCCCTGTTGGCTGTCACCTCGGGGAGTTATGACATCGTCGCCGTGGAAAGCATCAGGGCCGCGGAAGCAGACCTCCGGAAAAACATGGTAGAAAAACACGGCGATTTGAACGCCCGGATTAGTGCAGGTGAAAAACTCGGGGATGTGGACCGGGACATCCTCACCCGCACGGCTGCGGAGACGGCGTCGTCTTATGGAAAGGAGCCGGAAAGTGCTGACCGCTGAAGCCCTGAAGCGAAAGATCCAGAGCGCCCAGGATCTCCTGGGGGTAGTGAAGACGATGAAGGCCCTGGCCGCCGTGAGCATCCGCCAGTATCAGCGGGCCGTCGAGTCCTTGAGTGAGTATAACCGGACCGTCGAAATGGGCCTGCAGATTGTTCTGAAAAAGAGCCAGGGCGCCCTTGCGCCTTCCGGCGGGCGGATGACCCGCCTCGGAGCCATTGTCTTCGGGACGGATCAGGGGCTTTGCGGTCAGTTCAACAACGTCGTCGTCCAGCGCGCCCTGGAGGAGATGGACAAAACGGGGGTCAGGAAAGAAGACCGGGTCGTGATCGCTATCGGGCTCCGGACGGCCGATATCCTGGAAGATGCGGGACAGAGGGTTTTTGAAACCCTCGCCACACCGGGTTCCACATCGGGGATCACACCCATGGTGCAGGACATCACTATGCTCCTGGAGAACTGGCGGTTCAAGAGCCAGGTGGAGTATATGCATCTTTACTACAACGAATATATATCCGGGGCCACTTACCATCCCCGCCTGCTGAAGCTGCTTCCCGTGGATATGGCCTGGCTGCTGAATCTCCAGAAGCAGAAATGGGAGTCCCGCACCCTGCCCCTGTTTACCATGGAGTGGGAGCGCCTTTTCCGGTCCATGATCAGGGAATACCTGTTCGTTTCCATTTACCGGGCCTTCGCCAACTCGCTGGCCAGCGAAAACGCCAGCCGGCTGGCGGCTATGCAAAATGCGGAGAAGAATATCGAAGAACGTCTGGAGGAGCTCCATGTCCATTTTCACCGCCAGCGGCAGATGACGATCACAGAGGAGCTCCTGGATATTGTCGCTGGTTTTGAAGCCATGGGAAAAAACTGATGAAAGGGGGTTGTTGATTATGGGAATGGAAAAGAGGCTTTGCATTATTTGCGCCTGGCGGGAACACTGCCAGAAAAGGTTCTCCGTCTCTTACAACGGAGCAGCTAACATTCATTGCCCTGATTTTACAAGGGATTACACCATTAAGGACTCAGAGGTCGATTACAGCGTTGTTGACCAGCAATTGGAGAAGTGGCGCAAGGAAGGGAAGATCAAGCCCCGGCCGACCATTACTGTTTCCCGGGAACCGGGAGCCGGCGGCAGCGAGATTTCCCGGAAGCTTGCCCAGGAGCTCGGGATGGATCTTATGGGAGGGCAAATTATCTCCCGGGTGGCGGAAAGCGCCAACATGAGTGAAAAGGTCGTCAAGACCCTCGATGAAAAACACGTCAGCAAAATGGACAGTTGGATCAATTCGCTCTTTACCTCCCGCCATCTTTGGCCGGACGTCTACCTGCAACATCTGACCAAGGTAATTGGCGCCATTGGTGAGCACGGTAACGCCATCATCGTTGGACGGGGGGCGCAGTTCATCCTACCCCCGCAGCGGACTTTCCGGCTCCGGTTTGTCGCACCGCGGGAGCAGCGGATAAAAAAGATCGCCAAAGACAGGAGTTGTTCGCCGGAAGAGGCGGAAAACTACATCATCAAGACCGAAAATGACCGGGCCGCCTTTATCAAAAAGGCCTTTCATGAAGATGTAGCGAATCCTATACATTACGATCTGGTGCTGAACACGGCCGTTCTAACCATCGACGAAGCTGTGGAAGTTATTAAAAACACCTTCAAAGCGAGGAAGTTCTGAGAGCTTGTCCGTAGATATTGTTTGCACCCCCTTTACCCCGGTCGGGCGCCTCCCCTTGGCGTCTGACCGGGCTCCTAATTCCGATTCTAAATCAAAGCGCTATCTTCGTTAGCATCGTCATCGGCTCCTCGACGTATGAGAAATACGCCTGCGTCGCCTCTTCCTCGCCGCCTTGATATCATCTTTGGTTTAGAATCGGAATTAGAACAATTTCACTTACAAATGCCTCAACAACTAATTGAAATCATTATATCAATAGTTGCCCTCCCCTTCAAGGGGAGGGTCAGGGTGGGGATGGGTCTGGCATTTAGGGAAAAACATCTTAACTTGACTTTATCTTATCGATTTAGCTGTAAATCATGTTTACTGATCAGGAAACAAAGGTCATTTTTGTTCCTGACATGTTTAGGATGAACTTATCCGGCATGGCCTTTTCAAATTCCATGATGGCCTTCCTCCCCGTGCAGTGGCAGGGAATTATATAGTCGGGATTGATCTTTCTCATTTCATCGACCGTCCGGCCGATGATTCCTTCGAAGAGGATGCCGGAGAGGTGAAATCCCCCCATGACGGCATGGACCTTGTCTATTCCCGTGACCTCCCGGGCATAGTTTACCGTGTTCACGATCCCTGCATGGGCGCAGCCCGAGAGAATCACCAGTCCCTTGTTTTTCAGATTCATGACAATCGAGGTGTCGTCTTCGATAGGATCCCACTTCTCCTGGCCGTCCTCCTGATAGTGGGCGATGGGAAAGCCTTTTTCAAAATCCGTCTTGTGGGGAATCTCGCCGAGGAAAAGGACCGTGTCGTCGAGGATGGTGACGGGGTCCGACGATTCTACCAGTTTCAGACCCGCGGCGGTGATCTGCTTCCTCGCCAGGGGCGAGAAGAAGATCTTCATGTCCCCGACGGGTATCTTCAGGTAACGGGGATCACGGAAGACCGTCGGGTGGACGACGAAGGGAATATTTCTCTTCCCGAGCAACTCGGTCAGCTTATCGAAGCCCCCGGTATGGTCGTTATGTCCGTGGGAGAGCACCACGGCTTCCACCTGTGATAAATCGGCGCCCAATATTCCGGCGTTGTAGGAGGCGCCCCCTTCGGAAAACCCGAAGTCGAAAAGGAGGGTTTTTGTCTTTCCATTGCTGCCGGTCTTCACGACTGCGGAAAAGCCGTGCTCCGCGACCACCGACTGACGGAAATGTCCCTCCTTCAAGGGGATGGCCCTGGTCACGACGGCGCTGTTGTCGGTGGCCGTCATTTCAATGTAGTTGTCCTGCAAGGAAAGGATTTCTATCTTTTCCACTGTTTTCAAGGTTTGATCAGCCATTGTCCTGCCCTCCTGATTATATTCTCTTAGAAGTTCATTAACTCAAAAATTCCCTCCCCTGCAAGGGAGGGATAGGCTGGGGATGGGGGTACTAATCATTTTCCTCCCCTGCGGCGGGGCCGGTCGCTCCCCGCCGCATATTCTCCTTTATTTACATATATCCTCAGTCGAAGGCCATCTCGGTCTTCCAGACCTCCCATACCCTGCCGACGAGATCGGGACCCGGTTTCAGGGTCAGCTTGCCGGGACGCCATCCGGACGGAGTGGCTTCCGTTCCCTTGCTGTTCCGGACAAGCTGGAAGGCCTGAACCTGCCGTAAGGACTCGTTGATATTGCGGCCCACGGGCGGGGTCAAGACCTCGAAGCCCTGAATGATCCCGTCGGGATCGATGATGAAACGTCCCCGGGTTTCCACGCCCATCTCTTCGCTGTAAACCCCGAAGGCAGTTCCCACTTTGCCGCCCGTATCGGAGAGCATGGGGAAGGGGACGCCCCCGGCAACCATTTTGGAAAGTTCATGATCGTTCCACATCTTGTGGACAAAAACGCTGTCAATGCTCATGGAAAGGATTTGTACGCCCAGCTTCTGGAATTCGGGATATTTTTCGGCGACCGCCGAAATCTCCGTCGCTCAGACAAAGGTGAAATCCCCTGGATAGAAGCAGAGGAGCACCCATTTACCGAGATATTCGGACAGTTTGACGGACACGAACTTCCCCTGGTGGTAAGCAGGGGATGTAAAATCGGGGGCCTGTTTGCCGACCTGGATCATAGTCTTCATCTCCTTTCCTTTAGATGTTTGCGTTTCGCCTGGCGTTGCCTGTTTCTCTTCCTCTGCGCCTACCAGTCCCCCGGTGGGACGGGCGCAGCCAACCTTGATTTCCTCGGCCATAGATTTCCTCCTTTCGATAAGCGTTATCCTTCCTTGAAATGCAACCGGCAGCGGGAGGAACGGGGAAAGCAACGCCATTCCCTCCGCCGCACTCAGCTTTTATCGCTTCCTACAGCATCGCGAAAGAAAATGTCTCCCGCCCCCTTCAGCCCTGAGCGCCTGCCTTGCTGATCCGGCAGGGCAGCCCCTTCAGATTGGGGGTTCCATACTCCCGGCCCAGTTTGCCGACGGAGGTCAGCATGTTAAAATTTGCCTTCTCCCAGTCGAACTGGGTTTCAGGATTGCCCTCGGGAAACCACCAGCCATGCGCCCCGCAAACGACCCGGGGATCAATGCCTTCGGTAAAGTGGGCCTGCTGGGTTATTTTCCCGTAGGGAGTCTCGATGATAATATCGTCTTTATCGGCGACGCCGTACCTGGAGGCGGTTTCGGGATGGATTTCCAGGCGGGGACGGGGACGGAGCTTCCGCAGTTTCTCCAGCATGCGGTAAGATGAGTGGAGATAGTACTGACTCTTCGCACTGGTGAGGAGAAGGGGAAAGGCCGGATCTTCCACCTCGGGGTAGCCGTCGAAGGCGGGCAGGGGTTTCAACCGGAATTTCTCCGCCACGCTGAGTTTCAGTTCCACCTTCCCCGTTGGCGTCTTGAATCCCTTTTCCACATAAGAACGAAACCGATCCGGCCCCTTGAGGTATCCTTTTTCCACAAACTGGGCGTAGGTCAGTCCCGCCGGCTTGAGGAGATCTTCCAGGAGCTGATGGTAGTCCGCGGGCCACAGCTCCGGGGGCGTCATCAACTTGCCGAGCTCGGTGATGATCTTCTTGTCGGGCCAGCATTCCTCCGGGGGTTCGACGACCTTGGGCCGGGCCAGGATATACCCGTGGCCGATGCCGTAATGGCCGATGTCGTCGCATTCAAAATGACTCGCCACGGGGAGGACGATGTCCGCCAGGGCCGCCGTAGGGGTCATGAAGAGGTCGGCGACGGCCAGAAAGTCCAGCGACATAAGGGCCTTGTGGGTAAGGCGGCTGTCGGCGTAGGAGAGCATGGGATTGGAACACATCATGTAGGCCCCCCGGACGGGATAGGGTATGCCTTCGAGGACGGCCTTGCGGAAGTAGGCAGGGGCGACGGTCATGAGGCGGGGGATGATCTTGTGATGGGCGCTGATCAATTCCTTGCGCTTGTCGGGAACGAGGTCGGCCCGAACGAAGGGTCCCAGACCCATGATCTTCGGGTCGTGGGCCTCAACGTTGCCGCCGGGGATATCGAGATTACCGGTGATGGCCATGAGGCAGATGAGCGCCCGAGTTGTATCAAAGGTATGGATGTTGTGCTCGATGGGATTTCCCCACTGGATCGCCGCCGGTTTGGCAGCGGCGTAAGTACGGGCGGCCAGACGAATCTGCTCGGCGGGAACCCAGGTTATTTCTTCAACCTTTTCCGGTGCATAGGCTTCTATATGGGCAGTCAGTTCCGCAAAACCCTCGGTCCACTTCTCCGTAAATTCCTTATCGTAGAGACCTTCCTTGATGATTACATGGATAAATCCCAGAGCGAGGGCGGCGTCCGTGCCGGGACGGATCTGGAGCCAGTATTTTGATTTCTTCACCAAGTCGATCCGCCGCGGGTCGATGACGATAAGTTCCGTGCCCGCCTTGAGCTGTTCCAGCAAAAGGTTGCAGATCTCCCCTTCTTCGTTGGTGGAGGTGATGTTGCTTCCCCAGAGCATGACCAGCTTGCTTTGCTTATGGAAATCCACGACGGGATAAAAACCGCAGGTGTGGATACCGGTAATCTCCCGGGGGGCATGGCAGACGTCCTGCGAGGCGATGACGTTGGGGGAGCCGAAGAGGTTGGCCAGGCGGATCTGGAAGAAATGATCGAGCCCCTTGGGCATGCCTACGCCGAAGGCGACGGCCCGCGCCCCATGCTTCTCCCTTATTTCCTTGAGATTGTCGGCGATTGTCCCCAAGGCCTCGGGCCAGGAGATCTGTTCCCATCTTCCGGCCCCTTTTTCACCGACCCGGCGGAGGGGATGCTTCAGACGATCAGGATGAGTCAGGCGGTCCGGCGAGACGGCCCCTTTCGGGCAGATATATCCTTTATTAAGAAATCCCTCAGGGTTTCCCTTTACCTGAACGATTTTGTTGTCCTGTACCCCGACCAGGAGGCCGCAGCCACCGTGGTCCATCCGGGCGCAGTGGGTTTTAAACCATTTTACGTCATTTGTTGTCATCTCCTCAATCTCCTTTTGGGTTCTTAAGATATTCATTACAAGCTGCCTTCATGGTATTCGCCGCCAACAGGGCGCAGTGCTCCGACTCCGGGGGCATTCCCCCCAGAGCGGTCAGGATGTCCTGCTGGCTTAGCTGGGCCGCTTCCTCGACAGGTTTGCCCTTGGCCAAACAGGTTGCCATGCTCCCACAGGCCAGCGAAGATCCGCAGCCCGTGGTGTAAAAAGAGGCGTTCTTGACGACGCCATTTTTCACTTCCAACCAGAAGGCCATCGTTTCTCCGCATGGTCCCGTAATCCGCCCCTCGGCGTTGAATTCGGGAAGTATTCCCTTGTTGCGGGGCCGCCGGGCGTGTTCCATTGCCTGGTCGGTAAACCCTTGTAAATCCATATATTCCATAGATAACTCCTAATGTTTAATGACTATTGACTATTGAAGGCCGTCGCAAGTCCGTGACGTCATGGCTGCAAATATCGGCGTATCCACCAGAGAGAGGACAATTAAGTCCCATGTTGAATCCAGTCCTACGCCTGATGCATGGCCATTCCTTCCCCTGTAAGCTCCGGCTTGTTGAGAGCGATAAAGGAAATTGCCACTTCCGGCAGGGAAGGAATGGACTGAAATTTCTTCAAAATGCCCAACCAGCGCTCCTCCGGTATCGAACGAAGGACAAGATTGGGGCAAAAACTCGAATCATATACGTTATATTCTTTTTCCCCGGCCACGAGACAATCAAGTAAATGGCGATGCTCCACATGGGCGGGGCAGGTCTTGATTACCTCGCCTCCGTAGGAGAAAGGAAAAAGATAGCATACCCAGGGCCGGAGGGAATGGTAATAAATCTGACAGAGGTTGTGGGTGCTGAGAAAGGGGCAGCGCACCGCATTTCCCTTTAATTTCCTGTCATAGTAAAACTGATAGTCAGCAACAAGCTCGTCAGCCCGCAGCCCCAGATATTTCGCCAGGACCTCCAAATCGTCACAGGGAATCCTGGGCACATAGATGCTGCAACATTTTCCTGTCTTGCGACAGGAGAACGGGATCAGGATATCGTAGTCCCGGCATTCGATCTTCGAGAAGAGGTATTTCTCCGGTTCGATTCTCATGATCCTTATATCCTGACTTGAATTCGGGGGGACACGAGGAATCCGGTTAGACCAGATTTCCCGTGTCCCCTTTTCATCAGCGAGCTATTGAATATATGTCCTAACGCTACAACGGTTTGTCCTCCGGCAGGCTTTCGCCGACAGCCAAGCGGCAGATGTCGCTGATCATATAGTTGTTCATACCTGCGCCTTTAACCTTCTTGCCCAAGGTCCGGTAGCACATGGGGCAGAGATAAACCATCGCCTCCGCGCCGTGGTCTTTGGCGTCCTGGATATTTTTGTCCCGGAAGGGCTCGAAGTTCTTGCCCCGGGGAAAGAGCTTCAGATTCGGTCCGGCCAGTTCCACGCCGCAGCAGATGGAGTTGATCCCATCGTACTGGCGGGCGACGCGTTCCACGCCGATAAGTTTAAAGATTTCATCTATATAATGATCCTTCTCCGGGGTATAACGGGAAGCGCAGGGGCGCTGGTAGGCCACTTTCATGTTGAGCTTTTGAATTCGATCGGGATGTTCCTTCAAGTAGTCCGCCAGGTATTCAAGTATCGAGACGGGTCGGAAGGGCAGGTTAATGCCGAATTCCGGGGCCATGCCCTTGAGGAGGGCGTAGCAGTCGTCATGGACGAAGACGATCTCTTTGGCCCCCGATTTGGCCAGGTTGTTGACCAGCCCCTGGAGGCGGTCCCTCATGATGGATTCATCCCCCATGTGGGCGAAGAGGACGTTACAGAAATAGTGACGGCCCTTGAGGAGGGGAAGCTCCTGGAAAAGGCTTCCCTGGATGGCCCAGGGCATGCTGCCGTCCATGACGCAGATGGACATGACCCGGTCTTTCGGCTCTACGGCTTTCGGTTCCCCGTCTGCCTTGAAGCGATCGGCCATCTGGGTTCTTAGGGCCGGATCGGTGAAGTCCCCCGCTTCTTCCATTTTCTTCAGGATCAAATCAAAGGGCCGGGCGTCCTTGGGACAGTATTCGTTACAGGCGATACAGGTCACGCAGTCATAGATCCACTCCACCTTCTCCCCCTGGACCAGCTTCCGGAAGGCCGCCCCGCCCGTTTCCGCATTGAAATCCAGATAATGGCACTTCGCTAAACACTCGCCGCAAAAATCGCATTGTTCTTCGTGAAACATCTCTTCCTCCTCTTGACTCACTATAATATTTTGGTTTTATGCTAAAAACTCAATTATCTTCGCTTTATGAATCCATTGTACACCATCTTTTAATTCTTCCCTTTTCTAAACCGGTCATCGGCCCTGATATTGCCAATTCGTTCCTCTTTACCTTTAACCCAGCCGCTGGTCGCGTCGGCGATAGCATCAAAAGCGGGAACATAGGGTTTGATGTCCAGGAGCGGCGTCCCGTCAACGATATCTATATTCTCAACCTTTATTACCTTCCCCTCGATACCGACAAGTTTAACCACGGAAAGACCGATGGAATTGGGACGGCGCGGGGCGCGGGTGGCAAAGAGGCCCCGTTTGGCCTTGTCGAGAAACGGTTTTACCTCGAGGTCATAGCCGTCGGACAGGTGAAAATGATAGAGAAGAATAATGTGGGAAAAGCCCTCCAGATCTCTGATGCCTTCCTGATAATCATCGTTGATTTCAATCCATCCCGGGGTTCCCTGAGCCCCTGCCGGTTGGATCGGCATGCCTTCCTGATCCGGGAAGGGAGAATGGATGACGCCGATGGGATGATACATAATCACGTTAGCTTCTCAAAAATTTTGCAGATTCTGTCTACTGATTAAAAAACTATTAGCTCATAACCCGCTTTGATGTAACGGGCCATGCTGGGGTGCCCCATCATTTCCCCGCAAAGGGTCAAGCCTTGTGCCGTCGCCTCATCGCTGCTTCCCATTTTTTTTGAACAGGCCTGACAGACGCAATCAATAAGGCCCGCAGCTTTCACCTTTTCGCCGTCATGAATGATCCGTCATTGGCATTACTGTGGAGCAATTATGGACAAGAAAAGAAAAAATATCAAATTTTCTTTATGCCCAACCAATTCGCCCGGCGCCGTCCTTTGCCGATCATTCCCTTATCGCTTCAATTTTTTCTCGCCAGGTAAAACTGGCGGAGGTGAAACTCGTTATAATCCTTGAAAATATTCTGGGGAATGCTTTTCTTGAGGACCGTCAATCCCATTCTTGTCAGGTCACTGGCGGTGAAGTGGCAAGAGGAGTAACCGGTGATGACGATATGTCCGCCTCTTTCCAAGAGGGATAAGCTTTTCTTCAGGATCATCATCGCGCTGTCGCCGTCCATGATCTGCCGGTTCAGGACCCCGCAGAAGATTATTACGTCAAAGGTCGTCTCGGGAGGAAAAAACTCGTCCAGTTTCCCTGCTTCTCCCTCATGGATATGGGTAAATCCCCTGTCTTTAGTCGCCTCCACATTATCGGGACTGATATCTATGCCTGCAAAATCCACCTGGGGACAGATTTGCCTGATCGCCGCCAGCAGATTGCCCGCCCCGCAGCCTACATCAAGGAGACGCCGGCAGGACAGCTTCGACATGATCTTTAATACTTCCGGATAGATGTGGTCGGCGTAGATGGAATATTCTCTCGAATCTTCGAAACTTACCCAGCGGACCGGTCGGGCGATATTGCGCAGAGGGACGATAAGCTCAACGTCCCGTCCATCGAGAGCGGAGATGTAAGCAACAAGGAAATTCTCCTCGGCTACCGTCAGGAGACGCCCCGCCGTTTCCGGCCAGAAGCCGGCTATATCTTCGGGATGGACGCGATGGGAGATGTAGGCCAGCTTTCCCGCTTCTTCCCGATCTTTGACGTCCCTGTTTATGGGGCCCTGAAGGAAGCGATGCCCTGCCGCCTCGATGATGTTGAACCATTGCCCGGTCAGGGGCTGCCGCCGCCGGCGACGGATAGCCCCCATTATCGCCTGTAAACTGCGGTCGTAAATTCTCTCGCCGTCCCTTTGCACTCCCTCATGCCGGTTCCCGACGTTCATCTTCCACAGCCTCCTCCGGAAGAACAGGGTGGAACGTCACAACGCTCAGCCCGGCCGCAGCAGGTTTTGCCTCCCTGGGACGCAATTACGGGACCGCTCCGGGGGAGAACGCTTGGAGACATCAGGCGGCGCAGATCGGCGCCGCCGCAGAAGCGGCAGCGGGCCTCTTCTTCTTCACTGTTTATTCCTTCTAAGAATTCTGAGACCTTACCACACGTCGCACACTCGTATTCGTAAATAGGCATGCATTTACCCCCGATGCTTAAATCAGTGATCGCAGAGGTTCTGGCCGCAAAGCAGGGCCCCGCTCAGGTAGTCGTTCACGATCTTTTCCGGGGTTTCCGAGGAGGCGCCGACGACGACGCCGATTCCCTTCTGGTTGAAAAGATCCTGCGCCCTGGCCCCCATCCCGCCGGCGATGATCAGATCAGCCCCCTTTTCCGCCAACCACTTGGGAAGCAAGCCCGGTTCATGGGGCGGCGCCTCATGAGATTCTTGTTTCAGGATGGTCTTGTTTTCCTTATCCACGTCCACCAGGACAAAGGCGCTACAGTGGCCGAAATGGGGGCACAGGTAGCCGTCCACGGTAGGCACGGCGATTCTTAGTAATTGCATTTCTATTCACCTCAAATGTTATTTGGTTTTATTTCTCCGGATAAAGTTCCCGGAATGTTGCTTGCTACTTAACCGGATCGAGAGCCAGCAGGGGCATGACGATTCCTTCCAAAAAGGCCTTTGCTGCTTCCGTCTGGTTGTTGTAATAGATAAACGGCTTACCGCTGTCCGAGGCCTCGACGATGGCCGGTTCCAGGGGAATGCGACCGAGGAAGGGAACCTTAAGTTTGCGGGCCATGGCTTCGCCGCCTCCCGCTTTGAACAGGTCGATAAGCTTGCCGCAATGAGGGCAGATAAGACCACTCATGTTCTCGACAACGCCAAGGATGGGAACCTTGACCTGGCGGCAGAAACTGATGGATTTCCGGACGTCGGCGAGAGACATCTCCTGGGGCGTCGTGACGATCACGGCGCCGTCGCTTTCCGGAAGCATCTGGGCTACGGAGAGGGGTTCGTCTCCCGTCCCCGGAGGAAAGTCGATGATCAGATAATCGAGTTCCCCCCATTGAATCTCCGCTAGAAATTGTCTGATCACCCCCATCTTGAGGGGGCCCCGCCAGATCACCGCTTCATCCTTGTCGGGAAGGAGCAGCCCCAGAGAAACAACTTTGATTCCATAGACATAATCCAGGGGAAAGGCATTTTTCCCGTCCGTCCCCATCGTCTGATTGCCGAGGTGGAGCAGGGTTGGGATGCTGGGACCGTGAAAATCGACATCCAGGAGCCCTACCTTCTTCCCTTCCATCCCGAGGGCGACCGCGATGTTAACCGCCACGGTGCTCTTGCCGACGCCCCCTTTCCCGGAGAGGACAAGGATCTTGTGGCGGATCTGCCCCATCTTCTCCCGCAGTTGCACCTCCTCATGCTGACGCTGTTCCATCCGCTCACTTTGCCCCTGCTGTTGCTTCTGCCCTTTCCCGTATAGTGGGAGGGTGTCCTCTGATTTGCTCATCACTTATCTTCAACTCCTCATTTATTTTCTTTTCCGACTCGCCTGCCCCGGCTAACAACCCCTTGGTCGCCCCCCGGATTTACAGGCAACCCGGGGGTTCCCATATTCCTCCGTGCATGTGTGAAACTGATCCGGAATACGGTGAAGCAGTAACCTACGGCGCTGCGGACAGTTCCTGCCAGATGCTTTCAATATCCTTGGCTGCCGGACTTTCCGGGTAATCCATTACGGTGCTACCCCGCAGTTGGGCCTGGACGGTCGCCAGATCAAAATGTATCCTCCCGGCGACGGACATTCCCAGGGTGCGGGAGGCTTCTTCAATCTTGAGAGTCATCTCCGGATTCAGGTCCCATTTGTTGACGCAGACCCGGGCGGGGATCTTGAACATGGCGATCAGCTCCGCCAGCCGCCGAAGATCGTGTTCTCCCGAAAGGGTGGGCTCCGTTACGATCAGGACGAGACCTGCCCCGGCCAGGGAGGCAATGACCGGACAGCCGATCCCCGGCGGTCCATCGGTGAGAATGAAGTCCGCTCTCTTATCCTCGGCAATTTTCCGGCCTTCAGCGCGGATCAGGCTGACGAGTTTCCCGGAATTTCCCTGGGCCGGATCAAGGCGGGCATGGACCATCGGGCCGTAGGCCGTATCCGATACATACCATTCCCCCGTCCTGGCCTCGGCAAATTCAACTGCTTCGGCGGGGCAGATCCGCTGGCACAGGCCGCAACCCTCGCAGAAAGTGGGAGAGACCACGGGCGGATCTGCCATCTTGATCGCATCAAAGCGGCAGGAGGTGACGCATAGCCCGCACTGGATGCATTCTTCCGGAATTATCCGGGCCTTCTTGGACCCGAAAAATGCCTCTCGCCTCTTGATCTGCGGTTGCAGAATCAGATGCAGATCCGGTGCGTCCACGTCCGCATCCACGAGAATCTTGTTTTTTCCCAGGGCCGCCAGGGCGCCCGTTACGGTTGTCTTCCCGGACCCCCCTTTGCCGCTGAGGATGGTGATTTCTCTTGTCATGCCGCTGTTCCTCCCCGGGCCGTCGGCGGTTGCCCACCCTTCCCCTCAATCAGGGCCAGTACATTTTTCCAGAGGGAGGCAAAGAGCTCCCGATATTCCGGTAAGTCTTCGCCAATCAGACCACCCCGGGAATAGCTTTCAGCGATGCGCCGGTCGTGGGGAATCTCGGCCAGAATGGGGATATTTTCCCGCCGGCAAAATAAATACAACTCATCATTGCCGATATCGCAACGATTGACGACAACTCCTGCGGGCAGGCCCAGTTCTTTAAGGGATGCTACGGTCAGGGAAAGATCATAGAGACCAAAGGGCGTCGGTTCTGAGACCAGAATGACCAGATCCACACCCCGCACCGCCTCGATCAGGGGGCAGGAATTTCCGGGGGGACAGTCTATCAGGGTGACCGCCGCTGCCTGGGCCTGCTCCTTTACCTGACGGATCATCGGCGGGGCCATGACCTCGCCGATGTTCAGCCGGCCCTGGAGGAAACGGATGCCCTTCGCCGTTCCCCCCTCAATGACCCCAATGGGCCGATCTGTTTCCGTAATGATCCTTTCCGGGCAGAACCAGGCGCAGACGCCGCAGCCATGGCATAACTCGGGAAAGATAATCACCGTGCTCTTGAAAACGGTAATGGCGTTAAACTCACAGTAGTCGGCGCAGACGCCGCAACCGGTGCAACGATCTTCCGCGGCCTCAGGTCTTTTCACGGTCGCCGGGATGGTCCGGTCGATCCGTGGTTGGAGGAAGAGATGGGCGTTCGGTTCTTCTACGTCGCAATCGAGAAGCTGGACGTCTGCGCCGCACTGCTGGAGGATATACGCAACATTGACTGCCACGGTGGTCTTTCCCGTGCCGCCCTTGCCGCTGGCAAAGGCGATTTTCACAGCGCTTTTTCCAGTTCTGTCAGGCGTGTCCGGATTCGTTCCGTCGCTCTCTCGAAGCCCTGCAACTCATCCTTCAGTGCCTGAATTTCATTATCCTTTGTCTGGATCGGGCCGGATGCCGTTCCGTAATTATCCGCTCCGCCCCGCTGCCATCCGAAAAGGCCGGTCCTGTGAAACCAGTTCCGATTACCCAAGCCGCCCCTTCGCAAACATGAAAACCATCCCGCCCCTCTTCCCGGACCGCCACCGGCATAACCGGGCATTCCAACCCCTCTTCCCGGTGCGCCGTTGGCAAATCCCGGCATTCCGGACCCGGCGCAAAACCCGGCGCCCCTGCCGCTCATGGGACCCATTCCTGATGGACCCGTCCTATCTCCTCTGGGCATATTTGCACCTCCTGAGAATTATTAATTTCATTTGAACTTACCTCGACAACTCAATGATATCATTAAACATATATTTTCTCTCCCCTTCAAGGGGAAACCAAGCCCTTTATTACCCTCCCCTTCAAGGGGAGACCAGGCTCTTTATTCCCCTCCCCTTCAAGGGGAGGGTTAGGGTGGGGATGGGTCTGGAATTTTCATCACCCTTTGTGACGGGAAACCGTCATGAGAGTTTCATACACTGTGACCTTCCACCGTAGCCGCCTGGATTTCCTCCAGTTTTCCCTCTTCCCAGGCCGCAACGGCATCAGCCACCGTCTTTTGCGCCGCGGGGTCAGTGCGGAACATGCGTACCGACGCCGCATGCAAAACCCGAAATGCCTTGGGTCCGACATTGCCGCTGATCAGAACTTCCGCGCCCTGATCAATGATGGTGCGGGCGGCCTGGATGCCCGCACCTTGCGTTGCTTGGCTGTTCTGCCGGTTTTCCGTGGCCTGCCACTCTTTTGTCTCTCCATCAACAATGACAAAACAGGCGGCCCGGCCAAAACGAGTGTCCAATAATTCCATCCATCCGGGATTTTGTGCTGTTACCGCTATCTTCATGATCTTCCTCTCCTTCGTTGTCCCCGTGGTCTCTCTGTAAGACCTGGCGCTCCTTCCCATCCTTTTCCCATGTTCATCCGTTGCCACCCGCGGTGACATCCGGGCAGGCAAAATGCAGGATCGTTCAGGCGATCAGCAAAAAAGGCTGCCGCCACATCTTTCAGCTCTCCCTTCAGAAAAGAAATCACGAGGATATCCGCCCCTTCGATCATCTGCTGGGAATAAATGGAAATGGCCCCGCACAGCAGCACCTTGATCTTCAGATCGCGTAGTACTTTAATCATTTGTACGGCAGAGATTCCCGGCGGCAGGAACTCGATTTTCTGCTTTTCCGGGGCGCCTGAGTCAATGATTACAAAAGAATCCGCGGAATCGAAAACCGTAGCAATATGATCTTGTGACGCAGCCAATGCGATGGGCATGATGATTCCCTCTTTGTGATCTTATGTAAGCGAGCGATCTTTCAAAACACTGAGCCTGTTTCAAATATTACTTCCAAGGCAACATAGACACAGCAAAGGACATGCCTGGGAGAAGAACATTCGCTGATCATGAATGATATAAACTGGATAGCGTGTAATAATGGCGGAGGCAATGACAACTATAGATGCGCGTATGCGACGCTCCGGAATGAATATAGTCGCATTTATGCAACTATATTGTGGGGTATAAGTCTATTTTTATCATCAGACCGCATACCCAGGGGACATGTTGTTATTGACATGATTATTGGGATTGTTTATATGCCCGCCGTTACATTATGCTTTCTCTGGATGGATTAAGAGTGAAATCAATGAATGGTTTATTGTTATTCTTCACACCGTTAATATGAGGCGTTGACAGAGGACCCGGGCGGTTCTCCGAACAACACCGTTTTGCCGCTTTTGGCCCCTTAGCCTGCTGATGGTCATGCCGCGGTAAAGGCGGCATGGCGACATCAGGAGGCAAGATTTGGTTAATCAGCATCCAATCTTCTATATTTATTTCAACCTGATCGAGGGCTTTTCCCGTAAGGGGTCGGACCATCCCAGTGAAGTGGGCTTTCTGATCACAAGGATGAGGCCCAAAAAGCTAAGGAAGGTATTGACAAAGTGCGTCTTTGTGGTTCAGAAAGGTGGTGGAGAAGGATGCCGGCGCTCCGGCGAAGATTTTGCGATACTGCGGAACGATCCACAAACTTCAAGTTAAAATACAGAAATTGACACTGGCGATGAACAGGCTTAGAACTACCTTGGAGACCCAAAGAGGCTGCCATGATCAGACCCATCTACCTTGATTACAACGGCACCACCCCCCTCGATCCCGAAGTGATCGCCGCAATGCGGCCCTTTCTGGAGGTTGAGTTCGGCAATCCATCCAGTTCCCACTGGTACGGCATTAAGCCAAAGCACGCCTTAGAGGCAGCCCGGCGACAGGTAGCCGGTATGCTTGGCTGCCTTCCCGAGGAGATCGTCTTTACTTCCGGCGGCAGCGAATCCAACAACCATGCGATCAAGGGCATGGCCCGGACTCTCAAGTACAAAGGCCGTCATATCGTCACCAGCGCCTTCGAGCATCCGGCAGTATTGGAAGTATGCCGGTATCTGGAAAATGAAGGCTTTGAAACCACCCGGGTGGCCGTGGATGACCAGGGCATGATCGATCCCGAGCGGATACGGAAGGCCCTGCGTCCCGATACCATCCTCGTCACCGTTATGCACGCCAACAATGAAGTTGGTGCCGTGCAACCCATTGCGGCTATTGCCGAACTGGTCAGGGCGCGAGGCATTGCCATGCACACCGACGCGGCCCAGTCATTGGGTAAAATTCCGGTGGATGTGCAGACCCTGGGCGTGGATCTGCTCTCCGTCGCCGGCCACAAGCTTTACGCACCCAAGGGTGTCGGCGCCCTCTATGTACGCAAAGGTATGGTGCCGGAGAAATTCTGCCACGGCGCCGGACAGGAAAAGGGCGGGCGGGCCGGCACGGAAAATGTAGCAGGGATCGTCGGCCTCGGCAAGGCATGCGAGATCGCGGCGAGGGACTTGGCGGACAGTATGACCCGTATGCAGGATCTGCGCGACCGGTTGCACCGGGGCATTACCGCCCGGGTCCCCGATGTACGCCTCAATGGCCATCCCGAACACCGGCTGCCCAATACCCTCAACCTGTCATTCAAGGGATTGGCGGCCAACCGGCTGCTGGAAGAGATCGGCCTGGAAGTGGCCGCTTCGGCCGGCGCCGCCTGCCACGCCGATAAAGTGGCGGTCTCCCATGTTCTGGCGGCCATGGCGGTGCCCGTTGAATGGGCTAAGGGAACCTTGCGCTTTTCCCTGGGCCGGATGACGACCGCCGTGGAGATTGACCGGGCGGTTGACGTGGTGTCTGCAGCAGCGGCCAAACTGCGCAATGATTGGCTAATCCCGGAAACTTCCGGGGAATATTAACTTACTGCTGCATCGGCGCCATGGCATAATTGCACAGGTTTTCCCATCATCAGGAATATGGACTGCTTGTGAATTTCAGTTTGTCTAAAGGTGGATAGTTTACGTGAGCAATGAGGTAATTTATGGGAAAGGACAAGGAGATTAAAGAAATAATGTTGGGAATGGTCTACGAAAAGGCCCGGGAGATCTATTCGGAGACCATGATAGAATATGGAACCAATCCACGTAACTGCGGCACGATAGATAATCCGGACGGTTACGCAAAGATAACCGGGGTATGTGGGGATACCGTCGAGATGTTCCTGCGGATGGAGGGCGAAAAGGTTGGGGAATCAAAATTTCTTACCGATGGATGCATGTTCAGCATTGCGGCCTGCTCTGTCGCGGCTGAAATGGCACGGGGCAAGACAATGCGCGAGTGTATCGGCATAACCCAAAGCGCTATACTCAAACGGCTGGAAAAGATGCCCGCAGATCATGAGCACTGTGCCTTGCTGGCCGCCATGGCTGTGCAAAAGGCCTTGCGGCAGTGTATGCAAAGCAGGGAAAGCGACTAATCATGTTAAAGGAAGGGACAGGTCTTTAAAACCCCGATTTGTAATATTTCAATCAATCGGTAAGGGGTTCTCCAGCGTTTAGCTGCTCATAGACGCCCACGTACTGATCGATCATATGGTTGAGATTATATTTGTCCCTCGTTTCCTTCATGATTCTTTGCACTTGCGCTGTCCTGATTTCAGGTGAGCGGCGGTGGAAAGCCACGCTCTTGGCAAGGCCGTGCCAGAGGGCGGCAGCGTCATAATCACGGAACAGAAATCCGTTGCCTCGATCTTCAGCGGCGCCGTTCAATTCCAGCTCCAATTCCTGAATCTTGTCGTGATAACCGCCGGTATCGCGGTTGGTCGCTGTAGCGCCGAACAGGTTCCCGATCTGGTCGATCTGACCGCAGGGTTCGTACAGGGAGGCGCCGAAAACGTCGCTGGCCGCGGCATAGCCCAGTATAGAGATATCCTCGCTGAACCGATGATAACAAATTTTTCCATCAGAGGCCCAGGCAATGCGGCCCATGATCTCCTCATGAGTCCGGTCACGACCGATTCCGTCGCCAATGACGGCGATTTGCACGTCTGCGTGCTCATCCACAAATCTCAGGGCGATGTCCTCCAGCAGCTCTATGCCCTTCTGGGCGGGGTCGAGGCGGGACGGCCAGTAGCAGAGAATAGCATCAGGATTGACCTGCAGCCCCGTCCGCCGCTGAAATTCAATTCGATTATCTGCCTTGGCCGCCAGGAGATCATTGCCGGGGCCGTAGTTGCGGATCAAATGGGTACAGGTTTCTGGGTACATACTTGGCGCCGGGGCGTTGAGGATAGCCAAGGTTTGGCCGTGGTAGTATTTTTCTTTTATTTCCTGACGAAGACTTGGGGAAATGATATGGCGATCTTGAAAGTAATCACTAATTAACTCTTCAAGAAAACGATAGCCGACGAAATTGATGAGAGAGGCGTTTTTTATCGCCGTGGCCTGGCAATCGATGCAGGTGCGACCATATTCCCGGGAAAAGTAGAGCAGGGGAGAGAGTTCCTCAATATCGACACCGGTAAGCATCTCTAGTGGAATGTGTCCTGTGTGTACATTATGGACCGTATGGAGGATTGGACAGCCCCGGGATTTCCCATAGGCCGTTATCACGCCGCCGGCCATCCAGTCATGGCTATGGAGGATGATGCGACCTTCGTTTTTTGCCCGGATGGACTTGATCACCTGGTTGACCAGGCTCCGTTGAAACTCCGCCGCAGTCTCAATCGGATTTCCGGCATAGGCGCTGGGAAGATGGGCAAAAATAGAGGAACTTACCAGGTGAACCCGGTCGGGGTCGATCCGGTAACGGACCTCCCGCCATTGCGTCTCATCGAGACCGCATTCCTTCTGGAAGCGTTTCTTGAGATTCAGCGTGGCAATGTGGCATTCTATGCCCCGTTCCGTCAATCCTTCACAGAGGGCGGCGACGACTTCCCCCAAGCCGCCGCTTTTGCCGGAGATATAACGGGCAAGCGTCCCCATATCCTCGGGGAGTCTGCCCGTTTCCGGGGCGATGAGCAAGACGGGGGTCTTTTTTTTTACGGTCATGACGCCCCCTTTTTAAAGCCTTTCGTTATTTGCCGGCTTCTGAACTTTCCTTCCCCGGGACAAAGGAATGCCAAAGCTTTTGCACCGCAGTGGAACGCTCGCGGCAGTATTTATCCGTCAAAGCCGCCATTTCCTTCAGCGATTCGTTGCCGGCCTTGTAGATTTCTCCCGCATTGCCGGCGCGGCCCGCCTCGACCATTTTCATCAGGTATTCAACCCCCACGGAATAGAGCTTGAGGCAGTGTCCCTGATCGATCTTCATTATGTCCAGGCCAGCCTCCCGCTGTTTTTCCACATTGAGAAATTTAAAGGAGGCCAGGAGACCGTTGTTTTTCCAGCTAGCGAAAAAGTCATTAAGGGCGTTTTCCGTCCTCTCTCTTTGTGCAGCGCTCATTTTGTCTTCTCCTTTCCCAGGCGCTAAATTGTTATATCCAGTTTTTGAATCACTTCTGTTTTGAAGGCCTTCATGGTGGTGGTGCGGACATTTCCTGTCGCTCCCAGGCTGAGAACAAAGCTGAGGACGGCCTCATCGTTGGGGGCGTCACAAATGGCAACGTAGTCCACGTCGCCCATGGTGACATAGCAGGCTGTCAATTTTCCGCCTTTACCTTCCAGAACCTTCTGGGCCGCGTCGATAATCTGGTTTGCCGTCTTAACCGTCTTGATCCCCTGATCCGTCAGTTTCATTATGATGACATAGCTTTCCATTTGTTATCTCCTTTCAATATTTTTTTGTCACCGCAGGTTAAGATAGAAACATCAACTTGGCAACCCGTGAAGTACCCCGGTTTAATACCAGGATAAAGCTGGGATTATTGAAGAGACAGGAGAAAGGCGCGCAAGTTGGTTTTATTGTTTTTTAGACCGAGTTTCCGGCGTATATTTTCCCGGTGGAACTCAACGGAACGATCAGAGACATGGAGTAGGGAGGCAATATCCTTCGTTGACCGGTCTTCCCGGATCAGATTGGCGATGCGGATTTCCGTAGGGGTAAAAGCACCGTAATGGGCCGTAAGGGTGCGTAGGAAGGGGGAAATGATATTGTTCAAGTTGGTTTCGATGATCTGGAGATAGGAATCCTGGTCAGCCTTGGAGCGAACTGTCTTCAACTTATTCAGGTACGGGAAAACAAGTTCCCGCACATTTGCCATGACATTTGTCCCCATAATCTCCTTATCTTCCTCACGTTTCTGAAGCAACACCTTCAGCGCCGTATTGAGTTCCTCCAGATGCCGCGTCTTTTTTTCCAGATCCCTGCTTCTCGCCCTCAGTTCCCTTTCCGCCTGTTTCACCTCGGTTACATCCATAAAAGATCCCACGCTCCGCATCGTTCCGGGGATCATGGCAATCGTCGCGTCGATGTACCTGATCTGCCCATGCCGGTCCCGGAAACTGAATTCGTAGCGTGTCGGCGCCTGATCGGGGCTTATACGGCGCAATTCATGGTAGCGCTTCATTTTTTCCAGATCTTTTTTTGTGACGAAGTCCACCCATTTCTTTTTTCCTTCCACCTCTTCCTTGGTATATCCTGAGTCTTTTTCAAAAGCAGAGTTTACCAGAGAAATGATCATGTCTGCTTCGATAATGATGGTGGCGGTGTTCGTCGCCTCGAAGACGGTCTGATAGAGGTTTTCTGTCTTTTGCAACTTCTCGTTGGCAACCATCCACTCCCGGGTCCGCCGTTCCACCAGTTCCTCCAGATGGTTCTGGTGGAGTTTCAGGGAGTTCTCCACCTCTTTGCGATCCGTAATATCGAGGATCATGGCCTGTTTGGATATGGTCCCGTCCTGCCAGCAGATAGGGGTGTTGACGATATAGAACCAGCGGTTGTCCTTGGGACTTTGCACCTCCCAGCGGACCGTTTCGCCCCTGAAGACCCGCTCGTTGACGCACCAGGGGCAAATATCCTCCCGGTCATGTATTACCCGATAGCATGGTTCGCCCGTTCCGTCGTAACCGGTTCTTTCAATGAAGCGCTGGTTCATGAATTCCACCCGATAATCGGGGGAACACACATACATCAGGCCGTCAAAGGCCTGAATGATTGCGTTCAGTTGTGACTGAATGTCCTTGATCATAAATGAATTATCCGACTAACTTCCGAAAGTGTTGAAGGACAAAGGGGCAGAGGTCTGATGATTAGAAGGAAGATCGCAAGGGTAATAATGAACGACCATCCTTCTTTTGCCAAGTTGATAGTGTGTTTTTCCATAGGGTAACCATTTTACACTTTATTCTCTTGATTGTATAGAAATTATGTCCGCCAACGAGAGCAAAGGTTATGCCGATGGATAAAAATATTGTAATCACGAACAATTTAAAGAAAAATATTTCATGATAGTGCGCAAAAATGCGACTGTTATCCGGCCAATGAAGTGCATATGTGCACTGGGTGATTTGATTTCAGCTTGATTTTTTTGAAAAGAACGATTGATGATGCGGGAAAAGGTCAATACTCAATACCAGCCTTCATAAAACATGAACAATTGATATCGCTTACGCGCATCATTCAGCAGCGATTGTTTTTTGACATTTTGCTGGCGGGTGCCGGCAGGTAGGCATAAGGGTTGCAATTGGAATTCCTTTTATTTAAAAAGTGCATAACACGCAAAAAGGAAGCCATGCTGGATAATAACAACCGTACCGTCAGTTATCTGCGCCTTTCTGTTACGGACCGCTGTAACCTGATACGATCCTGAATAAACCCAAAGGTCATGACTTGGGAGTAAATAAACTCCGCAAATGTGTTCGCTCAATGAATGGCATCGGGGGCTGAACGTGAACGCCGCGCCGGAATGGCGAAGAGGTCCAAACGCATCCCCGCAAAAATCATAAAACCAAGGTCGTCAATCCCGATTTGGCCATCCAATGTGTCAGTCAGGGAGCAAATTTCCGGCAGATAAAGGGAACCAAGAGGCTGACTTTATTGAAGTAATAGGCGGTGGGAGGTTCGGAAGGGAGGTCTGGGAATCGATGAATTATGCTATGGAAATCCGCAAGCTTGTGGGCTCGCGCCGCGTCTTTGTCCCCGGCGTGCGGGCGATCATTGTAAACGGTGACGGGGAAATACTCCTGCAACAGCGAAGGGATAACGCCTTGTGGGGCCTGCCCGGCGGATCTGTCGAACTTGATGAAACTGCCATGGAGGCCCTCAGGCGGGAGGTAAGGGAAGAGACATCCCTGGAAGTGATCGAAGCGGAGCCGATGGGACTTTACTGCGGTCCCGACCAAAAATTCTCCTATCCGAACGGCGACGAGGTTCAGTGCTTCGCCATCGCCTTCATCGTTCGTAATTGGCGCGGTTCACCTCATGCAGATGGACAAGAGGGCGCCGCGGTCCGTTTTTTTTCGGGATCAGAACTGCCAGAAAATATTGTGCCTGTGCACAGGCAGACCCTTGCGGACTATCCCCGCTATAACGGGTCGTTCATCTTTAAATAAATAACCAGCTAGCCTTTCATAACCATTTATCGAGGTGTTCCTTTCCATGCCGACCAAATTCAGATCTTCTGCAACCGCCATTCCCATCGATCAGGCCGTCGGAACCATTCTGGCCCATGATATGACCGAAATCCGACCGGGGCAATTCAAGGGCGCGGCGTTTAAGAAGGGTCACCGGTTGACGGAAGACGACCTGCCGCACTTAAGAAGGATGGGAAAAGAGCATCTGTTTGCGTTACGTCTGGGGAAAGGAGAGGTCCATGAGGACGATGCCGCCTTGAGGCTCTGTGAGGCCCTGGCGGGGGACGGCGTCGTCTTCGACTCCCATCCCGCAGAGGGGAAGATCTCCCTGAAGGCCGCCCACAAAGGTCTTCTCAAGGTAAACGAGGCGTCCCTTCTGAGGTTCAATCTGATCCCCGACATGTGCTGCGCCTCCCGGCATAACAACAGCGTCGTGGCGACAGAGGAGATTATCGCGGCCGCACGGGTCATTCCTCTGATTATCGACGAAAAGGTCCTCGAAGCCGGAATCGAGGTCGCTCGGGAAGCAGGCGGCGTCTTTGTCGTCAAACCCCTGTCACGACCCAGGACCGGACTCGTTATTACCGGTAATGAGGTCTATACCGGGCTCATCGACGATAAGTTTGCCCCCATTCTCATTAAAAAGCTCCGGATATTCGACTGCGAGGTCTCAGGAACTGCCTTCGCCCCGGACGAAAAGCGGGCAATAGTGAAGGAAATAAGGATGTTGATTGAGGACGGGGCACAGCTTATCTTGGTGGCCGGGGGCATGAGCGTGGACCCGGACGACATAACCCGCATGGCCATCGCCGCCGCCGGGGCTGAGGATGTGGTGTACGGCACACCGGTCCTCCCCGGGGCCATGTTTCTTTATGGACGCTTTGGCCCGGTCCCGGTCCTGGGTCTGCCTGCCTGCGTCCTCTTTTACCGCACCACGGTCTTTGACCTGATCCTGCCAAGAATCCTGGCGGGAGAGCGGATTACCAGGAACGATCTGGCGGCCCTTGCCCACGGGGGATTGTGCCTTAATTGCGATCCTTGCCGGTTTCCTCAGTGCCCGTTCGGAAAATGATGCGGGATATTAAGCACATAGAGCTGCCAGCCTTCTATTTTTTTTGCCGTCATTGAAAAGGGTTTTCTTTTTCAAGTTAATAATAGTATATGGGCCATCGCCATTGAGTGGAAAAAGACATATGCCGTATTTGACAGAATCGCAAAATACGGTCACGTGTCGTTTTCAATCTATTAATGAGGAGGAGTTTATTATGGGAAAGTCGTTTGTTAAGCGTGTAGCGGCCTTTGTTCTGATCCTGGGCGTAGCGGCCCTGGTATGGATTCCGCAGGCCTTTGCCGAGCCGAAAGGTACCGTCGTCATGTTTCACGCGGGGAGTCTGACCATGCCCTTCGAGGCCATGGAAAAAGCCTTCGAGGCCAAGTATCCCGGCGTGGATCTGCAGCGGGAGGCCAGCGGCAGTCAGGCGGCGGCACGGAAGATTACCGACTTGAACAAGCCGTGCGACATCATGGCATCCGCCGATTTCAAGGTGATCGACAAGCTGCTGATCCCCAAGCATGCCGACTGGAATATCCGTTTTGCCACCAATCAGCTCGTCCTGTGTTACACTGACAAGAGCAAATACGCCAAAGAAGTAAACGCCAAAAACTGGTACAACATCCTGCAAAAAAAAGGCGTGGTCTGGGGTCACTCCAATCCGAATCTCGATCCCTGCGGATACCGTGCCCTGATGGTGCTCCAACTGGCCGAGAAATACTACCGGGCGCCCGGTTTGTACGAAAAACTCCTCGCAAACCGTCCCCAGGAGAATATTCGTCCCAAGTCGGTTGAACTGGTATCCCTGCTCCAAACGGGAAACATGGACTATGCCTGGGAATATCTCTCCGTTGCGGTGCAGCACGGTCTCAGATACGTGATCCTGCCTGACAAGATCAACCTTGCCAATTACAAGGAAGACCCTTTTTATTCTCAGGCCACGGTAAAAGTGACGGGGAAAAAACCGGGGGAATATATGGATATGAAGGGCGAGTCGGTAACTTATGGGATCACGCTCATCAAGGATGCACCGAATAAAGAGGCGGCGATCGCCTTCCTCGCCTACATGCTCGATCCCAAAGGCGGCCTGAAAATCCTGAAAGACCAGGGCCAGCCGCCCTTTATTCCCTGCCGGACGCCTACTGAAAAGATGAAATCCCTGCTGCCGGAAAAGCTAAAGAAACTGGTCGTCGTAAAGGATTGACAGGAAAACCGTTATGGTAAGTAAGGGGCCGTTCTATTGGATTTCGATCTCCTGCGGCATCATGGTACTCGCCTTTATTCTGCTGCCGCTGGTCGAGATGCTGACGGCCCCTTCCGGCGCCATGCTGAAGGAAACGCTGAAAGACAGGGATGTTGTCAGATCCATCTGGCTTAGCATTTACACGGCCATGGCGGCGGCGGGGATATCGTTCGTGGTCGGAACACCGCTGGCCTATATCCTGGCCCGCTCCCAATTCAGCGGCAAACGCCTCATCGAAAGCATCATCGACCTGCCCATCGTCATCCCCCATCCGGTGGTCGGCATCGCCATCCTGAGCGTGGCCGGAAAAAATCACTGGCTGGGCAATTTCATGCAGGATATCGGCGTCAGGATCATGGGCAGTACGACAGGCATCATCACGGTGCTAACCTTTGTGGGCATGCCCTTCTACATCAACGCCCTCAAGTCCGGATTCGAGGCCATTTCCCCCCGTCTGGAAAACGTCTCCCGCAGCCTCGGCGCCTCCATGTGGAGCACCTTCATCCGCGTTACCTTCCCCCTGGCGTGGCGGAGCGTCCTGGTGGGGCTGATCATGTGCTGCGCCCGGGCCATCAGCGAGTTCGGCGCCGTCGTGGTCGTAGCCTATCATCCGATGATCGCGCCGGTCCTCATCTATGAACGGTAGAGGCATACGGGCTCAAGTACTCCCAACCTGTGGCGGTATGGCTTGTCCTCGTGTGTCTGTCGCTGTTTCTTGCCCTCAGGGTGCTTGCGCACCAGCAGAAAAATTCATCATGATCGCTATCAAGGGACTCCGGGTGCATCTGGGCGAATTCCGCCTGAAAGACATCGATCTCTCCATCGACGAGGGAGACTTCTTCGTACTTATGGGCCCCACCGGTGCGGGGAAAACCGTGCTACTGGAAGCAATCGCCGGACTGACGCCCGTCCTGTCCGGGACTATCGCGGTCAACGGCCGCGACATGACCTGTTTACCCCCGGAGCAAAGGGGCATCGGCATCATGTACCAGGACTATGCCCTGTTCCCGCACCTGAACATTACCCGCAATATCACCTATGGATTGCGCTACCATAAGCGCCGGGGAACCTCGGAGAAACTCTTCAAGCAGTTGGTGGAAGACCTCGGGATCGGCCACCTGCTCCACCGTTACCCGGAAACCCTAAGCGGCGGGGAGCTCCAGCGGGCGGCACTGGCGCGAGCGCTCATGGTCGAGCCCCGGGTAATCCTTCTGGATGAACCCCTCTCGGCCCTCGACCAAAGTTTCCGGGAAGAAATCCGGCTGCTCCTCAAACAGCTTCACCTAAACTCACGCATCACTTTTTTCATGGTGACCCATGATTTCTCGGAAGCGCTGACCCTCGCCACCAAGGCGGCCATCATGAACGATGGCGCCATCGTCCAAACCGGAGCGATCCGGGATATCTTCCAGCGGCCATCCGACTCTTTCGTGGCGTCTTTCGTGGGGATGAAGAACATCTTTCCCGCTGTATTCGACGGCGCGGCAGCCAAAATAAACGGCCTTGCCGTCGAGCTTCCATCTCCGCACCATAATTCCCGTGGCTACATCGCCGTCAGGCCGGAAGATATCGTGATCAGCCGAAAACCTTTGGAATCGAGCATGCGCAACTCCTTTGCCGGCATTGTAAGCGGCATTATCGACCAGGGTTTCCTCTACGAGGTGCACATCCGCGTTCGGGATACGGTTTTCAAGTCCCTTGTCACCAAGGGCGCGGCGCTTGATCTGGGTCTCGACATCGGGACAGACGTGCAGCTCGCATTCAAGTCGTCCGCCGTGCATACCTTCTGAGAGACCTTTGAAAAATGGCTTCGCCGCCGCTCAAAAATCTTTTTCGCTTCTGGTTGGTTTACATATAATTGTGATTGATTGAAAGATGTTAAATTCAATCACGGACCGGCGAAAAACATTTGATTCGCTCCTTGCGAACCATTTTTCTGCGGTTATGCAAAGATCTCTCTGAAGGGACGCGTCACGTTTACAGTTCGATCACCGTCCCCACGCCGCCGGGGATACACCTCCCAGGGAATAAAGACTCTATCTCCAATTTGTGCTGAGTGCAGTGGGTAGCGCAGATAGTATACATGTTCCTAAGCAGGTCGAATTCACAGAATCCGTGCAATCCTCCGATTAGCGCTCTCACCTTGCCATACTGAGCAGCCGCTTCCAGAATCTCCCCCACACCCGGATGGGAACATCCCGTGATCACCACCACGTCTTTCCCCGTTTCCACGACCATCGACTGCTCGACATGTTTCAGCTCCCCCGTGGAAAAGACATGAGGGTGCATTTCCAGAGCTGGGCCTACTCTGACGACCTCGCCTGCATCCGTGGGAATTGAGCAGGAGAAGGGTAGATAGACCTTGATTTTGTTCCCCCTCGCCTTGAGAAACTCGGAAAGCCCGCCCGTATGATCCCAGTGATCATGGGAAATGAAAATCTCTTCCACTGATGCAGGGGGAAATCCGAGCTTCTCCATGTTGCCCAGCAATATCGAGCCGTTGGCCCCGGTGTCGAAGAGAATCCTCCTGCCCTCCGCATCCACGATGCAGGCAAAACCCCAATCGGCCTTCAGATCCTTCCTGCGCGTCTCATTGTCATAGACGATGGTAATCCTCATCGATTCCTCCATTTTTCTGCGGTTATGCTTGCGAAGAAGTCTTGGCGGCAAACTTTCTATCTTCAGCGACCTTTTCCACGGCCCCCCCTGCCGCCGCCACGACCCATGCCTTTGCCACGACCCATGCCCCCGCTACGACCTGCGCCTCCGCCACGACCTCTGCCTTGTCCATAGCCCTGGCCACGGCCTTGATTTACAAGTCTTCCTAAAAAATCAAAGAGTTGACCAAGGAGGCCTACCCTGTTGGCCTGTTGAAAACCAGGCTGGCCCCCGGAGGAACGGGGAGAGGTCGGCAATGCTGCGTTTCTCATAGCGGGAATTTGGGAGGGTGGCAATGACGGCAAATTCCGGGAAGATGATGCATTCTCCATCCTTTCCATGAAAATGGCGTCATTGGGACATTCATCTATGCATGAGCCGCAATCGACACAGCTTGCCGCATCTATTTTTGCCACCTTGTCAATGGTTATGGCATCCACGGGACAGGCCTGGACACACAATCCGCAACCGATACACTTGCTTTCGTCGATCTTAACCGCCATTTTCACTGCTCCTTTTCATCCCCTTTGTGACGTAACACCGTCATGAGAGTTTCATAGCTTTTTCGGCTGTAGGTTTTCACCGTAATCGCATATCAAAACGCCGTCCAGGTGATCCATTTCATGCTGAACTACCCGCGCCCATAAGCCCGTAAACTCATACTTCTTTTTTTGCCCTTTGAGGTCACGGCCATGCACATGAATACAGTCGCTCCGCGTCACATTGACCTGCACTTCCGGCAGGCTAAGACATCCTTCGATCATCTCGCCTTGCCCGCTGATGTTCTTTATGATTGGGTTGATCAGGCTCAGCGAATGGTTTTCGATCTCGCAAACAAACAATCTCTTCGTAATTCCAACTTGCGGCGCCGCCAAACCAATGCCTTCGTGGGTTCGCATCAGGACAAGCATCTCAGCAATCAATTCACGAAGTTCTGCATCAAACCTTTCCACCGGTTCACAGATTTTTCGCAAGACATCATCGGGAAAAAATCTCAAATTCAACGATTCCCCTCGTGATTTCATCATCAGCTTCCTTCACTAATAACGGCCGCCGTCTTCATCTTTCTTCCCCTTCCAGTTCTTTTACTTGATCCGTGATCTGCTCCATCTGTCTCTTCAAGGTTTCGGCCCGTTCTCTCAGTGCGGCAATTTATTCCTTTTTATCGGTCACTTTTGTAGAAGGACCCAATGCTTGATGGGTTGGCTGAACATTTTTAACGCCTTACCCCATAGCCAGACCGCGCCCCATTCCACTTCCCATATGCGAAGCGCCTATTCCTCGTCTTTTTCGGCTTCCAGACCGTTGATCCGCTTGCTTATCTCCGCGAAAGCGCTTTCATAAAACTGTTCCTGTTCCCGAAGAGCTTCGAGCTCTTGTTTCCGGGTCGGAACTGCGCCAAAAGGCACCGCATAAGGCATCCTGTATCCATTGCCGATGCGTGGCGTAAATCAACGTCCGCCTCGGCCTCTACGAAAATCCAAGTCCAGGCCGCGACCCAAGCCAAAACCATATCCGCGGACCGTACCCGGACTTGCAAATCCCGGCGCCTGCCCATCCTTAAACCCGACGGATGAAAGCCTCCGTTTTTAACGACCCACTAAAATAGGTTTTCATCACTCGATGAGCATCACCGGATGCAAAAGGAGTAGCATGAATGCCAAAAACAATGATCTTGCGCGCAAATCCAGTGGCTTCCTTTCATCGCTATGCACAATCCCGCATTTTATGTGCCATATGGACGATGTCCGAGCTAACCTGCAAAAATGAAGTTATTTCCTTTGTTTGAATTATTTATCGGAGTGGCAGCGATCGGTCACAACAATGACTATGGTCGTAATAATGCAACCATAAACTCAGAAATAGTTTCGTATGTGCGACTATCTCTTTTCCTCTTTTGCCTGAATCATGAATCTATCCCTGACCATTTTATCACCATATTATAGTTGGTTTACTTATCAATGTGTTTTTTCTTCTTTAGTATGATAAAAGAGTAACCGGATGTTCTGCAGAGGTAGTTTGAATGCTATGTTGATCTGTTGCGTGATCGGGACGGCGTTCTGCAGCAACCCATGCTCGACATGAAGCGTTGCCACAACCTGCGGGACACCGAGAATTCGTTATTCATTGCTGCCGCGCCAAGTTTTCCCGGAATAAGGAGCAGTGTTTGATGGGGGGGGTGGCGCATGATACGAACCGCTTTACCCAGTTCGCACCATACGGATCTTTTCGGGTTCCAGATCAGAGCAAGGTGAATACTCCGACCTGACGGATAGAGAACCAGAAAGAGAGAAAATGAATGTACCTGATGAGGGAGTTCTTATTGTGAATAGAAAGAAGGATGATTGATGAACCGATCCTTAATTCGTCGGCAAGTGCTTGATTTTGAGCCCTACAGCCCGGGGTTGTCCATCGAAGAGGTTAAGGAGCGATACGGTCTTTCATCCGTGATCAAGCTGGCCAGTAACGAGAACCCTCTTGGGGTATCGCCAAAGGTCCTCCAGGTCCTGGCGCAGCGGTTGACGGAGGTGCACCGTTACCCGCGGGCTGGCAGCCCGCGGCTGCGTCGGGCGCTGGGCGCCTATCATGGGGTTCCCGAGGACCGGATTGTGGCGGGCAACGGTTCGGATGAGATCATCGACCTGCTCATCCGGGTGGCGGTTGAACCGGGCCGGGATCATATCCTGACGTTTCAGCCCTGTTTCAACATCTACCAACTCCAATCAAAGCTCTGTGGCGTGGCGTTCCATCAGATTGCGTTGCGGAGTGATTTCACCTTTCCCATGCAAGAGCTTCTTGAGGCTGTGAATGACGCCACAGCCATGGTATTTTTGACCACACCCGACAATCCTTCGGGGTTCGCGCCGCTTGTCGAAGAAGTGCTCGATTTGCACCATCGCCTTCCGGAGGATTGCTTGTTGGTCGTGGACGAAGCGTATATGGATTTTGCCGTGCCCCAGGAGCGCTATTCCATCATGTCCCTGGCGGGTAGAGCCCCCAATCTTGTTGTCCTGCGGACATTCTCAAAGCTTTACGGTCTGGCCGGGTTGCGTCTGGGATATGGCGTCATGCCGGCCAGACTGGCCGATTACCTGCTGCGGGTGAAACTCCCCTTCAGCGTGAATGTTATGGCCGAGGCGGCTGGAATTGCGGCCCTGGACGATGATATCTTTCGCAACGAAACCCTCCGCATGGTGGTCCGGGGGCGGGAGATCTTGACCCAGGCCCTGGGTGAAATGGGGTTCCTTGTGTACCCGTCCCAGGCCAATTTCATCCTGGTGAAACCGCCAATGTCAGCCTCTGGACTGTTTGAAAAGCTCCTCAGGAGAGGGATCATTATCAGGTCATTGCAGAGCTACGGCTTGACGGATCACCTGCGCATCAGCATCGGAAATGCACATGAAAATAATGAACTGGTGATGGCGATGCATGACATCCTCATTCATTGACCGGTTCGGGGTGCAGTTGTTCATGAGTCGAAAAGGGAATGGCTATCAAAAAACAGCAGAGAATTCAATATGGGTGCAATAAGACAGGCCTACTATAATCTCTTTTCCCGGATCTATGACCACATTATCCGTTTGCATTCACGGGATCGGGAAGGATCTCTCAGGGAGTTCATCGCCGCAAGAACGAGGGTGTCCGAAGGAGACAAGGTCCTGGACCTCTGCACGGGAACCGGTGCGGTCGCTGTCGAGCTATCAAAAAGTGTAGGAAAAGGCGGTTTGGTAGTAGGTCTCGATTTTTCTTCCGGAATGCTTGAAAAGGCAAAACAAAAGTCGGAAAGATTGAACCTTGCTCACGTTTGTTTTGTCCGTGGGGATGCCGGCCGGTTACCCTTCAAAGACTCCTCGCTCCATGGCGTCACCTGCTCCCATGCCTTCTATGAGTTAAAAGGCATCGAAAGGGAAATGGCTGTTGAGGAGGTGGCACGCGTTCTTGAAAAAGGAGGCAGATTCAGCTTGATGGAGCATGTAATACCCGAGACGTTGTTCTTAAGGTTGCTCTTTTATATTCGTCTCTTCTTCCTTGGCTCAAAGGATGTAAAGCAGTTTCTCCGGAACGAGGAATCCATATTCGGGAAAAGATTCAAAAACATCACAAAGGAGATAAGCCCTACGGGACAATCAAAACTGATATATGCGGAAAAGGGTGAAACCGAGACTAAGTGTCAATGAAAAACTGATCCCATATGCAGCGGAGGGAAAGGTTGATGGTAACACAGAGGTTTCTATATGCGCATCACCGATGGAACAGAGATCTGTCAGGTTTGCTTCAAAATCCCCTCGATAATCTATTGCGACGACTGCGAAAAGCTTCTGTGCCGCACCTGCCGGAAATTTGACATGTGGCAGCAGGATTGCGGTTCAATCAACACCAAGGTTTTTTGCCAGGCCTGCGCTATGGACCCATGGATAAATCCCTGGGGCAGCGCCATTGATTAAGCGGCAAGGACAGCAAACGTTTGCGGCTGGTCATTCCTCTTTCAATAATCCAATGATGTCCTGCGCCCCTTTTACCCTGTCGCCGAGCTGCACCTTGATCTCGGCGTCCTTGGGCAGGAAAATGTCGGCCCGCGATCCGAAGCGGATCAGGCCGTAACGATCGCCTTTTTGGATCACATCGCCGGGCTTGGCGTAACAAATGACCCGCCGCGCAATAAATCCGGCAATCTGTTTGACGAGAAGCTTGCGGTTTCCATCCCGAATGACCATCCCGATCTGTTCATTGGCGAGGGACGCCTTGTCAACCGAGGCGATGTGAAATCTGCCGGGATTGTATTTTACCGTCTCAACGGTGCCACCGATGGGGGCGCGGTTTACGTGTACATTGAAGACGGAAAGAAAAATGCTGATCTGCGTTACTTCCTCCCGGAGATAATCGGGTTCGTAGATGTCCTTGATTACGACCACCTTGCCGTCGGCTGGGGAAACCACCACATTTTCGCCTTCCGGGACTGTGCGCTCGGGGTCACGGAAAAAGGAGAGGACAAACAGGGTGAGGACAAGCGATCCCATTCCTATGATCGTCCAGCCGAAAACAAACAGCACCAAGGTAATAATCGCAAGGGCAAGGATGAACGGCCATCCTTCCTTCGCCACCGGTATTTTATTTTTTTTCATGCTGTAGCCATTTTACCCACTATTTTTGTTGATGGTATAGAAATTCCGTCCGCCAGTGACGATCGTCCTTGCCTTTCCGGCGGCGAGAAGGTTGTCAAGATGTTTAAGTGCTTCGTTCATGTGTATGGCCAGACCGCCGGCGACATCGGCAACGGTGCAGGGTCGCCTGCCGAGCAACGCCAGGATATCCCCCTTTCTGTCGTTGGAGAGGACTGTTGTGGGTGCGACGCCCCGTTCCCCGGAACTGACGATGTCCACCCGGCCGGGAAAGAAACCTTTCAAGGCTACCATCTGATCCGGGGAGAGAGAAAAAACAAATTCCTCGGCGGGGGGACGGGAAGCAGTGTTCAGTTGCACCCGCGTTGGTTGGATTTTCCTGATGAGAACGGCAAGCTTCTCCGCCTCGGCGGGGATTCCCGTTACGCCCCCCAGAAGCAGGACCTCCAGCCAGACCTCCCCCCGGAAACGCCTGGTAAAGGCAGCGATACCGTCCACCATCCGCCCAAAGGATATGTCTTTATGCGGCCGGTTGACGCATCGAAACAAGGCCTCGTCACCGGCATCCAGGGAGGGAAGAACGAGATCGGCGTCCATCAGGGCGTGTTGGATCTCCGTCATCCACAAGAGAGAACCATTGGTGAGGACGGCGACGGGAATCCCGGTCAGGGTCTTGATCCTGTCGATCAGTTCGCCGATGCAGAGATTGAGGGTCGGCTCTCCTGAACCCGCCAGACTGATGTAGTCGGGGGAATCTCCATCTGACAATTTTCTTTCCAGTTCCTCAACGATGTCATTGGCAGAGACATATTCCTTACGCTCAGTGGTTTTGTCAGTCGTCCGCCCGAGCTGGCAATAGATGCAGTCATAGGTGCAGGTTTTGAACGGCACGAGGTCGATCCCGAGGGACCTTCCCAAACGCCGCGAAGGAACCGGTCCATAGACGTATTGAAATCCTTTCGAACTCATGATTCGCCCCCGAACGATTGTCTTCCCAAACGACTGTCCCTTTCACAGCACGCCTCTCCCATCGGTTCCAACGCAATAAGCTCCATCCCACGGGGCCAAATCCGCACCGGTTGTCCCGTGCGGCCAGCGAATCCGGTCAGAGGCTCATTGGGGATCTGCGGCATTTTGAACATACAAAGCCCTCTGCCCCTGCCCGTCATGGGGCCGCGACCTTTTGGTCCCGTTCCATCATGTTCCGGCATAAGCACAACCTCCTTGCTTCGAAATCCCGGCGCCGGTGTGCACCAATACGTGGGTTCCCATTGGCAAACCGATATGCTCCGCAATCACGGGACACTTGGCCTTGAACAGAAAAAAGATGTTGTAAGGTTCATCGCTGAGGGTCTCGAAGTTGCCTTGTCCCTTGGCAATGATCAGGTCAGCCTCGGTGAAGCGCCGGATGAATTCCTGGCTGCAATCTGTGAGGACCGTCCCCGGGGCGTCTGAACCATTGTCGATAACCTCGACGATCTTATGGAGTCCCGCAGCCCGTGCGTCGGCCATGGTTGCGTCGTTGATCACGGGTTTCCCACGGACGGCCAAGGTAACCCGCTCCGGCGATATTTGTTCGATGAGCAAGCGGTCAAAGACGATCTCCCCCGCATTGTCAGCCAGATAGAGGATGCGATGAGCCTGGGCGACAGCCTGACGGAAACCCTCCAAATCTCCCAGGACCGGCTCTTTGACAGCCTTTGTCAATGCCGATAGCATATCCTCGCCGGCCAAACCGGTCTTGGCGCCCAAGTCGATGATATTCGCCGCGATAGCCATCCTGACCGCCATGGCCAGCGGGTCTAAAGCCGCCTCAATCTCGCCTTTCAGTTCGTGAAGGAAATTCAGGGCCATTCGGTTCTGTTGGTCTTTCGCCGCCTGGAAAGGATCATCCACACCGGTGAGCTCGCGGAGCCGCCGGTGGATGCGCTGCGCCACGACAGGGGGCGACCCATCCATGTCCATCTCGCTTAGCCAACGCAACAATACGCGCATTGTCCGCTCAAGGACGATGGAATCGACAGACGCCATCCTGGCTCCGTCCAAGGCAGTGCGAAGGAAACAGGGGAGGCAATCGAGAGACGTCTTCACCTTAATGTTATTCCCTGGTCATGGCCGTGCTACAGTTCGGGCAAAGCTTCTGCGTGCAGGGTTCCCCAGGTTTATGCGGTTCACGGCGCCCGCAGTTCGGACATATGCAGAAACCGACGGCGCCCCCTGCCAGGGGACCGCCCATGCGCCCCTGTCCCTTTCCCTGCCCTCGACCCTGTCCCTGTCCTCGCCCCTGTCCCTTTCCCGCAGGACCCGTTCCATCTCCTCTTGGCATTTGTTTGCCTCCTTACTTTGCTCGTTTCCGGGTCTCTTCATGAACCCAAACATTGCTAACGAAACAAAGCAAAGGATGTGCCGATGAAATAAATATTTGTAAATACTAAATTATATTAATAATATACAGAGAAGAAGGGGGCCGATATTATTTGCTGTGATGCATATATGCGACGTTTATGGCTGGGAATAGTCGCATATATGCTATTGCTTGTTATTTCTTGCAGGTATCTTGATGCCTAAGGATTTGATCTGGCGGAAGAGGGTGCTCTTGTGGATGCCGAGTTCCCGGGCGGTTTGGGCGCGATGCCATTGATTTCTCTTGAGGGCGTTGATGAGGAAGGCCGCTTCCAGTTCCCTTAGGGAAGAGTGCTGCTCCGGCAACGTTGCCTCCTTTCTTTCCGCCTCCGACCAGAGGGACTCGGGTAGATATTTTTTGGTGATTACTCCCGACTTGCAGAGAATAAAGGCTCGCTCGATGATGTTTTCCAGCTCCCGGACGTTACCGGGATAATGGTAAGCCATCAGGCACGCGAGGGACTCGTCGTCTACTCCCTCTATGGATTTATTTTGCAGGGAATTGAACATCCGGATGAAATGATCGATGAGGAGGGGGAGGTCCGCCATCCGTTCCCGCAGGGGCGGCAGGACCAGTTTGAAGACATTGATGCGGTAGTAGAGATCCTCCCGGAATTTATCTTCCCGAACCAACTCCTGAAGATCACGATTGGATGCGGCGATGATGCGGGCGTCGTGCCGGATGCTCTCGACGCCTCCCAGGGGTTCGTAGGTCTTTTCCTGAAGCACCCGGAGGAGCCGGACCTGCATGGCCGGTGATATGTCGCCGATTTCATCGAGAAAAAGGGTTCCCCGGTCGGCCAATTTGAAACGTCCCGGTTTATCCTTTTTCGCATCCGTAAAGGCGCCCGCTTTGTAGCCGAAGAGTTCCGCCTCCAACAGGGTGTCGGGCAGGGCGGCACAGTTAACGGCGACAAAAGCGCGGTTCTTGCGGCTGCTAAGCTGATGGATCGCCCTGGCGACGAGTTCCTTCCCTGTCCCGCTTTCTCCCTGTAATAGCACCGTGCTGGCGCTCGCAGCAACGTCGGGGAGAAGATCGAAGAGATCCTGCATTTTATGACTCTTCGAGACAATGTCCTGAAAGGTGTATTTTTCCTCCAGCTTTTTCCGCAGATCCTCTTCCCGGCTGATGTTCCGAAAGGTCTCAACCGCCCCGATCACCTCTCCCGTTTCATCCTTCAGCAAGGCGGTGGAAATAGTTACGGGCAGGCGCCGGCCCTTGGCGTTGATGATATGAACCGTGCGATTGACCACTTCCCGGCCGGTATCCTTGGTATAACGGAGGACGCACTGCCGTTCACAGACGTCCGCCTTCAGGACTTCCCGGCAGGACTGGCCAATGGCCTCTCCTCTGGGGACGCCGGTGATCTCCTCGGCGGCGCGGTTGAAAGAGGTGATCCGCCAGTCGTGATCAACTGTAAAGACCCCGTCGGCGATGGAATCAAGAATCGTGTCGATTCTCACATTAGTTGTCATTATCAATAAGTCCCTGAAATTTCTTCTTGTTGTCTGACGCCGAGGGTTAATCTGTTTCTAAAAGAATAGCCGAACCGTTGATAGCGACTATCGGCAAACAGGGAAAATTTGTCAAGGATGAAAGTGGATAAAATTGAGAAAGGATGAAATGTCTCTCCCCGTTGCCGGGGAGAGACGTAATGTTGTTTTTATTTGACTTTTCTGTTCAGGAAATATCCATCGGGATCACATTCCTCCCGGAGGAGCCTTAAATCCTCATCCGTCGGCTCGGCCATCTCCTTGAGGTCGGGAGAGACAAGCAGGTCGAAGCTGACAAGATCTTTAATGTCCTGGGCCGTTTTGCCGGGAATCACTTCCAGCAGCACCATCCGCCGGGTTTTCTTGTCGAAACCGAAGAGGGCCTGGTTCGTGATGACCCGATAGGGCCCCTCTCCCATGACCCCGGCCTTCTCCCGGTAATCCGCCGAGCCGTCGCCGAAGCCGATGCTCGTCAGGAATTCGACCTTATCGACAAATCTTCTTTTTTCCAAAGCCATGATAATAATCGATTTTTCACAGTTTGCCGCCATGGCGCCGGCGCCGCCGCTGCCGGGAAAGCGGGTGAGGGGTTCATTGTAAGTGCCGCCCTCGAAAGTGGAGCAGACATTGCCGTACATATCTATCTGGGCGCCGCCGATAAAGGCGTAATCCGAATATCCCCGCTGGGTCAGTTCGAATACGGCGGCCAGTCCCTTGAGATAACAGGCTTTGCGGCAGGCCCGGGTGTCGCCGACGGACAGGGGCATGCCCATCTCCAGGATGGGACTCAGGGGGCCGGATTCAAAGATCATGGCCAGGTTCGGGGCGTGGGTCATCTGGGCGTGCATGGAGGCGATGATGGGCAATCCCGTTCCTACAAAGACGATCTTTTCATCTTCCAGCACACGCGATCCCGTAAAGGCGATCATTTCAAAAGGTGTATATTCAGGCATGATTCTAAACCTCCTTCTCTCTAAATTATGAAAGGATGACCGGCTGGCCGCCGTCCATGTCTCGAAGCTTCCGCAGGGTGCTGTAGGGGAGCTTGCCGAGGAAATCGTCAAAGGTTTCGCAACCGAAGATATATTCATCGTAATATTTCTTCAGGCCGTCCTTATTGCCGGTCTTGCGGAAATTGTCGCAAATGGAGCGGAACATCAGGATATGCTCCATGTCGAACCAGTGGAAACCGTAGGAAGCGCCGGGATAGGCGCCGAAGGGCTGCTCGACGAGAGCGTCCACGGCGGCGTACGGGATTTCCGTAAGATTCGGGTAGGTGCGAATGTTCTCATTGGGGATGATCTTTTCTGTGGTCACGATGCTGTTGGCAGCCGCCATGGTTATCTCCGGGCAGGTGCAATGGGCGCCGAAGATGCGGCAATTGCCATACATGTCCGCTGCCGTGACATGGATGATCGCCACGTCGGGATGACAGGCCGGCACCACATAAATGTTCTTGCCGCTGAAGGGGCATTGGACCATCTGTCCCCGATTGACAAGTTCCATGTCCGAACCGCCGTGATCGCGGGTGGGGACGAAGGGGATGCCCATGGCTGCCGCCTTGAAGCGGGCGGTCATGCCGTAGTTTGTATAGTCGTCCAGGCGGATCATGCCCCGCGAGGTCAGGTAACGCAGCAGGGGAGCGATGCCGATAACCTCGTAACCCCACCAGGCCAGCTCCACCCGTTTGATGGAGATGCGGTCCGGGTCAACAATCATGGCGCCTGCCAAAAGCTCGGCGCAGATGGAGTTGGACTGGAACGACAGGGTGAGGTTCTGGGCCCCATGCCTGATTATTTCATGGATGATGGCCACGGGGACGCGGGTATTGACGAATCCGCCGATACCGATATTGATTCCGTCCTTGACGAACTTGCCGACGGCCTCTTTCAGGGTCTTACGCTTGTCGTGCATGCCTTTCGGCTTGGCCGACATCACCTTGCGGGCCTCATCCGGGGTGGGTCCCCACCATTCAAAGGGCTCTTCGGCAAGCGCAGCGTCATACTTCAGGTTGGAAACTTTTTTGATTTTGGAACTGATTTTTTTCTTCATCACTTCTTTTCAACCTCCGCCTTTCTCAATATTTCTGATTCAATCCACCCCGCTTCTTCTCCCTGATCCCGGTTTGCCCCGGCCTCCCGGTCTTCATCGAGATGAGAGGAGAAAAGATCAACGGGATCTCGTCACCTATTACCTGTACGGCCTGTATCGAGGAACAGCCATAGAAGCTTAAAAAGATACAGCGCCGCCCGCGGCGGCGCCTCTATAAGCCAAGAAAGAGGAAATGTCAATCCGAAAAGCGGGAACGTGCCGATGATTTTAATCTTCAAGCATAAACAGCCTCTATAACCGGCAGGGAAGAATGCTGTACGCAGACTGATGTCCGTCTCATATCGGGATCGGACCAGAGAAATATTGAGTGGCCCTCACGCGCCACGGACCATGCCGGGCGCACAAAAAAAGAGCCCGGGGGCGACCCCGGGCTCTCTGGTGTTGACTTTTACAGAAATTATTTTGCCGACTGGTAGGGATCCCAGTCCATGCCCCAGATCTCGCCGCCCATGGGAAGCTTGTAATTTCTCCGCTCGTCGTAAGAAGGATACCTTCTGTCTTTGAGCATCGACACGGGGAATTTCGGCGCCAGCAGGCCATTTTCCCGGGCCTCTTTCTCCAGCCATTCCCGGTCGTCGGGATGGGCGATGGAGATCAGCGCGGCCGCTCTTTCATAACCGGAGAGGCCTCTCAGATTGACGATACCGAACTCGGTACAAACGTAATTCGTCAACTGGGCGGGTACGTCTACGGATGATCCTTCGGGCAGGAAGGGAACGATGCGGGATGTTCCGTGCTTGCTCCGGGCCGTCATGGAGGCGACGCCGCGTCCGCCCTTGGACTGGGCGCAGAAGGTGACAAACTGGAAGTAACCGCCGGAACTGGAAATCGGGCGTTTCTCATAGAAGCCCGTGCTCTGCTGGCCGAGGAGGTCGACGGCGACGCAGTTGTCGATGGCGATCATGTTGTCGATTCTTCTCAGAATATCGAAGTTGTTGGTATAGTTGATATCATAGACGGCCATGGCCTGGTTGTGGTGAATCGTGTTGTAGTACCACTCCACATCCACGGGGAAGGCGAAGGTGTAGACGCTCTTGCCCTTATCCAGGCTCTTGTACTTGTTCGTTACCTGGCCGGATTCGATGAGTTTGATGAGCCCAAAGTTCAGCATCTCCGTGTGGATGCCGAGGTCCTTCAGACCCGCATCGGCCATGGCGGCGACGCAGGCGGAGGGGAGCGACCCGATCCCGAGCTGAACGATATCCCGGTCTCTCATGATGGAAAGGACGTGCTTGGCTATTTCCTGTTCCACGGGCTTGGCCTGAATGGCCTTTTCATTGATCTGGGGCCATTTGTATTTCGCGCAGTCCACCTCTACCCAGTAGTCGATCTCGTCGATATTGATGGTGTTGAAACGGCCGCCTTCCGCCCAGGGATAGTCGGACCGGACTTCAAAGACGGTCTTTTTGGCGGTGTCGCTGAAGATCCTGCAGTTGTTGGTTCCGTAGGACATGTTGAAGTAACCATGGGCATCGGGGGGCGAGCAGGCATTGAACCACCAGTCCATACCGCGTTTTTCCTTCACGGCGTTGATGAAGCGGTAGTGGTGGGCGTTCATCCCATAGGCCCAGCCCCACTGCGCCCAGTCGCTTACGTTGTTCGTGTCTCTCGCCTTCCGGTTCCAGGGGAAGAAGAAGAATTCATGGATGCAGTGGTATTCCTGCATGGGGTCAACCGTCTGGAGTTCCGGATGGGGATAAAACATGGCATATAGCCAGAATTCGATGTCTCTCAACTGGCCCGGTCCGGGACCCAGTCTGTTGGCGACCGCTTCCGTACAAACGGTGGAATCGCCGCCGACGCTGCCGTGGTTGATCCAGTCGCCGGACTTTACCATGTCTGCAATCTGTTCTGCCGTTCTCTTTTTGTCACGAATTTTTTGTTGTACAGGTGTTGTCATGAAAATACTCCCTCCTTAAGTAATCGTTATAAATGATTTTTTAGTTAGAACTACGCCGAGCCGAATAGTGGCATCCCTCCTTTCGCTTGCTAATATTTTGAAATAAAGAATTGATTTTCAAGACGAAATGAACCCCCCATGATCATTGGGCGAACGCTCCAATTGCTGATCAATAACTCTCTTGAAATGGCCATCTTAACGGTCTTATCTGATGCAGAGTTGCAGCAGTAGGGTTTTGCATAATCTTTCTGAATGGGGTTGTCAAGGGGAAATTGCTTCCCTTACATCTCTTTGTGTCGCAGGCACTTCGCATGACAGGGCACGGTTTAAAACCCATCTACTTTTACTTAATATAATTAAGCAAGTATAACATCTTTTGCCTAACATTTAACAAGGAATATTTGACAAGAATGAAAGTGGGTCCAAGAGATATGGAGTGCCTTGCCGATAAATCCGGAGACGCGAGCTCGATTTCCGGTGAAATCGAGTCGCATCCCCAGATTTTATCCAGAGTTTTGATTATGCTCCAGCGGGGATACTGAAGCGCCAGGCGCAGAACCATTCATCCGGGTGCTGGTCCGGCGGGCAGCCGATGCATTCGCAAAGAATCCGGCTGTCAATGTGTTCCCCGAAGTGGCGGTATTCAACCAGTCCGGCCGACTTGCATGGATAATCCTCGAGCCCCCGGCGTTTTCTTGCCGATTGGACCCGGCAGTCGTTCATCTGAAAGACAAAGCTGTTCGGTCCTTCGTCGACAATGGATTGGACATTGACCCGGGCGTACATCCGGAAACGGAGGGCCTGCTTAAGTCCCTCCAGTCCCGCCTCGGTGGGGAGGCCGAGGAATTCCTTGATCGACCAGGCCTCGAAGGGGGAATATCTTGTCCAGCAGGTGTCGTTGCAGCGTTTGGCATCGTACATGTCCCGCATGGATTCCACGGCCTGGAACCAGACGCCATCGTTGGCCAGCCAGTTGACGCCGAGATTGTTCATGATATTGATAAGTTTTTCTTTTGGCATCTCCAAAAACGGCTTGGGGACGCCGTTGACCATTTCAAATCCGAAGACCTTGGCCATCCGGTCCATCTGGATATCGTAGCTGTTCTTCCGCGCCTTTTTCATGATCTCCAGAGCCCGGGTGATGCCGAACTGATGTTTTACAGCTGTGAACCACAAAGTGTAATGGACCATGTTCCGATGAAACATGTCCATAATTAAGCGCGCCATTTCCTCCTGGCTCAGATCTTCAGGTTTTTCCGCCGTAATCTGCACTTTCGAAATCTCCTCCGCCATGATCTACCCCTCCTTTATTTTATGAAAAGCTATGCCGCAATTGTTAAAAATGAGAGCCTTGATTGTGGAATATGATCTGTTCTTAACTTTGCATCAAGTTTCTTAGGAGCAAACTGCCCCTCCTGCGGTTCCTCAAGTAGCTTTGTCGGACTGGTCCGCCGCCGGATCCTTGAGGTTTTCGACATTTTTACCAAAAGGCTTGGAAGCCGCTTCATCATAATCAGTCATAATGAGTTCTGCCGTAATCGCAGCGGCTTCGGTAATGATTTCACGACAATGAAGGGCGTGATCCCGGCACAGCCATGTATCATGCCATTTTGAGGTCAGATCCCGACACAGGGTGCATCCATATTTGTCGTAGAATTTAATCGGTATCTGATTGAAAAGACGGTATGCCCCCGGTTTCCCGTAAAGCTGATTCACAGCCTTTTTTACCACTTCCTTGCCTTCTCCCTCCGGCAGTCGGCTGCGGCCGTGAACGCACCCAACGGCAATAATTGCCCCGGTTATAGCGCCGCAGGTATCTCCATAGAGACCGACGCCGCCGCCAAAACCGGTGGCCACTTTTTGGACATCAGCCGGCAGGCCGGTGTCGATTTCATGTAGGACCGCCTCCACGACACACTCGGCGCAGTTGAAGCCCAAAGTGAAATTCTTTCTCGCCCTTTGTTTGATTGCTTCGATCTTTTCCTCTTTCGACATCGCACACTCCTTTCCTTACCAAGTTAATGTTCGCCCTTCCCTTTTGCCTGTCGATCCTTTTTAAAAACAGGACATTGCCTTGATCATTTATAAAACTACATCTTTCTCAAGAGCTTTTGGGCGGCAATGTGGATGACGTCCCAAGAGCCGCTGAATGGCGGGGCATAAGCCAGATCCAGATAACCGATTTCATCCAGCCTCATACCTGACCACAACGCCGCCGACAGGGTATTGATCCTCCCCACGGCCCCTCTCTCGCCAACCGCCTGTGCACCCAGCAGGCGGCCCGTCACCCGGTCCGCTGTGAGCTTGAGACCAATTTTTTTTGGTCCCGGCATGGAAGCGGCGGTGGCATTTCCCCAAGTAATGTCGCTGACTGGATAGTAACCGGCGTTGACAGCCTCCTTCTCATTGATCCCCGTAGCCGCAGCCTCCAGATTGAAGATCCGGAAGGACTGGGCGCCGACGATGCCCGGAAAGATCATGGGTTTGCCGCCAATGACGCTCCCGGCCACCCTTCCCTGCTTGTTGGCAATGTCGCCCAGAGGAATGTTTACCCAGCTTTTGCTAACACGATGGTAGGCTTCGCAACAATCCCCGGCGGCGTATATATCGGGAATGGACGTTTGTTGAGAGTAATTGACGGCGATAGCCCCTGACCTGCCAATCGACAATCCCATTTCTTTTGCAAGGGCAACATCCGGTTTCACGCCGAGGGCCAGCAGAATCAGATCGCCTTCCAGAGCGCCCTGACTGGTGTGGAGCCGCAAGGGATGAAAGGTTCCCGTCTCTATGGCTATAATCTCCATGTCTGTATGGAAGGTTACTTGTCTGCCCCTAATTTCCTCCAGGATGAATCCGCTGAGTTCTGGATCCCAGCGGTTGACGGGAAACTTACCTCGATGAACAACAGAGGTTTCCATACCCAGGCCGACAAAGGCCTCGCATACCTCCATACCGATGAAACCCGCCCCCACGACAATGGCCTTGTGGCAGTTGTTTTCCTTTATGTAACTCTTTATGGCCAAGGCATCGCTGAGGTGCTTTAAAACGAAGACCCCTTCCATATTCTCGCCTGGGATACCCGGTCGCAGGGCGGTTGTACCCGTTCCCAGGGCAAGGCTGTCATAGGGAATTTTCGCGCCGCCCTTGAGCAATACCTCTTGTGCACCTATGTCCACTCTTTCCACACGCGCGTTTTGCATTACCTCGATACCGCCTTCACGAAATTTCTCCGGCGTCCTGGCGGTGAGTTTTTTTTCGTCCTTGATTACATCTCCGATGTAATAGGGCATGGGTCAGGCGGCTGTTGCCACATGGGGGCCCGCCTCGATAATAGAAATGTTAAGTTCGGGATTCTGACGTTTTGCCTCGGCAGCGATGGAACCGCCGCCGGCGCCGGCGCCTATGATGACCAATTTCTTGCCCATAAATTCCTCCTGTCAAATGTGAAAGCAGGTTTCGACTGGATAGGGAGATGCGAAGATCGCATGAGTTTTTTCTGCCGGGAGTATAGGAGATAAAGTTAGTTAATGTCAATAGATCAAATGCTCCTTTTTAACTTGACAAACTACCTGTTTCGTAATACCAGAACATGCGGTATAAAAGAACGCCTTATGAATTTAATCATAGTTAAATGCTTGGATAATTCGGTGATTTCTATTAAATACGCTCCTCTTTTGGTTCATTTACTCACCTGCAACTTGCTCATGGCATCGGGATACTTCTCGTCTGCAACGCTAATGAACAAGTATCATAAGTGTTGTGATCTTCAGGATGTTGGAAAGTTTTGTGATCAGGTATTTTTTTAAGGTTTCATGAAACATTTTAATTAAGGAGGGTGTAGCGTATGTACTTTGCAGCGGAAGTGCTGGCAAGCTCCAGCACGCTCAAACAGAAGTGGGAGGACGAGGTTCGCAAGAGCGTCGCCAAGGTCGCCGATCAGAAACCGGAGAATCTCTGGTCCACCGTATCCGACCTCAAGATTAAACGTCTTTATGGCCCCGATGACATCAAGGATATGGATTTCGAGCAGGATATCAGCTATCCTGGCCAGTTTCCCTACCTGCGGGGGAACCAGGCAACCGGTTACCGGGGAAAGTACTGGACCTTCCGGATGTTCTCCGGCATGGGAGACGCCAAGACGACTAATGAACGCTGGCATATGCTCCTCAAGGAAGGGCAGACCGGCCTTAGCACCGCCTTCGATTTTCCTACCCTGATGGGTTATGACTCCGACTGTCCCAAAGCAAGGGGGGAATGCGGGAAGTGCGGCGTCGCCATCGATACCCTGGATGACTTCATGCAACTGGTCGAAGGCATCCCCATGGACAAGGTCACCACGTCCATGACGATCAACCCGCCGGCAACGGCACTCTGGGCCATGTATTGCGCCGCCGCGGAAATCAGGGGCATCCCCCTGACCAAGATCGGCGGGACGATCCAGAATGACATGCTCAAGGAATTCATCGCCCAGAAGACCCTGATGTGTCCCCCCGATCCCTCGGTCAAGCTGATCAGCGACACCGTGGAATTCGGCACCAAGTATGTTCCCCGCTGGAACACCATCAGCATCAGCGGCTACCATATCCGGGAAGCCGGCGCGACGGCCGTTCAGGAACTGGCCTTTACCCTGCGGGACGGCATGGAATACGTCGAAGACGTCATCCGTCGCAAGGGTCTTGATGTAGACGAGTTCGCTCCACGGCTCTCCTTCTTCTTCAACTCCCATATCGACTTCTTCGAAGAGATCGCCAAACTGCGGGCTGCCCGCCGGATCTGGGCCAAGGCGATGCGGGATCGTTACAAGGCTAAAGATCAGCGCTCCTGGTGGATGCGGTTCCATACCCAGACCGCCGGTTGTTCCCTCACCGCGCAGCAGCCCTACAACAACGTTGTCCGGACGGCTACGGAAGCCCTGGCGGCGGTGCTCGGCGGGACCCAGTCCCTCCATACGAATTCCCTGGATGAAGTCCTCTGTCTGCCCTCGGATCATGCGGTCCAGATCGCCCTCCGAACCCAGCAGATCATCGCCGAGGAAACGGGCGCGGCTAACACCATCGATCCGCTGGCTGGATCATACTTTGTCGAAGCCCTGACCAATGAAATGGAAGAAAAGGCCTGGGAATACATCCACAAGATCGACGAAATGGGCGGCATGGTGGCGGCCATTGAAAAAGGATTCCCCCAGCTTGAAATCTCCGACGCCGCTTACCTGTATCAGCGCCAGGTCGATGCGAGTGAAAAGATCATGATCGGCGTCAACAAGTACGTCTCCTCAGAAGTGACCCCCATACCCCTGATCGAGATCGACGATGCCGTGGAAACCGCGCAGGTCGCACGGTTGCAGGCCGTCAAAAGGAACCGCGATGGCAAGGCCGTCAAGAAGGCCCTCGACGACATCAAAAGCGCCTGCAAGAAGGGCGAAAACGTCATGCCCTACTGTATCGAAGCCGTGAAGAGCCTGGCATCCGTCCAGGAAATCTGTGACGTCTATCGTGAAGTTTACGGCGAATACCGGGATCCGGGATTGTACTAAGATAACGATTTGAGGAGGGAATTTCTATATGTCAGATAAAAAGATTCGTGTAATGGTTGCGAAACCGGGTCTCGACGGTCATGATCGCGGCGCCAGGGTTCTGGCCCGCTGTTTCCGTGACGCAGGATTTGAAGTAATTTATACCGGCTGTCATCAGACGCCGGAACAGATCGCCTCCGCGGCGATCCAGGAAGACGTGGACGTCGTCGGATTGAGCTGCCTCTCCGGGGCCCATCGGTATCTGTTCCCCGCCGTTGCCAAACTGCTGAAGGAGCAGGGGGCCGATGATATCACCGTTGTCGGCGGCGGTATTATTCCGGAGCAGGATTTCCAGTTGCTTTATGACGCCGGCCTCAAGGCCATCTTTGTCCCCGGCGCCACCCTCGGCAGTATTGTGGACTGGTTCAAAACAAATGTGCATCCAAGGGCTTGATAATATGGAACGTGTAAAAAGAATCAAGGCGGGAGACGTAAGGACGGCTTCCCGCCTCATTAGAAATCTCGAAGACGGGATGATCGAAGCAAGATCCACCATCAAACACATCTTCCCCCTGACCGGCAAGGCTAATGTCATTGGGCTTACCGGCTCCCCGGGGGCGGGGAAAAGCACTCTCGTAGACGGCCTGGTGGAATCCTTCCGCAAGAAGGAGAAAACCGTAGGCGTCCTGGCCGTGGACCCCACCAGCCCCTTCACCGGCGGGGCCATTCTTGGGGACCGGATCCGCATGCAGCGTCATGCCGAAGATCCGGGCGTTTTTGTCCGGAGCCTCGCGACGCGGGGGGCACTGGGCGGTCTGGCCAAGGCCGTCGGCGACGCTATTCATGTCATGGATGTTATGGGTAAGGATATGATCATCGTCGAGACCGTCGGCACGGGCCAGCAGGAGGTGGATATCATTAACCACTCCCATACGGTCATCGTAGTTTTAATCCCGGGGATGGGTGACGAGATCCAGGCCATCAAGGCCGGGATTATGGAAATCGCCGACATTTTCGTAATCAACAAGGCAGATCGGGAAGGATCATCCAAGTTGCGGCGGGAGATCATGGCTATGCTCGACATGGCGCCGCCGACCGCCTTCGCGGCGGGCTGGCGCCCACCCATCATCAGGGTGGAAAACGCCTTCGAGCCGGAAGGATTCAATAAGAGTCTCGAAGAGTTGTCATCCACCATCGAACAGCACTACCAGCATCTGGTAAAACACGACCTCATAGGTTCCCGGATTCGCCGGAAGGCGGTCATGGAACTCAATGAGGCGATCCGGACCTGTATCCTGGAACCGGTGCTGAATCGGCTTATTGCCGATGGTGAGACAGAGAGGATGATTGAAAAGCTGATCAACAAGGAGACAGATCCCTACACCCTCGCTGAAGATGTCGCGAGACGGTATCTCAAGGATCTCAACTTGTAAACGTTGACAAACTTGCAAAAAAGTAATTTCCTCCTCCCCCTTCAAGGGGGAGGGGGTACTAACAATTTATAGAAAAGCCCGGGATGGATAACATCTCGGGCTTCTACTCTTGGCGAATTCACGGAAAATCGAATACGAGACCTTTGAAAAATGGCGTTTCAGCCTCCCTACCGTCATTCCGGCGAAAGCCGGAATCCAGTATTTTCAATATGTTCTGGATTCCGGATCAGGTCCGGAATGACAGAAAAGGGCGTTTTTCAAAGGTCTCAATACAACGCGTGTTAGGTGTTAAGTGCAAGGTTTTAAGTTTTAGGTATTAAGTGTTAAGTGTTAAGTTTTAGGTATTAACCCCCATGCCCGGCGCGGGCACAACGAAGGATGAGAATATCAGGAGTAGGGTGGATGAAGCGAAGCGCATCCACCAAAACCAAGCATATTATTGGTGGAACCGCTTCGCTTTTTCCACCCTACATATTTGACTTCTGTATTCTCATATAAAGTGTTAAGTGTTAGGTGTTAGGAGTTTGATAATTGGTTTTTATATCAATAGCCTAAAACGTAAAACATAGAACTTAAAACTTCTCGAAAAATGCCATTTTCACGCTTCGTGGCGCCCCACGGGGCATGAGGGTTTTTTACGAGAGTGTCAATCTTGAGGGCAAAATACTTTGGCAGACAACTTAATTGAAGAAGCGCTGACCAAGTTCAATCGCGGCATCGTCATGGTCATCACGGGCAATGGCAAGGGAAAGACGACCGCCGCCATCGGCCAGGCCCTCCGGGCGCTCGGTCATGGGAAGAAGGTCTTCATGATCCAGTTCATGAAGGGCAAGAAGTACGGCGAGGTCCTCGCCGCCGAGAAATGCCTTCCCGATTTCACGATCCGTCAGAGCGGTCTGGACAGTTTCGTCATGCGGGAGAATCCCGCCCCCATCGACATCGAACTGGCTAAAGAAGGGTTCAAGCTGGCCGGGCAAGTCGTCTCTTCCGGAGAATATGATCTCGTCATCCTCGATGAGATAAACGTGGCCCTGGATTTCAAACTGCTGTCCCTCGCTGCAGTCGTCGATATGATCCAAAACAGGCCGGCGACGGTGGATTTGATCCTCACGGGCCGCTACGCCCCACCGGAGATCATCGAACTCGCCGATACGGTCAGCGACATTCAGGAGATCAGGCATCACTATACCAGAGGGATCAAGGAACGCGCCGGCATGGAGTACTGATTTGACCCAGGTCGAAAGCAGCAAGACCCCCAGTCGCGAATTGCGCGCCCGGACAGAAAAGCTCCAGACATATCTGGCCTCCGCAGATGTTGACGGCGCCCTGATCGTCGAAAACACCGATCTCTTCTATTTTTCCGGCGCTATCCAGCAGGCCTGCCTGTTCATCCCCCGAGAAGGTCCGCCCCTTTTTTTCGTAAGGAGAAATCCTGAGCGCGCCGCACTCGATTCCACCCTCGAAAACATTATTCCCGTCAAATCCTTCCAGGAAATCCCGCAAATCATGGCCGATCACGGCTTCGGCAGGCTCTGCAAACTGGGGATGGAACTTGACGTCCTTCCGGTGAATCACTATTTCCGCTGGCGCCAAACATTAAACCCTGACGAAATAGTAGACATCTGGCCGGCTGTCCAGAAGGTGCGGATGATCAAATCCCCTTACGAGATAGGCATCATCCGCGCGGCGGCCAAACTTGCCGATTTTATAGTTGCCACGGCGAGGGCTCATCTGCGGGTGGGGATTCGGGAGGTGGAATTGGCGGCAATCATCGAGGGAGCGGCCAGAAAGCGGGGACATCAGGGCTTGGTGCGTACGCGGGGCTTCAATCAGGAGGTCTATTGGGGGCATCTACTGTCGGGTCCCGAGGCCGCCAGCCTCACCTACGTGGACAGCCCGACGGGGGGCATGGGCATGAGTCCCGCTTACCCGCAGGGTTCGGGATTCCGCAAAATCGGTCGCCTGGAACCGGTGATGGTCGATCTGGTTGGCGCCGTCGGCGGCTATATCGTCGATCAGACCCGCACCTTTTTCATCGGTTCCATCCCGGATGTCCTCGACCGCGCCTACAAGGCTTCTATTGAAATCGAACAGGCCCTGGCGGCGGCGATCCGTCCCGGCGTTCCGGCCGGGGACATTTTCCGGCAGGCGCAGCAAGTGGCTGCAGATTGCGGCCTTGCCGAACATTTTCTGGGCTACGGTACGAGACGGGCAGGATTCTGCGGCCATGGCATCGGTTTGGAACTTGACGAGGGACCGGTTATCGCAGCGGCAGAAAATACGTCCCTGGCCGCCGGGATGGTCCTGGCGTTGGAGCCGAAATTCAGTTTTCCTGATCTGGGCGTCGTTGGCGTCGAGGATACCTTTCTGGTGACGGAAACGGGGGTTGAAAAATTGACCGGTGCAGGCTATGAAGGGCTAATTTAGTCCCTCCCTAAGAAGGGGATGGCTAATATCGACTTCCTCCCCATTCAAAGGATGATGGCTAACATGGACTTCCTTCCCCTGCAAGCCTTACAAGGGGTGATGGCTGATATATAGTTCCTCCCCCTTCAAGGGGGAGGTTAGGAGGGGGATGGGCTTAGACAAGGGAGCAAATCAAACCGCTGACGGTGAAGAATTGTTAAAAGCGAAAAAACCGGCCCATGAAATCGCCCCCATCATCGCTATGCTCAAGGCGGAGGGGGCTTCAACGGCTCTTGCCGTTCCCGTTGCTAACATCGTCATTGATGAGCGGGTATGCCTGAAATGCCAGATCCCCCTGTGCGACAGCTTTCGCAAGAACCTCATGTGTCCGCCCTTTGTCATGCCTATGGAGGAATTCCGCCTGGTCCTGGCCTGCTACAAAGAGGCGATCCTCCTTCAGACCGAGGGGAACATAGATGTTCCGGCGGACGGGAAGCCCGACCGGGATGTTTTTGCCCCCGCGGGTAGGCTGCATGAGCTGGTCAATCTGGGAGAACGGGAGGCCTTCCGCGCCGGTTTCCGTTTCGCCGCCGGTCTGATCGGCGGCTGCTGCCGTCTCTGCGAGGTCTGCGTGGCGATCGACAAAAGCAGTATATGCCGCTTCCCCTTTCGCGCCCGTCCTTCCATGGAGGCGATGGGCATCGATGTCGTCGCCACCTTAGAAAAAACCGGATTATCCCTTGCCTTTCCCGTTACCGACCGGGTTACCTGGACAGGGCTGATCTTGCTGCAATGACGATGTCGTAAAAAGTGCAATAAGTAAAATAACTTAAGGAGGTTATCGATGGCAAATCTAAAAGAAGGCAGCATCCCCATCGGCAGAATGTTGTTTATTCCCAAGGAAGGCAACTTGACCCGGAATGATCTGGAGATTGAGTCCACAGGCCAGTACCAGCTTATGGAAAGGCCGGACTGCTTTGTCGTCAAGAACGCCGAGTGCTGCCGGAGCATCTCGGTCAAGGTCAAGACCAGGGAAGAATAATAGACGATCAAAGGGTTAGGGAGAGCGGGGGAATCGTATGACAAAGACTTGCTCTCCCCCTTTTTAGACTGGCACAAAGGATATAACAAGCCGGTTTGTCGGCAGCGATCTCACTGCTGTTGGGTCGATTGCTTCTTTGTTTCTGTTTGGGCGCCTTTCTTGGTTGAAGATTCCTTCTTGACGGGGTTCTGGAGGGTATAGCCCGCCTCCTTTGCCTTGTAACCGCCATAGGCGCCGGCGCCCGCCGCTGCTGCATACCAGCAGCCGGTCAAACCAGGAATTAGAAGAGTCACGATTAGTAACATTGCCATCTTTTTGATTAATTTCATTTTTCCTTCTTTCTTGGAAAGGATTCCCATAAAGAATCTTTGACGGCTTCGTAAAACCTTCGGATGCTGAGTTGCGCTTCCTCCCCTGTATAACATTGGCGCAAGCCAAATATAAATCATGAGTCAGGCTTACTCGCCTTTCCTGTGATGTATTCTCAACCGCAGAGAGGAATATGTCAAGATGTTTTGTTCCTGACGGCCCACAGCACCTGGCGGCAGATCCCCCGGATAATCTTCACGTCCCTTGCGAAAAGACCCGTCCGGGACAACAGCCGGCGGATGTGCATCAGCCAGTAATCGGGATTCTGGGGATTGAGAAAACCGACTTCCGTCAGCGCCTCCTTGACCTGGCCGAACATCCCCTCGATTTCCATCGATGAGGCCAGCTTTGAGGTAAAGGCCTTTTTCTTTTCCCCCCCGGTGGCAAAGATTTCATAGCAGAGAATCATCACGGCATGGGAGAGATTGATGGATTTTAATCTCTCCGAAACGGGGATGGTTGTGACGGCATGGCAATACCGGAGGTCGCTGTTGCTGAGCCCCTTGTCTTCGGACCCGAAAAGGAGGGCAATCTCGTTGTTCTGAGATAGGCCGACCAGACTTTCCGCCGTCTCACGGGGGGAGAGGGCCGGCCCCCGGGCCGAACCGAGGCGGGAAGTCGTGCCCACGATATACTGAAAGGGGGCGAGGGCGTCCCCAAGATGATCATAATATTTAATATTATCAATGATATCAGCGGCAAAGTGGGTGGACATGATCTTCATCTCATCCGGGTCAAACGGCCCCGCCTCGGAAACGATGAGCTTTTCCATGCCCATGTTCTTTATGCACCGGGCCACCGAACCGATATTGCCCGGGAACTTGGGTTTTTGCAGAACAATGGTAAAATTTTCAAAACGCGCTGAAGTCATGTCTTCTCCGACCTGTGATGATTTACCTACCCTTGTCAAACAGGCTTATTGACAAGTCACTCTTATTGAACCTGTCGGGTGGCTTTTCTTATCTTCGGCCACCCAAAACTGCTCTCCAAAGATTGGTCAGGCATTGCCTGACCAATCTCTCGATAACAATCGTAGAAACGGCGATACTGTTCCAAGGAGCGCTTGGAGAATCCCTGACCCAACCGGGCAGTAAGTTCCTCGGAACTACACTCGATTAGCCGTTTTCCATACAATTCCGCACGGTTGGCTCCACCTTGCTCGAACTCCACGATGTACCAGCCAAAGAGCCAGTTTCGAATCACAAGGGCAATATCCACCGACCGGGCGGCCCGTTTTTGCAACTCCCGGTGGGTTTCTTGAAAGAGAGTCAGTAACTGTTCGAATTTCATTCTCCCCCCTTACCAATCCGCGTTCAGGTATTTTTTGCATTCAATATCCAGAGTTACTTCCTCTTACAGGTAGGAATGCCTGAATAGACAAATTATTTCATTCCTCATAAGGACCAAGGAAACGCTCGCCGTTGAAGTGAATGAGGTGCGTGGGCGATTCGGCAACCCATACCTCCGTTTCCCAGGAAATATCGTCCAGATATTTCAACATCTTTTGGCGGTCGTGAAACGCCGTAACAAATACGAGTCCGGCCTTTGCCCCGGCAAAGAGAAATTTCAGTTCCAGCCTTCGTTTGGGGTTAACCGGGCCATGGCTGGTAACAGCTTCTATGAGAACCAACCATCTTTTTGCAACATGATGTACAATGACATCAGGCATCTTGCCATGCTCTTCCACCTCGACGCCCAAGGTCTTTAGGGAATCGGCGTCAAAGCAAGCCCACTTCTTACGAGTATCGCCGACATAAAGTATCCGTCCGCCCGGCGTAAAGATCGGGCAGAATTCTTCAATGATCTTCTTGACCAAAGCATTGTGGCCACCAGGTGAAAGTCTTATTGCTTGCCCTTCGGCTAACGTTACGGGAATGAGTTCTACGTCCCTCTCCCGGTCATAAAGCTTGTTCAAGGATACTACGGTCAGTAAATACTCCCGAAGCCTTTTCTTCCATCCCCGTTTCCCATATTCCCGCAACAATTTCAGCGCCGAAGGTTCGATTTGATAGACCGCCTTGGGACTGTTTGTGGGGCGCGCCGGTTTGTCCGGATTGGCCACAATCAGTGCCGCCTGCTGGAATTGATGCACAGTCTGCCTGCGTACGGTTTCCCGAGTATTCGGTGCGTAGCGTTTCCCGTAGTGCTCCTCGAAAAAGTTCATCATCGGCGTGATGCCGATTAAGGGATCTCCCGCATCCTGCCAGCGATCTGTCGGCTTGAGGTCCAGCAAGGAGAGGAGGGTCAGAGCGGAGCGTTCGTTTTGCTGCTGCCGGGGAAAACCAAGGTTCTTGATAATTTCCATAGCTTCTCGGATTCTTTGCTCACCCATCTCCCGATCATTTCTTTTTATCATGGTTTTTCGCATTCCTCCTTAAGGATAGCGTCGATCGTCTCCTGAATCGGCATACGGTCTTGAACATGCCGTCCTAATCTGATCAATTGGACAGAGTCAGGGTAGCTCATCTTCTTCAGATCTGTGGCGTTGACCTGCGTATGCCCGCTAAATAGCCTGAAACTCTTGTCAAAGAGGGAAGAATTGAGGTATAGGGCCAATCCCTTTGCCATCGACTCCCCTATCCCCTTTCCTCTTGCATGGAAATAATTCAGATGGTTTTCAAAGCCAACCAAGGGTGACATGATTCTGCGGGGATCATATATAGCAGCTACGACTCGCCGTCGCTCTTCTTTTGATGAAAAACGCCTCGTCAGCACATAAAAACCCCTTTCTATCAGCAAAGGAGCAGTCTCTGCCGAGCTAACGATGGCGTTCGCCTTCTTGCCTGTCGGCGTTGGCCAATTGACATAGCCCTCCTGAAAATGGACGGGATAGATGAGCGGTGCTGTTTCTGCCTCCGGTTGCATACGGAGATGTTCACGCGCCCGGAAATCGACCACTCGGCCCGTGGACACATCCAGACCAAGACTTGGAAGCGTGGCCGTAAACCCTCTCATCCTGTCAAGGATCTGCTCGTCGCTATGATTCATCGCCAGACGAATAAAGGCATCCCGATCTTGAGGCATTACTACCTGCTCGTAGGGTACGCGGCGATTGCTTGCTGCTTCGAAATCCAGGCCATCTGATGATGATAAGACCATTTGCTCCGGTTTCTCTTTCCCACGGATAGCGTGATAGATGACATTTTCCTGAAGGACATCGTCGTCGCCAAAGGCCTTTTTTCGTGACGTGAATACATGAATGCGCCGCAGGCTCATCATATCCAGAAAGGCGAAGCGGAAACGCCGGAAATATGGGCCATTGCAGAAGCTCCGAGGGGTGATGGCGACAAGCTCTCCTCCGGGGGCAAGCATGCGCGCCGCCAGCCAGATAAAGGCGGCATAGAGGTTGGATACCTCCATTCCCGCGGCATCGAGGCGTTTACGTGCAGCCGTTTCCCCGTTGATTTTCTTGTATGGGGGATTGAGAATCGCATGGGTAAAACGCTCCCCCGGACGAGCAAAGAGCCCTTCTTCGGTCTGAGCAATGGCGGCGGTAATAAAATCTTCCGCCTTAATCTCTCCGTGAAAGGCAATCCCGCCCTTTAGGCAGGCAGCTTCGCAACGAGCCATCGTTTCCGTCAATTCCGGCAGAATGTGACGGTCGTTCTCATAAGCCACGACTTCAATGGAAAGGGGCCTGTTTGATCCTGCAATTAATGCTTCCACAGCGGCCGAAAAGAGCACACCCGCGCCGGCCCCTGCATCGAGTACCCGTACTTGCTCCTGACGATTCAGTTCAAATAGCGACGCCATAAAACAGCCAATCGCTGCCGGTGTCAGAAATTGGCCCATATCCGAGCGCTCCACCCGGTTGGTTCGGATATTGACCGAATGACGAACATTATCGAGGGTATGTAAAAGTGGTTCAGACATGTGTAAGTTTAATTTAGTTTGAGCCGTCATTATGTGTATGAATGTTTTTCGAGAACGTGTACTTGCCGCCTCTCTTTGCCATTATATAGAGATAATCCACTTTAGCTGGGTAGAGCGCGGCTCGCAGTGAATCGATGTCGGGATTAGCGATGGGACCGGGAGGCAGACCTCTGATCCTATAGGTGTTGTATGGCGTGTCAGATTCACGGTAATATTTACGCCCTTTTTGCACAGGTTTTTCTCTCTGTTCAAGACTGTAGATGGCGGTCGGATCGCTTTGCAGCTTCATGCCCTGTTTCAATCGGTTATGCAAAACGGCTGAGATAATAGCCTTTTCTTCCTTGGTTCCTGAATACTTGCAGATGATGGAAGCGAGCGTCACCCACTCGTTAAAGGTCATACCCATTTCTTGAGCCTTTTTTCTCATTTCCGGAGTTATCTCTTTCCAGAATTGCTGGACCATAACTCGCATAATATCCTTAGAGGTCATGGCTTGATCGAATTTATACGCGCCCGGATAGAGGTATCCTTCGATGCTATTTCCCTTGATGTCAAGAGAAGCAAGAAATGCTTTATCCGTTGTGAGAGGCATGAATTCCGTTTCGTTAATAAGCTTGCAAACTGCTAATATCTGAGCTATTTCACGGTAAGTTAGACCCTCGGGCAATGTCACAAGATACATCCTTATGTCCCCCCGACTCAGCTTATCGAGGATCAACGCTGGTGACATGGCTCCGGAAAGCTCATACCGTCCAGCGCGAACGTGAAGAATCACTCCCTTTCCAATGGCAAGCAGCCAGAAGAACGGGCGATTTTTAACTAAATCGGCTTCATAGAGGGTATTTGTGGTCTGTGAAAAGGTAAAACCCTTAGGAATGTCTATTGTTTGAGTCACGTTGGAATCATTTACCGGAGATACGGCATATAGGAAGAAAGAAATGCCCATAATGAGAGAGGCCATCATAGACAAAAAAATATCTTCCGCCAATGGGACATAACAGTTTTCATTGTCCTACCAATAATATTCATTTTTCTCCGCTTTCCCCAGATAAATCTTTGCTTCGATATGTTTTTTCCCCGCGGCGGGCTGAAGGATATCAAATTTGAAGCTCCAAATAAATGCAATGACCGCCACGAATATTCGAAAATAATTTGCTGATTTTCTCATGAGAATCATAATTTATTCATCTCAATGACTTCTACAGCCTTTGAAATTGCAGCCTCTGCTTGGTCCTTGCTTGGGTCTCACACACCCAAAATATAATTCTCCTGTTTTTCGAGATTTCCTCGCCACAACTTCATGATACCCACAATTTGGGCAAGGCCCTGCCTTTTCTCCTCGTTCCGTTGGGCGTTCCATTGGATTTTTCATATCTTATTTGTCTTTACAAACCAAGTATATCACCTTATGCGCAATTAAATGCCCAATTTACTAGCAAGGCTTTCGCCGACCTTGCTCAATCGATACTTTCCATGCTCAACCCGCTGGAAAACGTTTTTGTACAAGGAACCTATATCTGGAGCGCCGCCAGGGTGATCCTCACGCATACCTTGAAATATGGCTGTATAACCCGCCATCCATCTATCTCTACTAACAACGATTTGTTGCCGTACTTGTTCTCTTGTAAAGGTTCCATTGTTTTTGTGGGAAACAAATACGGCTGCTTCAAATATTTGTGTGGCATGGGTCATTGATTGCCTTTGTTCCTCCTTATTGTTCACTGTGGTTAACGATAAAAATCGGCCGCAGCTTTAGCGGTTGACTTGATTGCCATTTAAGCAGGTCTGTATGGTGAAAGCGAAAAAATGCCATTGACATTTCTTGTGATTCTTATCCTGTCCCCCTTTTTTAATCCGACTCTTTCCAATGCATCAACAAGCCTTGCTTTTTCTCTTCGTTGGTCTTTCTTGTGGAGTACTGAAGATATCCAAACTACCCCCTTCCGGGTTTCATGAACACCAGCTTCATAAGTGATATCGCCTATGGCCAGAGAGATCAGGTTCTTTCGTCGGTATTGATGAGGCAATGCATCTGAATTATTCTTGTTGATGGTCAGCTCATATCTGTCCTTTTTGTCGGCAAACTCACCCGGTTTAACTATAGTTCCTGTTATCAAGATTTGACCTCCTTCGGCAACTATTTGAAAAGACGTTCAAAAAGGTAGTTAAATAGTTACCAGTCGATCTCATTCTTCCTGAGATATTCCTGCGCCTCGCCATCGCCCAATGTAGCCGCCATTCGCAAATCATCGACAGCAAGCTTATGTCTGCCTAACTTGTTGTAAATATGACCGCGTTTCCTCAGGGCCACAGCATTTTTGGGATCTGATTCTATAATTTTTGAGTAATCCTTGACCGCCTGTTGATTATTACCTGATAGGGCATAGACATCTCCGCGTTGAAGATAAAGAGGGCCATACTTCCTGGCAAAAAGCGGAGAAGCGGGAGAAAAATCCGGTATAGGTTCGGGTCTGGGTCCTGAAATCTCTTCTAGTGCGCGCGAAATGGCGTTAAAAATCTCAGAACTCGAATTGATGGGATTGAGATCTCCTTTAATTGATAGATCGATCGCGGCTGTGTAATCTTCAACAGCTTTTTGATAATCAGCCGCTTCCCGGTATGCATCACCACGGCTCTTATGAATGTTGATTACTCTCCAATAACGGCCTTCTTTTTGAGAGGGCTCTGTTTCTATGGCCTTTGTATAATCTTGTATTGCCAGGGAATAATTTTTTAACTTCATATACACGTCGCCACGACCAAAGTAAGAATAACTAGCGCGCCGTGAATTAGTGTCGATAGCTTTTGAATAATCTTCAATCGCCTTCTGATACTGACCCAACAAATAATAAACATGCGCTCGCCCACTATATCCATCGAAGCATCCCAGACTATCAGTTTGGGGATAACGTAAGTCAAGGTCGATACCTTTGCTGTAATCTTCAACAGCTTGTTGATTTTTTTCCAATTGAATATACAAAGAAGCGCGTTCACAATAGGCTCTTGATGCATATTCAGGTTTTAATTCAATTATTTTCGAAAGAAAGTTTACACTTGCCTGACAATTTTTTTCAACATGGCCTGCTTCTACTAACTGAAAACAATTCTCCAGACTTTGAGGATCAAGATTTCCGACTCGAGTGCATTTTTGCATTTCTACACATGAGTCACTCTCTTTAGTGGCGAATGTCGAATGTGTCCTGTCAGACGACTCGATATCCAAAGCCATTTTGAAATCTGAAACCGCGTCTTTATAGGAACCCAGGGTTTTATAAGATTTGGACCGATTAAAGTACAAATATGCTCTTCTGTCATCAGATATTAGTTTTATAGCATGCGTATAATCTTTTACCGCCAATTTATGCTTACCTGACTGAGCATATATATCACCCCGACTGACAATTACGTCCACGTTCTTTGGGTTTTTTTTAATTGCTCTAGACAGGAAATCAATAGCCTTTTTGTATTGTCCTTGTTTTGCATATCCATTAACTTCATCCATTAATTTATTATTAGAGTTGTATTCGTAAGCAGGTTTGAACTTAGAATCCCAAGAAAACAAACCAGACCGCAATGGCCCGTTAGACACAGTACCAGATACAGAATTGTGGTAATCTTCAGCGGCTTGTTTGTATTTACCTAATTTTTCATAAGCAACGGCCCGTCTCGCATACAAATATCCTTCACTTGGTAACAATTCAATTGCTTTAGAAAAATCTTTCACTGCCATTGAATAATTGCCCATTTCCATGAATACGTCGCCACGACCCCCATACAAATCAGCGTCTTTAGGGACAATATTTATAGCTGCAGACAGATCGTCAATTGCTTTCTGATATTGAAGCAACTCAAAATATGACCAACCTCGAACTTTATAAGCCAATTCATCATTGGGATTCAATGCAATCGCCTTGCTGGCATAATCAATTGCCAGATGATATTTTTTATTCTTTCCGACGGATTGTCCCAAATAGGAATATGCTTTCCCGAAAGAAGGGTCTCTTTCGATAGCGGTTGTAAATGCCTCAATGGCTTCATCAGTTTTTTCTTCCTTAATCAGAAAGATCCCTTTCTCCATATAATCAGAAGCGCTAAGTTTCTTTAACGCGCTGTTATATTTGTTTATTTTCGCCGGATCAGGGTTGGAAACGGCAAGTTCTTTCCCCAATTGTTCAATTTCGGTTGCCAAATTATTGGACCGGCCCCTTATTATTTCTAACTCCCTCATTTTTAGTCGATCTTTTCTGAGGCTATCAATTGACGTGATAACAGAAGAAGGATCGGCGGTGATCTTTGCCTTGAGCCAGTATTTAAGGGTATTGCCATCCCATCTTTCCTCAATAATTTCAGCTCTTACAATGCCAGCAGTCAGCACTGTAATTTCGTCTTTCGTAAGTCTGAAATTTTTTACCTCGGTCTGGCTTTCAAGATAGGTTCCAATCTCTTCAAGAAGCAGTCTTTTGACTTGCTCAAGCGCGATAATTCGACAGGATATTTTGCTGTCAATTTCACCGGCTTGATAGGTGTACTCCTTAATGAATGTTTTCATCTCTGCAGAGACAGAGGAGAAGGATGCAAAGAGGAAAAACGCAACCATCAAAAGGACCGTTTTTTTCATAATACACCCCATTTTTCTTCACATCCGGACGACTTATCAACCAGATCGGCTATGTGCCGCCAACCTCGGCGATTGAAATAACCGACGCAGAAATCGGCGCACCGAGAAACCTCAAGGGTGGTGCGGAGTCCTTCGAGAAAGTGATTTTCGATGTTGTCAAATATCTTGGGCATGATGAGTCCTTATGTCGATCCCCCTTCTGTCCCATCAGCTCAAAGTCTGATCTTATAAATGGTACCGAGGGACTGTCGGGCTTCCTGATGAATCCGGGCGGAAAGCCGGAAGGGGGCGAGGGCGTCCCCAAGATGATCATAATATTTAATATTATCAATGATATCCGCGGCAAAGTGGGTGGACATGATCTTCATCTCTTCCTGTTCAAACGGCCCCGCCTCGGAAACGACGAGCTTTCCCATGCCCATGTTCTTTATACAGCGGGCTACCGAACCGATATTGCCGGGGAACTTGGGTTTTTGCAGAACAATGGTAAAATTTTCAAAACGCGCTGAAGTCATATCGTCTCCAATCTAAAGGAGGGCTCAACCCGGAATTCAGTAGCATATTTAGCCAAGTGTTACAATTGTTTCCCCGAATGGAATTTCGGAGGATGGTTAAAGAGACGAAAGCGGAGCGCCACGCTCCTGGATTTACCTGCTGGGGCCAGTTTGTTGCCATGCTTTTTTGCCAGTTAGGCCGCGTTCATTATTTATTATTCTTTTGACATGCAAGGCCTTTTACCTATATCACTATACAATGCAAGGTAGGGTCTCAAATGCAATAATACTGAAAATTCGGGGTGATTATGGTCGTAGTAATCGGTAAAATTCTTCTGGGCCTGGGTTTGATGTTCACAGGCGTTCAAATGCTCTCGTCCGGTCTCAAGCAAGTGGGCAGCAGGCAGTTCCGGATACTGGCAACCCAGTTTGTCTCATCGCGGGCACGTGCCCTGGCTTTTGGCTTGGGGTCCGGGGCAGTTATGCAGAGCACCTCGGCGGCGCTGGTAATCCTGGCAAGCTTGATCAGCTCCGGGATGCTCACAGTCTCGCAAGCGATCACTATCTTGAATGGATTCAGCGTTGGGAACTGCGTCCTCGTCTTTATCGTCTCCCTGGATATTACCGTAGGGGTAATGTTCCTTGTCGGCCTGTGCGGAATCGCGATGTATCTGACAAAAGATGAGAGATACCGCACATATTTCCTCATCGGACTGGGCCTGGGGTTAATTTTCTTCGGAATCGAGATGATGGTTGCCGGGGTTAAACCGTTGCGGCAGGAGGCCTGGTTTACCGGGGCAATGGCATTTAGCCGTGATTATTCCTTGCTTTCGATCATGGCAGGCATGACGCTGGGATTCATAGCCCAGTCCTCAACGGCCGTAGCACTGGTGGCAATAGGCTTGGCGAGGGAAGGTATCCTGACTGGTCCTCAGGCATTCCTGTTCATGTACGGCGCAGCGATCGGTTCGACCATATTCAAGGTGATGATCGGACAGGCGTTTCGCGGCACATCGCGACAGCTTGTACGCTTTGTAAACATGTTCAATGTATTTGGGGCGGTGGTTTTTATTCTGCTCTATTACATAGAGGTCTATGGGCACATTCCGCTGGTGATGGCCCTGCTGAATTCGTTCATCCCAGACCTGGACGATCAGGCAGCCTGGGTGTTCCTGCTGTTTAATATGACATCGGCAATCTTTTTTATTACAATTAATGGGCCGCTGACACGCTGGCTGGCAAGATCTCTCCCGCCATCGGAAGAAGAGGGCCTATCCCATCCCAAATATCTATCGGAATTTCAACCGGAGGACCCGGACACGGGCATAGAACTGATCCGTCTGGAACAGACGCACGAATTGGAACAGATCGCGGCATTTGTCTCTACGGCAAGAGAAGATTATGAAGGTGCTGACCTTGCCACTCGTCATGTTGCCTTCAGATCCCTTGCGAGCGAGGTAGCGGCGTCGACTGCAACGGTTGCAGCCATGCAGATGCAACCCCAGACGGCTAAAAATCATGCCTATTTTCAGACACGTCAGGCTTTGCTTGATCAACTTGCCGACAGTACCGCTGCCGGTGTGAAAATCATCCTGCAGGCAAGAGCGTACCCTTCACTGGAGGAGTTTTCGGACGCTTGCCTGGAATCGATAGACTTCCTGCTGAACTTTGCCGCCGATACTGAAAAAACAAACACTCCGGAGCAGGTCAGGATGCTGCAGGACCTCATTTCCAGCAATGGCCCGACGATGGAACAACTGCGCAAGGCATACATGGACGGCAACAAGCTCGATTCGGCCAATGACAAGGGATGCCTATTGGACCTGACGGTGATGATGGAAAAGATCATTTGGCTGCTTAATCGTCTGATTAGCCTCATGCAACCGGAAAACGAGAAGGCCAAATAGTTTGAAAAATTGACGGGGTGGTGTTCTTATTCAGGTTTTGACAAATCAGCTGATTCTTCCTGTATTTTTGATTAAAATTCATCTTGTCAAAATCGTCATTCATTGATAACTGTGGGCAAAATTGCGAGGTTGAAAAGTCATGGGAGAAGGAATTTCTGATTACACAAAATTCTGTGTGGATCTGAGAAGGCACATGTGGATGGCAGGAGTGGAGACGGAGCTCCGGCGCCTGATCTGGCAGATTGCCGTCACGGGAAAGTACATTTCCGCCAAAATTCATGAATCTAACCGGAAACTGGCGGGATTCAAGAATATGTACGGCGAGGAACAATTGGCCCTGGACAAGAGTTCCGATGCGATCCTGAAAAACCAGCTCCAGTTTTCCGGTTTCGTCCGGGAGTATGCCTCGGAGGAGCAGGATCAGATCGTTCACATTGGGAAAGGGGCGGAAAAGTATTTTGTCACCGCTGATCCCCTGGATGGATCCTCACTTGTGGATTCCAACCTGGCCATCGGCACGATCATCGGCATCCATAACGGCGCCATGTACGGCAAAGGGCGGGATACGATGGTGGCGGCCCTTTATATCACTTACGGTCCCCTGATCACGATGGTCTATTCCGCCGGGAAAGGGACCCATGAATTCGTCCTCAACCGGGAAGGGGAATATGTCCTCTCCCAGGAGAATATACGCCTCAAAGAAAGAGGCGATATCTACAGCCTCGGCGGCCTCCGCAAAGACTGGACGCCGGAACATCTGCGCTTTGTGGAATATCTGGAAGCAGCGGGCTACAAATTGCGGTACAGTGGCGGGTTTGTCCCGGACATCAATCAGGTCCTCATCAAAAATGGCGGCGTCTTTACCTACCCCGCCCTCAAGAAAAGCCCCCATGGTAAGTTGAGGCTGCTCTTTGAACTGCTGCCCATGGCCTTTCTCGTCGAACAGGCAGGGGGTGAGGCGACCGACGGCAGGCAACTTATTCTTGACATTTCCGTGGATGACATCGGACAGCGGAGCCCCATCTATATCGGCAGCCGCTTTGAAGTGGACAAAGCCCGGGAGTTTTTGGAGGAGGCTCAATCTTGATTTATCAGCAACTTGCAGACTTGAAAAAGGGGATGGAAGGGATACTTCGGATCACGGGGGATAACGTGGAGATCCTCGCTGCGGGGTTCCTGCAAAATACATTGATCGACGATTTGATCTATACCGCCGTTTTCAACGATCATGAGGATGTCCGCAAGGCGGCAAGGTGGATCATCCGTAGGACGGGGGCGGCAGCCGGCGTTCATTCGGCCTCGATCCAGTCCCTTTACGAGGCCATGGGGCGCAAGGACGTGGCGGGATTTACGGTCCCGGCCATCAATATTCGCGCCCTCACCTATCATAGCGCCCAGGCAGTGCTCCAGGCGGCGATGAAATTAAATGTCGGCCCTTTTATTTTCGAAATTGCCCGTTCCGAGATCGACTATACCCGGCAGCGTCCCGAAGAATACACTTCGGCCGTCACGGCGGCGGCGATTAAGATTGGGTACCGGGGGCCCCTTTTCCTGCAGGGAGACCACTTTCAGATCAACGCCGGCAAATTCGCCAAGGATCCCGACAAAGAGGTCCAGGCCGTCAAAGACCTGATCTGGGAAGCCATTGAAGCGGGATTTTACAATATCGACGTGGATACCTCGACCCTTGTGAACCTGACTAAGAAGACGGTCAAGGAGCAACAGGAACTCAATTATACCCTGGCCGCGGAGTTGACTACCATGATCCGGGATCTGGAGCCCGCAGGGGTTACCATCTCCGTGGGCGGTGAGATAGGGGAGGTAGGGGGTAAGAACAGCACCGTGGAAGAGCTGGCAGCCTTTATGGAGGGCTACCGGGAAGAGCTGCGGAAGATCGATGAAGACATGAAAGGGATCAGTAAGATAAGCGTGCAGACGGGAACCAGCCATGGCGGCGTGCCCATGCCGGACGGGACCGTCGCGGAGGTCAAGCTGGATTTCGACACCCTGGCGAAACTCTCCGAGGCGGCCCGGATAACTTACGGTCTCTCCGGGGCGGTCCAGCACGGGGCGTCCACATTGCCCCAGGAGGCCTTCGATCGCTTTCCCGCGGTCGGAACCGCGGAAGTTCACTTGGCCACGGGATTTCAGAATATCATCTATGACAGTTCCCATCTTCCCGCCGACATAAAAAACCGTATTTATGATTATCTAAACAGGGAGTGCCGGGGTGAGAAAAAGGAGAGCGACACGGAAGAGCAGTTCCTTTACAAGACCCGGAAAAAGGGCTTTGGACCATTCAAGCGGGACCTCTGGGAACTGCCAACCGACCACTTGAGCGCCCTGGGAGCGGAACTTGAAAACCAGTTCTCCTTTCTCTTCGAGAAACTGCAGGTAAGGAATACAAGGAAAATAATGGAAACATTCGTCAAACCGGAGGATGTTCCCCTTAAGGCCCCGGCAGGACTGAAAGGATGATCATGGAAGATACAGCCGCCTGTCTTGATCCGGAGCTGCTGAAGACACTTTATCTTTTTCGATCCATAAATCTGGAATCGATTCAGGGAATCTTTGATTTCTGCAAGGTCCACAATCTGAAGGCGGGGGAGATCCTCTTCCGTCCCGGTCAATCCAACTGGACGGTTTATTTCATTCTCCAGGGAAGGCTTCGCATCCACCTCAAGACCCTGGACAGCGACCCCGTGACGGTTCTCGCTACCGGCGAGAGCGTCGGCGAGATGTCCGTTATCGATCAGCAGCCTACAACGGCCTTTGTTGTAGCCGACGAGGATTGTCTCCTGGTGTCAATGGATGAGGATATTCTGTGGTCTCTTGTCCATTCTTCCCATGCCATTGCCTGCAATCTCCTCTACACCCTGACCAAGCGACTCCGCCATGCCGATGCGGTGGTGTCCGGAGGAGTGTATCTGGATCGGGAGGAACGCCACTACGGGAATGTCGATGCCCTGACGGGGTTGCCTAACCGGGAATGGTTTGATCAATTGCTCAGGCGCCAGTGCCTGCGATCTCAACATGCGGGAAAGCCCCTGTGCCTAATGCTTATGGATATTGATGGGTTCAAAGCCTTCAATGACCGCTATGGCCGTCGTTGCGGAGACCGGGTTCTATATGCCATGGCCTATGGGCTGAACAAACATCTCCGGCCTACGGAGATAATTGCCAGGTATGGTTCGGACTTGTTTTCCATTCTGCTGCCCGATGCGGATATGGAAACGGCCAGAGGGATTGCCGTGCGCCTTTTTAAAAGTATGGAACAGGCGACGCCCATCATGGTGGAAGAAAATATTGTGGACCATCCTTCCATATCCGTCGGGGTAGCCCAGATGAAGCCGGAACAGGACGGGGACAGCCTTTTCAGCGAAGCCGAGGCGGCCCTCTATCGGGCGAAGCAGATGGGTGGGAATGCTATTTCCGAGTGAAGTTTGGTAAATCCGAAAAAAATTTATTTCCTCCCCCTTCAAGGGGGAGGTTAGGAGGGGGATGGGGTAAGAAGTTGTAACGGCTAAATAAAACCCATCCCCACCCTGTCCCTCCCCTTGAAGGGGAGGGCATTTTCGATTTTTTGCGACTTCGTCAAGTTTAGGATAGTGTCTCTTTTCCGGTTCTAAATCAAAGATGAAATCAAGGCGGCGAGGAAGAGGCGACGCAGGCGTATTTGTTATACGTCGAGGAGCCGATGACGAAGCCAACGCGGATAGCGCTTTGATTTAGAACCGGAATTAGCGGACTTTCGCGCCCGTTTCCGGCACCCGGTCAAAGGATAGCAGGGTCAAACCATCAGCCGTATCCGTGGCCAGCAGCATCCCCCGCGATTCGACGCCCATGAGTTTCGTCGGTTTGAGATTGGCGACCACCACGATCATCTTGCCCACGATCTCTTCCGGCTTGTAATCCTTTCCCATCCCCGCTACGATTACCCGCTCCTCGCCGATGTCGATCTTCATCTTCAGAAGTTTGCTGGATTTCGGCACCAGTTCTGCTTCCAGGACCTTGGCCACCCGTAAGTCGATCTTTTCAAAATCTTCATAAGCGATCTCGGGTTTGAAGGTCGGAGCTGCCTTTCCTTGAGTTTCCATTTTTTCTTCCTTTCTAACTTCAATCCTTGGGAACAAGGCCTCAATTTTTGTCAACGGATTTCCTGGCGGAAGCCTGCCCCAGTCCTGCAGGGTTGAGAAATCCTGGGTATCCGGGTCGTCGATGCCCAGATGGGCCAGCAGTTTTTTTGCCGTGTCCGGCATGAAGGGGGCAATGAAAACGGCGATACACCTCAGGGCTTCGAGAAGGTTGTAGATAACCGTTGCCAGACGGTCCTTCTGCCCGCGATCCTTGGCCAGCGTCCAGGGCTCGCTCTCCACGATGAACTTGTTGGCCGTATTGATGAATCCCCAGATGGCCATCAGGGCCTTATGGAGGGCCAATTCCTTAAAGCAGACATCAACCTCCTCCCGGGTTCGCCGGGCGGTAGCGGCGAAGACCTGATCCGCGTCGGAAGTCGCCCCCGGTCGGGGGACGGCGCCGTCAAAATATTTCAGCGCCATGGCCATAACCCGGCTGACCAGGTTGCCCAGGTCGTTGGCCAGATCCGCATTGGTCCGCTGCACGAAGCTCTCTTCGCTGAAGCTGGAGTCGAGACCGAAAACCATGTCCCTCAGAAGGAAATAGCGAAAAGCATCCAGACCGTACTTGTCTTTCAGATCCAGGGGCTTGACTACGTTCCCCAGGCTCTTCGACATCTTGCTCTGGTCCACGTTCCAGTAACCATGAACATTCAGATGCCGGTAGGGTTCAATCCCGGCGGCCTTGAGCATGGTGGGCCAATAGATTCCGTGGGGCTTGAGAATATCCTTGGCGATCAGGTGCTCCGCTACGGGCCAGAATCTCCGGAAGTTCTCCCCCTCGGGATAGCCGACACCGGTAATATAGTTGATCAGCGCGTCAAACCAGACATAGGTCACATAATTATTGTCGAAGGGCAGGGTAATTCCCCAGGTAAGCCGTGTCTTGGGGCGGGAGATGCAGAGATCTTCCAGCGGTTCTCTGAGAAAAGCCAGCGCCTCGTTGCGGTAGCGTTCGGGACGAATGAAATCGGGATGCTCTTGGATGTGCTCGATGAGCCAGTCCTGGTATTTGCTCATCCGGAAGAAATAATTGCTTTCCTTCCGAAATTCCGGCGCGCACTGATGATCGGGACAGAGCCCGTCCACGAGCTCCTTCTCCATGTAAAAACGCTCGCATCCTACGCAGTAATGCCCCTCATAGTGTCCGAAATAGATGTCCCCCGTATCGTAGACCTTCTGAAGAATCGTGCGCACAACCTGGACATGGTTTTCATCGGTGGTGCGGATGAAGTAATCATTCTTGATGCTCAGTTCCGGCCAGAGGTTCCGGAATTGCGCGCTTATTCCGTCGGCGTAAGCCTTGGGATCGACGCCTGCCTGCTGGGCCGCTTCGGCGATTTTGTCGCCGTGCTCATCGGTGCCGGTCAGAAAAAAGGTCCGGTAGCCGGACAGATGATGGTAGCGCGCCAGCACGTCGGCAACGATGGTCGTATAGGCGTGACCGATATGGGGCGAGGCATTGACGTAATAGATAGGCGTCGTAACGTAATAGTTTTTTTCCATAACAACCGTCCCTCCCTTATAGATCCTCGATCTTGACAATCCGCTCTTCACCGTTTTCCATTTCCACGGTTATTTCTCCCTTCAGGACGCTCTGGCGGATGACCTTGGCCCGGGCGTCGTCGATCTGAATCAGCTTTCCGCATTTGGGCATGTCCTTTTTCATTGCCAGATAAGAATCATATTCGAAGGCGAGGCAGCACATGAGCCGGCCGCATAGCCCCGATATCTTTTCCGGATTGAGGGACATGCTCTGTTCCTTGGCCATTTTTACGGAAACCCGGTCCAGATTGTGGAGGAGGGTCGTGCAGCAGACCTCCCGGCCGCAGATCCCCATTCCTTTTAGCATGCGGGCCTCCTGCCGGGCCCCGATCTGGCGCAGCTCAATCCTCGTTTTAAATCTCTGTACCAGGTCCTTAATCAGTTCCCGGAAATCAACCCGGTTCTCCGCCGTAAAGTAAAAGACGACTTTACTGCGATCGAAGAGATATTCGACGTCCACGATCTTCATGGGAAGATCCCGCTGCCTGACCCTGTCGACGCAAAAACGTCTGGCTTCCCTTTCCAGGAGCTGATTTTCCGCCTGTATCTGCACATCTTCATCGGTTGCCTGCCGGAGGATTGGTTTGTGAGCATCAGCGGTCGCCCCTGCCGGAGAGGAGATTTCTGCGACAACTACCCCGTAGGCCATGCCGTGATCTGTTTCAACAATGACGGGATCGCCTTTTTGCAGGGAAATTCCGGCGGCGGCAAAATTGTAAATTTTTCCTTCGCGCTTAAACTTGATTCCAACAATATCCAGGTCAGTCATGACTATCCATAAAGAGGTTGATTGAATTAAAGGCGGAGTGTAAACGTCATGGCCTCTAAAGTCAACAGCTTATTGGCGTTGTACTCAAGGGCGCGGATGGACGCGGAGATGGTTTTCAGGTTGAAGAGGATGTCCGCGGTTGTCAACCGGGATATGGCCTGGATGGTTTTTTCCCCGTCGCTGTTTGTCGGCGTCGGTTCCCCCGGGAGTTCCTTCCATACCAGGGCGTCCCGGAAGCAGGACAGGAGAAGGGAGAGCTTTTCGGAGACGTCCTTTTTATCTTTGCCCAGATGCCTCATCAGGGAAAGCCTTTGCAGAAGATCGCCGGCATGGTTGGCGGCGATATGCCCCATGATGGCCTTTCTGTCGGCAAGGTAATCGTCCCGCTTGAGCTGCAGCGCCCGCTGGATGCTTCCTTCGGCAGCGGCGGCAATCATCCCGGCCGTCTCGGCGGCAAGGGATTCTTTTTTCTCAAGGTATGTGGCCACCGTTTCCTGCCGCAAGGGGCTGAAACGGAGCTGCTGGCACCGGGAGAGAATGGTTCGGGGAAGGGTGTAGGGTTTCGAGGAGATCAGGACAAGAATATTTGCCGGCGACGGTTCTTCAAGGGTCTTTAAAAGGGCATTGGCCGCGGCCTGATTCATCCGGTCCGCCTCATCGATGATGAACAGCCTGCGGCCGCCTTCCAAAGGACGAAAGGCCGTCATATGGAGCAGATCCTTGACGGCCTGGATTTTAATGAAGGCCCCTTCCGCAGCGACGGTAATCAGGTCGGGATGATTTCCGTGGCTGGTTTTCTTGCATGAAAGACAGGTAAGGCAGGCTTCCGCCTCTTTCCGGTCGCAGAGAATGGCTGCCGCAAAGGCCATCGCTACGGCTTTTTTGCCGATTCCATCCCGGCCGTGAAAGAGATAGGCATGAGCAAGACGTCCCCCGGTGAGGGAGGACTTAAGCAGGGCGATCTGCTTTTCATGGCCGTAGATATCCTGAAAGGACATATTTCCTATTCACCATTCACTTTTTGCTGTTTACCAGCTTATCAAGATGAAACCGGACCGTCTCCTGGAGATCGTTTACGGAACCCGCGGCGTCAATGACCCGGAAGCGGTCTTTTTCCTGATGGGCAAGCAATAGGTATCCCTCCCGGATTTTTTTATGAAACGCCAGGTCTTCTTCTTCGAACCGGTCCTCCCGCGACGCTTGATCGAGGCGGGCGATTCTCTCCCGTGCCCGGTTCAGCCCCACCTCCACCGGCAGATCGAAGAGCAGCGTCAGATCAGGCTTCAATGACTCTGTAACAAAGGAATTGAGAAAGCGGACCGTATCGATATCCAAGCCCCGGGCGTAACCCTGGTAGACCAGTGTCGCGTCGGCAAAGCGGTCGCAGAGGACCACCTTTCCCGCTGCAAGGGCGGGAAGAATGACTTCCCGTACGTGCTGGGCCCGGGCGGCAGTGAACAGGAGCAGTTCCGTTTCCGGATAGAGAAGGAACGGGCCGCGATTGAGGAGCATCTCCCGCAGTTTTCTCCCCAGCTCAGTGCCTCCCGGTTCTTCCGTCCGTAGACAGGGAGCGCCCCGCTTGACGAGGCAATCTGCGGCCAGATGGATCTGGGTGGTTTTCCCACAACCCTCTATGCCTTCGAAGGTAACGAATAATCCCATAATGATATATATTTCTGGGTGATAAAATGAAGAGATACGGATTGCAGTCTTATTTATCGTCCCCGGGGATGATGGCCTCAACGGGACATTGATCCGCGCACGCCCCACAATCGTTACAGACCTTGGGGTCAATCACGTATTTATCCTCGCCCTCGCTTATGGCCTCTACCGGGCATTCGTCTTCGCAGGAACCACAAGCTATGCATTCGTCTGTAATAATGTAAGCCATTTTATCTATCTCCTTTACTGGTAAAATTTATGCAGATATGACTTCCCGGATTTCCGGGATTTCTTTCTTCAAGAAGCGTTCAATGCCGTTCTTCAGCGTCATCTGGGCCATGGGGCAACCATGACAGGCCCCGACGAGCTTCACCTTCACGATTCCGTCTTCCGAGACATCGATGAGCTGCACATCCCCTCCATCCGCCTGCAGGTTCGGCCGAATCTTGTCGATTACTTTTTGTACCTTTTCTTTCATAAAGTGCTCCCTGATTATCTTTCTTAGTGGGGCATGGCGCCGATCATGGTATTGACTACACTTTTGCCCAAATCTTTCAAGTCCGGCTTCAAGAAAGTATATTCCTTTACCGTGTTGTGTCCCGCCTTCCAGGCTATTCTTCCCGTCGATGCTTCGACGAGTTTCATGCTCAGACCTGCCTTGGCCACATCTTGGGTTGCCTTTTCCCTTTGTTCCGTTGCATAATTCCACGAATCAACCGTGACGATGAGAAAGGCTTCGATCTTCAGGGTGTCTCCAATTTGCCTGCTCAGGGCGGGGTCAGAGTAATTTACGGTGTTAAGCTTCAGGAGGTAATCGGCCACCGCTTTTTGCAACTCCTGATTGTTCTTCAGTTGATTCTTCATGGCATCTGAGGTCAGGACCGCGGCAAACCAATGCCTGCCAATCAGGTCCGCGATGATCAGTTCGTCGATGACGCCCCGCGCCTCCCCATAGGTTCCCGTGTCGACATACAGCAGACCGATGGTCCGGGGATGAAAATCCTTCAGATCCGGATCTCTCTCCTCGTAGCGGATTGATCCGGCACAGGCGATAATGCTCAGGACCATCGCCGCCATTAACCCCACCCAAAACCACGATTTTTTCTTCATCCCCATGTCCCCCTGCTGATCAAAAGCCATAACCCCGTGCTTAAACCGGCAATGATATAAGACGTTTCCAGGATTCCTTCCATTACTACCCCGATAAGACCCGGTTTTCTATCATAAACCTGGAAGCAAATCCATACATAAATGACGGGGGGAAGCAGGAAAAAACTTGCCGATGTTGTCCATCCGAGGGGAAAGGCGGCGACAAGCAGTAGCAGCAGCAGCAGCGATGCCAGATGGAGCAGGTTTTGGGTATGGGCCTTGCCGATAAGGACGGGAATCGTCTCCCGGCCGATGAGCTTGTCGCTTTGTATCTCCAGAACATCGGACAGGGCCGAACGGATGAACACGATTCCGAAGATAAAGGCAAAGGAGACGCCCGTGGCCGCCGTCAAGGTCAGCTCTTCGCCCAGGGGGGGAAGAACGGCGGCAATAACGGCCCAGGCAAAGGCCATGGATACATTTTTTGATCCCGGCAGATCCTTCACGCTCCGGAATCGCCAACCTGCCGGCGCCAGGTTGGTATTATAGAGGATGCCGAGGGTGGACATGATCAGGAGAAAGAGGAAAGGGAGCGGTCCCGAAAAAAAGCCGGCCCCCAGGGCGACAATCAGCGACAGCACGGCGCTTCTGATGTATGTTTTTTCATGCCTGCGGTAGGAGTCTTCCCGGAAAGAGCCGATGATGCTGCCCGTCTGCCGATTAATGAAACGGTTCAGGGTATGCATGGCATATACATACAAAGCCGTGATCATAATATATAGCAACTGGATCTCAAGCCTCTGGAGCAGCATGCTGGCGACGGCAAGGCATCCGGCCCCGATGGCGGAATAAAGATCGGTTCTGACCATCCATATCCAAGATTTTAGAAGGTATTTTGCCTTTGGTCCCTGTCCGGTCTGCAGGGTGGTGATGTTGTCGACAACCCGGTCGATAATCCAGTTGGGGGTGGAGGCGCCGGCAGAAACGCCGATTTTTTTAAAGGTTTCCAACTTTTCCGCCACCAGATCATTTGCTGTTTCCACATAAAAGGTCGGGGTCCCCTGCAGTTCCGATAACACGGCGAGGCGTTGCGTATTGGCGCTGTTTTTACCCCCGACAATAATCATGGCATCCATTTCTTCCGCCAGGGATTTGACCTCCAGCTGCCTTTTTTCCGTTGAATCGCAGATAGTGTCGAAAATTACGGCATCAGGGAACCGTTTGCAGATCTCACCGACAATATGCTGATATTCATCGACGCTCTGGGTCGTTTGCGCGACGACGCATACCTTGTCCAGAGCCGGGAGGCGCCGGACATCGGCGGAGTGGTTGATCACCAGACCTTTACCGTAGGCATATCCCAAAAGTCCGTTCACCTCGGGGTGCTGGGCGTCGCCGATGATAAGGATCGTAAAATCCTGGGCAGCGTGTTTCTTGATGATGGCCTGGACACGGCCAACCTTGGGGCAGGTGGCGTCAATAATTTTCAGCCCTTTTTCCTTGAGGCTTTTTCTTTCCTGAGGTGATATGCCGTGGGCGCGAATGATAATGGCGACCCCCGCTTCGCCGGGGGGAATCTCCTCCAGAAGCGCGATGGGAATGATTCCCCTGCTCTTGAGCAGCTCCACGGTCTGGGGATTGTGAATCAGGGGTCCATAGGTGTAGATTGTCTTCCGGCCCTTGTGCTGGGCCAGTTCGAGAACCATGTCCACGGCACGCCTGACCCCCATACAGAACCCTGCTGTTTCCGCAAGCTTGATACTCATTTCAGGTTTTTCGCATAGATAAAAAATTCGCGGTTCCCGGCCGGCCCGAGGAGGGGGGATTCACAGATTCCCCGCACCTCCAGGCCCGTTTCCTGAAAAAAGATTTTCATCTCCTCGATGACCTGCTCATGGAGGGCAGGATCCCGGACAACGCCGTGTTTGCCAACCTGTTTTCTGCCCACCTCGAACTGGGGTTTGATCAGGGCCAGGATAAAACCGTCCTGCCTTACCAGCCGGCAGATGGACGGGATGATCAGTTTCAGGGAGATGAAAGACGCGTCCACCGTGGCCATGTCCAGGTCCTCCTCGATGCCCCGGCCGTCAAAGTAACGGATATTGGTGCGCTCAATGGCAATCACCCGGGGATCCTGGCGCAGCTGCCAAGCTAATTGGCCGTATCCCACATCCAGGGCGTAAACTTTTTTCGCCCCCTCCTGGAGCAGGCAGTCGGTAAACCCCCCCGTGGAGGCCCCCACATCCAGGACCACCAAGTTCCTGACGCTGACGGCAAATGTTTCCAGGGCCCCTTTCAGCTTCAGACCTCCACGGCTGACATAAGGAGACAGGTCTCCTTTAATACGGAGGGATATCCGGGGATCTACCAGGGTTCCCGCCTTATCCATGCACTGCTCGTCAACGAGGACGGCGCCGGCGAGAATCAGGGCCCTGGCCTTTTCCCTGGTCGGGGCAAGTTGGCGATCAACAAGGAGGATGTCTAAGCGTACTTTAGTCATGATGTGCTTTTAAAAAGTGCTTTTCTCCCTCCCCCTTCAAGGGTGAGGAAAGGAGGGGGAGGGGGCAAGGTCTTGTAATAAAAATTAATAACCCCATCCCCACCCCAACCCTCCCCTTGAAGGGGAGGGAGTTTTGAGACTTTCTGAGATCACGTCAGTCATAGCTCGATAATTTTTACCAGTTCCCGGGCGGCGGCAATAATTGCTTCCTTATCGATGCCGGCGATATGCCTGAGCTCCTGCTGGGTGGCGTGTTCCACGAAGGCGTCCGGTATTGCCAGGAGCCGGAGCTGGACATTGTTGATCCCTTTTCCAGCCAGGGTTTCCAGCACGGCGCTCCCAAATCCTCCCATGAGGACGTTTTCCTCAACGATAACGAGCTTTTTCAGCTTCTTTGCCGTCTTGCAGATGAGTTCTCCGTCCAGGGGTTTGACGAAGCGGGCATTGACGACCCGGGCGGAGATGCCTTCTTTCCGGAGTTCCTCCGCCGCGCCGAGGGCGGCGTCGACGGTAGCCCCGATGGCGATGATGGCCAGGTCCGAGCCTTCGCAGAGGATTTCTCCCCTGCCGATCTCCAGGGGAACCGGTGTTTCGTCGATGGGAACACCCCTGCCGCTGCCGCGGGGATAACGAATGGCCACAGGGCCCATGCACTCCACCGCCGTTATCAGCATGTGCTGAAGTTCGTTTTCATCTTTCGGGGCCATGACGATCATGTTCGGGACGGCCCGGAGATAGGTCAGATCAAAGACGCCATGGTGGGTGGCGCCGTCGTCGCCGACAAAACCGCCCCGGTCAAGGCAAAAAACGACATGGAGATTCTGGAGGCAGACATCATGGATGATCTGGTCATAGGCCCGCTGCATAAAGGTGGAATATATAGCCACGACGGGGATCATTCCCTCCGCGGCCAGACCGGCGGCGAAGGTGACGCCGTGCTGTTCGGCAATGCCGACATCGAAAAAGCGCTCCGGAAAGATCCGGGCGAACTGGTCCAGACCGGTCCCGTCGCACATCGCGGCAGTGATTGCAACAATTCTCGTTTCTTGCCGGGCGAGACGGACGAGGGTTTCGCCGAACATCTTGGTGTAGGAAATGGGGGAAGGGCAGGACCCGGCAACCGCCGGTTGACCAGTTTCGACGCAAAAAGAAGAAGTACCATGGAAGCGAAGGGGTTCCTCCTCGGCATAGATGTATCCCTTTCCCTTCTTCGTCAGGACATGAACAAGCACGGGTCCTTCCATCTTTTTGATATTCTGCAGATTCTTGACGAGGCGGTCCAGGCGGTGCCCCTGCAGGGGGCCCACATAGGTGAATCCGAGGTCTTCAAAAAGGGCCCCGGGCAAGAGAAAGGCCTTGAGTGATTCCTCGACCTGCCGGGAAAAATTCAACATGTGGCCGCCGATGGAGGGGATGCTCTTCAGGAAAGTCTTAATATCTGTTCGCATCCGGGTAACGGCTTCTCCGGTCATGATCCGGTTCAAATAGGAAGACAGGGCCCCGACGTTGGGAGAGATGGACATCTCATTGTCATTGAGAATGATGATCAGGTCCTCTTTGCGGTCTCCCGCCCAGTTCAGCCCCTCGAAGGCCATGCCTGCCGACATCGAGCCGTCGCCGATGACGACAACGACCTTGTTGTCGTCTCCCTTGAGGCGCCGGGCCTCGGCCATTCCTGTAGCGGCAGAAATGGAGGTGCTGCTGTGACCGACGTTGAAAACATCATAAACGCTCTCTTCCCGCTTCGGGAAACCGCTGACGCCACCCTTCCGGCGCAGGGTGTGGAAAACATCGCGCCGTCCGGTAATGATCTTGTGGGCGTAAGCCTGATGTCCCACGTCCCAGATGAGCTTGTCTTTTGGGGTATTAAAGACATAGTGGATCGCCAGGGTCAGTTCCACAGCGCCGAGAGAGGAGGCAAGATGGCCCCCGGACCTGGAAACCGTCTCCACGATAAGTTCACGTATTTCCTGGGCAAGGATGTTCAGAGACGGGAGATCGAGGCGGCGGATGTCCTCGGGATCGTTGATGCTGTCGAGAATTCGTTTCATCTATTTCTTTCCATAATATAACGAGCGATCCACCGGAGGGGATCGGCCCGGTCATCGAAACCGGCAAGGTGGGCAGTGGCCCCTTCGACCAGTTCGGTAAGGCGGTACCGGGAGGCTTCCAGACCCGTCAGGGCGGGGAAGGTCGTCTTTCCTCTGGAAATGTCACTGCCCGTACCTTTGCCCATCAGGGCGCTGTCGCCGGTAACATTCAAGATATCATCGGCGATCTGAAAGGCAAGGCCGATATCTTGACCGTACCGGGAAAAGAGCTCGATCTGTGCTGCTGTCGCCCCGGCCAGGATGGCCCCGGAGACGACGGAAACAGTGAGCATGGCCCCCGTCTTGCGCCTGTGCATGACATCGAGGGTATTCAGGTCCACACTTTTTCCTTCTCCCTGCAGGTCCATGGCCTGCCCCCCGACCATGCCGGCCGCACCTGCCGCCCGGGCGATCAGATTGATCACCTGGAGATGTTTCTCCCCGTTGTCCCTGGTGAATTCCGGGCTGGAAAGGAGATGGAAAGCCTCGGTCAACAGGGCGTCCCCGGCCAGGATGGCGATCCCTTCGCCAAAGACCCGGTGATTCGTGGGCATTCCCCGTCGATAGTCGTCATTGTCCATGGCCGGCAGGTCGTCATGGATAAGTGAATAAGTGTGGATCATCTCCAGGGCGCAGGCGCAGGAAAGGAAATCTTGACCATGGCCGCCGACAGCTTCGGCGGCCGCCATACAGAGAATAGGCCTAAGACGCTTGCCCCCGGCGAGAAGGCTATAGCGAACCGCCTGGCGAATGATTTCCGGATCATCTCCTCCCACGGAGAGGAACCGCTCCAGGGCTGTGTCGATGAGGGCCCTACGTTCCGCCAGATAAGTTTCCAGAGTCGCCCCTTTCTCAGCAGACCGCATCGCCTTCGTCCCGCAGGAATGGCTTCGGGGCAAGGTCGCCCTGATCATCCTTGAGAAGAATTTCCACCCTTCTCTCCGCCTCATCGAGCTTCCCGCTGCAGAAACGAATCAGGCGGATCCCTTCCTCGAAGGCCTTCAGGGAGTCCTCGAGGGCCAGATCGCCGGATTCCATCTTTTTTACTAGTTCTTCAAGCTTCTTCAGGGCTTCTTCAAATTTGTCCTTGGCCATGATTCCTTCCTTTGATTCGCTGCCTGCGAACCATTGTTCTTCGGTTATGCGATAAGCTCCTATATCACATCTTCCACCCGGGCGCGGATATTTCCCGCGGCTACCTGAACATCGATATGATCGCCGGCGGCAAGGACAGCGATATTTTTCACGATGGTTCCCTCCGGGAGCAGGCGGGTGATACTGTATCCCCGTTGCAGAACCCCCAGGGGACTAAGGTTCTGAAGGGCTATTTGTTGCCGGTCCATGGCGTGCCGGTTTTCTTTAATGACGTTCCATATTCCGCCGACAAACTGTTGCCGCCGGTGGGCGACCATCATCCGGGACTTTTCGATCCTATCGGCGGGACCGGCCTGGACAAGGCGGGTCTTCAGATAAACCAGCTCCTGGCGGTGAGTGGTTAAGGTCCTGTTCATGGACAAGGAGAACTTGTCCAAATGATCATCGAGGATCATCCGGAAATCGCTGAGGATACGCCCCGGAGATCTAAGGCGCCCGGATGCCTCTGCGAGCCTTTCCCGGCGCCGGGCCGCGAGCCGCCGCTGGAGTTGCAGAAGGCGCTCGTAGCAGCCGTCTATTTGGCGGCACAGTTGTTCCCGGGATGGGACAACCATCTCGGCAGCAGCGGAAGGGGTCGGCGCCCGCAGGTCGGCAACGAAATCGGTGATGGTAAAATCCGTCTCATGGCCCACTGCCGAGACGACGGGAATGGGAGAGCGAAAAACCGCCCGGGCTACCTCTTCCGTGTTGAAGGGGTGGAGATCCTCCAGGGAGCCTCCTCCCCGGGCCAGGATGATGACATCGATGTCACGCTGTTTCTGCAGGGTATCGATTGCCTTGACAATCTCCGGCGGCGCTTCGGTTCCCTGGACCCGGGTGGGGGCGATGAGGATGGAAACGGCGGGGAAACGCCGGCCCGTTACCTGGAGGATATCCCTGATCACCGCGCCGGTGGGGGAAGTTATCACGCCGATGCGCTGCGGCAGGAAGGGAAGGGGTTTTTTATGCCGCTCGTCAAATAATCCCTCCCCCTGAAGTTTTGCCTTGAGTTGTTCGAATGCCTTTTGGAGCGCCCCCAGCCCCCGGGGTTCCACCCGGTCGATGATGAGTTGATAATCTCCCCGGGGGGTATAGACGGTGAGCCGGGCCCGGCAGGCGATCTGCAGGCCGTCTTCGAGAACAAAGGGCAGCTTTTGGGCCGACCGGAAGATCACGGCCCGGATCTGGCTCCAGTCGTCTTTCAAGGTAAAATAGCTGTGTCCCGACGCCGGCCGGCGCAGGTTGGATATTTCCCCTTCCACCCAGACGGCTTCGAACCGGGCTTCCAAGAGGGTTTTAATATATTCACTTAGCTGGCTGACTGTCCAGACGTCTTGCATGAGTAGCCTTCTTTCTGAGGCGAGGCGTATCAGAAATCAGGGGGGATGACAAGGTGGTTTTTCTTAAGTCATTGACATTTATCCGTCTATGATTTAAAGGAAAATATCTTTTTAAAATTGGGGAGCGTATGAAGAAAAAGGAATTTTTGAAAAAAACGGTCCAGCATATCGACATCAAGTCTTTTGATGCGGTCGGCATTGTCGAGGCAATGAAGAAAATGTCCTTTACTGCCAGAGATTTGGGCGATGCCGCCGATATCTATGATCGGATGCTGAAAGACAGAAAATGCGCCGTGATCCTGACCATTGCCGGCAGCACTTCTGCCGCGGGCTGTATGCAGATCTATGTCGATCTCGTCAGAAACAACATGGTGGACGCCATCGTGGCCACGGGCGCTGCGATTGTGGACATGGACTTCTTCGAGGCCCTCGGGTTTAGCCACTATCAGGGTTCGCCCCATGTGGATGACCAGATGCTCCGTTCCCTCTACATCGACCGGATCTATGATACCTATATAGATGAGGAGCAGTTGCAAAGCTGCGACCGCACTGTCAAGGAGATAGCCGACGCCCTGGCCCCCAGGCCATACTCCTCCCGTGAGTTCATCCGGGAGATGGGGAAATATCTGACCACCCACGCCAAAAAGAAAGATTCCCTTGTGCAGGCGGCCTATGAAAACGACGTCCCCATTTTCTGCCCCGCCTTTTCCGACAGCAGCGCCGGCTTCGGCCTGGTTCTGCATCAGCATGAACGGCCCGATAACTGCCTGTCCATCGACTCGGTGAAAGATTTCCGGGAGTTGACGATGATCAAGATCAAGGCGGGGACCACGGGACTGCTCATGATCGGCGGCGGCGTTCCCAAGAATTTCGTTCAGGATACGGTCATTTGCGCCGAGATCCTCGGTAAGGAAGTCCCCATGCATAAATACGCCATCCAGATTACCGTGGCGGACGTCCGGGACGGCGCCTGCTCCAGCTCCACCCTCAAAGAGGCCCAATCATGGGGAAAGGTGGACGTGGCCTTTGAAAAAATGGTTTATGCAGAGGCGACTTCGGTCCTGCCGTTGCTGGCTAATTATGCATATCTCAAGGGGAATTGGAAAAAGCGAAAAAAATGGCGCTTTGCCGGGCTGTTTAAATAAGAAAAAGGCGCCCTGAAGGCGCCTTTTCTGTTATAAAATCAATCCCGAATTTTTAAATGGAGGATCTCATGAAATATTTAAGCATTTTCCTAACCATCTTCCTGTTTTTCCTTTGCAACGAGTTTGCATATAGCAAAGATCATCTGGTCATTATCTTTAAAGACGGTAAATCACAGAGAGTGGAACTTGCGGGACCCGCTTACAGCATAAAGAGTATCAATCTCCAAGGAGCGATCTCCACGACCGGCAGCGGCCAGATTGCCGTGGTGGCTGGCACATACGGAAAGAATTGCGGCGTTCCCCACGGGAACAAAACCGAGGACCTAGCGCGCGCATGCAATGACAAGAGACATTGTGAATACGTCATTGACTATACAATCATCGGCGATCCGGCGGTAGGCTGCAGCAAGGATTACTTCGCCGAGTGGCGCTGCGGTAACGATCACATATTGCGCAGCATGCTGGTCTCCCCTGAGGCCGGATTCGGAAAGAAAATTACCCTTATCTGCCCACAATAAACTGAGTAAGCTTTAAAGACTTGTAAAACAAAAACGGACAGCCTTTCAGGACAACCCTGCTTGTGGTTTAGCTCTTAAACCCGCTCTCGATCATTTCCCTTGTGGATCAACATTGCACGTCGCTGGACAAACGGCAATAAAAAACCCGCTATTTCTAACGGGTTTTTTACTTCTTTGGACTTCCTGGGACTATGTTCTGGTGGAGATGAGGGGGATCGAACCCCTGGCCTCGGCATTGCGAACGCCGCGCTCTCCCAGCTGAGCTACATCCCCTTTTATGCCGTTTCACATGGCGAATTCCCGCCGCCACATCATGCTTACGATCTGAGGCCCTCCATATATGATTTCTATCTTCTCTGTCAAGTAATTGATGTGATAGAACCGGTTTTCATTCTTGACAAGGTTCCGCCCTTTTCCTATACTCTTGCAAAATAAAAAGGGAGGATTGCTATGGCAAAAATCGACGCCTTTTTCCAGTTGATGAACGAACAGGGGGCTTCCGACCTTCATCTCGTAACGGGACAGCAACCGGCAATTCGCGTCCGGGGCGAGATCGAGCGGATCAAATATGACCTCTTGGAGAACGACAGTCTCAAGGCCATGCTCTATGAAATTGCGCCGGAACATAAGATCAAACAGTTCGAAGAAACGGGTGATGTTGACTTTGCCTATGAAATCCCAGGACTTGCCCGCTACCGGGCCAATTTTTTCATGCAGAAATGGGGTTGCGCCGCCGTCTTCAGAGAGATTCCCAGTACAATTCTCACGTCCGAGCAGCTCGGTCTGCCGGCCGTTGTTTCGAAACTGGCTACCCTGCCCCGGGGTCTGGTCCTCGTAACCGGTCCGACGGGAAGCGGCAAATCCACGACCCTGGCGGCCATCATCGATCAGGCCAACCGGATGCGTAAGGATCATATCATCACTGTCGAAGACCCGATCGAGTTTGTCCATCATAGCCAGCAGTGCATCGTGAATCACCGGGAAGTCGGCGTCCATACCAAGACCTTTTCCTCGGCCCTGCGCGGCGCCCTCCGTGAGGACCCGGATATAATTCTCGTCGGGGAAATGCGGGATCTCGAAACCATTCGCCTCGCCGTGGAAGCGGCCTCCACGGGCCATCTTGTTTTCGGCACCCTCCATACGACCTCGGCAGCGAAGACCGTAGACCGCGTTATCGAGGTTTTTCCCGCCAGCGAGCAGGCGCAGATCCGCTCCACTCTGGCGGATGGACTCCGTGCTGTCGTCGCGCAGGTTCTCTTCAAGCGGATTGACAAGAAAGGCCGCTGCGCCGCCCTGGAAATTCTGATCGCGACATCCGCCGTCCGGAACCTTATCCGGGAGGCCAAGACCTTCCAGATTGCCTCCATGATTCAGACCGGAAAGAAGTACGGCATGCAACTCCTCGACGATGCCATCTTCGAATTGTTGAACAAGGGTTGGATCGATCCTGACGAGGCCTATGCCAAGGCCAATGACAAGACCCGTTTCCGTCCATTGTTGAAGAATCCGCCTTCGGACTTCACGGATGCGTAAACAATGTTAATAATTTTTAAGGCATGCGGGGGTGAAAGACTGCGATGAGAAAACAGGAAATCGACTTTATTTTAGGGAAAATGCTGGATTCCCATGGGAATGTCTCAGATCTGAACATCACCGTGGGCAAACCTTTTCAGGTCGAGGCCTCGGGACAGTTGGCAGGGGTGGAGCTTGACCCGCCCTTCCCGAAGCTGACGCCGTTCCAGACGGAAATCTTTGCCATGAACCTGATCAACCAGGATCGGAGGCTCACCGAGACGCTTATTGGCGAGGGGTCCTGCGACTCCTCTTACGAACTTCCCGGTAAGGCCCGTTTCCGGGTGAATATCTTTGCCCAGCGGGGCAATTATTCCGTAGTCCTGAGAAAGCTGGAGACCAGGATCCCCACCTGTGAGGATCTGAATCTTCCGGAAGCCTTTTACAAGATGGCCGAGGAAAAAAACGGGATCATCCTGGTCACCGGCGCGACCGGCAGCGGTAAATCCACATCCCTTGCCGCCGTTCTCGACCGGATCAACGAATCGAAATCCGTTCATATCGTAACGCTCGAAGACCCGGTCGAGTTTTCCCATCCCCATAAAAAGGCCACCTTTAATCAACGGGAAATGGGAAATGATTTCGATACCTTCGCCAACGGGCTCCGGGCCGCCCTGCGCCAGGCCCCCAAGGTTATCCTCGTCGGGGAAATGCGGGATCGGGAAACTGTCGAAATAGGCCTTTCCGCTGCCGAAACGGGCCATCTCGTTGTCAGCACCCTTCATACGGTGGACGCGGGCCAGACCATCAACCGTATTCTCGGCATGTTCTCCTCGGAGGAGGAAACCCAGATCCGCATCCGTCTGGCCGACACGGTCCGCTGGATCGTCTGCCAGCGTCTCCTTCCCAAGGTCGGCGGCGGCCGGGTGGCGGCTTTCGAGATCATGGGTTCCAACATGCGCATCAAGGACACAATCCTTCACGGGGAATCGGAGGGGAAGACCTTCTCGGAAATCATCACCGCCAGCAAGGCCTTCGGGATGATCACCTTTGACGACTATATTGTGGAGCTTTATCAAAAGGAGTTGATCACCGAGGAAACAGCCCGGGGTTACGCTACGAACAAAGGCGTCGTCGGCCGCGGCATCGATTCCGTGAAGAGCTCCAAGGGCGAAAAGACGACCGAGCTGGGCAAATTGTCCCTCGATCAGGACTACGGAAAGCCGAAACCGAAATGGTGATGATGACAAGGAGGACGAAATAGCGCTATGGAAGAACAAAAAACTTTGGCTAATGATGTCGCGGCCGGGGGGTACAATGCCTCGGACATGCCCTTTGATTTTGTCGAAGCAGGGACGCAGACGGTCCTGATCTGTGAGTCCGACGCCGGGGTTCGTGAAAAGATCTTTGCCGCCATGAAATCATCCGGCTATCGGATCACGGAAGCGGCAAATGCCCGGGACGCCCTGAAGAAGAGCCGTTTTCATGTTTATGACGTGGTCGTTCTCAATGAACGTTTTGATACGGACAACCCTGACGCCAATGACCTGCTTGTTTATTTCGAGTCCCTGCCCATGTTTACGCGGCGTCAGACTTTCGTCATTCTCCTCACGGATAGATTTCGGAGCTCCGACAACATGGCGGCCTTCAACAAGAGCGTCAATCTGGTCGTCAACCTGACGAACGTGGATGATTTCGCCGCTATCTTCAAGCGGGGTCTGGCCGACCACACTGCCTTCTACCATATTTTCAAGGAGAGCCTGAAGAAGATGGGGAAAGTCTGACATTATCGAGAGATGGGGCACAAAAACCCCATCCCCACCCCGACCCTCCCCTTGAAGGGGAGGGGGAAAATTAACTTTGAAAGCCCGCAGGGATCGGGAAGTATTCACTGAAGAATATACCTTTTACAATGCTGTCAAACGTAAGAGCTTATTTTAGAGACGCCGCTGTTGCGATGGCCTGGCGGGCCAGATCTTCCTGGCCCAGGGCGTTATAGGCTCCGGCAAGATAGAGGATGTAAAAGGGATTGTCAGGTTCTGCCGTGATGGCCTTCCGGAAGGCCATCACGGCTTTTTCATGGTGGGAAAAGCGGACCAGGGTGTTGCCGAGACGGTTGTAGTAGGCCCCTGTGAAGTCCGGTCTCAGTTGGACGGCCCGTTCGTAGGCGTTGAGGGCGGCGGCGATGTCGCCCTTTTCGATCATGATGTCCCCGAAAAGGAGATGGTAGGCCGGTTCGGAGGAGTTTTCCCGAAGACAACGTTCTAATGCCCCGATGGCCTGATCGTAATGGCCCGCCTGCCGGTAGACCTCGGATAAGCGGCTATAGTATGACCCGGCTGCCGCCGGCTCGATAGCTGCGGCCCGTTCGTAGGCAGCATCGGCCTCTTTAAATGATTCTAAGGCCGCCAGGGCATTCCCCAGTCGACAATAGGCCATCCCGTCCTCCGGTTCCAGGTCGGTCATTTTCCTGAAGACGGCGACGGCTTTTTCGATCCGGCCGGTCTTCAGGTAAGCCTCCCCCAGGTCGCCCATGAGGGCATAGTCATCAGGCTGGGCAGCCATTGCCCGCTCACAGATCCCGACCAGACGTTCATAGCGACCATCGCGCTTGAATATCCGCACCAGTTCATCGAAGGCGAAACCGGTGAAGATTTTCCGCCCCAGTTCTTTTTCCAGCAGATTTTCGAAACTGCCGATGGCCTCGTCCATGAAGCCGCCGTCATGGTAGGCCCAGGCCAGGGCCAGGACAAAGGAATCATCCCCGGGATGACGTTCGATAAGTTTCAGGTAGAGATCGATGGCCGCCCGGTATTCCCCTTCCCGGAGATGTCCTTCGGCGGCCTTGGCCATCTGTTCCGAAACATGTTTGTCGTCCACGTCATGATCCCTTCGTCCCATCGTGTTTCCCTGTTTTCAACAACTGCTGCAGGAGCCGCATCCGCCGCCACCGGCCGCCGCCAGACTGGAGGACAATTTAAATCCCGATCCCATGGCGCTGTCAATGAAATCCACGGTAATCGGCTGGGCTTCTTCATAAAGAGCTTTATCGATCAGGAAGGTAAGGCCGTTGTCCTTAATCAATTCATCTGTTTCCTTTGGCTCATCCAGAGCCATTCCCAGGTTGGGTCCACCTCAACCAGCGGTCATAATGATCCGGATGGACTGAATGTCCTTTCCCTGGAGGAATTCCTTGATCACCTCATTCGCTTTTTGTGTAACTTCCAGCATATTCATCTCCTTTTTAAGGTTAATATTTGTCGTGGTTGCCTGCCATCGACAAGGGGAGCTAACGTAATCATGTCGTTCTGGTTTGTCAATCTTTTCCTTCCCCGGTTTGTCTAGTTTTCCCCCTGGGCGGCGGCATGGATTTTTTTCTTCCCTGATAACTCGCGATGATTCTGGCCAGGAAGATGGCAATGTAGAGCTGTCCCAGAATGGCTTCGATAATGACAAGGACTTTTGCCCCTTCACTTGCCGGACTGATGTCGCCATAGCCGATCGTCGTAAGGGTGACGAAACTGAAATAGGTGAAGAATGAGGAGTTGATCCTGTGGCCAATCTTCTCGGGCAGGGAGCAATAGAAAGAACCGGGGGCAAGATGTTCCAGCAGGCTGTAGGCTTCGCCCCAGATAATCCCGATCAGGAGATAAAGACAGGCGGCCCCGCTGATCGTATCGGTAGTCACATCCTGGCTGTGAAAGATATCTGAGACAATCGCGAAGGCGATAAGGATTAGAAATAACAAGGTGGCAAAAGCGCCCACGACTCCAAAAACCGGGGGGATATCTTTAAAGAAACCGGCAAGCGCCACCAGGATAACCATCAGGCCGCCGTTGAAATAGGCGAACCGGCGCAGGCGGGGGCTGTGGTTGAGGGTGTAGAGACTTGAGAAAAAGATGGACAGGATAATGAACAAAAAAAGATGCTCCGCGAACCCTATACCCTCGATAAAAGGATACAAGACTATCATCAGCGTTAGAGATGCCAGGAGATAATGAAACTTGCTGGTTTGCATGAGCCGGATCAGGGGATTCATTGGAAAGGACATATCAGAAAGTTTAACCTGTGAAAACGACTATTTTCACGCTGCCGAACGAAACCATTTTGACATCATATTTGTCTCCGTGATAGAGATGAAACGATCATGAGGGCATGCCGTCACAAAGGGGGATGAACCCCATCCCCACCCCGGCCCTCCCCTTGAAAGGGAGGGGAAATATAGATGTATTTATTTCAGTAAGTTGTCTGTGTATTTTTAGGTGAAGACACGGGAGAACAAGTCATGGTGAAACTGACTCTGGGGGAATTGCTTGCGAGATTGGAGAGCGACAAACGATTTCTGGCAAATGTCCGGGCCTTGAAAAAGATTCCCCCCCGGGAAGGTCGCTTCACTCCCTTTCCCGATTGGCTTCATCCCCGCCTGAGCGCGGTTCTTGAGGGCCAGGGAATCGGCCGGCTATACAGCCACCAGGGGCAGGCCGTCGAGCTGGTCCGGGCGGGCCGGGATGTAGTGTTAATGACGCCCACGGCCAGCGGCAAGACGCTCTGTTATAACATTCCGGTATTACAGCGTATTATTGAAGAGCCGGAGACCCGGGCCCTCTATCTCTTTCCCACCAAGGCCCTGGCCCAGGATCAGATGCACGAGGTCCATGGGCTCATCGGGGATCTTAAGGCGGACATCAAGACCTATACCTACGACGGCGACACCCCCGACGACGCCCGGCAGGCCATCCGCCGGCAGGGCCACGTCGTCGTCACCAATCCCGACATGCTCCACGCCGGCATCCTGCCCCATCACACGAAGTGGCAGAAATTATTCGCTAATTTGAAATTTGTCGTCATCGACGAACTCCATGTCTACCGGGGCGTCTTCGGCTCGCACCTGACCAATGTCCTGCGGCGCCTGGTCCGGATCTGCCGCTTCTACGGACAGGACCCGGTTTTCATCTGCTGTTCCGCCACGGTGGCCAATCCCCGGGAGCATGCCGAGGCGCTGCTGGAGCGCTTCATGACCCTCATCGACGACAGCGGCGCCCCCACGGCGGCGAAGACCTTCATTCTCTATAATCCACCCATCGTCAACCGGGAGTTGGGCATCCGTCAGTCCGCCCTGACTCCGGCCCGGAGGATCGCGGTGGAACTGATCGAAAACGACATCCAGACCATTGTCTTTGCCACGAGCCGCCTGAATGTCGAGGTCCTCACGAAATATCTCAAGGATCAATTTACCAGAGGCAAGCCTATAGATCCCCGGTCGGTGACCGGCTACCGGGGCGGCTATCTGCCCATGCTCCGCCGGGAGATTGAAGAGGGGCTCCGCAAACGGGACGTCATGGGCGTCGTGACCACCAACGCCCTCGAACTCGGCATCGATATCGGCGATCTGGAGGCCTGTATCCTGTGCGGTTATCCCGGTTCCATCGCCAGCACCTGGCAGCAGGCCGGTCGGGCCGGGCGGCGGATGGGTCACAGCCTGGCCCTTCTCATTGCCAGGAGCAGCCCCATGGACCAGTTCATCGTCGACCACCCCGACTATTTCTTTTCCCGTTCCCCGGAGCACTGCCGGATCAATCCGGACAACCTCCTTATCCTGCTGCACCATCTCAAAAGCGCTGCCTTTGAATTGCCCTTTGAAAAGGGGGAGCGCTTCGGCAAGGAAAACCTGGAAGATCTCCTCGGATATCTCGAGGAAAAGGGGGTTCTCCACCATGCGGAGGGGCGCTGGCACTGGATGGCGGAAAGCTATCCTGCCGATGAGGTCAGTCTGCGGAGCATCAACCCGGAAAATGTCGTGGTCGTCGATACCTCCGATGCCGGCCAGCACCGGGTAATTGCCGAGGTGGACTGGGACAGCGCCTTTACCACTGTCCACGACGACGCCATCTACATGGTCGAATCCCAGCAGTACCATGTAGATAAGCTCGATCTGGAAAGAAAGACGGCCTATGTCCATCGCGTCGAGGTTGGCTATTATACCGATGCCATGACCTATACGAATGTCCGGGTGATCGATTCCTTTGCCAGTAAAAGGTTTAATCAGATCATTGTAGAGCACGGGGAGGTGCAGGTCGTCCGCAAGGTGGTGGGCTTCAAGAAGATCAGATTCTATACGGCGGAAAATCTCGGCTATGGCGACGTTTCCCTTCCCGAGAAGGACATGCACACCACCAGCTACTGGCTGACGATCCCCAAGGACCTGCTCGCGGCCCTTACTTACAACCAGGCCGAAATCATCGACGGCCTCACGGGACTGGCCTATAGCCTCCACCATCTGGCCGCCATGCGACTGATGTCTGATCTTCATGACCTCGATCGGGCCATTGGCGACAAGAGCGGGGAATGGTTCGTGAAGAAAGGGAAGGAATTACGAACTATTACGAGTTACGCCTCCGCCGGGGAGACCACACGGAGCGACGCCTTTGACCCGACTATCTTCCTTTTTGACGCGTATCCCGGGGGCATCGGTTTTTCCGCCCTCCTCTATGAACAGCACCTGGACCTGCTCCAGGGGGTCCGTCAATTGTTGCGGAGTTGCCCCTGTACCCAGGGGTGCCCCTCCTGCGTCGGCCCTACCCTGGATGTGGGTCCCACGGCCAAAGAAGTGGCCCTGGCCATCCTTGAACAAATGGAAGGTTAATTGACGAAGGATTTAGCGTAACGCAGCATCCGGATCTTTTTCCGAAGCCGTTATGCTTGGTTCAGCGCACCTCGAACAATCTGCTGTCTTTGCCAAAGTTGATGATCAACGGCGTCTGGGGATGGCCGAGCTTGCCGGAGATCTCCGTGGTCATGTCTCTGGAGTATATTCCCAGGCTTTTGACCGTCACCGTGCCGGTCCTGTCCCTGTCCACCTCCCGGCCGTTTTTCAATCCTTCAAGCAAGGTATGGGTATACAAGCCGTTGCCCTGATAGCCGTCCAGAGCGGTCTGCACGCTGCCGGCCGAGGCATAGACGTGGAGCCCCATCTTTTTGGCGAGGACCGACATCCGGGCGTCATACAGGCCGCTGACGATGGTGTCTACACCGCCGGCATGGCAGGTGTCAAAGATAAAAAGCTGGGACAGCGAGCTGATCTTCTTGGACGCCTCGACAATCTCGTTGGAACTGATCAGGGTGGCGCTCGCGTCCAGCCGGCCGTTGAAACTGCTGGTCACGATGTAGTACTGGCTCTGCAAGAGCAGGCCGTGGGAGGCGTTGAAGAAGATGAAGCTGTCGCCGTGTTTCACCTGGGAAGCCAGTTTGTCGATGGTTGCCATTATATTCTGCTTGGTTGCCTGCTCATTGACGAGGCTGGTCAGGTGGATGTTTACCGGCTTATAGATGGTTCCGGCCTTGTCCGCCAGCCGGGTGATGAAATCCTGGGCGTCTTTGGCCGCATACTTCAGGTTGATGGAGGGGTCGCGATACCGGTCAATGCCGACGGCGAGAATATACAGCCGCGGCTCTTCCTGCTTCCTGGTGGAGATGAAACGGGCTGTACTCATAACACTCTGGACGGTGTTGGGGGCGTTGAAGGCGGTAAGGCCGAGCTCGTTCTCCCCGGCCATCGTTTCCAGCTCCACACACTCGTCAACCAGATCACCCTTGGGCCGGGCGAGCACGGCGCCGGGACCCTGCCTTTCCTTCACCGTCAGGGAGCGCATGTCCTGGTACACGGCGCTGCTGTTCAAGGCCGCCAGCTTCAGGGGCGCCGTCGAATTCTGGACCGCTGCTTCACGGTAGAAGCCGTCGGACTTGATCAGTTTGCCGTTCTGGAACAGGCGCACCTCGCCGATGCCGCCGCCGGTGCTCTGGATCCGGTAACAGACCTTTAGCCTGGCGTCACTTGTCAGGTTGGGGACAGCAGAAAATTTCACTGTCGGAGGGGGATTGTTGATCGCCTCGTCGACCGTAAGGGTGACCAGGCCCTTGATATCCTCGCCTTTGAGCTTTGCCGAGACGATGTCGGGGCGGTAAAAGACATCATAGAACTGGTCAATGACATAGACCTTGTTGCCCCTGCGGACGTTGAGATATTCATGCCCCCGGGCCGATGAGTTGTAGTAGCCTTCCGGGGTGATGACTATCCATTCACCGTCTTTCAAACTTACAAACTTGACGATTTCCGTCCCGGTATTGCTGTCCCAGAGCCGTATGGTGCCATCCGAGCCTCCGGAAATAAATCTTTTTGCATCCCGGGAAAAAGCTGTGGAATTTATATCTCCCATATGTCCCTTAAATGTCCTGATCTCCCTGCCCGTAGCAACATCCCACAGTTTAATCGTATTGTCCCGGGCGGCGGATATTATTTGTCCTCCATTGGGTGAAAAGGCGACGGCATTGACCCGCTCCTTATGCCCGGTGAATGTCCTGATCTTTTTACCTGTTGAGACATCCCAGAGATCGAGGGTACTTCCCCATCTTCCCGAAAGGGCGTATCTGCCGTCCGGTGATAAGGCGACGGAACTGACCCTCGCGGCAAAACTTTTCATGCCCCACGCCAATTTGTCGGCCTCTGCCTGCACAACCGCGGGAACGGGCGTGCCATCTTTAGAGATAATCCTGCCGGCGCTAACCATCCCTGTCTGCCCGGTGAATGTCCTTATTTCCCGGCCGGTGGCAACATCCCAGAGCTTGAGGGTGTTATCCCAACTCCCCGAAAGGGCGTATCTGTCATCTGGAGAAAAGGCAACAGAGCTAACCCAGCCCGCATGTCCGGTGAACGTCCTTATCTCTTTACCTGTTGCGACATCCCAGAGTTTGAGGGTGCTGTCGCTGCCCCCGGAAAGGATATAGCGCCCGTCATGAGAGAAGGATACGGAATCAATCAAATCATCCTTAGTGGGTCCCGTGAAAGCCCTTATCTCTTTTCCCGTGGTCACATCCCAGATCTTCATGGTGTGATTCGCGCTTCCGGAAAGAAAATATCTGCCATCGGGAGAAAAGGCTACCGAATAAACGGCGTCGTCGCTTGTGAATGACCGTATTTCCCTGCCGGTCCCGGCATCCCAGAGTTTGAGAGAATTTTTCATATTCCCCCCCGAAATGATCTGCTTGCCATCAGGGGAAAAATCCACGGATGTTATGGCATGATGCCCGGTAGATGCGAATATGGCGGCCGGAGTGTGAGCGTCGACCGGCCTGGCCCCTTGTAAAGATTGGGGCGTTGGCCCCGTTGCGGCGGACTTCACGAATTGTCCCATCGTTCCTTCTATGGTCAACAGGGTCGGAGAGGCTCTGAAAATCAAAAGGACTATCTTATCTCCCTTGTTTAACGTCGAAACGGCTTTCGTGAATTCATCGGGGCTTTTTACATCCTTGTAGTTGCATGCCAGAATGACATCCTGTGGCTTGATGCCCATTTGTTCTGCCGTACTATCCTTGATTACATCGGAAACAAGCACGCCGTCAGTCCTGCCGGTAAACCTGCCCAGCCAGCGCCAGGCAGGGGTGCCTCTTAACAGCTGCACCTGTACCCCCAGGAACGCCTTTTCGCCGGAAATCGCCCTACCCGTTTGGCCTGGTTTTGCTGCAGGAAGTTCGCCGATGTCGGCGGATGGGGGGGCGGAAACTGGCGGCCTGGCTTGTCTTACACCCCTCCTGTCTTGTGAAAAAACAGCATCCGGAGCGAGGCCTGATATCAAGGCCACCAGGAGCAGGCCTAAGGCAATTTGAAAAAAACGATTCTTTGTCATATTTCTCCCTCTTTTGAACAGCCTCGGGTCATATTCCCCGAAGCTTGCTTCGTTACTCGCCGCTTTGGATATCCCATCGCTTGCCGCGGTCAAGGAGTTTTACCATCCCAGTCTACTTCCAGGAAATTCAAATAGGACTGCATTATGGTATCTCCCATCGATGCCGCCTTTTTCCAGTCCTCGACAGCCCGTTCCCTGTTCCCGAGATTGTCATAGGCATTGCCCCGCAAACGGTAATTGACGCTATCCCGTGGGTATTTGTCAATAGCCGCCGTCAGGGTTTTTACGGCGCCTTGATAGTCGCCGGCCGTTATCTTGGCGCGGCCGATCTCGGTCGGCGTTTTCTTCCTTGCCATTGCTTTGTCATAAGGAGATTGTCCTTTAGCCGTATGCTTTTTCGCGTACTTTTTCCTGGACTTGCTTGCCGCTTGCTGTTTTTTCTTGGTCAGGCCGCTCTCCGTGACAGCCGGTGTCTTGTCGGTTACGGCAACTTTTCCCGGTTGCGGACCTGTGGCGGCAGCGACCGGGTCCGCCGTAGGAGCGGTCTTCTTTTCCGTTACAATTTCCTTTGACGCCTTGCCGGCGGCAACACCCTTCATGGCGGTGGTTTTGTCTTTCGGCAGGGACTCTTTATCCGGCGGCGGCGTATCCGTGGGTGGTTGCCCGGCCTGCCCGGGGGACGGACGCTGCGGCGGCGGGACCTTCAGCAGGTCGATCGCGGCGCCGCCACTCTCAGCCTGGAAGAATAGCTGGTCAAGCTTCCATTTATTGGTCTCTTTGGTTGCCTTAACATAGACAGTGCCCGTCTGTTTTGACCCTGCCACGGGGATGGAAAACGCAGCTTTTCCGCTTGTCCCGTCAACGGAGATGTCTCCCAGCAGCCACCAGCCGGGCTTTATGGGAGCGCCGATATTGTTCTGCACCTCCCTGTTTGCCTGGACTTTATCCATGGACATGACATATGGCTCCGAACTCTTTAGTGTTTCGAAAGCGAAGAAAACGGATCCTGCCGAAACCAGCAGTGAGAAAACAAGCATGATGACGCCCCACATGGCCCATTTCTTCTGTACCCTCTGGAAGTGTTCGATACTGTCCCATTTTTTGTTCCTCCACGCCCAGGCGTTTCCTTTGAAACCCAGGACGAAGGGCATGAAGATGCCGATGAGGGGAACAAAAGTCAGCAGAGCGATATACGTCTTGTTGAAAATTCCCCAGACCCAGTTCATCAGAAAGGCTCCCCAGTTCCAGCCCTTCAATTCGGCTGGAATTTCGGCCTGCTTACCCTGACCGGATGTGTTTTCCATGGCAATTCCTCCTTCCAAATACGTTTACGCGATCGACCTGGTTTTGTCAATTATTCACAAAGCAGCTACTTAGCGTGTCAAGGCATCTCTAATTGGGGAGCGAAAATTTTAGAGGAAAAGTCAACAGGCAGGACAAGGACTTGTGTTTTCCTCTTCAATCAGGTATCTCATAAGAAAAGCGCCGCTGGAAGGATTTTCCCTTATGGATAACCTGAAACGCATGTTCGATCCCGGAACGATTGCCCTGATCGGGGCCAGTGATAAAGAGGGATCGCCGGGAAAGGCAGTCCTTGAGAATCTGCTGGCCTGCCGGGAAAGAAAGATTTTCCTGGTGAATCCGGGGCGGGCGGCTATCGGCGGGCGGCCCTGCTATCGGAGCGTCGCAGAGATCCCCGCGCATATCGATCTGGCCGTGGTAGCGACGCCGGCCCCGACGGTTCCCGCCGTTGTCGAGGCCTGCGGACGGGCCGGGGTGGACGGCATGATTATCATCTCCGCCGGTTTCCGGGAAGCGGGGGAGGAAGGACGGAAACTCGAAGCGGAAATCCTCCGCATCAAGAAGCAGTATCCCCTGCGGATTCTCGGACCTAACTGCCTCGGCATCATCCGTCCCCATGCCGGACTTTGCGCCACCCGCCTCAGCGGCGCCCCCGAACCGGGGAAAATCGCCTTTCTTACCCAGAGCAACGCTTTCGGCAAGATCCTCTTCGACTGGGGGGTCAGCGCCCACATCAGTTTCAGCATGCTGGCCTCCCTCGGTTCGGCCGTCGATGTCGATTTCGGGGATTTGATCGATTACCTGGGGACCGATCCCCATACGCGGAGCATCATGATCTACATGGAGGACGACATCGGTCATCTCCGGAAGTTCATCGGCGCCGCCCGGGGATTTGCCCGGAACAAGCCCATCGTGCTCCTCAAACCGGCAGGTCTTGATGATGGAACCCCGGGCCCGGGAGCCAGGATCTCCCATACGGACATCCTGGCCGGCCCCGAAGACATCTTCGACGCGGTGCTGCGCCGGGTCGGCGTGGTCCGGGTCAAGGAAACCCAGGATATCTACAACACCGCCAATGTCCTCTTTTCCAGGAATCTCCCCCGGGGTCCCCGGTTGGCTATTGTCACCAATGCCGCCGGGGCCGGTTTGCTGGCGGCCAGTCGCCTTGCCAAGTCCGGCGGCAGCCTCGCCGATCTTTCCCCGGAGACCATGGAGAAGGTGGCAGCCATCCTGCCCTCCTACGGGAAGCGGGACAACCCCATTGATCTCCTGAGGACGGCCGATACCGGGAGTTACGAAAAGGCCGTCCGGTTATGCCTCGCCGACGGGAACGTTGACGGCGTCCTTGTGATCTTCGGCCTACAGGACGCCGCCGGTGATGAAGAGTTGGCCGCCACGGTTGTTGATCTGACCCGTGACGCCGCCAAGCCCGTACTTGCCGCCTGGCTGGGACGGGAAGAAGTAAGCCGGGGTAGGGAACTGCTCCTCCGGAGTGGCGTGCCGACCTACGAAACACCGGAGGAAGCGGCCCGTACCTATGTCTATATGTACAACTACGAGCGGAACCTGCAGCTCCTCCATGAAACCCCCGCCGAGCTGCCCGTCAACGAGGCCCCGCCGAAGAACCACCTCAAATCCATCATCCGCCGGGTCCTCCGGGAGGGTAATCATGTCCTGACGGAGGAGGACGCCAAGAAATTTTTGACCAATTACGGCATCCCCTTTGTGGCCACCCGTATTGCCTCCTCTCCTGAGGAGGCGGTCGCCTATGCACGGGACATCGGCTATCCCGTAGTCCTGAAGATCGCCTCTCCCGATATTATCTTCCGCCAGGACGTCGGCGGGGTGGCGACGGGCATCAACTCCGACGAGGCCCTGCTAAACGCCTATGCCCGGCTCCGGGCGCGGGTGGCGAAGTTCCAGCCCCAGGCTGCTATCCGGGGCGTCGTCGTTCAGAAGATGATCGAGGTCATCGATTACGAGTTGATCCTCGGGGCGAAAAAGGACAGAAACTATGGCACCGTAATACTCTTCGGCATGGGGGGCATCGGCGTCGAAATCTTCCGTGACTTTTCCATCGCCCTGCCGCCCCTCAATCAGACCCTGGCCCGGCGGCTCATGGAAGAGACGAAGGTTTACACCATGCTTCGGGGCTATCGGGGCAAGGCGCCGGCGGACCTCAGCCAGCTTGAAAGCATCATCGTCAGTTTTTCAAATCTTATCGTGGACTTCCCCGAGATTATCGCCATGGACATGAACCCCGTAGCGGTGAGCAACGGTTACGCCCAAGCCCTCGATGTCCGGATTATCCTGGACCGGGAAAAGATCGATCATACGACTCCTTATCCTCACCTCCTCGTCACCCCCTATCCCACCCGCTATGTTTTCCGCTGGCAGCTCGCGGACGGACGGGAGGTCGTTTTGCGTCCGATCCGGCCCGAGGACGAGCCGATGGAGCATGAGATGTTTACCTCTCTTTCGGAGGAAACCCTGCGGGAGCGTTTCTACCAGACCATTAAAACGATCACCCATGAAATGCATGTCCGTTTCTGCAATATAGATTACGACCGGGAGATGGTTATGGTGGCCGAGATCAGGGGAAACGGCGGGAGAAAGCTCATCGGCATGGGGGGCTTCAACATCGAGGCGGACTTCAAAAAGTGCGAATTCTCCGTCCTTGTCCACGATGATTTTCAGGGGCAGGGGCTGGCCTATAAACTGCTTGATATCCTCATCGGCATTGCCGACGAGAAAGGGCTGGAGGAGTTTTACGGCTACATCCAGCCTTCGAACCGGAAGATGGTCCGCCTCTGCGAAAAGCTCGGCATGGTCCCCGAAAAGACGCCCGACGATCTGACCCGGGTGAGCCTGCGGTTGCGGTGAAATAAAAAAGAATATTAGCTCTGTCCCTATTTAACGAAGAGGGGTGAAAGTCAGGGATTATATTCTAATATATGTATGAATCCAACAACATACGATTGCATCTGCAGATGAAAAAAAAGACCCCCGGCCAGGAAATGACGACAGATCCCCTTTCCCACAATCCTTTTGCGGGGATCAAAGGGTTGCTCAAGGACAGGCGGGTAGTCGTTCCCCCTCAGGAACAGCTTCCGTCTCTTCGGAAGACAGTGTTGCGTAAGGGTGGCGGTGTGACCGAGTCGAATCCGGAGGAGGACCGAAGGTTTTTTCTCGATGCCATGGAGGATGTTACCCCCCTGATAAAGAGAAGGGAGCGGAAAATCCCGCGGGAGAACCCAAGCCGGCCCTCTCCCGGGGCGCCAACCGTGGACGAAAATCGGGAAGCGCTGGAGCAACTGACGAAACTCGTAACCACGGGAGAAGGATTTATCCTCTCCCTGACCCCGGAGTATATCGAAGGAACGGGTTACAACGTCCATTCCGAGTATGCCCGGCGTCTCCATGCCGGTGATTTTTCCATCCAGGCCCACATCGACCTCCACGGGTTGACGGTTGTCGAGGCCAAAGATATATTAGATGGATTTATGCGGGAGGCCATTATGACAGGAAAGACGGGAGTGCTGATCATTCATGGCCGGGGGCTGTCTTCTCCCGCGGAGCCGGTCCTGAAAAAGAAGGTGATCGAATGGCTGACCAGCGGCGTCTGGCGGAAACGGATCTTTGCCTACGCCAGCGCCCGTTCCTGCGACGGCGGGACGGGGGCCACCTACGTGCTGTTCAGACCCCGCGCCCGGGGGAAGGGTGGCTGAAAGGAGTAGCAGAGGCCGTAAATTGCCACTATTCCGACAGGCGGTTTTTTACCCCACCCCCACCCTGCCCCTCCCCCTGAAGGGGAGGGAAGATGTGGACATCCCTACCTTCTGACTGGAAGGCAAATATGGAAATTCCTCCCCCTTCAAGGGGGAGGTTAGGAGGGGGATGGGGTGATTTGATGGAGTTAGGATTATTATGAGTGTAATTAAAAGGCTCCAGCGTCTGACCGGTGAAGCGGCGGTTTCTCCCGGAGAGGTTCATGCTCCCAACGGGAGCGGGACGGGGGTGGGAGAATCGCCAAGGGCGGCAGAAATAAGTGAGTTGCGGCAGCGGATCGACGCTGTCCTTTCCCGGCGCCCCGAAAACCGGAAGGAGATGTCTCGGGCACCTTTTTGTGGCCCTGTTCTCTCCCTGGAGGCCTGTGTTCCCGGCGATGAAATCACGACGGCCGCCGGTTGTTTGTTCTGTGCCGAGAGCGTTTGGGGCGTCTCCCACTATCACGGTTGCCGCTGTATCGGTGATTTTTCCCCGCTGGACATGATGCTTGTCTCCACACTGGCCAATGACGGCGCCCTGGCCGGTCTCGACTATACCCGGGGCATTTTCCTGGATACGGAGACGACGGGCCTTTCCGGAGGCACGGGGACCGTCGCCTTTCTTATCGGTCTGGGCTGGTTCGAGGGGTCGCGTTTTGTCATGAAACAGCTCTTCATGAGAGATTATTCGGAGGAGAGGGCGGCCCTGATGTTTCTCCAGGAACTGGTTCAAGACCGGCAGTTCCTTGTAACCTTCAACGGCAAGGCCTTCGATGTCAACCTCCTGACCGCACGCTTCATCCTGAACCGCATCGCCGACCCCCTGTCTGGTCTGCCCCATCTCGATCTCCTCCATCCCGCCCGCCGCCTCCTCCGGCACCGGCTCGAAAATGTCCGCCTCGGGACGATCGAAGGAGCTTTATTAGCCCTGGAACGGGAGGGAGACGTCCCGGGATACGAGATTCCCCAGCGCTATTTCGACTGGCTGAAAAGCCGTGATGGGCATTTGATGGCGGACGTATTCCTCCATAACCGCCTTGACGTTATGTCCATGGCGGCCCTGACGGCCCATCTCACCGAAATGATCGCTGCGGAGTCAACGGGTCACGCTCCGCGTCCTCCCCGGGATCTCTTGGCGGCTGCCCGGTTGCTTATGCACCGGGGAGAAATGGTTGGGGCACGCCGGATGCTGACCGAACTGAGGAGCGCTTCCTGCCCGGTAACGGCGCGGCAGTCCCGACAGTTACTGTCTTTAATCCATAAACGGGCCGGTGAATGGCCCCAGGCGGTGGAAATCTGGGAAGATATGGTTGCCCAGGACCAGGCAGATGTCTTTCCCCTCGTCGAACTTGCCAAGTGGCATGAACACCGGAACCGCGACTATGCCCAGGCTTTGAACCTGGCCCGCCTGGCCCTGCACGTTCTGCCGCCGCCGGCCCGGGAAACGAGACATTTGAGAAACTCCCGCTTAAGTCATTCCGGATTTGACCTGCCGCCTGTCCTGCATCCCCGCCTCCGCGAGGACTGGCTTGATAAGGCGGAATCGGGCAATAACCTAAAAATACTTGATTCCGCTCATGTTTTCGCCGGGATTAAGCGCCGGGATGAAGACAGGGAGGCTCTCCAGCGCCGCATTGCCCGCCTGGAGCGGCGCCTGGCTAAAGAGGCCTTTCCATGAATGTCATAGATCTAAAGTAAGTGAGCCGGAGTCATACAATATATTTCCTCCCCCCTTCAAGGGGGAGGTCAGGAGGGGTATGGGGTAAAGGGAAAATGCATAAAATAGAACCGTCCCCTTTTTTATCATTTTTATCAGTTTGCCAGATAAAGCGCCTCGGCGATCCTCGCCAGGTCTGCCCCTGTATCCGCCGTTAATTTCCGGGTTTCCGTTTTCCCCCGCACATCGGTAGTATGGACGTCATTCACGAAGACGGCAAAGGCAATCTGCCGCCCCTTGGCGGTGGTCATGTATCCGGCCAGGGCCTTGCTGCTGATGATGGCGCTGTCGTGGAGGAGATCAACCAGGGTCAGTGTGCCCGTTTTCCCCAGAACTTTTCCTTGGGACGGGCTTTCCTTTCCGGTCCAGGTGAGGGACCCGTCGATGCCGAGTACCGGGAGGGACTCCCTGAAAACCTTGTAATTACGGTTTGTTGTCATGTAGGCAAGCAGCTTCACAACGGACCCGGGAGTGACCAGATTGGCATGGGACAAGCCGGACCCATCGGCGAGTGAAACGCTGCCGGGGTCCGTTATGACCTGAGAGAGAAACCTGTTCTGAAGGAGCATCGCGTCTTCAAAGGATGTCTTGCCTTCGGGAAGGGCAATGAGGTGGGGTAGGATTTCGGCGCCGGGGTTGTGGCTGACTTTGATAATCATCCGGATATATTCGGAAAGGGGCGGCGACACAAGTTCGCCGACCTTGACCAGGCGAAGGTAATCTCCGGTGGGGGGAAGAAGCCGGGAGGGGTTTTTGGCGCTCGGCGAGGCCTTAACCTTGACGCCCTGCTTCCTGAGGGCTTCGATCAGGAGGGCCCGGGCATACGAGGCGCCGTCGGTGATCGCGACCGTCCTTACGACGGCGGCGCTTCCCTCCGGAATCTGGCCGCTCGCGTCGTATTTGCCTACCCCTGCCGGCTGGATATCGATTTGCGTTGGCTGATCCTTCGCCACGGTCCGGATAGAGGAGATGATGCGGAGCGCCGACGCCTTGGGACGCCAGTCCACGGCAGCCATGCCGCCGTGGCGGGTGGGCTTGACTAAGATGTCGAAGACGTTATCGTTTATCATCATCGGTGAGCGGATGAAGAGGATTGTCCCGGGATTGATTATACTTTGAACATAACTTGTCCTGAAAAGACGGTCGTCGATCACGATTTCTCCCTGGATGGCTTTGATGCCGGACCGCAGCGCCTGGGTGGCGAGCTGGTTAATACCCGCCCAGGGGTCCGGTTCCGTGCGTTTCTCCCGGGTTCCCGGCATGCCGTTGGCGATGGTGTATGCGATGCCGGTATAGGCGATCCGTCCGTCCGGCAGGGTTCGTCCCCCCATGGTGATATCGCCGCTGGCGACGAGAATCATGTCTCCCTTGAGATTACCTTTCCCGTCGAGCTCCCCTCTCCTGTAAAGAGGTGTGCGGAAACGATAATCGGGACCAAGACGATCCAGAGCGGCGGCAGCCGTAAAAAGCTTGGTAACCGAGGCAGGGCTGAAGAGCTGGTCACTATTGTACATGCACAGGTTTTCTCCCGTCTGGAGATCTTGCGCCAGAATTCCCCACCGGGCAAAGCGGTAACGGGGCCCCTCGATTATCGTCCGGACCTCGGGGGGCATGATCTCAGCAGCCGCCGCCAAGAGCGGGGCGGCAAAGACCATAACGATGATCAGGATGATACCCAGGACGGGCCGGAGGTTATGATTGTTTCGGGATAATTTTGTCTCCATAGTTTTCCGCGACCAGTTCTTTCAGGAGCTTTTTCAGGATGGTTGCCGTTTCGCCATTGCCGGTGACGACGCCGGACTGGAAATAGCGGATGATTCCCCGCTTGTCAAGAATCAGCAGATTGGTATCGTCGCCCTTCATCCCGTAAGCGCTTCCCATCTTGCCGTCCCAGTCGCCGTAAACGGTCATGCCGACCCGCTTTGAATTTTCGATCAGCCTGCTCTTCCAGATCCCCTTGAATGGCCAGGCGGCGCTCACACAGTTGATGATGGGCACGCGCAGGATCAACTGCTGGTCTTCCTTTTTCTGTTCCTTGTAATAAGCGTTCAGGACTGTTTTCAAGGGCCTGCTTTTAGCGAGGACATCCTTGGATTCGTAAAAGAGAACAACCACCTTGCCCCGGAGCATTTTCCCCTGCAGTACCTTGCCGTCGCCGGATTCGACCTGAAAGGGCGGCGCTTCCCGGCCGATCAGGAGGGGCGAGGCCGCGGCCTGCAAACCTGAGCAGATGAACAGGGAGAGAACTATGCTCAAAAGGGAAACGACAATTTTTTTCATTTGAAAATGCACCTCTTAATGACTGAATTCATTGATCTATATGTCTCCTCCCCTTCAAGGGGAAGGTCAGAGCTAAACGTATGAATTCATAGATCAATATATTTCGTGATCTTTGAAAAATGGCTTCGCCGCAGCTCAAAAATCTTTTTCGCTTCTAGTCGGCATGCATATAATTGTGAGTGATTACCTCATGTTAAATTAAATCACGGACCGGCGAAAAACATTTGATTCGCTGCTTGCGAACCATTTTTCTGCGGTTATGCAAAGCTCTCATTTCCTCCCCTTCAAGGGGAGGGCCGGGGATGGGCAATATAAGACCCTTTTCCCTTCAGCTCCCTCCCCTTCAAGGGGAGGGCCGGGGTGGGGATGGGGTTATCTGCCTGCTTTTCATCCCTACTTATGTTCGCTGCCCGTCATGACAGTTATCCTTTTACATTCCCTCACCCGCCGGTTTAGGGGAGGCTTTTGACAAGGAACGCCAGCCTCCTGATGGTTTCCGTCAGCCTCGTCATTTCAAGATCAGCGGCAAGATTCTTGATGCCGTCGCTGGGCTTCTCCGCCTGCACCCTGTTCTTGGCGATCTGCAATTCCGTGTAATCGAGTAGGAAAAGGGCGCTGATATGCTCCTGAATATCGGGCATCTTCAGATAGGTAGTAACGGGCCAGACATCATTGGAATATACGACGACGCGGTCGTCAAAGCCGGCGTTCCCCGTCTTGACTTCGTCAGTAAACCACTGCTTGTTTGCCAAGTCGGCCAGGAAAGATTTCCCTCTCGGCATGGCAGTCATCTTGAAAGGCGTCGGTCGTTCAAAAAATATCCGCAGGTATTCCGGAGTGTTTTCTCCCCCCATCATATGTTCGATCTCGTAGGGGAAAGCTTCATGCTGTCCCTTGAAGCCGGGTTTGAAGAAACTGGCGGTAATCCTGCCGTTCAGGAAGGTAGATAACTTTTTGAACAAAGCCCTTTTTTTTCTCAATGCGGACGCAATAAAAAGGTAGATGATGACAATGAAAACGGGCACGATAATGAAGGGAAGCTGTGTGCTGATCATTTGGGCATGAAAATTCTCTATGAATCTTGCCAAGGCGTCCATATTTAGCTTGATGATGTTTTTCACATCCCCTTTACGTAAATTCCTGCTGGTGTCAATGGCAATTCCAACTATGGCTGAAAAAGGAGGCGAAAAAATACTTGAAGGCAGAGTATTTTATTGACATACTGAAACCATGATCCATCATGAAATCGTTTTCAACGGTCTGCTCCTTGCTTTTCTGGGTGTTTTTGCCCTCAGCACCCTGGTCCGCTGGCGCCTGGGGGAAATCAACATTCGCCATGTCCAGCGCCATGGTCATACCATTCCCGATGTCTTCCAGGGGGAAATCGAGGGGGAGACCCTGGCCCGGATGAGCGACTACACCGTTGAATCAGCGCGATTCAGTCGCTGGGAGTCCCTTTTTGAAGACGCCCTGACCCTGGCGATCATCCTGACGGGTTTCCTTCCCTGGCTGGCAGCGCTCATCGGGTCTTGCGGCCTTTCCTTCACCCCGTCCGGCCTCCTCTTTCTGGGCGTCCTGACCATCATCAGCTCGGTAGCCGGATTGCCTCTGAGTTACTATCAAACCTTTGTAATTGAAAAGAAATACGGTTTCAGCACCATCTCCCTGAGGCTATGGATCACGGATCTCCTCAAAAGCCTCGTAATTGCTCTCATTCTTTTAGGATCGCTGCTCACGGCGCTGCTGGCCCTGATGGATTACAGTCCCCGGCGCTGGTGGTTTCTCGTCTGGCTGGTCTTTGCTTTTTTCCAGCTTCTGATGCTATATTTGTATCCCGTCTTGATTGCCCCGCTCTTCAACAAGTACGAAAAGATCAAAAATGAAGAGCTCCGGGAGGCGATTGTGAGTCTCATGGCCCGGGTAGGCCTCAAGACGGAGGGGGTCTATCAGATGGACGCCGGCAAGAGGAGCCGCCACACCAACGCCTATTTTACGGGACTGGGAAAAACCAAGCGCATCGTTCTTTATGATACCCTCCTGTCTTCCCACACCCACGAGGAAATCCTTTCCGTCCTCGCCCATGAGATCGGGCACTGGCGGAAACGGCACATCATCAAGCAGTTGTTATTCATGGAGGCGGCGTCTTTGGCGATTTTCTATCTCATTTTCCGTTTTGTGGAATGGCCGTACCTCTACCAGACCTTCGGCTTTTCACAAAACCTGCGCTATGCCGGCCTGTTTCTCGCCTCTGCCCTCCTGGGGCCCCTGGGATTTTTCCTTACCCCTTTCGGGACGACAATCATGAGGCGTTTTGAGCGGGAAGCCGACGAATTTGCCTACGCCCTGAGAGGGACCGTGGCGCCTCTGTGTAAAGCCTTGAAACGGCTCGCGAAAGATAATCTGAGCAATCTCCATCCCCATCCCTTTTACGCCTGGTTTTACTACTCCCATCCCCCCCTGGCGGAGCGGATTGCCCGTCTTCAGGAGATGGAAAATAAAAATTCCCCTTGATTTTCATAACAAGATGATTATATTGGAAAAAATATTGTAAGGAGTTTTGCGGATGCCGATTTATGAATTCTATTGCCATAAATGCAACACCGTTTATAATTTTTTCTCAAAAACGGTGAATACCCAAAAGACCCCCAACTGTCCCAAGTGTAGAAGAATAAAACTAAAGCGACAGATGTCCATCTTCGCGAAGATCAAAAGCGGCGGAGAAGATGGGGCGGAAGAGGCCGGGATGCCGCCCATCGATGAAGCGGCGATGGAAAAGGCCATGTCCATGCTGGCCAGCGAGGCGGATCACATCAATGAAGATGATCCCCGCCAGGCAGCCAATCTCATGCGGAAACTCACGGAAGCCACGGGAATGAACCTCGGTCCGGCCATGGAAGAGGCGCTGCGGCGCATGGAAAAAGGGGAGGACCCCGAACAGATAGAAGCGGAAATGGGGGACCTGTTGGAAGGGGAAGAGCCATTTCTGTTCGATGGTTCCAAAGGGAAAAAGGGCGCCGCCAAGGCGAGACCCAGGGTGGATGAGACCCTTTACGACCTGTAATTAGAGCGTTACGGATAAGCCCTGAATCCGGCGTTGCCCGCGATATCGCGCTGATAAACAGGTCTTGTGCACACTAACTTTTATATGAAAATGCCACATGGTTGGAAAACAGAAATGTAGGGTGGAACAAGCGAAGCGGTTCCACCAAATTATATGTATGGTTCTGGTGGATGCGCTTCGCTTCATCCACCCTACTCGATAGACTCTCATGCGTCGTTGTGGCCCGCAGGGTTATGAGGGTTAGGAGGGAGGTTTTGCATGCTCGTCCATTTCTGGGGAACCCGGGGATCACTGCCTTCGTCCCTGAACGCTGCAAAGGTTAGGCAAAAGATCATTAAGGCCCTCGGGGCTGCCCAGGGAAAAACCTTTGAAAATGACAGCGCCCTGGAAAGATTTGTGGATCGGGAACTTCCCTTCGCCATCCGGGGCGCCTATGGAGGCAACAGTTCCTGTGTCGAGATCCGCGGCGGGGATGAATATGTCCTTTGCGATGCCGGGACGGGTCTCAGGGATTTCGGGCAGTCGACAGCGAACACCCGGGGTGTCTATAATATTTTTCTTTCTCATCTTCACTGGGATCACCTCCAGGGATTTCCCTTTTTTACGCCTGCCTATATTCCCGGCAACCGGATCAAAATATACGGCATCCATCCCGGGATTGAACAGGCTTTAATTACCCAGCAGAGCCCGCCTTTCTTCCCCGTTCCCTTTCAGGCCATGGGTGCGGATATTACTTTCCACCCCCTACATAATGAGGAAGTATATGAGATTGCCGGCTTCACGGTGCGGGGAATGACGCAGCATCATCCGGGCGACTCCTATGGCTACCGTTTTGATAAAGACGGGCACAGTGTCGTTTATTCCACCGATTCAGAACACAAAAGGGATGCGGAGGATCCCGTTTACGCTTATCTGGATTTTATCCGGGAAACGGATCTGCTCATTTTCGATGCCCAGTACACCCTGCTCGATGCGATCGGAGATAAGGAAAACTGGGGGCATTCAAACAACATCCTTGCCGTGGAGCTGGCCGTCGAAGGCATGGCGAAGCGCCTTTGCCTTTTCCATCACGAACATACCTGCGACGACGACGTTTTCGATGAACTTCTTGAAGATACGCGAACCTACTTGCGGATTCTCTCTGAAACGAGTAAGCTTGAAATCACAATGGCATATGATGGTCTTGAGATTAGCATATAAAAAATAAATAATTGAAGGGGGATGTAAATGGCACAGCACAAAAAACACGAACGAAAAAGGGAAATCGACCGGCGCAGAAAGCGCCTGAAAGAACGTAACCGGGCAAGGGCGAAAGAGGCGCTCGCTGCTGCCGGTGATGTGAAAAAAGCAAAATAGGCAACTCCGATTCTCAATCAAAGCGCTATCTTCGTTGGCATCGTCATCGGCTCCTCGACGTATGAATAATACGCCTGCGTCGCCTCTTTCTCACCGCCTTGATATCATCTTTGATTGAGAATCGGAATAAGATAGGCACGCCGAATACCGGTGGCGCCGAAAACCCATTAATTACCTGACATTGTCCCCTTTAGACGCAATACCCGGAGATTGCAGTGGAACTTCAAGCAGCGATTTCCATTGTTCCTGCCATCCTTTGCTGTGAGAGGCCCCTGCCACGACGGTGATCTCGTGACCGTCCGGACTGCCCGCACGCTTGACAAACGATGGAGCTATAAAAGAGGGGATCACGGCGTCCTCTGACCCCACAAAGTGCCGCTGGGGTAAACCTTTAAGTTTATCAGCCACATCCATGGGATTGAGAGATCCGGTCAGGGGGCTCACGTGATGATAGTGGTTTACTGCCTCGGGATCAAGGTTTCCCGCCACGGTCCGCAGGCTGATGATGTCGCTTCTCCGGGCGGTGATCAGGACGGCTACGGCGGCCCCTCCCGAATAGCCGACCAGATTGATCTTACTGGTTCCCGTTATTGTTTTCAGTGAGTCGATGGCTTCATTCATCGCCGTGACCACCTCCGGGGCGAAACGCTTCTCCGACCAATAAACAGGATCGACAGGGGAAGAGTCGGGGGCAACGTATTGCCCCGGCCTTGCCAGGTAGGCCGCATTCGCTGCCGGGTCCAGGGCGGCCATTTTCAGGCCGAGGGGGTTGCGGGGGGAAGGGTCCGCGGATCGCCATGTCGGGGTAATCCAGGCTGTTCCGTCTCCTTCGATGTATAGATTCAGATCGCCTCCCGGCTGTGAGGAGCGGCTGTATGCCGTCAGGGTGAACGCCGATGTCTTGAGGTATGATTTTTCCAATCCGCCATCCCGGCCGATCCGGTCTGCCAGGGATGTTCTGTCAGTAACCATTCCGGCGGCGCATCCGTACAGAAAAAAAACGGCCACACAGAGAATCCCGAGTAGAGACCTTTGAAAAATGGCTTCGCCGCAGCTCAAAAATCTTTTTCGCTTCCGCTTAGGTTGCATATGCTTATGATTAATTACGAGACGTTAAATTAAATCACGGACCGGCGAAAAACATTTGATTCGCTGCTTGCGGACCATTTTTCCGCGGTTATGCAAAGCTTGCGAGTAACCGATTCGGGCTTTTTGGCAGCCCGAGGTCCTAAAAGACGTAGCGGAGATTAAAGTAGCCGTTATGGCTGTAGAAATCCGTTTTCATGTCAAAGTCGTAATTAAGGGTCAGCGTTACGTTACGGGTTGTTATGATGGTTAACATCGCCCCCAGATTGTAGCTCGACTTGGCTGGGTCGATTCCCTGCGTGGCGAAGGAAGCGCCGCCCCCGGTGAAGGTGGAGGCCGCCTGCTGCGGATCGCCGACGAAATCATAGAACCATTTGGCGTGCACTTCGGGGATGAAGCGCAGGTCCTTCCCGGCGATCGGGTAGGCCAGCTTCGCCCCCAGGCCGCTCTGAAACATGTTATACCGCTGGGCGTTCACGTTAAGGTTCAGGGAATCGGCCCCCGATTCGGAATAGTCGTTGATATTGAGGCGCATATACTGGAGGGAGAGGAGCGGCGTTATATCAAAGCCGCTTTTCTTAACGCCGTATCCCCCTTCAACATAAGCTGAATACTGTTGACCGCCGTAATTGCTGGTCGCGATGCGATTGGTGGTTCCAAACACGATGTGCCGCGAGGCGTCATACCGGTTGTAGGCATAAGAAAGGATGCCGTTTAGGTAGTAGGCGTCCCGAGCCAGATTCCCATAGAGATTGCCCTGGTAGCTGTCCGCGTTGGTATTGGTGCTTACGTCCTCCGTCCGGATATTATTACGGGCATAGCTGCCGCTCAGGCCGACCAGGACATTTTTGTAAACGAGCCGGTCAAAACCGAGCGAGCCGCCCCAGATGTTTGCCGTATAGCCGTTGCTGGAACCGGCCGCCGCTTGGTTCATGAAAGCGCCGAAGCCCTGGGTCCAGACGCCCCACTTTGCCGGTTCATCGCCCGTGGAAATACCCGATTCCCCCGCCCCCAATCCCGCCGTCCGGAACTCAACCATCCGGTTGATAATCGTCCGGTTAACCTGGGTGTTTGTCGCAAAGCCCGCCTGCAACGTGCCCCGGTCCACCGTCGGCTCCAGCTTCCGGGCATTCCCGGCGTCGCCGGACTTGTCCAGGTCGCCCAAAACGTTGGCAAAATCACCGGTGGCTGTATTGGCGAGGTTATCGAGAAGGGCGCCCAGCGACGCATTGCCGCTGTTTGCCCCGTAGTAGCTGCCGTTTCGCGCTGCCACCAGATAGAGTTGATTCCCGTCTTTCGTGGCGGAGAAACTCACCATCGGCAGAGAGCTGTCGTTCTGGATGACAAGATTCGCCGGGGTGACGGTGAGTGTTTTTCCCGCATCGGCGACAAGAAACTGGTCCTTGTTTTGAATATTCTTAGTACCCGCTACCGTAACTGTCAGCTTGGTATTGTCCGCAATAGTCACCGTGCCGTTGCTCCCATCCTTTACCAATACCTGGGCCGAACCAGCCGTATCCCTGTTCAATGTTAAACTCAGATTAACATTGCTTTTCTCACCGGTTACAAGAAACTTATCATCTGTGCCGGTTCCGAGATCGATCTTTCCGGCGATCTCGCCACCTTTAACCGTAACCGTTTCGTTCCCGGCTCCTCCGGTAACGCCGTTTGCGCTTATTACACCCCCTGTCATTTCCAGAATCCCGCCGTTCATAGTCACCTTGGCAAGATTGCCAGTCCTAATCTCACCGATAACACTCGCACCGGTGTTGATGATTAACTTATCGTTACCTGTTCCCAGATTTACATTCCCTTTGATGTTGCCACCATTCACTGTAACCGTGTCGTTTCCATCCCCGGTCTGAATCGCGTAATTTACCCCTTCGATGAGGCCGCCGGTGTTGTTGGTGATGTTGGTGTCCCCCGCTTCCGCTTTGATAGCCGTCCCGGGGCTGGAGATGGTTCCAGAGTTAGTGAGGGTATTTGTCCCGGTGGGGGCGGCAACGCCGCCATAGGCCGTGGTGTCGCCTTTGAAGAGGACAGCGATATTAGCTGTGTCCGAAGTGGCAAACTTGTTGGCCGTGGCGCCGCTGATTGTCCCCTGGTTGTCCACGGCATAGTTCAACGACCAGATCAGCAGTCCCTGACCGCCGGAAAGCGAGCCGGTATTGGTGATATTGATCTGGTTGGCCGCGCCGGTGCTGACATTCCTTTGGAAACGATGTCCCGCCCAGATGGTGTCGCACGTTCCATCAACTTTGAAGCCGGCAAACCCGTTTCCATATTGTGCATCTGCATCCGTACTAAAGGTCCCACCCTTATTGAGCGTATAGATGTAGGATTGGGGCGCATAGAGGCCGTAGATCTGCACGGAGGTCCCGCCCAGGAGGATAAACTCGCTCATCCCCTGGATGTCGGATACTTTCGCCTCGCCGTTGCCCCAGAAGAAGGTGTAGCCGATCTGTGTCCATGGGAAGGCGTCGCTGCTGGTAACGGCGCTGTCATAGGTCTTTTTCTTCCAGTACTCGTAATACCCCTGCTGCGTCGCCGTACCGACATAATTGTCATAGGTGGCCTGGGTCATATCCGCCGGTTTCGCCCCATAGGTGGCCTTGGTTCCATAGCTGTCGGGATTGGTGTCATAGGTCTTGATATCGGTATTTTTAGTGGGGCGGAGGATGTGGTCGTTGTCGGCCAGGACCGCATATTCCACCATGATGGTGTGGGAGTTGTCGTTCTTCATCCCCAGACCCCGCTCCAGAAGTTTGACGGCGTTGGCACTAGTCCCGCCGTTCTCCTGGAGAAACTTGGTGGCCTGATTGCCCGTCGTTACCCAGTAGGCGCTTTCCGTGGCCTTACCGAATACTGTGTAATTGGGTTGGTTGACATAGTTGCTGCCCATATAGTCAGTCTTGCCCAGGGTCCGGACAATGAGGTAGTTCTTCCCGTCGCCATAAGCGCTGTCGTATTTCATACCGAAGGCGGCATCGGTGGCCGGAACTCCGGAAATGTTAATAATCTGCCTGCTTTCTGAGGCAGGAGAGGTAGGAACCCAGCCGGTGGGGCTGTCGGCATGCTCGCGGGACAGGGTTATCGCCCGCTGAAAGTCAGGGGTCAGGTCATCGGCAAATGCTATCCAGGGGAAAATGGTTAATAAAAGCAATAAGAAAAAAAATAGACGGGTCTTTTTCATGAAAACATCCCACTTCCCGGTTCAAATATCAAGCATCTATAAGAAACCGGTGGCGCCACGAACTGCAGAGCGTCCGGTTTCAGATAAAAGGGATTCTGTGTGAAAAGGTATAAAGAAAATAGAACCATGGGTCAATAAGAAATTTGATATCGCGGGTTCATGCAAAGTTGGGCGCGATAGGGCACATCAAATAATCATATTGCCTTTTCCCGCACCGCATCGGGAAGCTGGGGCTCAATTCATATCGTTTCTTAAATCTGGGGAAGGGCACAGCACTTTTCAGCGGTGGGGCTGGCAGTAATCTTTGTTTTCAGGAGGTCTCTGTCCTTAACTGGCCGAGTTAGTGTTCTTACGAATGCAGAGGCGGGGCGTCTGCCTGGACGATAATGTTCCACCCCAGGCGATTCCAGGGAAAGTATCTGCCCAGGAGCAGGTCCACCCGTGAGAGCGGCTCAAAACGGCGAATTTTTCCCCCCGCTGCGGAATATCCGGGAAACTTGTGGGGAATGAGGTAATTCGATCGCCAGGCCCGGGGACGCCATCCCGATTGACGCAACTTTTTTGCCAGGCCGAAGCACGTATAAAAACGCAGGTGAGTCTCGTCCCACCCGAACCACCCCTTATCGCCCCGCAGATAGCGGTGATAGACGCCTTCCGTAAGATAATTCAACGATATGGAGTTCTGTGTGCTTAACACCAGCATGCCGCCGGGGGCCAGCCTCTCCCGCGCCCTGACCAGCAAATCCCCGTCGTCGGCGACGTGTTCGATCACGTCTTTAAGGAGAATGATATCAAAGCTCGTCTCCGGTCCAAAAGCGGGAAAATGGTCGTTCAATATCAATTCACAGCCATCCGCTAAACCTTCCCTGTCCAGGGAATAGGCAGCCGTAGCGAGGACCGCCGGTTCCGCATCCACGCCGACAACCTTGCGAGCCCCGCCCTTGGCGGCATGAACAGCAAAGAATCCTGCCCCACAGCCATAATCGAGAAAATTCTTCCCCCTGAGGTTACCGATCAATTCTGCGATGAAGAAGTTCTTTACCCGGCTGTATGCTTTGCGCTGCTGGTCGCAATACCGCAAAAGCGCTTCTTGATGATTTTCAGATCTTATCCAGTGGTCAGCGTGATATTTTATGCTTTGCTCCTTATATTGACTTCCATGAGTCGCTGATAAATCTTCCGCCATTCCTCTTTTTCCCAGACAGGGGAAAATCTTTCCATTCGCACCCGGGCGCTCCTGCCTAAAGAGGCGCCTCCGTCGGGCATACCCATCAGTTTTTCCATGGTTTTTTCCAGGGCGTCCGCGTTGCCGTAAGGCGCGATAAGTCCGGAGACCCCGTCTTCGATGAGATCAGTCACGGCGCCCACTTTCGTTGCCACCGAGGGAACACCGCAGGCCATGGCTTCCATGAGGATATTCGGGCACCCTTCGGATATGGAAGGGAGGACAAACATATCCAGGGACAGCAGCCAGTCATGAATTCGCTCACGAGGCACGGCCTTCCGCAGCGTCAGCATGGCCCCGATGCCTGTCCTCTCAATCATTTGGTCAACGGTCTCACGCTCGTACTCCCTGACATCACCCACGAGCTCAACGGCTACCTTATGCCGCCTGGCAAGTCCGGCAACCGCCTTGAAAAGATAAGGCAAGCCCTTGGCATATTTGAATATTCCGGCGCTGCCGATCCGGTAGGGATCGTTGCTCAAGGACCGGGGAGCCCATTGGGAAGGGGGAATGGCGACCGAATTGTAAATGAGCGCTGATTTATCCCTGACCGGGGCCAGGGCGTCAGCCAGTTCCAGAAGTTCGCTGCTCAACGCAGTAACCAGGCCGGCATTCTCAAGACCGCTCTTGCACATGGCCACTGCTTCCGGCTGAAAGAAATGTCTTTTCACGTCATTACCTACCAGGCTGACGATAGACCTGACCCCAAAACGCCTTGCCAGGAGTCCGGACACATACCCGGCGGGATAGAGGAAAAAGGAATGGAAAAGGTCAAAATTCACCTCTTCATGAAGGATCTCCAGGGACTGATAGAGCATCTTGACGGCCCGGATATGGGGCGAGTCTCCCACGCCCCGATAACCTTCCCGTATCCGCTGCCGGGCAACCTTTAGCCGGTGCACGGTTACACCCTGTTCAATCCTTGTGGCACGGTTTTCATCGAGGAGAATGACGGAATCATCGAGAACGGCAAAATGGGCGACATGGACATCCATCCCCAGACAGCACGCATGGTCAGCCACGCGCTCGACCGTCCGCGCCAGCCCTCCCCAGTTGTCCGGAGGATATTCAGGGGTGATAATGCAGATCTTCATTATTCATCCAAATTCTGACTTTTTACGAGTCCGTCGCCCTATTATAAGTATATTTACTAACATATGATCTAGGGATAAAGCAAAACAAGTTTTCCCTTTTGTTTTTCAGATCGTTAATGATATTAGGCAGACATGGCAAATTCCGATGTCTATCCCGATCACCTTTTCCATCCCTGGCAGGTTTGGCCCGGTTCCTACGATAATCCCTGCCCTGCCGATTGGTATCCCAAACCCCAAGCCTCGGGGGTGAAGATTTCGAGAGATATCCCGATCGCCGTCATCGGCTCCTGTTTCAGCAGGGAGATCAAAGCGGCGCTCCTTGCGGACGGTTATCATTTCATCGCGGAGGAAAAAGACCATAGTGCCGCAAAACACGCCAGCGCGGCCTGGGAGCGCGTTTACAATACCTTCTGTCTGCGGCAGATCTTCAGGTACACATTTGAAGATTGGAACCCCGATCTTCGCTGGTGGCAGGGACCAAAGACCGGGATTATCCAGGATCCCTACCGCCGGATCATCCTTTACCAGCGCCGGGAAGAAGCCGAGGCGGATTTCGCCGGGCATCGCCGTTGTTCCCGCCAGGCTCTTGAGAAAGCGCGTATCCTCATCATTACCCTGGAGATGACGGAGATCTGGGAAGATATCGTGGACGGCGCGGTGATCAGCCTGCCCGCCGGTCCCTACGTTGCGGAAGGCGGGGACATGAGCCGCTACCGTTTCCGGACGAGCGGTTACCGGGAAAACCTCGACAACATGGAATATATCCTGGCGATCATGGCTCAGTACAATCCTGATTGCCGGATAATCCTCATGGTCTCTCCGGTCCACCTCTGGACGACCTTTCGCGAGGATACGGACGTAATCAGCGCCGGGTGTCACGCCAAATCCATTCTCCGGGCCGTGGCGGACAAATGCGCCTCCCGTTATGAGCGGGTCTTTTACTTTCCCGCCCTGGAGATTGCCACGACTTACCGGATGATCATGAAAGAACCTGTCTTTGCAGAAGGAAAGGAGAATTTTCATATCTCCCGGGATAATTTCCTCAATGTCATGAAGCAGTTCTACAGTTTCTACGGCGACGCCTGACTTCTGCCGGCATAGGGGCGAATTTCCCAGGTCAGCCCCAGCGGCAGGGTAGTGGAAAAGGAAAACTGGAAATGATCGGCGGGGATATCCTGTCCCTGGATGGAGACCCATCCGGCGACGGGGCGGAGCCTGCCCCGGAAATGGACGACTTCCGGCCGGCGCCCACCGGCAGACAGGGCCAGCGTGCAACCCCTCCCCGCGACATCTGTATAGAAGACAGTGTATGTTTCCCCGTCATATCGCACCCGGCCGGGAAAGAACTGCCAGCATACGGTAACCCGGCAATCTCCTTCCCCTGCGATCAAATCCGTGATGATCCCGCCGTCGTCTAATAAAGCCGCTTCTCTGGTTACCGATACGGCCGGCCCTGTCCCATTCTCCCGATAATTACCGCAGACGCCGCCGACGTGCGGTCTGCCGCCGGCGGCGGAAAAGAAAATTGATTTTCCCGCCGGCTGTATCCTGCTTTGATAAGGGAGCCCGGAACGTACCGGGCCTTCCCCGTCGATGAGGATCATGTTGTGGGCGGCGGCGGAGCGATACCAAAGGGATCGGGGACCGGGGGCATAGGCCGTAATGCCCGGGTCGACAAGGCAAGGGACTCCGGCGACGCTGATATCCAGGGATAGAACGTCTGCGTGGACGTGGGACATGCCCGGTGGTCCCGCCCGGAAGAGTAAAGAATGGGATGTCTTTTCCCATCCGGATCGCATGACCGCAATCCCGGCGGAGCGAAAGCGGTGGATTTTATTGGAGGGAGGTTTCCCCCTTCTTCCTCTTGTTCCCAGCCAGATAAAATCCTCTCTTCCGAAGGATTTTCCGGCCCGCTCCATGACCGCGGCATAATCGCCCGCCGCGCCGCCCGAATCGTTCAATGACGGCCAGGTGAAGTCCGGGCGGCAGAGGGCGCCCAGATAATCAGCGGCCTTCTCCAGGGGGGCATGGAATTTCCCCGGCAGTTTTATTCCGCATTTCCCGGCGGTCTCCCGTACTTCGAGGAGCATCTCGAGACAAAGGGCATGATAGAGGGGCGAGCATTCATAATGAACCCCGTCCGCCATAAACTGCCGCCCGATTTCCCTGGTCAGACGGGAAATTCCTTCCCGGCGCCAGAGCCCGGACTCTTTGAAGGCCGGGATGTTCATGCCGGTGAGGGCCAGGGCGCCTGATTCCAGGATGATCCAGTTATTGGGATGGCCCTGGTGATCCATGAGATGGCGGCAATGCTCCCAAATTGAACGCAGGATCAGTCTCCTGGTCTCCGCGCGGCCGGGGTAAGAATTCCAGAGCGCCTTATTCACCGCTAACCATTCCCGCAGGCGCCAGGCGACAGAAAGGGTCTCCCAGGCAGGGCCGGCCCCGCCGTTGGATCCCAGGGGGACAGGATTCTTCCTGATCCAGTCGCAAATTATTTCTTCGATGAATATCAGGTATTTATGTTTTTTTGTCTCAATGAAGGCCCTTAAAGCCGGCCTCAGAAAATGAAACCGGTTAAGGAAGTGGGTCCACTCATGAGCGCCGTCGGGACTGAAATCCCAGGGGATGGGATTGGGCAGCCTTTGCCCCATGATTTCACCGGCCAGGATCTCATCAGCGCTTTCTTGGGGATAATAGTGGGGCTGTAACAAATTCGTTTCTAAAGGGTCTGTCGCGCTTGCAGAGAATATTGGGCCGGTAAAGTCCCCATGGAGTCTCAGCGCCAACCCCTCTTCCGTCAGCCGCGGCCCGGGAGGGACGCCCCGGCATTCTCCGCAGAGGTGCGAAACGACGACATCGACCGGCTCCCTCCCGGTATCGGTTTTTTCTTTCTTGCCGACGATCTCGATCCGGGAGACGTTTACCCAGGCGCGCTCGCGACCGTAAAAGCCGAAACTCTCGGCGGGAAATCGGACAATCCGCTCCTCGCCCGGGGCCAGCCCCTCCCGGCCGCCGGAAAAAAGGCGCAGGCCTTCCCTCATTCCCTTTTCGGATCTGCCGGAAAGGACCATTTCCAACCGGACAGGAATCGCCGTGCGGTTCCATATCCGGCAGGATAGCTGATTGAAGCCGGCCAGCTCTCCTGCCTTTACCAAGGCGACGAAAGAGCTCCGACTTCCGTCCCGCAGTAATTTGGCGCGCCCTGTACCCTTTCCCTTAAATTCATAAAGGGGTTTACTCCCGGCGATCCTATCGGGACAGAATTCTGTTGATGGCAAATTGGTCTCGATCATAAAATGAAGGGATACATTTTAGTTGTTCTATGATATTCATTTGCACCAATTTTTTTACGGGGACAAGAGAAAAAACGATGCGCCTGTTTATCGCCCGTCATGCCGAAACAATGGCCAACCGGAAGATGATCATTCTCGGTCGCCGCGATTCTCCGCCCACAACGGGCGGTCTTACCCAGTGCCGCAAACTTGCTTCTCTGATAAATAATAATGGAGGAGGGGGGATAGTTCTTTCTTCCCCTCTGGGCCGTGCTGTTTCCACCGCTGTAATATTCGCAGCCGCCACGGGTTGGACTACCGCCATTATGGATGGCCTCACGGAGCTTTCCTGCGGGGAGTGGGAAGGACGGACCCGCCTTTCCGTGCTGCCGCCGGGGCGACCGCTACGGTCAACCTGGACCGACACCCCCGGGGGCGGCGAAAGTTGCGCGGGGGCGGCAGCGCGCGTCGAGGAAGTGATTCGTCAACTGAGACGGTCAACACAGGAAAACATTCTCGTAATCGGTCATGCCGCGGTCAATCAGGTTTTTCTCAAGATATGGCTCTCCCTTGACCCCCAAGAGGCCCTGGCGGTTCAACATCCTCATGACCTTCTCTACGAAATTGAAAATCTTCATGTTTCCTGGCTGAACAGTGCCGGCGCCAGGGGAGAGGGATTGGTAATCAAGAAATGACCCGTATTGCCGCGGATCGACATACGAGGCGCCTCCTGCTCATAGAACCGCCCTTCTACCGCCTTTACGGGGAGAAGTACGGTCTGGTAAAATACCCTTTGTCCCTCGCCTATTTAAGCATGGCCTTGAAAGAGCGGACCGATTGGGAAGTCCGCATCCTGAACGCCGACTTCGCCCCAGTCAGCGCCCCCTTCGATATCACCTATCTGACGGGCAAAGGATTCCGCCGCTACACGGAGAACCTCGAGAATCCCGCTGCCGGGATTTGGCAATCCATCCGCGCCGCCCTGGTGGAATATCAGCCTTCCGTAGTCGGGATTTCCGTGAAGTCATCCAGTCTGGCCGCTGCCTATCTGCTTGCCGGGATGGTCAAGGATCTAAACCGGGATGCCATCGTCATCGCCGGCGGTCCCCACCCGTCCGCCACAGGTCCGGAGATGCTCGGCAATCCCCATATCGACATCTGCGTCGCCGGTGAAGGAGAAGAGACTCTTGTTGATCTCCTCCTGGCCATTGAAAATGGTAAACCCATTCGTGAAGTGGCGGGGCTGTTTTTCCGCAACGGCGCCGAACCCGAGGGTACTTCCCGGCGGAAGCCCCTGGCTGATCTCGACACCCTGGGATTTCCCTTCCGCCATGCCCGCGAGACTCTGAGCGGCTATGAGGCTTACCCCCCCGCTGCCTTCGGTTATCTCTTTACGACCCGGGGATGTCCTTATCAATGTCTCTTCTGTGGTTCCCGGGAGGTTTGGGGTAGAAAGACGCGCTTCCGGACCCCACAGCATGTTGCCGGCGAAATCGAGTATCTGCGGAGCATGGGTATCAATTCGTTCCATTTTGACGACGATACGTTCGGTGTTAACAATGCCTATCTCCAAAACCTGTGCCGGACCCTGGCGCGCCATTGCCCAGGCATAGAGTGGAGTTGTGAAATCCATGTGCAACTGGTGAAGGAAGAAAACATCATCCTGATGAAAATGGCAGGTTGCAAGATGATTCAACTTGGCATCGAATCAGGAAACAACGGTGTACTTGCGAAGGTCAGAAAAGGTTTCACTATTGAGGAAGCCCTGGCGGCCAGTCGCATGATTACCAGCCACGGCATCAGGCTGCACACCTTTTTCATGGCGGGATTTCCCTGGGAAACTGAAAAGACCCTTCTCGATACCAAAAAGGTCATCGAAGGGATTGAATGCGAAAAAATCATTTACAGCCTTTTCACTCCTTATCCCGGAACGGAGGCCTTCCGGTTATGCCAAGCCGAGGGGCTCATTCCCGAACGCTACCATCCCTCCCTCTTCGGGCACCAGAGTCCCAATAACTGTTTCTGCAAGCATCTTTCTCCGCCACAATTCCGGACACTTTCCCGGGATATTGAGGAAACAGTGGTCAAAAAGAACCGCGCCGGCCGGGGAAACCTGCTTCCAGGTCTGTAATAATCCGCTTGCCGATCGCATATTTATCAAAATCAAAGTTCAGCGGCGCCGGTTGGCGGTCAATGAGTTCTTGGATCACAGCCGCCAGCGGTTCCCGGAAGACTTCATCTTTTCCGAGTACCACAATATTGTCCCGGGGGATCATCCTTGCCCTTGCCTCCTGTTCTCCGCTGGGATGGGCTTCCGGGATAACGATGGCCTTGACGCCTGTCAGGAGAAGTTCATTGATCGTGTTATAGCCTGCTCTGCAGATCACGAGTTCCGCGACGTTGATTATATCGACGAGAGGATAAAAAAATGGAAGAAAACGGACCTGGGAGGATAGTGGATGGCTCTGTATTTGTTTCAATATGTCTTTTCCCAGGTAGGGGTCGATGACAAAGATCACCTGATAATTATTATCAATGCCGGTGCTGTGAAAAGCATCCAAAAACCGGCGGCATATTTCGGCGACATCGCCATGGCGGGATAACGACAAAAGGATAATCGGCTTATAGGCAAGCTGGAAGCGCTTGCAGACCAAACTTCGGCAGGATAATTCGTCACGGCACTTGTCCGTTATCTTACCCAGACATGCAATTTTTGTTTCACGAGGCGCCTTCATTCCCCCATCGGAACCGACTCGCTTCGCCATTGGGATATCGTCAAAAAAATAAATATAATCAAAATATTTCACCATTTTCTCTGGCGGTTGCGGTCCGCATGCGGCAAGCGTTTTCCCCTGTCCGTCCATGATTCCCCGGGAAAGAGCAACGGTGATGAAACGATCGGGGCTTATTTGACGGCGGTTATTTTTCAGGACCGCCGTCATTTCGCCCTGCAGACCGTTCAGATAATGCTCGACCATGACCACATCCGGTTGAAAACAAAGGCAGGAATCGGCGATGATTTTCCGGCGCAGTTTCATAACGTTGTCGAGGGCCATTTTTCTCAAATGACGCGGTTTGAAAAGCGGTTCATCGTTTCCACCCGCATGAGGTGTCAAGGATGGCTCCCGCGGCTCCAGTCCATGATTATGCATGACCTTTTCGACGCCGGGCAGCTTCACTACCTCGATTCCTTCGCGCAGCAGAATGTGGGGAACGGACGTCCCTGACAGGACGAGGAAGTCGATATCCGGCCGCCAGCGCCGGATGCCCGTGATGATGGCCAGCGCCCGGAAGACATGCCCGATGCCGATGGAATTGTGCGTGTAATAAAGAATGCGTCCGATCGTATTCACATCAGCCTCTCGTTGCTGTATATGTATTTTCATGATAATAATTATATCGTCTTGCAAATGCAATCAATAAAAACCCCTATATGACGACGTTGTCATGGCGACGATGAAAGATTATCTTGGGAAAAAATTAAAAATATATGACCTCGAATGGAGGAGTTTCCTCTGGATCATCTCGTTTTTCCTCATCATCTTTCTCTTCCTAGCTATATTCCGCAGTTATGTCGACGCCACATTTATGAAACGGTACGGGGCGGAAGAGATTCCCCTCATGCTCCTGATCAATGGCGTACTCACCGTGGTGTTTTTCTGGTTCATCGGTTCTTTCTTCAGAAAGGCAGCCGATTCAACACTTATCGCATGGTTCATGATCTTCTGCGCCCTGCTTACGATTGCTCTCTTCTTAATGGTGAAGGAGGGGATCCGGATGGCTTATCCCATCCTTTACCAACTCCTGAACTTCCAGGATTCCTTCTTTCTGGTTTACCTCTGGAATGTCGCCGGCGATCTATTTGACGCCCGGCAAGGGAAAAGAATCTTCCCCCTTGTCATGGCGGGGCAGGTACTGGGCACAACCCTGGGAAGCATTATCGTGGCGCCTCTTGCCAAAATGGCTGGTTATGATTTCCTGCTCATCATTGTCGCCTTTGGCTATCTTGTCACCGGCATGGGCCTGCTGGGCACGGCCTCCCTTTTCGTTCCCCCCATGGGACCAAGGGAAAAAGCCTCTGCCGGGATCAATAAAAGTTTCGGCGAGGTCATTTCTCTGATCAAAGGATACCCGATCGTCAGATATCTGATCGCCAACGCCTTTTTCCCCAATATCCTCCTGCCCATTTTCGTTTATCAGTTTGCCCTCATCGCCCAGAGCGCCTTTCACTCCGAACAGGCGCTGTTGTCGTTTCTCAGCATTTTTCGCGGCGCCACCTCCCTGATAATTTTTCTGCTCATGTTTGTCATGGGAAGATTTTATCTACATACAGGCTTGACGCGGGCGTCCTTTTTCCATCCCCTGAACTTCGCTGCCGTTTTTGGAGGGCTTGCCCTGTCCTTCAATATCTTTATTGCCGCTTACGGACAATTTTCCATCCTCCTGATTCAGCGCGCCATCGCGGGACCGATCAATAAAGTGATTTTCAACCTGGCCCCGGAGCGGATCATTAAGTGGACAAGGGTATTTGTCGGCGGCACCGTAATCAAGGCCTCCATAATCATCAGCGCCTTGATGATGGTGATCCTTAAACAGTATTTTTCCGCCCAGGATCTTGCCTACCTTGCTGCGGTGACGGCAATGTATTGGCTTTACGAAACATACCTTTTCAACAGGCGGTTTACTGCCGGCCTGAAACAAACGCTCACGGACCAAAGTATCGATTATGAAAGGATCAAAGCCGAGCAGTCCATGGTTCATGACATCCCCTATATGGAAGTGCAAAGGTCGCTTCAGGAAAGGAAACAGGAAGATCCGGGTTGCGATGAGAAGGTAACGGCAAATCCGGAGCGGGCGCTGAAACAGCTCGCGGACCCCAAGGCAATCATACGAGCCCGGGCGGCATACTCCTTTGCCGGAAGCCTGGACATAAGAGCCGTCAACGGGCTGATCGAGAGGCTTAACGACGTGGAAATCGTTCGCCGGGCCGCTATCGACTCACTGTCCTGTTATGGGGATCAGGTGCAGCCCTTTCTCGCAGCGGCGCTCATCAACGCGCCGCTGCTGTCGAAGCAGGGAATACTGGAAGCCATGAGGATTTCCGCACGGTCGAGGATCCCCTTTCCCTTCGTGGGCCATGAAATGAAAAGGATGTATCATAACCTGGCGAGCCTGGAGGTCCTCTCCCGGGAACCGGCTTCCATAGGCATTGACATGTTGGCGACCCATCTGCGGGAGGACAACGAAGAAACCTTGCGTTTGATTTTTCAGGCCATGAGGATCGGCCTTTCCGATACCAGGCTCATCTATCGCTCCCTGAATACAAATAAGGCGGCTGCGGCCGCAGAACTGCTTGAATCCATGCTACCTTACGAATTGACAAGATATCTCATGCCCTTGATCGAGAATATTCCTGCCGACGAAAAGATAGCAAAGGGGAGGCGCCTGTTGATCTTCAGTGGCGAGAATTTACCTGCCACCCTGTCCTGGTTGGGGGGGAGCGCCGATCCCATGACCCGCATGCTCACCGCCTTCGTCATTGGCGATCATACTCCGGAATCATTTTACTATCCAACCGTCGAACGGCTGCTCAAAGATGAAGAAGAGAGTGTCCGTCAAGCGGCAGCCTATGCAATGAAAAAAATAGCGAGGGGGAACGCCTACATGCCGGAAGTCATTTTAAATATGAGTATGATAAAGAAAACGCCTCTTTTTGACGGCATGAGTGTCCGTGCCTTGGAGGCAATTGCGTACATCGTCAAGCAAAGATTTTATCAAGCCGGAGATGTCGTGATCAAAGAGCAGGATGAGGTTTTCTCTCTTTACTGCATCATAAATGGCAAGTTGGATGTCTACCGGCGCCATGGGCAGCCGGAGCAAAAAATCGTCAGAACCCTCCTTGATGGTGAAATATTTGGAGAAATTCCTCTTTTTACAAGTCATCCGTCCAGAGAAACCTATATCGTTGCTTCAGATTTCATAGAAGTCTATATAATCGATCATGAATATATACGGGAGCTGATGAACATCTATCCCCAAATCGGTGTCAATATGGGCACTTACTTTGCTTTGCAACTTGAAAACGCTGAAAGAGCTTGAGATATTGATCGACCCTGTTTTCCCAGGCGTGCTCCCGGGCCATGTGGGTCATTACCTGCTTTTCCCGGCCGCACCACCGTTTTCCCATTACCATGACGGCCTTGGCCATTGCATCCTCCACATCGCCGTACCGGAAGACCGCTCCCCAGTCCAAATCCCGGACCAGCTCGTTATTGACGATATGTTCCTCGGTAAGCACGGGGAGACCGCCCCGCAAGTAACTATAAATCTTGGATAGATCATTATCAAAAGGATGGGGACCCGGAGCGATGGCCAGCCCGACCCGGGCGTGGCGGATGTAGTTCCAGATGGTTTCCTCAGGAAGCTCGCCATGCCGGACGATCAGGGGTGATAACTCCCACGCCTCTCCTTGCCCGTAGAGATGGGATTTGCTAAGTCCAATATGATGAAGGCGGGCAATATCCTGCAAACCCGCGGCCAGAGCATTGATCATGGCCACTATCCGGGGGGAGGCAAGGCTGCCGAGAAAGAGGATGGCTGGTTCATCATGATCATAGGGGCTTTTGCCCTTTCTGGGCAGGATGGAGGGACATCCCGTCGGAATCAGCATGACGGAAGCGGGCTTCCTATAAAACGTACGCCACCGCCGGGCATTTTCCCAATTATTCAGGACGACGACCGAGGATCGCTCCCGAATCATTTCCTGGCATTTCATTAGTCTTTCCCGCCATACCATATCCCGCTCGGGGAGTGCATCATCAACAACCCTTACAATCCGGGATACGACGGGTCCCACGAAATTGCCGATCAACTCTATGGAAAAGTGATAACATGTCTTCAGCACATCATAACGCGCCCCGTTCTGGAGATGGTGAAGAGGATATACCGGGACGCCCCCTGCTGTTCGGGACATTTTTTCCACCGGTGCAACAATGTCCACTTGCAAACCACGTTTCCTCAATCCTCCCGTGAGCGCGTTAAGACGGATGATATCTATCCCGGCGGGGGAAGAACAGGGATCCTTGTGAAAAACAAAACCGACTTTCATAGCTTCGATCGTAATGTGAGACGCTTTGAAAAATGGTTCGCAAGCAGCGAATCAAATGTTTTTCGCCGTTCCGATACTGGACCTAAAATCTCGTAATTAATCATAAATATATGCATACTGACCAGAAGCGAAAAAGATTTTTGAGCTGTGGCGAAGCCATTTTTCAGGTCTCGATGTTTAATGAAAAGGTTATAAATTTCCTGATGATATTTGTTGTGAATCAATGCCATAGATTGAAAATACCGTCAAGGAGGTTGATTTACGGTAAAAAAAGTGGCTTGATTTAACAACTCATTATATGAATTCATGCCCTTGAAAAAGGATCCATCTCCAGTTGACTTAATTAGGCTCAAGATTAAGTGTTTTCAGCAGACAGCGGGAGCAAATGGCAAACAATGTTTCGAACTTGATCACGGTGGCGATTCGTTTCTTCCTGGCGCTTTTTGCACTGTTCCCTCTTCTCGCGAACGCACCGGCAAACGGCGCCGAAGACGACGCTTTGCAGAGAGTTGGAAACATTCCCTATCGCATCGGGGGCGATCTGCGGCTGCGGCAGGCCACCTTTGACAATATCCCCTACTACCGGGACACATATCTTTCCGAAACCAATTTTCTGCGTCTCCGCACCCGGTTATGGGCCGAATTACAGCCATTGCCGGATGTAACCCTCAGGGCGAGAATTGCTAACGATTTCCGCTATTATTTTGCCCCCGCCGGCGCCATCGCCTATCGGTTTCCCGATGAAATCTTTGTGGACCAGCTGTATGTGGATGTCAAGAAGTTATCCGACGGCCGGCTCGATTTGCGGATCGGCAGACAGGAGATGCGCTATGGAACCGGCAAGATCATCGCCAACGGCACTCCGAAAAGCTCAGGGAGGACTGAGTATTTCGATGCCGCCAAGATGACCTGGAAAGGGATAAGGGATACGGAGATAGACATTATCGGCATTTATGATCGGCCGACTAATGATCTGGTTATCAATCCCCAGGGAAGAGACCTGACGGGTTATCCGCCCTGGCGCGAATGGATGACGGAAGCCGGGTTGGGGATATATATCAAAAACAAATCCCTCCCGAACCTGCCCCTGGAGGCATACAGTATTTATAAGCGTGAGAGCGGTTGGGAGTTCAGTGGGGACCTTTACGCCGATGCCGGGAGGCTCCAGATTTATGACCCCGAAACGAATATGGTGAAAGTCCCGGCCCTGCAATACAACACCTTCGGTATGCGGATCATGCCTAAGGTTACCGAGACCCTGGAGGGCAACTTTGAAGCTGCCTATCAAGTGGGAAATTATGATGGCGGAACCTCCAAAATCGGATATATGACCGACTTTTTCCTGAAATGGAAAATGCCTTTCCTTTTGCGGTTGGAACCGGTAGTGGGCGCCGGCTGGTATTATACCTCGGGCCGGGATCCCTATGAGGATAACAATGCCGGGTGGGACTCCCCTTTTGCCCGTTGGGCGGGATACAGCCTGATTTATGAGACCACCTTGAGTTACGAAGGGGGAGGGCGCTGGTCCAACGTAAACATGTACTATGGTGATCTGACCGTTAACCCTTTTTCGTGGTTGAGGAGCACCTTGTTGGTCGGTTACCTACTGGCGCCGGTAAAAGACGGGGGCGGAGATGGAAACGTGCGGGGGTGGCTGGCATCGCTGCAGGCAAACTTCCGGCTGGCCAAAAACCTGCTCCTGAAAAGCGATGCCCTAAGCGCCGGATTCAAGGTTGAAATATTAAAGCCCGGGGACTACTACCCCGATAATGACCTTGCCTACTATGCCTGCTGGGAACTGTCCTATTCGTTTTAATACACTTTAAGCGGTCCTCTATTTGCCGGGAAAGGTTTGGCGGGAACTTGTTGATTGCGCATCTAAAGAGGATTAAAAAGATGGTCTCGTAAAAAGTCGATTTTGCCTTGGTTTGTCATTCCGTGCTTGACACCGAATCCAGTGTTTTCAAGTATTTCTGGATACCGGCTTTCGCCGGTATGACGGTTAAGAGGACTTTTTGCGAAGTCGTCAAAAAAGCTCTGGTATTTTTTTAAGTTCTTCCGGATCGTCGATGAGGAAGTCCGGTCGGGCTGCCGCCAGGGTCGCCGGGGAATGCCATCCCCAGGTGACGGCGATGGTTCTGACGCCTGCCGCTTTTCCCTCCCTGACGTCGCCGGAGGTGTCCCCCACGTAATAGGTATTATCCCTGCCGATCCGGTAGGTTGCGACGGCGTGGTCGATCTTTATCTTCTTGCTCAGATGGAATTCCGAACCCAGGATTTCCTGGAAACAACCGTTATATTGAAAGCGGGCCAGGATCTTCCGGATGGCCTGGGATGAATTAGAGGAGATGATGGCCAGGACATTATCGCCGCAAAGCTCCTCCAGGACCGGCAATACCGATGAAAAAGGCTTCACGTCCTCGTAATAGTCAACATTGCCTGCATATTCAATCAGGGCTCTGGAAAAGGCCTCCAGATCAACCCCTTTTTTTGCCATGGCTTCATAGAAATTCTCTTCAAAGAGGGCGACGTATTCTTCCTGCGTTTTGATGATGGGGGTGCCGATCTTTTCAAGGCACCAGGCGACCGCCCGATGATAGACATCCAGGGAATCGACCAGTACCCCGTCAAAATCGAAAAGGAAAAGCTTCTGTGGCATAATACGAGACCTTTGAAAAATGGCTTCGCCGCAGCTCAAAAATCTTTTTCGCTTCTCGTTGGTATACATATAACTATGCGTGATTACCTGATGTTAAATTAAATCATGGAACGGCGAAAAACATTTGATTCGCTGCTTGCGAACCATTTTTCTGCGGTTATGCAAAGCTCTCAATACGTCCTTCTTGTTGTTCCACTTTCAGGAAGTCAGTGCCCCGGGAACGGTCTTCCGGAAGGGTGGATGGATCAGACCCTTTTCGGTTACGAAGGCGGTAATATGGCCATGGGGGGTTACGTCGAAGGCGGGATTGTAGACGCTGATTCCCCGGGGGGCCAGGATAACCCCCTGGCAGCAGGTCACTTCTGCGGGGTCCCGCTCTTCGATGGGAATATCCTTGCCCGTCTTAATGGCGCCATCGAAGGTGGAGAGGGGCGCCGCCACGTAGAAGGGTATTTTATGAGCTTTGGCGAGGACGGCAACGCTATAGGTGCCGATCTTGTTGGCCGCATCGCCGTTGGCGGCAATCCGGTCGGCCCCGACGATAATCTTTTGAATCTTTCCCTGTTTCATCAAAAATCCTGACATATTGTCGGTGATCAGGGTGGCCGGAATTCCTTCCCGCATCAGTTCCCATGCGGTCAAGCGCGCCCCCTGGAGAACGGGTCTTGTCTCGTCCACATAGACATGGACGCGTTTTCCCGCCTCCCAGGCCGCCCGGATGACGCCGAGGGCCGTCCCGTACCCGGCTGTGGCCAGGGCCCCGGCGTTGCAATGGGTGAGGATGTTATCGCCGTCGTCAATCAACGACGACCCATAGGCGCCGATTTGCCTGTTGATGGCGATGTCTTCATCGCAGATCCGGCCGGCTTCGGTGATGAGGGCCTGTTTCAGGTAAGTCAGCGCCTGCTCCCTATCATTGTTTGTCAGGAAATCCCCCCCTCCCCCATTTGACAAAAGGCTGTCAGGAGGGATTTTCATGCTTCGTTGTGGCCGCCTTCGGGTTTGGATGTTAGTCTGTGAATGCGATACGGCGCCTGCCTCGCGGAAGCATTTCTTCATTCCCTCGATGGCCCAGAAAAGATTCCGGGCGGTGGGGCGGGTTTGGGAAAATGTGGTGCAGATGCTCTCGAAGTCGGCCTGCAAGTCAGTCAAGGAGTCAGCCTGACTGTAATGGGCGCCCAAGGCGATTCCCAGGGCGGCGGCGACGCCGATAGCCGGGGCGCCACGGATTGACAGATTCTTGATGGCCGCCGCAACCTGCCGGTAGTCCCGGCTGATGACGTATGTTTCCACGCCCGGCAACAGGCGCTGATCGATATAGACGACGGCGTCATTTTCCCAGTAAACGGTTCGGATTGGATCGCTCATGTCTGCTCAGCAAGATTAACCATTACCGTTCACCATTGACGAATTCGTAAAAAGTCGGGAAAGGCTTTTTTCGAGAAGTGTTAAGTTTTAGGTTTTATATGTTAAGTAGTTAATATAAAAATTAATTATCGAATACCAAAACTTAACACGTAACACTTAAAACGTGATGGATTCAACTTATTGAGAATTCATCACCATTTACCATTTACCATTCACCGTTCACTGTTTACCATTCACCGTTTACTGCTCAGCCCGCCAGCATTTTCCTTAACAGGTCGTTGATCAGCTGGGGATTGGCCTTTCCCTGGGTGGCCTTCATTACCTGGCCGACGAAGAAGCCGAAGAGTTTATCCTTGCCTCCCCGGTACTGGGCAAGCTGGGTCGGATTCGCCGCCATGATCTCCTCGATTACCGCCGCCAGGGCGCCTTCGTCGGTGATCTGGACCAGGCCCTTCTCCGCGATGACCGCTTGGGGGGACTTGCCTGTCCGGTACATCTCTTCGCTTACTTCCTTGGCCATTTTGCCGCTGATGGCCCCTTCTTCGATCAGGCGGATCATTTCAGCCAAAGACGCCGCCGGGATGGGGCAATCCCTGATGTCCCGCTTGTCCTCCTTCAGAAAGCGCAGGATGTCTCCCATGACCCAGTTGCTCGCCGACTTGGGCTGTCCACAAAGACGGACTACCTCTTCGTAGTAATCCGCCAGGGCCCGGCTTGCCGTCAGGACGCCGGCGTCATAGGGGGGTATCTGGTAGTCCTTAAGGAAGCGTTCCCGCTTTTCCAGGGGCAGCTCGGGCATAATCCTGCGGACCTCTTCGATCCAGGCGTCGCTGATGGCAATGGTTACCAGGTCCGGATCGGGGAAGTACCTGTAATCATGAGCCTCTTCCTTGCCGCGCATGGGAATGGTGACGCCTTGGGCATCATCCCAGAGACGGGTTTCCTGGATTACCTCGCCCCCCGCCTCAAGGACATACTGTTGCCTTTTGATCTCGTATTCCAGGGCCCGCTGGACATTCCGGAAGGAGTTCATGTTTTTGAGTTCCGCCCGGGTGCCGAATTCTTCCTGTCCCCGGGGGCGGAGGGAAACGTTGGCGTCGCACCGGAAACTGCCCTCCTCCATGTTGCCGTCACAGATTTCCAGATAGACAAGGATTTCGTGGATCCGGCGCAGGTAGGCGGCGGCCTCTTCGGCAGAACGGATGTCCGGTTCGCTGACGATCTCGATCAGGGGCACTCCCGTCCGGTTCAGGTCCACATAGCTCGACGGAAAGTGTTCGTCATGGATCAGTTTGCCGGCGTCTTCCTCCATGTGGATCCGGGTGATGCCGATGCGTTTCCTGTCTCCGCCGTCCACTTCGACCTCGATGCCCCCCGCTTCGGCCAGGGGATAGGCATACTGGGAGATCTGGTAGCCCTTCGGCAGATCGGGATAGAAGTAGTTTTTCCTGGCAAAGCTGTTTTCCCGGTTGATCCGGCAGTGCGTTGCCAGGGCCATTTTGATCGTAAATTCCACGACCTTCCGGTTGAGGACGGGGAGAACCCCGGGCATGCCGAGGCAGACCGGGCAGGTATGGGTGTTGGGCCCCGCCCCGAACTCGGTCGAGCAACTACAGAATATTTTTGAATCGGTGCGCAATTGGGCATGGACTTCAAGTCCGATGACTGGTTCGAATTCCATTAAGTGTCACAACTCCTTATGAAAAATTCATTTTGGTCTGCTTTTGCCGGGCGATGAGGGCGCCCATGCCGGCTGCCTTTTCATAAGCCGCCGCCGCCTGGATCAGCGTTCCCTCCTGAAAGTGCCCGGCCAGAAACTGGAGGCCCATCGGCAGGCCGGCCCCGGTAAACCCGCAGGGGATGGAAATCCCCGGAATACCGGCCATGTTTGCGGATATGGTAAATATGTCGGACAGGTACATCTGCATGGGATCGTCCGTCTTCTCGCCGATGCGGAAGGCCGCCGTGGGGGAAGTCGGGGTGGCGATGATATCGCATTTCTGAAAGGCCTCGTCAAAATCCCGGCGAATCAGGGCGCGTACCTGGGAGGCTTTTTTGTAATAGGCGTCATAGTATCCCGAAGAAAGAACATATGTGCCTATAATAATACGCCTTTTCACCTCATCACCGAATCCGGCGGAGCGGGACTGTTTGTACATGTCAAGGAGGTCCCGCCCTTCGGCGGAGCGGAACCCGTATTTGACGCCATCGTAACGGGCGAGGTTGGAGCTGGCTTCCGCCGGGGCCACGATATAGTAAACGGCCAGGCAGTATTCCGTATGGGGCAGGGAGATGTCCACGCACTTTGCCCCGGCCTTTTCGAGGTCGCTGATTGCCTGTCGAACCGACGCCAGGACTTCCGGATCGATTCCTTCGATGAAGTATTCCTTCGGGATGCCAATTCTCAGCCCGGCGACGCCCCGGGAAAGAAAAGACCGGTAGTCGGGGACCTCGATGTTAACGGAGGTCGATTCCCGGGGGTCATAGCCGGCAATGACGTTCATCATGATGGCACAGTCCTCGACGTCCTTGGTGAAGGGACCGATCTGATCCAGGGACGAGGCAAAGGCTACCAATCCGAAACGGGAGACCCGGCCGTAAGTTGGTTTCAACCCGACCACTCCGCAGAGGGCCGCCGGCTGGCGGATGGAACCGCCTGTGTCGGAACCGAGGGCGGCGATGCACTCGTCGGCGGCAACGGCGGCGGCGGGGCCGCCCCTGGAACCGCCGGGAATCCCGGTGAGATCCCAGGGGTTGCGCGTGAC